>FLNY01003996.1_pt1 | contig 112643 bp, 93 predicted proteins | sample 1140381 | NCBI WGS metagenome assembly FLNY01 (sample SAMEA3878172, study PRJEB12797) | bioreactor metagenome | biome: Moose rumen | place: Sweden | collected 2011-10 | reverse complement strand
TTTGTATATAATGGAATCAGTCTTTTCGCTGCTGTTTACTACATCATACATTATAAAAAGAATAAAAGCGAAGTTGCAATTTCTGCAGCAGGTATATCTGTACTGTTGCCTTTGGGTAGTGATTTGGGATTCATTACCATGTGGGTGGGTACAACCCTCTCTCTTCCTATTGGGTTGTGCGCTATGAAGGAGTGGGTACAAAGTTTGAATACGTCCAGATACTATTCTTGCTCCTTTGTATATCAGGTTAATGACGAACATGGAAGTAGAAAAAAATATATGCGTATTAGGACTCCTAAATTACATAAACCTTATCAGATTTTCCTTTTCGTGGTATTCCTTCTGCTTACAGAGACTGTAGTCAAAATAGATAAACGTGCATATTATGATATAGGGTCTAGGTTTTCTAAGGTTGAACCTATACATAGCGCAATGGCACGAGGTATTTATACGCATAAATATAAAGCGGATATTGTCAATAGTACCCTTAGAGAGATGGCTAAATATGTGTCAGCTGGCGATGTGATATTAGTATACGATTTCAGTCCTATGTTATATTACTTAACAGATACAAAACCATGGGCTGGTGTGGCTTGGCCTTGCGTATATTATGGAATGCCTTATGTACGAAAATTCAATACTGCTTTGCAAGAAGCTGATTCGTTGCCTGTAGTTGTTATGCAGCATTTCTATTCAAGCAATGCATGGACAAAAATAAAGAGTCGCAAGGATAAGGGTAATATCTATATTAAATTTAAGAGTTTGGAAAACAAAGATCAGGCTATTATGAATGAATGTGTATTGCACTTTCTTAAGTACAATAATTACAAAACAGTTTGGAATAACGGGTATTACGAAATCCTTTTACCCAAGAATAAGCATGTAATTAATAGAGAGCCATATAGGGAAATAAGACATCAAGCTAAAACGAATAGTATATGAGATATGTTATAACAGGGGCTACCAGTTTCATAGGTATAGAACTTGTGAAATATCTTTTGGATCGGGGAAATAGCGTTTATGCGGTTTGTAGAAGAGGTTCCACTGCTGTAGAAAAGATGCAATCTTCTGCAATTACAGTGTTCGCTGATATGCATGATTATGCAACTTTATACGAACAGGTTCCAAAGGCTGATATGTTTGTTAATCTTGCTTGGGGGGGGACAGGACATGATGGTCGTGATGTAGCAGATATTCAGAAGGAAAATGTTAATAATACTTTACAAGCTATACAATCGGCAAATCGTATGGGGTGTAAGATATTTGTAGAGGCTGGTAGTCAGGCTGAGTATGGGACAATCACTGATGAAATAACAGAGGATACTCAATGTGATCCTTTTTCAGAATACGGTAAAGCCAAACTGGAAGTAAAGAAACGGGCATTTGACTTATGTGAGAAGTTGGGCATGAAATACATTCATCTACGTATATTCAGTGTTTTTGGAGAGAATGACCATCCATGGACTCTGGTGATGAGTAGTATTGATAAAATGTTGAAGGGTGAGACAGTTAATTTATCTCCGTGCACTCAATCGTGGAATTTTATCTATGTAAAGGATGCTGTAAGACAGATTGTTGGCTTATGTGAATATGCCATTAATAGTGATGATTTTAAGCATGAAGTATATAATATAGCCTCCGATGATACACGTGAACTGAGGATTTTTGTTGAGGAATTGAAACAGCTTATAAATTCCGATAGCAAATTGAACTTTGGTGCTATACAGCCTTCAAATATTGTCTCTCTCCGTCCAAACATTACTAAACTTATTTCTGCAACGCACATTGTGACTTTTACACCATTTGCAGATGTAGTAAATTCGATAATAAAAAAAATAAAGAGATAGTGAATCCACTAAGATACATATTACAGCCTTTCTTCCGAATACAGAATAGATTTATTCGTTTTGTTTTAGTAGGATGTCTTAATACTGCATTCGGAGTGGGCGTATATTGTTTATGCATCTTTATTGGGCTGCCTTATTTCATTGCCACATTGGTTAGTAATGTGCTAGGTGTGTTATGGAATTTTAAGACAACTGGCAAACTCGTATTTGAAAATGGAGACAACAGCCTCATTTTCCGATTTGTCGCTTGTTATGTGCTAGTGTATATTATAAATACTGGAGTAGTGAAAATACTGCTTTTGGCTGGTATGAATGGGTATTGGGCTGGTATTCTTGCGACACCTGTTGTGGCATTATGTTCGTATTCCTTATTAAAAAATTACGTTTATAGAAAAAATAAACATGAAAAAGATAAGCATCGTAACTCCTTGTTATAACGAGGAAGAAAATGTCGAGGAACTGTATAATCAGGTGAAATCTCAGTTTATACAGTTGAGTGACAGATATATGTATGAGCATATTTTCATAGATAATGCTTCTACAGATAATACTGTTGCAGAACTCAAAAAACTTGCGGAGAAAGATAAGAATGTGAAGATTATCATGAATGCAATGAATTTTGGTCACATCCGTTCTCCTTACTACGGATTATGTCAAGCTTCAGGAGATGCTGCGATGCTCATGGTTGCAGATTTGCAGGATCCTCCAGAGTTGATACCCGAGTTTCTTAAGCAATGGGAATCAGGACGAAAGGTTGTAATTGGAGTAAAAAACAAGAGTAAGGAAAGTCCTATTATGTATGCTGTTCGCGGAGCATTTTACAAAGTGATAAAAGCTATAAGCGAAACTCGACAGATAGAAAACTTCACCGGCTTTGGATTGTATGACCAGTCATTTATAAAATTACTTCGTTCCGTAAATGATCCATATCCATATATGCGTGGGCTTGTTGCAGAGTATGGCGGCGATCTTGGTGAAGTATATTATACACAACCAAAACGTTTTGCTGGCAAAACACATCAGAGTTTCTACTCGTTGTATGATATGGCAATGCTAGGCTTTGTTAATCATTCAAAAGTTCCTTTGCGTCTTGCTAGTATTCTAGGATTTATTAGTTCAATAGTGAGCCTGCTCGTTGCTGTTGTCTATTTTGTTTATAAACTCGTATATTGGGAAGAATTTCAATTAGGGCTTGCGCCAATCATTGTAGGTTTTTTCTTCTTCTGTTCCATTCAGTTGTTTTTCCTTGGAATAGTTGGCGAATATGTAGGTAGTATCCTTACTCAAGTACGTCACCGCCCTTTGGTTATTGAAAAGGGAAGAATAAATTTTGAAGAGTGTGAAGATAATAATGCATAAATATTTGTATAAAGATTAATGATTTTATTCGTAAGGCTATGATAAAAGTTAGTGATTTCATTTTCCAGCACCTTGTCAAGCAGCATGGAATCCAGCATTGTTTTCTCGTGACAGGTGGTGGAGCCATGCACCTAAATGACTCCATAGGTCATACCAAAGGTCTTACATATATATGTAACCATCACGAGCAAGCTTCTGCCATTGCAGCTGAGGGCTATTATCGAACATGTGGACAACTCTGTGTTACTAATGTTACAACTGGTCCTGGTGGAACCAATGCTATAACAGGAGTGCTCGGACAGTATCTCGACTCTATCCCAGGCATTTACATATCTGGGCAGATTAAGACATCTACCTACAAACATACATATCCATATCTGAAACTACGCCAGTTGGGTGATCAGGAAGCAGATATTGTTTCCGTGGTGACCCCTATCACGAAATATGCAAAAACCGTGTATAATCCTCTTGAAATCAAGTATGAACTTGACAAAGCGATTGCAATAGCCCTTGACGGCCGTCCTGGGCCGGTATGGCTTGATATTCCACTCGATGTTCAAGGAGCGATGGTAGATGAGACTCAGTTCAAGGAATTCGATCCATCTGAGCTTATCGACCCAATTAAACACACTTTTGTAGATGAGCAGATAAGGCAACTGATAGAAAAAATAAAAATTGCAAAGAGTCCTGTTATATATGTTGGTAATGGAGTACGTTTGGCAAAGCGTGAGAAAGAGTTCATACGTCTTGCAGAAAAACTCGATATTCCAGTCGTAACTGCTATTAGCGGTTCTGACATTATTTGGCATAATCATCCTCTTTGTTTTGGTAAACCTGGTATCTGTGGTGACCGTATTGGAAACATAATGGTGCAGAACTCTGATTTACTTATTGTTATGGGAACGCGCCTAAGTATCCGTCAAGTGTCTTATGCTTATGACTTACTTGCCCCTAAAGCATATAAGGTGATGATTGATATAGATTTAGCAGAAATGCAGAAACCAACACTCCGCATTGATATGCCTATTCATGTCAATCTATCTGAGTTCATTGACAAGATGCTGAAGGTTCTTGATGAAGAAGCTGTTCTGCCTTCATTCAAACAGTGGCAGAAGTGGGGCAGAAACATAGAAAGCAAGATACCGACTCTATTCGATGATAATCCTGATCAGATAGGCTATACTAATTCGTACAAATTTGCTGATGAATTGTTTAAGCAACTTCATGATGGTGATGTATGTGTAACAGGCAACGGAACAGCCTATACATGTACATATCAAGCAATGAAGGTTAACAAAGGTGTGAGGGTGTTCGCGAATCAGGGATGTGCCGCGATGGGATATGACCTACCTGCAGCTATAGGAGCTGTAACGTCAAACAAAAATGGAAAAACCGTACTTGTTACAGGTGATGGTTCGTTTCAGATGAATATCCAAGAACTGCAGACTCTGGTTACATACAAGATGCCTTTGAAGATTTTTGTACTCGAGAATGAAGGGTATCTTGCAATAAAGACCACTCAAAAGAGTTTTTTCGGAGGACATTTTACAGGAAGTAATCCTGCATCAGGCGTCATATGTCCAAACTTGGAGAAGATAGCATCAGCTTATGGTATACCATACACATCATGTAGTGAAAATGGTCAGAAACTTATCGATGCAATTTCGCAGACCCTAAATTCTGATGGTCCTATGATATGTGAGATTCATATGCATCCAGAGCAAACTTTATTCCCAAAGAGTGCTTCGTTTATGGACAAAAAAACTGGTAAAATGTCTTCCGCTCCGCTCGAAAAGATGGCTCCTTTCATGAATGAGGAGTTGCAGCAACAATGTATATATTCTAGTAGTGAACATTAATCATGTATATTTAATGAATTCGCGTCCATTGATTTCCCTCTGCATCCCAACATATAATCGTAATGAGATATTACGATATGTGTTGCAATGTTTTATTGCTAATAAGGAGTTTGATGATGAAGTCGAATTAGTCATTTCTGACAATTGTTCTACTGACGAAACTCAGCAGACAGGTGAAGAATTTGCACGGAAATATTCTAATATTAAATATTATAGAAATATAAAGAATATACACGATCAAAATTTTGTCTCTGTGTTAGATAGAGGTGAAGGACAGTATTTGAAACTTCTAAACGATTGGAGTTATATAACCGAAGATGGGCTTCGTTTTATGAAGCAGTCTTTGAAAGAGAATTTGAATGAACATAATCTTCTATTTTTCACTAATAATTATATATTTACAGATCGTAAACAACTAATCAATTATTGCACTTCCATGGATGATTACATGCAAGTGGTATCTACTTATTCTACAAGTAATAATATATTTGGTGTTTGGCGCGACGATTGGCCAAAAATAGTAGATAAGCAACGCTATTCAGAATTAAAACTCCAACAAGTGGATTGGACCTATCAATTATTAAAGATGTATGATGGCAAGTGTGTAATTTATGATTATAAGATAATGGGAGCTGCACCTTTAAAACGTAAAAACTCAGGATATAATTGGTTTAAAGTTCACCTTGATAATTATTATACGATTCTTGAGCCATATATTAAAGAGGGACTGATATCTCCTGAAACTTTATTACAAGATAAACATTATTTATTGCAGCATTTTACTCCAGAGTTACGCAGAACGTTTCATCTTACTAGACGTCATGGTTGGAATTTTGATACGGATGGTACGTGGAAAATACTTATGAAATACTATAAAAACGACCCGTATTTTTATTATTTTATGCTTACTTTGCCGTTGCAGAAATATATACAGCGCCGCAAACATCGTTGGTAGTTATGCGGTGTATTACATATAAAGACACAGATAAGGTCATAGATCTAGTCTATAAACTCCTTTTGCGGGTAAAATGTTAGGCCATCAATAAAACCTCTACATAGATTTTTCTTGAGCAGATTTTTCAGTTCTGTAGGCATGTTTCTTGTTCGATGAATGTCAAGGCGAAGATGATTCAGATATTTGAAGAACCATACGATCCATGGTTTCTCTCCTCGTGAAGCAAACATGCCGTTGCGCATATAATAGTAGAACTTCCATGCTGACTCTAGGGTCGCCGTTTTAATGCTAGCACCATAGTTTGTTGTCGTTTTGTGAATAACTATACTTGATGTTGTGAGATAACCTTTATATCCCGCTTTTACAATACGAGAGGTGAATTCTGCATCATCTACCCAGATAAAGAATTCTCTGTAGGGTAGCCCGACCTCTTTTACGATCTTGCTAGGAACAAGAAGTGAAACAAAAGATGCAGAACGAACTGCATATAGTCCTCCTCCTAAATCATAATGGTTAACATAGCCTGGTATATTCATCTGATGTATGTTGCCATCAGTCCATACGACTTTACTGTTTACAAATCCGATGTTTTCTTTACGTTTTAATATGCGTATCAAGTTATCTAAAGCATCCGTTTGAGGAATAGTATCATCATCCATAATCCAAATGGCGTCAACCCCCATTTTTGTTGCAATGGCAATGCCCTCGGCAAAGCCCCCTGCACCTCCTATATTTTTCTCAAACGATTTGACAAATAAATCTTTGTTGTCAATTTTCTGAAGGAATTCAGTTGTGCCATCTGTTGATGCATTATTAATGACAACAATTTTACATACTTGATAAGTTTGTCGGCTAATTGCATCTAAACACTCCCTTAGGAGAACAAGGCGATTATATGTTACAACAACGGCTGCTATCGTCATTTGATGATGATTATTATGGTTGTACTATTCATTTTATCTATTAATATATTTGACCTGTTAGCTTGGCGAAGGTACGTTTTATCAAGATCCACCGATGTACCCTTTTTAGATTAGTTTTTCTGATGAGATCTATCTGTTTTTCTAAGGAGAAACTTTTTCTATATGCTAACACAAAGAAATTTGCTATGTATGAGCTCCAATGGTATTTATAATGCCAATAGTGACCAATCCACTTGTTTGCCGCAACTAAATGGTTGGCACATTCAAACAAGGCAATCGACAATGCGTATTGTTCCACTGTAACTGGCTCCGATCCGTCATCTAACATGCTATCGCATACAGCAAGAGCCATATCTGTGACTTTGCCTACAATTGAAACTGGAATGGCAACAATACCTGCATTCCACATGTGATGTCGTGTGCTTATAGTAACGCCCGCATAAGTCTTGCCGTTAACTGTTTGCCACATGCTTAAAGATCTTTCTTTCATCTCTGATGGACAACCTTCGTCCAGGTGCATCATCCCACAGTTATTGCTTAGTAGTGCTTTTATCTCCGTCAGTGAACCATGTAGATAGGTATCGCCATCCAGATACATTATAGCTTTGTTTGGAGATATTTGTGCAATATGTTGCAACACTTTAATCTTTACCCGCCAAAAGAAGTCATGCTTGCCACGCCATTCCTTGATCCGTTCGTTGGATATTGGAATGATGATTACATGAGGTAAATAGCAATACATTGTCGGCGTATCGGTAACTACGTAAATTGTATCATCGTCACTGATTTGAGAAAGAATGGTGCGTATAGAGAATTCAACTTGCATGTGGATGACAACATTATTGCCGATTACAAAATAGACTATATTCATAAAACATAATTCTTTTTTCTGCAAAATAAATTGTTCCCATGCAATTATCAAAGAATATGGCTTAAAAAAACATTTTTTTGTCGTCTATACAAAATGTATGTGGTAAATATGTAACTTTGCACACATTCAACATGATTTTGCATGAGACAAGAATCATGTTGCATAATAAAATTGTTTAAAACAAATCATGCAAAAGTTTAAAGATATTCTTCAATGGCCTTTATGGCGTAACCAATGGATGTTGTTCTCCTTATGGATGCTAATGATAGTTATTTCTGTAGGATTACACATGCATAAATTCAACAATTTTCTCATCTACAAATTCACCTTTTGGCATGCAATAGATGGAAAAAGCATTTTTGAAAACCATGGTGATCATGGTGATGTGAACCACTATGGGCCCATCTTTAGTATTATTATTGCGCCATTTGCTTTAGTAAGTGGAAGAGAAACCTCACTCGATAGTATAATGCTTTGGTTGGGAGTTTTTCTTTGGCATCTGGCTTTGGGAGTTTTCCTTTGGTGGGCCATTAGAAAAAGTCCGCTGACCACAGAACAGAAAGTGGTGATTATTTGGTTTACTGCTCATGAAATGTTGAATGCACTCGGTATGTCGCAGTTCAATGTCGCAACAGCAGCAATGATTTTGTTGTCTTATATATATATACGTCGTGATAGTGAGATGTGGAGCACGTTTTGGATTGTACTTGGAACGTTGACCAAGATGTATGGAATAGTTGGTTTGGCTTTCTTCTTTTTTGCTAAGAGCAAACCTAAGTTTATTATGTGGTTGGTTATATGGTCGGTTGTGCTATTCGTTATTCCTATGCCATTCTTTGGTGCTAAGTATGTAGCTGAACAATATGTAGAGTGGATATTATGTCTTGCTGATAAAAGCCAAGAGAACCTTCTGTCAGACTTCCAGAATATATCCTTATTAGGTTTTGTGCGTAAAATTGGGTATGCATGTTCAGCTGGTTTGAATGCCTATTATGCAGTTTTTGATCGTCGTGCTATTCCTGATATGTCAAATTGGTGGATAGCCCGATGGAATGATTTGTATCTAATCATTCCAGGGATTATATATGGTGCTTTGCCGTACTTGAGAATAGGTCAATATAAATCTTATTATTTTCAGTTTATGTGTTTAGCATCTGTACTGATGTTTGCAAATATTTTCAGCACTGGAGCTGAAAATAGTAGCTATATAATCTCTATGTTGGGTGTGGGAATATGGTATGTTGCTGTTCCATGGGAGCGAAGCCGAACAGACCTGTGGTTGATGATTTTCTGTTTCTTCCTCACGTCACTTTCTCCGACAGACCTGTTCCCTGAATATCTTCGCACTCATTGGATTCGGCCATTCGCTCTGAAGTCAATCCCAGTAGTGGTTATATGGCTGAAGTTGATATGGGAGATGTGTACTCGTAACTATAACACTCAGTCTCCGTGTGAGCCATTGGTTACCTCGAAATAACGTTTCAATACTAATAGTGAGATTAGTTTCTCCCGTTCAGCATCTTGAAACTGCCTGACGTATTCGTGAGCATGATGGATAATGGCCGCGGCTTCGTTAGGGTGTTCAATGTAGTATTGAAGGCGTTCCTCCAAGTCTTCAAAGTCTTCACGTACCTCAATATAGTGATAATTGGGTATAAGTGTTCCCTCCATAAACCATGTCTCGCGTTTCAGTTTTGGAGTAACAGCAATAGAGTTAGATGACATTACCCATTTCAAGTTTGAAGCCACATCATTACCTTCGAGGGACATGATGAACTTATAGTCTAGATGTTCACCGATGGTTAACTTGCCTTTCTGCCATTCGGGATGTTCCTCTGAACGATTTGTTGAGGCGGCATCCACCATAGGGTGCCCTTCCCAGCGGTTTATGAAGAGGTCTCGATTGGGCTTGTATGGTCCTAAATCGCCACGGAAGATAGCAACATTGCGCTTTTCAGACCATGGTTTGTGGTCGTTGACAAAAAGAAAATGACGATTTTTGTCGAGCTTTAGCAATACAGAATTAATATTATTTTCCACCAACGGACGGCTTTTAACGATGGAAGGTGCTTCTGGTACATGAATCGTATCACCTGGTACAAGAATCCACTTGTACTCGCTACTGAAATACCTTGCAATCTCTATGGCATCATGATAGTAAGATGACTGACCAGTCATTGGTTGATTTTTTACTTTAACCGCTTCAGATTGCCATATCCTCTGATCTATAGGGCTGTCAATATTCAACTGATTGTAATAGTCAACACGTTTAAATATTTCTTCACAATCTTTCCTCGTGTCAAGTTGTTTGAGAATACGCTTACCTTGCCATTGGGTAAACCAACGTGGAGTAGCCTCATGTAAATAACTCCGTACATAGTATTTCAAATTGCTATTCTTGCCGCTATGTATCAGATAATATATTTTTCTTTTATCCATGATATTGATACTTTTTATTTACAAAGGTACAAAAAACTAAGAAATCCCAAAGATTTATAATTATTTTATATACCTTTGCATTATGAAAACATTAGTTATACACCCTACTCACTTGAAGGAACGTGGGGAACATATTGATCGAATGTTGCGTGATATTGGCTTGGAATATGACATTGTTAATGAAGGCAATGATGACCTGCAAGTGAAAGCGTATTTAAAAAAGTATCTTAAGAATGGTCAGGAAGAAATGCTTCGCAAAGTGCCTAGATCGCTTTGTACCATCTCTCATTTTCTGGCTTACGAAATAATACTGTCAGAGGGTCTTGAGGGTGCTTTGATTCTGGAAGATGATATATTATTACACAAGGACTTCAAGATGCAATTTGAACAAAGTATAAAGGAATATGAGAGGTACTATCAAAACAAAAATATCATCATTTCATATGAAGATAGCCCTCTATTGTTTGTTCCTCGAAGTCTGCGCGAGAAGGGACGAATGCTCTATTCCGGCTATCGGGATCGTTTGTCAGGAGCCTATTTTATCAATAACTGTGCTGCAAAAGCGATTCTTGATGAGTTACAAGCTAACCGATGTGATAGAGCTATAGATTTGTATCATTACCAACTTATTCAAGAAAAGGTTATCAATTATCTTTGGTGTCATCCTTCAATAGCGACACAGGGTACAGCTACAGGTTTTTTTGAAACGTCATTATCGTCGAATAAAAAGAAATTGAGAAAATTAAGTTGGTTTTTTCAGAAAAAATACAAGTTGTTGCTTTATTGGTTCCGTTAAACGTTCTGTCTATTCATAAATAAAAATCATATCAAAATGATTCCAAATAAGATACACTATTGCTGGCTCAGTGAGGACCCGTTTCCTGCTAAAATCAAGAAGTGCATGGATACATGGGTAAAAACCCATCCTGGCTATGAGATAAAACGTTGGAGTACAAAGAATTTTGATGTCAACTCTGTTCCCTATGTGCGTGAGGCATTTGAGGCTAAGAAATGGGCGTTCGCAGCAGATTATATCCGTATGTATGCTTTATATACCGAGGGCGGAATCTATCTTGATTCAGATGTTTTTTTGCTTAAACGTTTCGATAAATTTCTTGATAATTCTTTCTTTTCTAGCATGGAGTATCATCCTATCCAGATAGAGAAGTGCGGTTCTATGCAATATATCGATGCTGATGGCCGTCGTACGGCTGATGTCTTTATCGAGGGCATACAGATTCAAGCCGCTGTAATGGGTGCTGAGGCTGGCAGTCCGTTTGTAGCTGATGTTTTGGAATGGTATAAGGATAAACATTTTGTGAGGGAGGACGGCACTTTGTGCACCGATGTGCTTTCCCCATATATCTATGCTCGTGTGGCAGAGAAATACGGATTTGTGTATAAAGACATAGATCAGCAACTTCCTGAACGCATACATATTTATCCGTCGGAGATTTTTGCCGGAAACAAACATGAGGTGACTGCACGCAGTTATGCTATTCATATGTGTGCTCATAGTTGGCATCCTACTTTGAAGGAGAAAATAAAGAAATGGTTGGGAATAAAACGATAAACAAAGGGCGAGATGGGAAATTATAGTGCATACTCAACAATGACATTCACAGATCGCATTATATACATGCTTCTTTATGGTTTTACTTTCGTCCTATCTTTGTTGCCTCTGAGTATCTTGTACTTGTTATCAGACTTTACATTTGTCATATTGTATCATATGATAAAATATCGACGTACTGTTGTGAGAAAGAACTTGCGGAAATCGTTTCCGGAGAAAACAGATGAGGAACGAACAGAGATAGAAAGAAGGTTTTATCATTTCTTTTGTGACTACATCTTTGAGACTATAAAGTTGACTACCATGAGCAGAGAAAAGATAAAGCGGCATGTTAAATATGTGGGCTTAAATCATATATATGATGCTCTGAACGAGGGACATAGCGTGGCTTTGTATTTGGCGCATTATTGCAATTGGGAATGGATAACTTCCATAGGGCTTTATATGCCACAGGAGGTTTTGGGCGGTCAGATTTATCACGTTTTGGAGAGTAAATCATTCGATACTCTGATGCTGAAGATCCGAAGCAGGATGGGTACTGAAAATATACCTCGTTATGACTCGTTTCGCCGTATGGTGAAGGAGTTTCGTAGTGGGCGTAAGATGGTAATCGGATTTATTTCCGATCAGGGTCCGGAGATGCATACGATTCATCACTGGATGAATTTTCTTAATCAAGATACAGCGGTGATTACTGGTACAGAAACAGTAGCTAAAAAACTTGATTTCTCTTGTGTGTATTTTGATATTGTGCGTGAACGAAGAGGGTATTATGTCGTGAATATTATACCTTTAACCATGAATTCAGCCGATTATAAGGATTATGAAATTACAGAGATGTATTTTAAGTTACTTGAACAAACCATTCGACGTAATCCCGAATATTGGCTTTGGACTCATAACCGTTGGAAACGTACTCGAAAGCAATATGAAGAGTATTTAGCAACTCATCCTAAAAATAAGTAACAGAGGTATGATATTTGTTCGGGATAAGAGCCAAATGTGCAACAATTTGTTGCAATTTGCACATGTCTATGCATGGGCACGTGAGCATGGACGTAGTGTGATGTCCATGCGTTTCAGTTACAAATACAAGTTTTTCAAGATTAGTAAATCAGGCCTTGTCAGTTTTCCCTTGTATATTGTCGCTAAGTATTTGGCTGCTTTGAAACTTTTGCCTACTGCCAGCTTCAAACATGCGGAGTGTGATGCAGAAGCCTTGGAAAGGATGATGTTGTCCCACAGATATATTGTAGTGAGTGGATGGTACGTTCGATTTTACGACCTCTTTTTGAAATACAGGAGTGAGATTTGCGATTTGTTTACTATTGATACAGATTATACGATGTCTGTAAAACAAAAGATGCAACATTGGGATGGAATACGTCTGGGGGTACACATTCGTCGGGGTGACTATGCTGTGTGGAAGGATGGAATATATTGTTATAGTAACGAGAAATATGCCCAATATATCGTACAATTTGCTAATCTGTTTCCTGAGAAAATCATTGATGTGTTTCTGTCCACAAATGATTTGTCAGTAACTGCTGAGGCTTTTTCACAACTTGTACCCGATAATCGTATCCGTATTCATTTATTGAGTGGGAATGCTGTGGAGGATTTGTTTATGTTGTCGGAATGCGACTATATCATTGGTCCTCCAAGTACTTTCTCACTTGTTGCAGCTATGTACAGGGACGTTCCCCTGTGTCGCATGGATACAGTCGGCTCAGAGGACTTGCAATTGTCTGATTTTCGTCTTTTTGATTATTGGTTTCGCAGGATTGTATAAGAGTTTATTTCTTGCTACTAAGTGCCAATCTGAAACCTACAAGGTCGCGTCTGCGACGTTGGTCATACATAAATCTGTTAGTGGAGCGACAGTAGCGTGGCAAGCAATCATATCCACCACCTCGGATAACATGAAAGCTACTTGATAGTTTTCCGTCGGGTGTTTGTCTATACCAGTCGGAACACCATTCCCACACGTTTCCAGACATATCGTACAGACCTAATTCGTTGGGCTTGAGATGTGCTACAGGAAGTGGCAAATGTACAGTATAGTTTGACAATGTGTGGGCTACTTCATTTGGAGAATTGCTGCCAGAATAAATGTACCCTTTTGATTTTCGGCCACCTCTTGCTGCATATTCCCATTCTGCTTCAGTAGGTAGTCGGAAATGTTCGCCTGTTAGCAAATTAAGCTTTTCGATAAAACTCAGACACATGTCATAGGTTACATATTCTTTAGGTGTTGTGTTACCTTTCTCTGTGTCAAAATTCTTTCCCATGACAGCACTCCATAGTTCACGGGTAACTTCTGTTTCTCCTATGTAAAAGTTATTAACCAGTACCTTGTGAGGTGTTTCGTCGTCGTCAGCCTCAGTGTCGTTAGATAGTGCTCCCATCATGAATTCTCCACCCTGTACGAATTTCATCTTGAAAGTTACATCCTTTACTATGAATACTTTTGTGGCGAATCGTTTTTGAGCTAAAATTCCCAATGGAAGCAACAAGAATGCAACCATTGCTACAACTTTCTTGTCAATTACTGGCAGTGGTCCTACTGCCCACCAAAGTATTCTCAACCAACAGAAGAAATATGTATATACATCGAGCCAAAATGTCTTATGTACATATTCGTGAATCCATGCTGGACATAGTACATCTGTAGGGAGAATACAGAAGTTAATGACAAGTAACCAGAAAAGAGTCCAGTCTATCCATGTACGCTTATCCTGTAACCAGAATGCCATTGCGTAGAAAGGCAGGGTGATAATGTATGTATGAGTCTCCGGGCAATCACTAAACAAAATCATAAATCCTGTTATAACTGCAAGTGCTTGAACTCTGAATCTAAAGTCTCCCCACCTTTTATATCGGCAAAAGAAAAGTATTGCCAGCATGACAAAGACAATTATCTGTACTTCGCGATAGTTAGGTAGGAGTAGGGGCTTCAGTCCGCGAGCAAATAAAATGCCGATGAAATCGGAATCGCTGTGATGACTTGCAATCATGTCGAACATCTGTTGATAGAGTATGAAAGGGTTGTCGAAATGAGTGTTTAAAAGAGGGAGGCAAATTAGAGCAGTCCCGCATAGAATTGCGTATCCGAAGTTGCGCCATATTTTCGGGTAGCATAGCAAAATAGCTAGTTCTGCCGCCCCATAAACTTTGGTCGTGGCTGAAATCATAATTAATAATACTGCCCAAAAACCTTTTCCTCGTTCAAGGAGTGTAAAGGCGAATATATAAATGTAGGTAACTATTATATTATGTTGATAGCAGAAGACTGTCTGTAATATGACAGATAGAAGGAAAAGAAAAATCCAGTGCTTATATCTGTCCAACTGCTGTGGTAGAGTTTTAATGGCCAACGAAAAAAGGCAATAGTTTCCAACGTTCCAGACAAAGGGACCTAACCACCAAGGGAGAAAAAAAATCGGAGCAAAAATAACATTAAACACAGGAGAGTACAAGAAATAAATGCTATGTGCTTGAGCATATTCCAGATTGTAAGGACTGAGTCCTTCCCAAAACATTCTGGTTGAGTCCTGGTAGTCGAAATAATTAGTATTTCTGCCTCGTGCTACTTCTAAGACTGTAGCGAGTAAGGTGATTGCCATACCAAGCCAGAACACGCATCGTGGATTACTGAAAAACCACTTTATAGCATTTATAATCTTGTTCACTTGAATTTGAGAACTAGTTTTGTGATTTTATGTATATCTTCATCGTTTAGTTCGTAATAAAGAGGGAGGCGAACTAATGTGTCTGCATATCTGTCGCAATTTGGAAGATGGCGCCCATCATGTCTGTCTTCGTAGTACTTGCTAGAGTGGAGTGGCAGGTAGTGGAATGTGGTCTGCACACCATTATTCTTCATATAGTTCATAAATGCAGTACGTACTTTTAGCGAAGGGCACAGTAGATAATACATATGGTAGTTGTTTGTGGCATAATCTGGAATGTCGGGTAATGTTATTCCATTGCCAATTTTGCCTCTAAGCGCCTTGTCATATTCTTCGCATATGTGCTTGCGCTTATTTTGTATGTCTTCCATCTGTTCTATTTGAGCCCATAAAAAGGCTGCATTCAGTTCTGAAGGTAGGAATGAAGAACCCATATCGCACCAACCATATTTATTAACCATTCCACGGTAGAATTCGGCTCTGTTCGTACCCTTTTCCCATAGTATTTCTGCACGTCTGACAAATCGTTCGTCGTTTACTACTAGCATACCACCTTCTCCACAGTTTATATTTTTGGTTTCATGGAATGAAAAGGCTGCCAAATGACCGATTCCACCGAGTGGTTTTCCTTTGTAATATGAGTCTATAGCATGTGCTGCATCCTCTACTACAATAAGGTTGTGTTTTTGGGCAAGCTGCATGATTGCATCCATGTCACAAGCTACTCCAGCATAATGAACCACGACGATGACACGGGTCTTTTCATTGATGAGCGGTACAATATTATCAACTGTAATATTAGGATTTTCTGTTCCACTATCTGCAAAACGTACATAAGCCCCTTCACGAAGGAAAGCTATTGCAGAAGATACAAAAGTGTATGACGGAACGATAACCTCATCACCAGGTTTTAAGCTGCATAGCATGGCACACATTTCAAGAGCATCTGTACCAGAGGTGCAAAGCAAGCACTTGCGGAAGTTGTAGTGCTTTTCAAAGAAGCCATGACATAGTTTTGTAAAATCACCATTGCCAGACATTGTTGTTGAGTGGCACACTTCTTGAATATAACTTAACTCTCTTCCTGAGCAGTATGGTTTGTTAAATGGTATCATGGATTATATGTTTATAGTGTCTTGAACAATAAATACTGGACGCCCTTTAACTTGGTCGAAAATTTTTCCAATGTAGAGTCCGAGGATGCCCATCATAAATAGAAGTACTCCACCTACGAACCAAATCGAGAAGATAGTGGAAGTATATCCCTCTACCTCGTTCCATCCGGCATATTTCGCGAATATGTTGTAAATAGCCATCAAGAATGAGAGTAGTGACATTGTAAAACCAATTCCTACCGCAAGGTGGAGTGGACGGTTGCTGTTACTTATGATTGAATTGTACGATAGTTTTAGTAGTCGTCTCAAGTTGTACGAACTCTTTCCTTCAAGTCTGTGGTCATGATATACGTCTACAGAACTTTTCTTGAATCCTAACGTGTGGATCAGTTCAACGAATGAACGTGAGTATTCTGGTATGTCGCAATAAGCTTTGACAATTTGTTTGCTATAGATACCAAATTCTGCAATGGCTTTGTCTGTATGGAAGCCGCTCAGGAAGTCATATACCTTGTGAAAAACAGCAGACGACATCCGTTTTAGGAACGTATCGTCACGCACCACTCTCCGTGCACTAACTATATCGTAGCCTTCCAATGCTTTTTTGTACATAGCTGGCAGGTCTTCGGGTTTGTTTTGCAGGTCGCAGTCTATCACTGCTACATATTCACCACTTGAATAAGTCAAACCTGCTGTTATTGCATATGGCTGTCCAAAGTTGCGACTAAGATTAAGACCTTTCACCTTCTTATCTTTTGCACATATCTCAACAATCTTTTCCCATGAATTGTCGGGTGAACAATCGTTTACTAACAAAATCTCATAATCATCTGTTAATGGACTGATTGCCTTATGAATTCTGCTTACCAGTTCTGTAAGCATCTTTTCTCCGTGATAAACGGGTGATACGATTGATAATTCCATTACAGCTCAGTTTTTTAATACACCAATTCGTTATTATTCATACGTCCCATATAGCTCTGGATAATTGCTTTTACTCGCTTCTCCATATATGCAGTCTTCTCTGTTTCCTCCGCTTGCAGGTCTTCTGTTAGCATCCAGTCCTTTTTGTAGTTGTACAGTGCTTTAGTATTAGTTCCGTCAAACATCAGGACGTAGTCGCCTTCAACATATTGGTATATTCCGTTGTTATAGTTTACAGCCCAAGTTTGTTGATTGGGTGTTGTCAACAAGTCATTTCCAAAAGCTATATATGGATTGGAATATCCGACATAACTCAGTACTGTCGGCATTATGTCTATCTGTTGTGCAATAGCATGACGACGTTCTGCCTTAAGTCTGCCTGAAGGGTCAAAGAAAAGAATTGGCGAACCATACAGACCTAATGCAGTCTGGTATTCTGCATGGTCACTGATGTTTGTGTGGTCACTGGTAAGTACGAATAATGTATGTTCATACCAGGGTTGTTTCTTTGCTGTTTCGAAGAATTTCCTCAGAGCCATATCTGTATATCTGATGCACTTGTGTATAGGGTTGTCGCCCTCGTCGGGGAAGATAGTTTTGTATTCTTCTGGCACTGTGTATGGGTGGTGGCTTGATGCGGTGAACAGTGCAGTCATGAATGGTTCTTCCATTTCTGACATCTTGGTAGCGTAGTATTGCAGGAATGGTTCATCCCATATAGCCCATGTCCCGTCGAAGTCTTTGTCCCCATTGAAGCGTGGGTCTTCATTGAATTCTGTTCTGCCATAATATTTCTGAAATCCGGTGGCGCGAGCAAAAGCCTGAAATCCCATCGATCCGTTTTCTGCCCCGTGGAAGAAGGCTGACTGATAACCAATTTTTCCCAATTCACCGGCAATTCCACTCACATTGTTGAGTGATGCAGGAGTTAGGAAAAACGGTTCAACGAACATTGGAATACTACTCAGTATTGATGGCATCCCATCGATACTTTTTCTTCCGTTAGCAAATGTGTAGTCAAACGATAAGCAGTGCTGGTATAATGAGTCAATGAACGGAGTATATCCTTTGTAGTTCCCGTTCTCCAACAGTTTGTTGTATGCTCCTATATATTCCCGTCCAAAACTTTCAATGATAAGTACCACTACGTTGGTTTTCGTTTCTTTCGTCTCTTTGGTATTTGCGTTATGTATCGGACTATACAATTGGTCCATTTCTTCCTGAGTCATGTATTCAGGAACTGTAAAAGGTGTTTTGTTTAACGTGCGAATTAAAGGAAATGGAGTATTGAGTACTACAGCAGCCTCCTGCGGATGATTGACGTATTGATTAGCATTGCTTATAGTAATTGGTCTTACTGCAGTTGTAGCTCCTCCTCTCATACCGCATATAGTTAGTGGTATGTATGCCAGCAGATAACAACCTGTGATAAGATAGAACGCCAGATATCTTCTTCTTCTGTTTAATACTATTCTACTTTGTGGGTTTGCGTAAACAAAATAAAGAATGTATGCTATGAGTACAACGAAAAGAACGAGATACCAGTGATGAATGAATTCAGTAAAGAATATACTCCCTAAATTGCCTTCGTTGCTAAACTCACTGAAAACAGACATTGTTGTTCTTCTGCCTGTATATTGGAAATAAACGGAGTCCATTACATTTGCTGCTACGCAAATTGTGTTTACTACTATAAATACCCACTTAGCCACACTCCTCCATCCTTGACAGTGAGCATAGGGTAGGGGCATAAGCATAAGAAGTGCGTACAAACTATTGGTGTATAGAATGGCTGATGTGTCGAACAATAGACTACCTTTCACAAGGTCTGTCCAATCGTTTTTAAACAGAGTGTCCTTGAATGTATGCCAGTTTTCAGCGATGAACTCTATACGGCATATGGCATACACTATGTACACCAATAATATATTCCAAACGAATGCAATTACGTTGGAATAGACTCCTTTTTTTATATTTATAAGACTTTTCATTTTATGGTGCAAAGTTAGTAATAATAATTCAGAAATGCGTATATTTGCCACGAAAATCATATTTATGCCATCTTCTAAACCATACGATTATCTGATAGTGGGTTCCGGACTTTTTGGAGCTACATTTGCGTATAGAGCTACTCAGGCTGGAAAAAAGTGTTTGGTTATCGAAAAACGTCCACATCTTGGTGGAAATGTTTTTTGCGAATCCATCGATGGAATAAACGTGCATAAATATGGTGCACATATCTTCCATACATCGAATCTGGAAGTGTGGAATTTTGTCAATTCTATCGTGCCTTTCAACCGATATACAAATTCTCCAGTTGCAAAATATGGCGGCAAACTTTATAATTTGCCGTTCAACATGAATACATTCTATCAGATGTGGGGAATCACCACACCTGAAGAGGCGAAGGCAAAAATAGAAGAACAGCGGCAGGAGGCTTTGTCTGCTATGCAAGCAGCGGGAGTTTCAGAACCTCGCAATCTAGAGGAACAGGCTCTCGTGCTTATAGGACGCGACATATATGAGACTCTCATAAAAGGTTATACTGAAAAACAATGGGGACGTAAGTGTACGGAACTTCCTGCATTCATCATCAAACGTTTGCCGGTTCGTTTCGTGTTCGATAATAATTATTTCAACGATAAGTATCAGGGCATTCCTATCGGTGGTTACAATTTACTGATAAACGGGCTTCTTGCTGGTGTAGATACGAAGGTTAATACTGATTTCTTCGATAACCGTAGTTATTGGGAGAGCATTGCTGATAAAATTGTTTTCACAGGAAAGATTGACGAATTTTACGACTATCGTTTCGGTAAACTTAATTATCGTACAGTTCGTTTCGAACAGGAAGTCCTCAAGCAGCCAAACTACCAGGGTAATGCTGTTGTAAATTATACCGAGGCATCTGTGCCATATACCCGTGTCATAGAACATAAGCATTTTGAAAAATTCGGACAAGAGGTATATGACATTCCTACAACGGTTATCTCCAAAGAATACTCTACCGAGTGGCAGGACGGAATGGAACCATATTATCCTGTCAACGATGAGGCTAATAATCGTTTGGCTCAGAAATATCGTGACTTGGCAGATATGGAAACTAATGTTATCTTTGGAGGCCGTCTTGCGGAGTATAAATATTATGATATGGCACCAATTATTGAAAAGGTGCTGCAAATAGATATAAAATGATTACATATACAACAGATGGTGTGAAAATGCCAGCTATAAAACGTCGTGACGTAAGTGCTTGGATAAAAACTGTAGCGAAGTCTTATGGAAAATCCGTTGGTGACGTAGCTTACATTTTCTGTAATGACGAGAAAATTCTTGAAGTCAATCGTCAGTATCTTCAGCACGATTACTACACCGACATAATCACATTCGATTATTGTGAAGACCTCGTTGAAATGGGTATTTCTGATACTATTTCCGGTGATATGTTCATATCGCTTGATACTGTTCGCACTAATGCAGCCGGACTCGGAGTCGATTATATGCAGGAACTTCATCGGGTCATCATTCATGGCATACTCCATCTTCTGGGTATAAACGATAAGGGCCCGGGAGAACGTGAAATTATGGAAGCTGCGGAAAATAAAGCACTTGCCCTCCTAAGCCATTAACGATAAAGAGAACGCTAACTATAATACTAAAAATTATGCATTATGCATTTTGAATTATGCATTGAATTATGAAACGTAACATTGTAATCACAGGCGGTGCCGGATTCATCGGTAGTCATGTAGTTCGCCTTTTTGTAAACAAGTATCCAGACTATAAGATTATCAATCTTGATAAACTCACCTACGCTGGTAACCTTGCAAATCTTAAGGATATTGAGGATAAACCAAACTATAAGTTTGTCAAGATGGATATTTGCGATTTTGATGCTTTCTACAAACTTATGCAGGATGAAAACATCGATGGAATCATACATCTTGCTGCAGAAAGTCATGTGGATCGTAGCATCAAAGACCCATTTACTTTTGCTCGTACAAACGTGATGGGAACACTCTCTCTCCTTCAAGCAGCAAAACTCTATTGGGAAAGTCTTCCTGAGAAATATGAAGGAAAGCGCTTCTATCACATTTCTACTGATGAAGTATATGGAGCTCTTTCTATGACTAACCCTGAGGGAATTCCGTCTCCGTTCACTACACAGGCATCCAGTGCTGAGCATCATGCAGCTTACGGAAAGGATTTCTTCCTTGAGACAACAAAGTACAATCCTCATTCTCCATATTCTGCCAGCAAAGCATCAAGCGACCATTTCGTTCGTGCTTTCCACGACACTTATGGAATGCCTACCATAGTTACTAACTGTTCAAACAACTACGGACCTTATCAGTTCCCTGAAAAACTGATTCCACTTTTCATTAATAATATCCGTAACCGCAAACCACTCCCTGTTTATGGAAAAGGCGAGAACGTGCGCGACTGGCTCTATGTTGTAGATCATGCACGCGCTATCGACACAATTTTCCACAATGGTAAGATTGCTGAGACATACAATATTGGCGGTTTCAACGAGTGGAAGAATATTGACATTATAAAAGTTGTAATCAAGACAGTTGACCGTCTGTTGGGCAGAAAAGAAGGCGAAGATCTTGACCTCATTACTTATGTGACCGACCGACTTGGACATGATGCACGTTATGCTATCGATTCCAGAAAACTGCAGAAAGAACTCGGCTGGGAACCATCACTTCAGTTTGAGGAAGGCATCGAAAAAACTGTTCGTTGGTATCTTGACAACGAAGAGTGGCTTAATAACATCACCTCTGGCGAGTATGAAAAATACTACGAGAGCATGTATAAAGACAGATAAAAACTCTTTGTATTAGGTAAAATAAAAGCGATGTGGTTAGTTCCACATCGCTTTGTTTTTTTAATATTCTTCCTCGTCCCAGAGGAAATCTTCTTTTGATGGATAGTCTGGCCAAATTTCTTCGATTGATTCGTAAACATCGCCTTCATCTTCAATTTCCTCAAGATTCTCGATGACCTCTAGAGGGGCTCCCGAACGGGTAGCATAGTCAATGAGTTCTTCTTTGGTTGCTGGCCATGGCGCATCCTCCAAGTTTGTAGCAAGTTCAAGTGTCCAATACATAATAGAAAATATATTTTAAGTGATTATAATCTTGTTATTTGCCTATTCCTCTTTCTTGAAAAGGCGCGCGAAGGTACAAATTATTATTATTCCTTCCAAATAATATCTTCTATTTTGTTGTCTTGGTTCAGTTTTCTGGCGAGCAAGAAAAAATAATCGCTCAGTCGGTTTACGTATGCCATCACATTTTCATCTACATTTCCACCACTTTCTGTCAGACGTATGATGCAGCGTTCAGCTCTGCGGCATATTGTTCGGCATACATTGCAAACGGCTGCTGCGCGACTGCCCCCGGGTAGGATGAATACTTTGAGAGGCGGAAGCAGACTGTCGATACGGTCTATTTCCTTTTCTATATCCGTTACCACCTCATGCGAAATGATGAGGCTGCTTCTCATGGTTGTCTTAGATGTGTCTGTAGCGAGATGTCCGCCTACAACAAACAACTTATTCTGTATGCAGCGAAGTGTGTCAACGTCCTGCTTGTCTGTACAATAAGTAATGAGTAGTCCAATCTCACTGTTTAGTTCGTCGATGGTGCCATAGCTTTCTATGCGGTCGCAGCACTTTGATGCCCGTTCTCCGCCAACCAGACTGGTCGTTCCTTTGTCGCCTGTTTTGGTGTAGATTTTCATAGTATATAATTTTGCTTTATTCGTTTAGTGTCGAAAAGAACAAGTCCGCGATGTCGCATATCAAAAGTGATGCGTGCATGAGGGCTGTTCAATACATACTGCCATAGAGTTTCGTTCTTTCCCGATATGTCCTCAATGACCATTACTGTTTCAGAGTCTGCAGCCTTTTCTGCTTCGTGGTATTCGTCAACTGAATGAATCACTATCACCTCTGGGTGCCACAACCTGATACGGTATAACTGTCGTTCTGCCTTCGTTCGTAGTCCTTGTTCTTCGTATGCGTAATAGTGTAGATTTTCGAATAAAACGTCACGTATCAGTTCGTAGTCGGTAGGTGATTGTATACCGAAACCGTGACGATGCCACCATCGTGGTAATGCAGTCGTATAATTATATAATGTTCGCGAGAGTGACAAGTCGGTTAGTTTTTATTAAATTCTTTTGCAAAGATAGTTTTTTATTGTGTAAAATGCAGAAGTTAAATTGTAAAAGTTTTATCTTTGCCACAAATAAATCTGACTTATGGGAAAGACAGCACAGTACATCAAGAGTATTGATATCGAAGCTCTATGGAAGGGTGGCAAGCACATCACGTGGCAGTTGCAACCCGATGTGAATATTCTGAGTGGCATCAACGGAGTAGGGAAGAGTACCATCATAAACCACTCTGCTTCTATGCTTGATATGATTGACAAAGGTGAACTCAGTGCAGGTAAAGTGGCACAGGGAGTTTCCATAGAATTATATCCAGCCGATGCAACGAGCATTAAGTTTGACGTAATACGTTCGTTCGATCGTCCTTTGCTACATAGCGATTTGCTTGAAAAACTCTCTGATTCACGTGTGACCACCGAACTGGATTGGCAGATATATAAATTGCAAAAACGCTATTTGGACTACCAGGTTAATATCGGAAACCGCATCATTGAACTGCTTACGTCGGGCGATGCTGCAGACCAGTCGTTGGCAGCTCAAGTCGGAGCTCCGAAGGCAGAGTTTCAGGACACCATCGACGAACTATTTCATGATACAGGTAAGACGATAGACCGTAAGAGTAATGAGATACAGTTCTACCAGCGTGGTGAAATCATCACTCCTTACCAGCTCTCAAGTGGTGAAAAACAGATGCTCGTCATTTTGCTTACTGCCTTGGTCGAAAATCAAGAACACTATGCCCTGCTGATGGACGAACCGGAGATATCGCTTCACATTGAGTGGCAACAAAAACTGATTAGTCTCATTCGGAAGATAAACCCCAACGCACAGATAATCCTTTCCACCCATTCGCCTGCACTCATCATGGACGGATGGATGGGTAATGTAACCGAAGTGAACGAAATCACCCAATAGGTTTTTACGCACAAACGCTTAGAAGTATGCAAACCTTAACCTCAAATTTGAATAGCCGTTATTTTCAGGCTGCCAACCAACTGCAGAAACGACGTCGGAAGCGCATCATAGTTTATGTAGAGAGCTATGATGATATATTCTTCTGGCGTAATGTGTTGGACGACTTTGAAAACGATGAGCGAGAGTTTGAGGTTATGTTACCCTCGCGCAGTAACTTGTCGAGAGGTAAGAAGACGGTACTTATGAACACTCTGGGACAACACCTGGGACAGTATATGATTGCCTGTGTTGATGCCGACTTGGACTATCTGCTTCAGGGAAGAACCAATTCTTCGCAGGCAATGCTTGGCAATCCCTACGTTATTCACACCTATGCCTACAGCATTGAAAGCCTTCAGTGCTATGCACCTTCGCTTCATACCGTATGTGTGATGGCAACACTCAACGACCGTAATTTGTTCGATTTTGAGGCGTATCTTCTCAAATACTCCGAGGCTGTTTACGAATTGTTTGTTTGGGCAATATGGCTCTATCGTCAGACGCGTTTCTCGGAACTTCCCCTTAACACCCTTAATAATTTAATAAGTGTAGAAAAGGTGAATGTGTTTAATCCAGATGAGGCTATAGAACGCACTCGCCATCAGGTGAACCGTAAAGTGTCCTGGATGCAGCGCCATTATCCTGAGGCAAAGGGAGAACTGCGTCCACTTAAGGAAGAACTGGCTTCGCTCGGACTCAATCCGCAGAACACCTATATGTACATTCAAGGTCACCATCTGCTTGATAACGTATTAGGCGCGGTACTTGACCCTGTGTGCAACATACTGCGACGCGAACGCGAAAAAGAAATAAAACACCTTGCAGGCAAAAAGCAACAACAAATGGACAATGAACTCGCATGTTATCAGCATTCACAATGCCCTGTAGAAACTATGGTGCATAGAAATACTGATTTCAGAGATTGTCCTGCCTTTTCTCAAATTGTTGCCAGCATAGAAAAATTGTTAACCAAACTCTGATTATTACAGGTAAAACTTATACATTTAAAACGACAAACTACCAAAACCACTGATTTTTTAGTGATTAGGCTATTTTTCTTCGTTTTTTTGTTTGATATATGAAAATGGAATATCTATTTTTGTGATAAAATTTTAAAACCAAAATGGAGAGGGAGGGACAAATTAAGATTGATACCATTGAGGATTTAAACCAATTATTCAAAATTGATTCGAAGTGCCAGCAGGTATCACTAATCGAAGTAACATCTAAATCTGTATCACCAAAAACAGATGAAACCCAAATAGTTTTTTATGCTGTCTATGTAAAGGTTCCGAGCGAGGATCAAGTGCAGGTAAGCAAGAGACAGAATGATGAGGCTGTGGCTGATATGACGATGTTGGCTCCTGGTAGTTCAGTTCGTGAGATAGTCTCTGAACTAAAAGGCTACAAACAAGTGATTGGTTTATTCTTCTCTCCAGATCTTATAGCTGCTTCTACATTTGGAAGACATTTCAGTGAATACACATTCTTTCAGTACAACCACGAAGAGTCGTTGTTGTTGGGCGAGAAAGAAAAAGATATAATTCTTGCGATTTTCAAAAGAATTCAAGCAGAGTTGCAAGGTGAAGAGGATAGAAACACGCTACATATTCTGACTGATCAGGTAAAGCTGGTGTTGGACTATTGTCTGCGCTTCTACGACAGACAGTTCAACAACCGCCATAATCAGAATTACCAGATTGCACAACAGTTCCTGCAGAACATCAATCTGTATTTCAACAATGGCACGGCAAAACAAATGGGAGTTCCTACAATCAGCTATTTTGCTGATTTGGCTCACACCTCACCAGGTTACTTCAGCGACATAATTAAGAAAGAAACTGGCGTAAACATAAAAAATACATTCAGTACAAAATCATTGAGGCGGCAAAGCAACTGCTCGCGGCTACCAACAAGCCAATCAATGAAATATCAGAGTGGCTCGGCTTTAAATATCCACAACACTTCACAAGACTGTTTAAAAACGAAGCGGGCATGTCGCCACGTAACTATAGAAAACAAAGAAAGTAAAATTCTTTTTCATAACTCCATCATTAAATACATAGTTATTATTAATTTATCGTATTTAATTGGCCTCAAGTATATGTGAATATGCTTGAGGTGTTTTTTTGTTAGATTGTCAGTTATTTTTTGTTTGTATGTTATATTTTTTACGTTTTTCTTTTCACTTTTAAACTGAAATGTCTAACTTTGCTGACAAATTGTAATTAATGCTATGGAAAAGATTGACAAGCTTGACAAGCAAATAATGGAGATTATCTCCAGCAATGCCCGTATCCCATTCAAAGATGTGGCTGCCGTATGCGGAGTGTCACGTGCTGCTATCCACCAGCGTGTGCAGCGTCTGATTGACATGAATGTAATCACAGGTTCCGGTTATCATATCAGTCCCAAGAGTCTGGGCTACAAGACATGTACCTACGTAGGTATAAAACTCGAAAAGGGTTCGATGTATGCACGTGTGGTTGACGAACTTAAACTCATTCCCGAAGTGGTTGAGTGCCACTATACTACAGGTCCTTACACCATGATGATTAAGCTCTATGCTCGCGACAACGAACAACTCATGGAACTTCTGAACCGTAAGATTCAGGGCATTCATGGTGTCGATTCTACCGAAACCCTCATATCGCTCGACCAGAGCATCAAGAAACAGGTGCCTATCAACGTTGAGGAAATCGATGCCAAGCCGGTTAAAGGGGGTAGGGCAAAGATTATTTTGAGTGAAGACGAATAAATCGGATATTCTGATTACACGATGAGTGACGGAAACTTCAACCGGCAGCTGTTGCCCAAGACCGAACTCTCCTCGGGATTGCGTGCTGGAAAGGCTATGATGCGAACAAAAGCAGAGGAGGCTTTCGATGCAACGATTAAACAATTTTTCCCGATGGAATCGCAAAGTAAAATAGACGAAATAAAGTCATACTTTATGCAAATGCTGAGAAATTAAGACGTTTCTCAGCATTTTCTTTCTTTTCATTTGGAATAGTAAAACAAAAAAATTATTTTTGCACACTTTTGGATGTACTCGTCAATTTTTCATTTGACAAATTATCCGTTTTCCAATATGTAAACTAAAAAACAAACTAAATATTAATCAATTAAATTCAACATTTTATGTGGTTATGTAACTCTTCAATCGGAAGAAAAGTAGTCATGTCTGTAACAGGCTTGGCGCTTGTACTCTTCCTGACGTTCCATGCATGCATGAACGTAGTAGCACTCTTCAGTGCAGAGGCGTACAACCAGATTTGTGAATTGCTCGGCTCCAACTGGTATGCTCTTGTAGCTACTGCCGGTTTGGGCGCACTCGTAGTTATTCACATCATCTACGCCTTCATCCTTACAATCCAAAACCGTAAGGCTCGTGGCAACAACCGCTACGACAAGACAGACACTCCTGAGAAGGTAGAGTGGGCAAGTCAGAACATGTTCGCACTCGGAGTAATCATCGTACTCGGTTTGGCTCTCCACCTCTTCAACTTCTGGTACAACATGATGTTTGCTGAGTTGGCAGGCACTACAAGCCAGATAGCTTCTCCTACTGACGGATTCGAGTGGATTGTGTACACATTCTCAAACCCAGTTTACGTAGTTCTCTATGTAATCTGGCTTTGTGCTATCTGGTTCCACCTCACTCACGGAATCTGGTCTTCTATGCAGACACTTGGTTGGAGCGGACACATCTGGTTCAACCGTTGGAAATGCATCAGCCAGGTATGGGCTACAATCATCATGGCAATGTTCCTCATCGTTGCTCTTGCATTTGCATTATGTCCTGACTGCCTTGGCGGCCTCGACGGCAGAGTAGTTCCATTTGAAATGGCATTCTGATCTTACAAACTAAAAAACACACAATTATGACAACAAAGTTAGATTCAAAAATACCTGAGGGACCAGTTGCTGAGAAATGGTCGAACTATAAGGCACATCAGCGTTTGGTAAACCCAAAGAATAAGCTCAAGCTCGATGTTATTGTAGTTGGTACAGGTCTGGCAGGTGCCAGTGCAGCCGCTTCATTGGCAGAAATGGGCTTCAACGTAAAGAACTTCTGCATTCAGGACTCTCCTCGTCGTGCACACTCTATCGCAGCACAGGGAGGTATCAATGCAGCAAAGAACTACCAGAACGACGGCGACTCTGTTTACCGCCTCTTCTACGACACAGTGAAGGGTGGTGACTACCGTGCTCGCGAAGCAAACGTATATCGTCTTGCCGAAGTAAGCAACTCCATCATCGACCAGTGTGTGGCTCAGGGAGTTCCATTCGCACGTGAATATGGTGGCACACTCGCAAACCGTTCCTTCGGTGGTGCACAGGTAAGCCGTACATTCTATGCAAAGGGTCAGACCGGTCAGCAGCTTCTGCTCGGAGCCTACTCAGCCCTCTCTTGTCAGGTAAACGCAGGCAAAGTGCAGCTCTACACTCGTTACGAAATGCTCGACGTAGTAATCATCGACGGACGTGCTCGCGGTATCATCGCCAAGAACCTCGTAACTGGTAAACTCGAGCGCTTCTCTGCTAACGCTGTAGTAATCGCTACTGGTGGTTACGGAAACACATACTTCCTCTCTACCAACGCAATGGGCTGTAACGTCAGCGCAGCAATGTCTTGCTACCGCAAGGGTGCATTCTTCGCAAATCCATGCTACGTACAGATTCACCCTACTTGTATTCCTGTTCATGGCGACAAGCAGTCAAAGCTCACCCTCATGTCAGAGTCGCTCCGTAACGACGGTCGTATCTGGGTTCCAAAGAAACTCGAAGATGCAAAGGCTCTGCAGGCAGGTACAAAACAGGGATATGAAATTCCGGAGGAAGACCGCGACTACTACCTCGAACGCCGTTACCCGGCATTCGGTAACCTCGTACCTCGCGACGTAGCCAGCCGTGCAGCTAAGGAGCGTTGCGACAAAGGCTTCGGAGTAAACAACACAGGTCTTGCCGTATTCCTCGACTTCTCAGAGTCAATCCAGCGCCTCGGCATCGACGTAATCCGTCAGCGTTATGGCAACCTCTTCGACATGTACGAAGAAATCACCGACGTAAACCCAGGTGAAAAGCGTATCACACGCGACGGCGTTGACTACTACAACCCAATGATGATATTCCCAGCTATCCACTACACAATGGGTGGTATCTGGGTTGACTACGAACTGCAGACAACCATCCCAGGTCTGTTTGCTATTGGTGAATGTAACTTCTCCGACCACGGAGCAAACCGTCTCGGTGCATCAGCCCTCATGCAGGGACTTGCCGACGGATACTTCGTACTGCCATACACCATCCAGAACTACCTTGCCGACCAGGCTATCTGGCCACGCATCTCTACCGACGCACCAGAATTTGCCGAGGTTGAAAAGGCAACAGAAGAGCGCATACAGAAACTCCTCAACATCAAGGGTAAGCGTTCAGTTGACTCTATCCACAAGGAACTCGGTCACATCTGCTGGGAATACATCGGAATGGGTCGTACAAAGGAAGGACTGGAGAAAGGTATCAAGCTCATCGACGAACTCCGTAAGGAATTCGATACTAACCTCTTCATCCCAGGCGATCGCGAAGGCATGAACATCGAACTCGATAAGGCTATCCACCTCGATGACTTCATCACAATGGGTAAGCTCATTGCCTACGACGCCCTCTCACGTGAAGAGTCTTGTGGTGGTCACTTCCGCGAAGAACACCAGACAGAAGAAGGCGAAGCAAAGCGCGACGACAAGAACTTCTTCTACGTTGGCTGTTGGAAGTACCAGGGCAGCGACAACGTTCCACCTACCCTCATCAAGGAACCACTCGAATACGAAGCAATTAAGGTACAAACACGTAACTACAAGAACTAATCACCATGGCAGAAAAAGTTTTGAAACAATTCACAGTTAAATACTGGAAGCAGAACGGTCCTAAGGACGCTAATGCTCATTTTGAAGAGAAAGTAATGAAGGACATCCCTGGTGATACTTCGTTCCTCGAGATGCTCGACATCCTCAACGAACAACTCATCGAAGAGGGAAAAGAACCATTCGTGTTTGACCACGACTGCCGCGAAGGAATCTGCGGTATGTGCTCTCTCTACATCAACGGTACTCCACACGGAAAGACAGAACGCGGAGCAACAACCTGTCAGCTCTACATGCGTAAATTCAACGACGGCGACGTAATCACTATCGAACCTTGGCGCTCAGCCGGATTCCCTGTCATCAAAGACTGTATGGTCGATCGCACTGCATTCGACAAAATTATGCAGGCAGGCGGCTACACCACAGTACGCACAGGAGCACCACAGGATGCCAACGCCATCCTCATCTCCAAGGAAGACGCCGACGAAGCAATGGACTGCGCCAGCTGTATCGGTTGCGGTGCCTGCGTAGCAGCTTGTAAGAACGGTTCTGCAATGCTCTTCGTCAGCTCTAAGGTATCACAGCTTGCCCTCCTCCCACAGGGACGCATCGAGGCAGCTCGCCGTGCCAAGTCAATGGTAGCCAAGATGGACGAACTCGGATTCGGTAACTGCACCAACACACGCGCTTGCGAAGCCGTATGTCCAAAGTGCGAAACCATCGCCAACATCGCCCGTCTCAACCGCGAATTCATCAAAGCCAAATTTGCGGATTAAGCAAATTCGACGAAGTCAACTTTTGCTGACTAAGCAATTGGTACATAACGACAAGAAGCCTATGCGAACAGCATAGGCTTCTTTGTTTATGTGCTACATTATAAAACGACAAAAATTTATCTGATATTTTTTTTTCGCAAGGTTTGATAGTATATTTGCAACGTGGATTTCAAGAATTGCTTCACCCTTACCAAAGTTTTTCTCCATATTTGCACTTATTTATGTGCATTTGAAGTGCGTTTGAAAGACGTTTGTTGTACGTTTTATAATCGAACAACAAACGGACAACAATCGAACAGCAAATGAAGAAAGGTAGGAAGAAATACGGTGGAAAAGAGTCAGAGGAAGGCAAAGGAGAAAAAGGAAAAAATACAACATATAAAACAGAAATATTATGAAGAGAAAAGGTACAGGTAAAGGACTGATGGCAGTGGGCAGCCTGCGAAAAGATGGTATAACCACTTATATGAAGCAAGGAAGGTTAATATTGCGTTCTGCAAACTCAATGGAGAAGCGCAGTAATACTTTGCCTCAGTTTATTCAGCGACAGAAAATGCGACACTCTGTTGCATTGTGGTCGTTGCTTAAGTATTGTAGGCCTATGTTTACCAAGGGGGCTACTGCCTATAATAATTTTCTTTCGCTCGCCAACCAGTTACCGGTTTTGTATGTTGAGAAAGTTGTTATGGGAAAAACAGCATTTCTGATGCCTGGAATACCAGTTAGCGATGGGACGTTACCTGAGATTAAACAACAGTTAGGTGAGGTTGACGGACAACCGGCTCTGATTACTGATCTTGACATGGGGAAATGGGAACTCAATACTAGTCTTTGGCTCTTCACTGCCACACAGACAGGCAGTGATGTCGATGCTCGTGTGCTGTTTGATAAGCGTGCCGTTTCATGGATGGATATGACTATGGTTGATGGTCATTGTGTGTTGAAGGGTGAAGAATTTGCTGATGAAATGAAGGGGTGGGCTCTAGTTATGGTAAAAGGAGAACGCTGCTCACCTCAGAGAATTGTGACTCGTTGTACTTTATATCAGCAATTCACTACAGACGAAGCCTTGCAAATTGCTATCAAGAGTTATGGTGGCTTGACTCCAGGCTTATAGTTATATCCTCTATATTATAAGGCTCATTCTGCGGGGTGAGTTTTTTTAGATACTAACAGATGCTACAGGAGTTAGGAGTTGACTAACGATAATCTTAACGAAAAACGAATTCTCTAATTCTTGATGAAAACGAAAAAAAAGCTGACTGGGCAAATGCCTGGTCAGCTTTTTTGTGTATTAGTATGCTTGTTCGTGAACTCCTTTGACGGCACGTCCGGAAGGGTCGTTCATGCCTCGGAAGGCGGCATCCCATTCGAGGGCGATGGCTGTGGAACAGGCTACGCTGGCTTCTGACGGTACGCTGCGGGCAGCGGAGTCGCTGGGGAAGTGTTCGGCGAAGATGCTGCGATAGTAGTATTCTTCTTTGTTCTTTGGCGGGTTGATAGGGAAGCGCTCGGCTGCATGTGCCATCTGTTCGTCGCTCACTGCAGCTGCTGTCATTTCCTTTAGGGTGTCGATCCAGGAGTAGCCGACTCCGTCGGAGAACTGCTCTTTCTGCCGCCATGCTACTTCCTGTGGCAACATGTCGGCAAAGGCGGTGCGAATGAGTTTCTTTTCGATGGTGTCGCCCGGACACATCTTTGCTTCTGGGTTGGTGCGCATTGCTACGTCGAGGAATTCTTTGTCGAGGAATGGTACTCGACCTTCTACGCCCCAGGCAGAGAGACTCTTGTTGGCTCGCAGACAGTCGTAGAGGTGTAGTTTGGAGAGTTTGCGAACAGTCTCTTCATGGAAATCTTTTGCTGTTGGTGCTTTATGGAAGTAGAGGTATCCACCGAATATCTCGTCAGCTCCTTCACCGGAGAGTACCATTTTGATACCCATCGACTTGATGACTCGTGCCAGGAGGTACATAGGTGTGGAGGCACGAACGGTGGTGACGTCGTAGGTCTCTATGAAGTAGATGACGTCGCGAATGGCATCGAGTCCTTCCTGAATGGTGTAGTTTATCTCGTGGTGAACGGTTCCGATATGATCTGCTACGAGACGTGCCTTAGCCAGGTCGGGTGCTCCTTTGAGTCCTACGGCAAAGGAATGGAGGCGCGGCCAATAGGCTTTGGTCTGTGAGTTGTCTTCGATACGCATTTCAGAGAATCGTTCTGCAAGGGCTGAGATGACTGAGGAGTCGAGTCCGCCGCTGAGAAGTACTCCGTAAGGAACGTCGGACATGAGTTGGCGACGAACAGCTGCTTCGAGTGAGTCGTGCAGTTCTGTGATGCTGGCAGGGTTGTTCTTGACGGCATCGTACTCCATCCAGTCGCGCTGGTAGTAACGCTGAAAGTTGATAGTTGAGAGTTGAGAGTTGAGAGGTGATGAGGTTCCAATGTTGGTAACGAAATGTCCCGGAAGGAATGGTTCGTAGCGTTCGCACTGACCTTCGAGGGCTTTCAGTTCGCTTGCCACATAAATGGTGCCGTCGGAGTCGTAACCGATGTAGAGTGGTATGACACCGATTGGGTCGCGGGCAATGAGAAATACGTCCTTTTCTTCATCGTAGAGTACGAAGGCGAATATGCCGCTGAGGTCTTCAAGGAAGTTGATACCTTTCTCTTTGTAGAGGGCGAGAATCACTTCGCAGTCGCTGCCCGTCTGGAATTCGTATTTTCCTGCGTACTGACGACGTATGTCCTGATGGTTGTATATCTCGCCGTTGACAGCAAGTATTTGTTTTTTGTCGGATGAGAAGAGGGGCTGACCACCACTTTCAGGATCGACAATACTAAGTCGCTCGTGGGCAAGAATGGCACTGCCACCACAGTAGATGCCGCTCCAGTCGGGACCACGATGACGTATTTTCTGACTCATCTTCAGAGCTTTGCTACGCAACTGAGGCGTCTGCTCTTTTACTTTTAATATTGATACTATTCCACACATATGATTGTAAAGTTTAAAGTTTAAAGTTTAAAGAGTTTTCGTTATCGTTTTCGTTTTGGTTTTCGTTTTCGTTTTTCGTCTTTCGTTTACACATATGTCATGTATAAGTAGTTGGTTTGGGCAGGATATTCGGCTGCGAGGGTGTCGATTCGGTTTACCTTTGGGAGGAGACCGAGTGATTTACGCCACTTGCGTATGGTGAGTCCTGCTTTTTCCATATTCATGAGGGTTTCGAGTCCGATGGCACGACCAATCTGGAAGTCGGAGAATCCATATATTTTTGCGTCGTGGAAGTAGGGGAAGAACTCTGGTGCTTCGAGGTATTCGAGCAACTCGCTATAGTCTGCATATTGTGAATATTCTGCAAGCATGGCGGAGTCTTTGAGATGCTGGTCGATGTCGATGATATGTTTCAGTTTTCGGAGGAACCAACGGTCTATCTTCGTGAGCTGATGTATCTGTTCGACACCATAACCTATTTTCATTGCCTTCGATACTACGAATATGCGCATGTCGGTAGGTTCGTGGAGTGATTTGTCGATATTCGGAATCTTCAGTTCGTGATTCTCTACAAATCCGTGCATTCCCTGACCTATCATACGCAGACCTTTTTGTAGGGTTTCTTCGAAGGTGCGTCCAATAGCCATCACTTCGCCCACACTCTTCATCGAAGAACCAAGTTCGCGTTTCACTCCCTGGAATTTTGTGAGGTCCCAACGTGGTATCTTCACTACTACATAGTCGAGAGCTGGTTCGAAGAATGCTGAGGTGGTCTTGGTGACTGAGTTCTTCAGTTCGAAGAGTCCGTAACCGAGTCCGAGTTTTGCAGCTACGAATGCCAACGGATAACCTGTGGCTTTGGAGGCAAGAGCTGACGAACGACTGAGTCGTGCGTTCACCTCGATGACGCGGTAGTCTTCCGATTGTGGGTCGAGGGCGTATTGTACGTTACACTCGCCAACGATGCCGATATGACGGATAATCTTGATGGCAAGGGCACGCAGTTTGTGATATTCAGAGTTTGTAAGAGTTTGACTTGGAGCTACTACAATACTTTCACCTGTATGAATGCCGAGTGGGTCGAAGTTTTCCATATTACATACTGTGATACAGTTGTCGTAGCGGTCGCGAACTACTTCGTATTCGATTTCTTTCCATCCGCGCAGACTCTTCTCTACAAGTACTTGTGGGGAGAACGAGAAGGCTTCCTCAGCCTGAGTTTCCAGTTCGGCTTCGTTGTCGCAGAATCCGCTGCCGAGTCCGCCGAGTGCATAAGCTGCTCTCAGGATTACGGGGAATCCTAGTTCGTGTGCTGCCTTGCGAACTTCCTCGATTGTGCTACAAGCCTGACTCTTGATGGTCTTTACACCAATTTCGTCGAGTCGTTGCACGAAGAGGTCGCGGTCTTCGGTGTCTATGATTGCCTGAATAGGTGTACCCAACACTTTCACTCCATATTTCTCAAATACGCCACGATGGTAGAGTTCTACGCCGCAGTTGAGTGCTGTCTGTCCTCCAAAAGAGAGCAGGATGCCGTCGGGACGTTCCTTCTCAATGACTCGTTCTACGAAGTCGGGTGTAACGGGTTGAAAATAGACTGTATCGGCAACACCTTCAGATGTTTGTACTGTAGCAACATTCGGGTTGATAAGTACTGTATGAATACCTTCTTCCTTCAGTGCTTTCAGTGCCTGTGAACCACTATAGTCAAATTCACCTGCCTGTCCGATTTTAAGAGCTCCACTTCCGAGAAGAAGAACTTTGGTCAGTTGAGAGTTGACATGTGACAGTTGAGAGTTGACAGTTGACAGTTGAGAATTGAAATGTGAAATGTTAAAAGAGTTTTGGCTCCGCCGAGCCGTTTGCACACTCCTTGCAGATTGAGCCTCTTCACAGAAGCATTCTCGGCTCATCTTCAATGTCGTGCTCTGCGCGGGTTCGTTTTTCGTTTTTCGTTTTTCGTCCTTTAGTTCCTTTACAAATTCGTCGAAGAGGAATTCTGTGTCCACAGGACCAGAACATGCTTCGGGGTGGAACTGGGCGGAGAACCAAGGGTTTGTCTTGTGACGAATGCCTTCGTTCGAACCGTCGTTCATGTTTACGAAGAGGGGTTCCCAACCATCGGGTAGGGTAGTATCGTCGACTGCGTAACCGTGGTTTTGACTGGTGATAAAACACTTCGTAGAACCTACGAGACGTACGGGTTGGTTGTGAGAACGATGTCCGTATTTCAGTTTGTAGGTTTTTGCACCTGCTGCACGAGCCAGCAGCTGGTTACCTAAACAGATTCCCATACAAGGACGAACAGGTGTGGTGTTGAGAAATGTACGGATATGTTCAACTGTCTTGCTACATTGTTCCGGGTCGCCAGGACCATTGGCAAGGAAGAGCCCGTCGAACTCGAGTTGGTTGAAGTCGTAGTCCCAAGGTACACGAACCACTTCTATACCACGATTTATCAGACAACGTATGATGTTTGCTTTTACTCCACAATCGACGAGAACGACTCTTTTTTTAGTTGAGAGTTGAGAGTCTGGGGTCGAGAGTCTAGGGTCGTTTTCGTTTTCGTTATCGTTTTGGTTTTCGTCCGAAGTCCCGTAAGTGATTACGTCTTTGCATGAGACTTTTTCTACCCAGTTAGTAGAGCTGTAATCAAAACTCTTACCTCTTCCGTCATCCATCTTACATTTTCCATCTGACATCTCTATCCGTCCTATCATCACTCCGTGTTCGCGTAGGCGGGTAGTAAGACGACGGGTATCGATGCCTGTGATAGCCGGAATCTTTTCGCGTTTCAACCACGCAGACAAACTCTCCTTTGCATTCCAGTGGGAGTAGTCTTCACTGTAGTCTGCCACAATCAGAGCTTTTACATGAATGCGATCGCTCTCCATGAAGAGAGGAATTCCGTTGGGAGCCAAGTCGGTACTTGGTACTCCATAGTTTCCTATAAGCGGGTAGGTGGTGACCAGTATCTGTCCTGCATAACTGGGGTCTGTCAAACTCTCTGGGTAGCCTGTCATAGCGGTGTTGAACACTACTTCGCCTGTAGTGTCGGCTTCGTAACCGAATGAGCGGCCTATGAATTCGCTACCATCATCTAATATTAATTTTGCTTCTCTCATTTTGCGTTTTTTTTATTGACAGTTGATTATAGTTGCATTTTAAGTTTTTTCTCTACGAAATCCACGAAGGCTTGGTTGCATAGTCTTGTGCCTCCGGATGTGGGGTAGTTGCCTGTGAAATACCAATCGCCTGGATGGTCGGGACAGGCTTTGTGTAGTCCCTCAATACTTTGGAATACCAGTTCGACTGGTGTCTGCATGTTGTCGGGACGCAGCATCTCGACAATCTTCTGGTTTATCTCTTCGACTGTAAAGGGGGCATAGATGCGTCGAACATGATTCTCTGTTGTAGGTTCTGTTTTACAAAGACGATATGTCTCAGCTATTATCTGTTGCATGCTGCGCTCGTTGATGAGAGCTATAGCTGCACGGAAGGCACATAACTCTTCGAGATGCGACATGTCGATGCCGTAGTAGTCGGGGTAACGGATTTGAGGAGAACTACTAACCATGACTATTTTCTTTGGGTGCAGACGGTCGAGAATTTTGAAAATACTCTCGCGAAGGGTTGTGCCTCGTACGATGCTATCATCAATGATAACCAGATAGTCTTTGTATGCTTGTACACTTCCGTAGCTTACATCATAAACGTGGGCTGCGAGGTCGTTGCGCTCGTTGTCCTCAGTAATAAATGTACGCATCTTGATATCTTTCCATACTACTTTCTCTGTACGTACGTCGAGTCCCTGTTTCCGAAAACCGTCTGTCATTCCGTAGTAAGCTACTTCGGCTGTGTTAGGAATGTAGGAGAAGACTGTGTTCTCCACATCCGCATCGATGGCTTTCATGATTTGCGGCATGAGTTGTTCGCCAAGACGTTTGCGTTCCTGGTAGATGTCACAATCGGAACCGCGACTGAAATAGATGCGTTCGAACGAACAAGCTGCATTCTGTTTTGGTTCGATGATCTGCTCCAGTTTCAATTCGCCTGATTTGTGTACGATGAGTGACTGACCCGCTCTCAATTCTTTTATGTCCTTAGCTTGGAGGTCGAAACATGTCTGTATGACAGGTCGTTCGGAAGCGAGTACTACGATTTCGTCGTCGTGATAGTAGAATGCGGGACGAATGCCCCATGGGTCGCGAATGGCGAAGAGTTCGCCTGAACCTGTGATTCCGCACATCACATAACCGCCGTCGAAGTGTTTCATCGTCTTTTTGAGTATGTTGGCTATACATACGTTGTTGTCGATGTAGTCTGTTATGGCTGTACCCTGCAGTTCCTGGTTCTTGGCTTCGCGATAGAGTCGTTCTACTTCGCGGTCGAGACGATGTCCCATCAGTTCGAGAGTGATGTAGGCATCGCCATATACTCGTGGCGACTGACCATTGGAGATGAGATACTGAAATACCTCGTCGATGTTGGTCATGTTGAAATTGCCACAGAGACTTAGGTTCTTTGCACGCCAGTTGTTGCGACGCAGGAAGGGATGTACATACCCGAGTCCGTGACGCCCAGTTGTGCTGTAGCGCAAGTGACCCATGTATAGTTGAAAGTTGAGAGTTGAAAGTTGAGAGTCGGTTGATAGTTGACAGTTGACAGGTGATAGTTGTGAACCATTCTCGACTGACCACTGTCCTTTCTCGATTCGTCTGAATATCTCTGTTATGGCATCCTTGCCCTCTGCCCGTTCGCGATACATGTATTCTGTGCCGGCAGGTGCGTCCATATTGACACAAGCTATGCCAGCTCCCTCCTGTCCGCGGTTGTGCTGTTTCTCCATCATCAGATAGAGTTTGTTGAGTCCGTAGCGGGCAGTTCCGTATTTTTGTTGGTAGTATGATATAGGCTTAAGAAGTCTTATCATCGCTACACCACACTCATGCTTCAGTTGCTCCATTGATACATTGTTTTATATAGTCCATAAACAACGGATGCGGTTGTAGCACCGTCGATGAGTACTCAGGATGAAATTGTGTGCCTATATACCAAGGGTGGGAGGGTAGTTCGACGATTTCAACCAGTTTTGATGTAGGGTTGATGCCTACGCAATGCATGCCTGCCGATTCGTATTCGTCGCGAAAACGATTGTTGAATTCATAACGATGACGGTGGCGCTCCATAATCAGCGATTTACCACCATAGGCTTGAAAGACGTGACTGTCTTCTCTTAGACGACATGCATAAGCTCCAAGACGCATGGTGCCACCTTTCTGAGTGATGCTTTTTTGTTCCTCCATGATGTCTATTACGTTATGGGTTGTCTTTACGTCTATTTCACTACTGTTCGCATCGGAATATCCCAATACGTTGCGTGCAAACTCTATCACCATCATCTGCATGCCCAGACAGATTCCGAAAGCAGGCATATTATGGGTGCGTGCATACTGAGCTGCCAGAATCTTTCCTTCTATGCCTCTACTGCCAAACCCCGGACAGATAACAATGCCAGCCAGGGGTGAGAGTAACTCTTCTACATTGTCGGCTTTGATATGTTCGCTATTTATAAAATGTGTATGTACTTTATAATCGTTGTACGTACCTGCGTGAGCCAGACTCTCGATGATACTTTTATAGGCATCCTGCAGGTCGTACTTTCCAACGAGACCGATATTGAGCACTTTAGTTGCTTTGTTTCTGCGTTCGAGGAAGTCGTGCCAAGCTCCTAAATCAGCCACACCTTCGGCTTCAATATCCATTTTCTTCAGACAGATGGTGTCGAGACCCTGACGTTGCATGTTTGCAGGTACTTCATAGATACTTGGGAGGTCTTGACTCTGTATGACAGCATTGACATCTACATTGCAGAAATGGGCTACCTTTGCTCGCAATTCGTCGCTCAGAGTGTGTTCTGTACGCAACACGAGTACTTCGGGTTGAATGCCCAGACCTTGCAGCTGTTTTACACTGGTCTGTGTGGGCTTTGTTTTCAGTTCGCCTGCAGCAGCCAGATAGGGCACGTAGGTCAGGTGTATGTTCAGGGCATTGTGTCCCAATTCCCAACGCAGTTGACGTATAGCTTCGAGAAACGGCTGACTTTCTATGTCGCCAATGGTTCCTCCTATTTCTGTGATAACGAAATCGAAATGTTCTTTTGTGGCATTGAGTCGGATGCGCCGTTTTATCTCATCTGTAATATGAGGTACTACTTGGATAGTCTTACCCAAGTAGTCGCCGCGTCTTTCCCGTTCTATCACACTGAGGTAGATGCGTCCTGTAGTCACGCTGTTGTCGCGTGTGGTCTGTATGCCGGTAAACCGTTCGTAGTGTCCTAGATCCAGGTCGGTTTCCTGTCCGTCGGCAGTCACGTAGCACTCGCCGTGTTCGTAAGGATTGAGGGTTCCCGGGTCAATATTGATATAAGGGTCGAACTTTTGGATGGTTATCTTGAATCCTCTCGCCTGCAGCAGTTTCCCGAGCGATGCCGAGATGATTCCTTTACCAAGCGATGAAGCTACACCTCCTGTGATAAATATATACTTTGTCTCCATTATTGCGTTGTTGTTATAGTTTCAAGTTCCAGGATGCAAGTTGACGAGTAGCGAGCTGTACTCGCTATCTCGTCACAATTAATTAGGTTATGGTTGAAGGGTGAATCCGAAAACGAAAAATGCTGTTTGCTGACGCGGACTGGCGATAATCTGTCCGAATATTGGGATGCTGAACGTGTCAGTTATCTTTATGTCTTTCGTAGCTCGTACGGCGACATTTGTTACTGCAAATCCCGTTGTGTCGTAAAACGATGTTGCGTAAGGTACAGCTCCTAATGTAGCTGTCCAGTCTAAAGTAGCAAGTTTGAACGGCACGTTTATTTCGAAATAGCTGCTGTAAGCACGTTTTCCGCTCTTTGTCACTCCGTCGTTGCCTGTGAAGTTAGTGTACCACTGTAACGAGAGGAGTTTGAAATCATAACCTACGTTTGCTTCAAATACGTGGTTCGTACTGTGGGCATAGTAGATGAAGTATCGACTTTGAGGATCTTGTCCGTTAGACAGCCAGTAGTCAGTTATTCCGATGTTAAATCCGCCGATTTTATAGCCGAGTGTAAGGTCGAATTCCTTTGTCTCATTTGGATCTACGATTCCGCAACTTCCCCAGGCTGTGAGTGAGAATCCTTTGTAACCGATGCCGAGAGTAGGTTGTAAGGCAGCACTTGACTGTTCCAGTCCACGCCATATATATTGACTTACGAGGTCGGCACTGACGGTTGCTTCTACTTTGTCTTGTGCAGGAGCTGCAACACTCATAAGAGTTGCTCCTAAGGCTAATATTATCTTTTTCATAATTGTAATCTTTTTCTAAAAAATTAATACTGTTTAGTTGTAACAACTTTCTCCGTGTTCGTAGATATCGAGTCCGTCTTCTTCAACTATTGACTCAACACGAAGGCCGTGAAGTTTTTTGATTCCGTAGAATAGCAGGAATCCGCATGCTGCAGCCCAGAGGTCGATGACCAGGATGCCGAAGAGTTCAGCTCCGAAGAATCCCCATCCGTGTCCGTAGAATGCTCCGTTGGAAGTAGAGAGCAGACCGGTAAGGAGTGTTCCGAGGATACCGCATACTCCGTGTACGCTGCTGGCACCAACTGGGTCGTCGATGTGGAGACTGTGGTCTATAAACTCGATTGAGAACACTAGTACTGTACCACAGATGAGTCCGATGATTACTGCTCCGATGGGTGAAACGAGATCACAACCTGCTGTGATGCCTACGAGTCCGGCGAGAATGCCGTTGAGGGTCATTGAGAGTGATGGTTTTCCATACTTCAACCAAGTGATGAACATAGTTGCGAGTCCGCCTGCAGCAGCTGCAAGGTTGGTAGTAAGGAATACGTGTGAGATAGCGATTCGGTTTACTTCTCCGCTGGCTGCCAACTGACTGCCCGGGTTGAATCCGAACCATCCGAGCCAAAGGATGAATACTCCGAGGGCTGCCATTGTGAGGTTGTGTCCAGGAATAGCGCGACTCTTGCCGTCCTTACCGTATTTGCCAAGACGTGGTCCGAGGGCTATAGCTCCAATCAGAGCCAATACACCACCTACGCTGTGAACGATTGCAGAACCTGCAAAATCATGGAATGTGTCGCCGAAGGTAGTCATCATGAAACTGTCGGCTGCATCGTTGCAAAGCCAACCGCCTCCCCAAGTCCAGTGTCCCTCGATAGGGTAGATGAGGAGCGAAATGACGGCACTATATACTAAATACATTGAGAATTTTGTGCGCTCTGCCATTGCACCACTGACGATGGTTGCGCTTGTAGCACAGAAGACGGTTTCAAAAATCAGGAAACCCTCAACTGGCAAGTCGCCTTTGTAGAATGAGAGGTCGCCCCAGTTTGGTAAACCGATGAATCCGCCAAGGGTGTCGGCACCAAACATAAATCCGAAGCCGAAGAAGAAAAACAATAGTGATCCGAACATGAAATCGACGAAGTTTTTCATCAGAATGTTCGCTGTGTTCTTGCTTCGTGTGAATCCTGCCTCACAAAGTGCGAAACCTGGTTGCATCCAGAATACGAGCATGGCTGCCAGAAGCATCCATACGGTATCGAGTGATAATCCTATTGTGTCCATAATCTTTTTACTTTAATTGGGTTTGATACTGATTATTTCTTATCTCTAAGCACAGTGTCTCCATTTTCACCTGTGCGAATAGACCAAGTGTCGATCATGTCGCTTACGAAGATGCGACCGTCGCCAACTTCTCCTGTGTGAGCTACTCGAAGAATTACCTTTACCGTAGGATCTACCAACTGGTCGCGACATACGATTGTCAGTGCCACACGTTCTATAACGTCGGTGCTGTACTGAACTCCACGATATATTCGTTCCTCGCGGCTCTGACCGATGCCGTGGACGTTATGATACTCAAACCAGTCGATGTCGGAATTGAGGAGAGCTTCTTTTACATCCTCAAATTTGGTTTTTCTAATGATTGCTTCAATCCTTTTCATAATTTCTTACTTTTAGAAATGAATACTATTGATGGTTTAAACCGGTGCAAAGGTAAGCAGAATGTAAGATAAATAACAAATATTCTTACTATTTAATAGCAAAATATTTTTTACTGCTGACAAAATGTAAAATTATTCAATACGAAAAATTGTTTGCGCTTACACTTGTGTCGGCAAATAGCGTATTTTATTATCAAAATGATACTTAAAGAAAAATAATTATAAAATTATGACAGAAATACTTGTTTTATACTATCTAAATGTAATATCTTTGCAGCGAAATACGAACAAATAGACACGAAACGTCGTATATTATATAAATAATGATAGAATGAAAAAGGAGAATTTAACAACAACGCAAGACGGACTTTATCAAAGCAGCTACGAGCACGATGCATGTGGTGTGGGTATGATAGTTAATATCCACGGAAGCAAGAATCATGAGTTGGTTGACAATGCTTTGAAAGTTTTGGAAAACATGCGCCATCGTGGTGCCGAGATAGGCAAGGATGGTGACGGTGCTGGAATCATGATTCAGATTCCGCATGAATTTATTCTTCTTCAGGGTATTCCTGTACCAGAGAAAGGTAAATATGGAACAGGACTCGTGTTTATGCCGAAGGAGAAAGCAGCACAGGAGAAAATCCTCGACGTACTTAAGGAAGAAACAGAACGTGAAGGACTGCAGCTGATGCATGTTCGTGATGTGCCTGTAAACTCTGATTGCTTAGGTACTGCTGCTGGCGGTACAGAACCAGACATTAAACAGATTTTCATCACAGGTGTAAGTGATGAGAAGGTGGATGCCTTTTCTCGTACATTATATATTATAAGGAAGAAAACTGAACGCCGTATTTCTTATCCGGATTTCTACATTTGTTCGTTGAGTAATACAAGTATTATATACAAAGGAATGCTGTCGTCGATGCAGGTAAGGGAATACTTCCCTGATCTATCGAGTCCGTATCTGACAAGTGGTCTTGCCATCGTGCATTCACGTTTCAGTACGAACACTTTTCCAGCATGGTCGTTGGCTCAGCCGTTCCGCCTCCTTGCTCACAATGGTGAGATAAACACTATACGAGGCAACCGCGGATGGATGCAGGCACGTGAGAGTGTGCTCTCGAGTGATGCTCTGGGTGACGTAAGCTTGCTCTCGCCAATTGTACAACCAGGTATGAGTGATTCAGCCAGCCTGGATAATGTACTCGAGTTCCTGCTTATGTCTGGTCTCTCACTTCCGCAGGCGATGAGTGTACTAATTCCGGAATCGTGGAATGACCGCAATCCTATATCTGAAGATCTGAAAGCTTTCTATGAGTACCACTCTATTTTGATGGAACCGTGGGATGGACCGGCAGCTCTGCTTTTTAGTGATGGTCGCTATGCCGGAGGTATGCTCGACCGTAATGGTTTACGCCCAGCACGTTACACTATCACTCGTGGAGGTACAATGATTGTTTCCAGCGAAGTGGGTGTTATGGATATCGCTCCTGCTGATGTGGTTGAGAAAGGAAGACTACAACCTGGTAAGATACTTCTTGTAGATACTCAGGAAGGTAAGATATACTACGATGGTGAGATAAAGAAACAACTCGCCAGCGAACATCCATATAAGGAATGGTTGGCTACGAGTCGTATTCAGTTGGAGGCTCTCAAGAGTGGTCGTCATCCCGAGAATTCTGTAAGCGATTTGCTGGTTAAAGAGATGCTCTTCGGATATGGAGAAGAAGATGTTGACGGAACTATCGTGCCTATGGCTGTAAATGGTCAGGAACCTACTGCTTCGATGGGAAATGATACTCCGTTGGCAGTCTTGAGCGAGCGTCCGCAGGTGTTCTTTAATTATTTCCGTCAGCAGTTTGCACAGGTAACGAACCCTGCTATCGACTCAATACGCGAGGAACTCGTGATGAGTCTTACGGAGTATATAGGACGTGTGGGGACTGGTATTCTCAGTCCTGATGCAACCAACTGCAAGATGGTGCGCTTACCACATCCTATATTAACTAATACTCAGCTCGACATACTTTGCCATATACGTTATAAGGGATTCAATACTATCAAGTTGCCTATTCTCTTTAGTGGCGACTTGAAAATAGCTCTTGACCAACTCTGTAAAGATGCTGAGCGTTCGGTTGATGAAGGTTACAACTATATAATCCTGTCCGACCGTGATGTGGATGCTGATCATGTGGCTATTCCGTCGCTGCTGGCTGTGAGTGCTGTTCACCACTATCTTATCAGTGTCGGAAAACGTGTGCAGACAGCCCTGATAGTAGAATCCGGAGAAATTCGTGAAACAATGCACGCAGCACTTCTGCTTGGCTATGGTGCTTCAGCATTGTGTCCGTATATGACCTATGCAATTCTTGACGACCTGGTTCGTCGTGGTAAGATTCAGGAGGACTATGCCACAGCGGAGAGTAATTACATTAAAGCAGTGAAGAAGGGTTTGCTGAAGATCATGGCAAAGATGGGTATTTCTACCATCCGTAGTTATCGTGGTGCTAAGATATTCGAGAGCATCGGACTGAGTGAGGATTTACTTCGCAGTTACTTCGGAACAGAGGTAAGTTCTATTGGCGGTATCGGACTCGATAAGATTGCTGCCGATGCCCGTGCTATGCACAGTAAGGCTTTCAGCGAAGAAACAAAAAAACAAACGTTCCTGCCTAATCAGGGACAGTTCCATTGGCGTCGTGACGGTATTCGTCACGCGTGGAATCCTGAAACTATTGCTACTCTTCAGCTAGCATGTCGCACAGGACGTTATGAGAAATACAAGGAATTCAGTCGTCTTGCAACAGGTGCAGACACACCTATATTCATTCGCGACTTCTTCAAAATAAAGAAAAACCCTATCTCGATTGATGAGGTAGAACCAGTAGAACAGATTGTTCGTCATTTCGTTACCGGAGCTATGTCGTTCGGTGCTCTCTCTAAGGAAGCTCACGAGGCTATTTGTCTTGCGATGAACAAGCTTGGTGCCCGTTCGAATACAGGAGAGGGTGGTGAGGATTCTGCCCGTTTCCACTCGGAACAGGACGGCATAAGTCTTAGTTCAAAGACAAAACAGGTGGCAAGCGGTCGTTTCGGAGTCACTACCGAGTACCTTGTGAATGCAGAAGAAATACAGATTAAGGTGGCTCAGGGAGCAAAACCTGGTGAGGGTGGACAACTGCCCGGTTTCAAGGTTGACGAAGTGATTGCAAAAACCCGTCATAGCATTCCTGGTATTTCGCTCATCTCTCCTCCACCTCATCATGACATATACAGTATTGAGGATTTGGCACAACTAATCTTCGACCTGAAGAATGTAAATCCAAGGGCTTCAGTATCAGTAAAACTCGTAGCCGAGAGCGGAGTAGGCACTATTGCTGCCGGTGTTGCAAAGGCGAAGGCAGACCTCATTGTTATCAGTGGCGCTGAAGGTGGTACAGGTGCTTCACCTGCTTCATCAATGCGTTTTGCCGGAATATCTCCTGAAATCGGATTGGCAGAGACACAGCAAACCCTTGTGCGTAATGGTCTTCGTAGTGGAGTCCGTTTACAAGTTGACGGTCAGTTGAAGACTGGTCGCGACGTAGTTCTTATGGCTCTGCTCGGAGCTGAGGAATTCGGATTTGGTACTTCTGCCCTGATAGTATTGGGATGTGTGATGATGCGTAAGTGTAATATGAATACATGTCCGATGGGTGTGGCTACTCAGAACGGCGAACTGCGTCGTCATTTTATGGGCCGCTACGAACATCTGATAAATTACTTTACGTTTGTCGCACAGGAGGCGCGTGAACTCTTGGCAGAGATGGGCTTCAGAAGTCTGAATGAAATTGTGGGTAGAACGGATCTGATTGAAACTCTTACATCCCCACTTAATTTCAATCGCCTATTAAAGAAAGAAGACGGAATGCTTCATTTTACAGGTGATGTACACTGTCCTTCTGTACCTCTCGGAATGCAGTCTGCTGTACTCGATACTCAGATGATAACAGATGCGAAGTCAGCCATTGACGGAGGACAGCCGGTAAACCTTGAATATACTGTTAAGAATACAAACCGTGCCGTAGGTACGATGCTCTCTGGAGAGATAGCAAAGCGTTATGGTGGCGACGGACTGACAGACGGTTCTGTCAACATAAGTCTTTGCGGTTCTGCGGGACAGTCGTTCGGAGCATTCCTCGTTCATGGAGTCACTATTCGTCTGGAGGGCGAAACCAACGACTACTTTGCCAAGGGACTCAGTGGCGGTCGTATAGCCATCCTGCCTCCGGCTGATGCTGCCTTTGTTGCTGCAGATAATATAATAGCCGGTAATACAGGATTGTATGGAGCTACTTCTGGCGAATTATATGTAAACGGTAAAGTAGGAGAACGATTCGGAGTGCGCAATTCCGGTGCAATAGCTGTTGTAGAAGGTGCTGGTGATCACTGCTGCGAGTACATGACAGGCGGTCGTATGGTAGTGCTTGGTGCTACAGGTAGAAACTTCGCAGCCGGTATGTCAGGTGGTGTAGCATATGTATTGGACAAAGATCATACATTTGACTACTTCTGTAATATGGATATGGTAGAGATAAGTCTTGTGGAAGGCAATGCCAGTCGCAAGGAACTTCACGACCTCATTACCCGTCATTTTAACTATACAGGGTCAGTTCTTGCACGTACTATACTAGACAACTGGAATCAGTATATCGACGACTTTATTCAAGTAGTACCAATCGAATATAAACGTGTTTTGCAAGAGGAGCAAATGAAGAAATTGAAGGAGAAGATAGACGGAGTGCAACACGAATATTAATTTTCAATTCTTAATTGTCAATTATCAATTTTCATCATGGGAAATCCAAAAGCATTTTTAAATATACACCGTCAAGAGGCGGGCTACCGTCCTGTTCATGATCGTATTCATGACTTCGGAGAGGTAGAACAGACGCTCAATACCAGCGAGCGTAAATTACAGGCAAGTAGATGTATGGACTGTGGAGTGCCCTTCTGTCACTGGGCATGCCCGTTAGGCAATAAACCTCCAGAATGGAACGATGCTTTGTATCGTGGTGAGTGGGAACTGGCATACCATTTGCTTGAAGTTACCAACCCCTTCCCTGAGTTTACAGGCAGAATTTGTCCAGCACTTTGTGAAAAGGCTTGTGTACTCAATCTCGTAGAATATGAACCAACTACGAACCGTGAGGATGAGTGTGCAATTACCGAAGCTGCTTTCCGTGAGGGATATGTGAAGGTAAGAGTTCCTGAGCGCAATGGTAAGCGAGTAGCTGTCATCGGTGCTGGACCTGCAGGTCTCGCAGCTGCCAACGACCTAAACCAGATGGGATATGCTGTTACTGTATTTGAGAAATGTGAAGATGCAGGTGGACTCCTACGCTATGGTATTCCAAACTTCAAACTCAACAAGGCAATCATCGACCGCCGCCTGAAAGTGCTCGAAGCTGAGGGCATAGTATTTAAATATGGTGAGGAAATAACTCTCAACTCTCAACTCTCAACTCTCAACTCAGAGTATGACGCAGTCGTAATAGCTACAGGTACACCTGTTGCTCGCGATCTCAATGTACCTGGCAGACAATTGAAGGGTGTACACCTGGCTCTTGAGCTGCTTTCGCAGCAGAATCGCGTGTTGGCGGGTATGGAGTTTGATGACGACGAACGTGTAACTGCAAAGGGTAAGGATGTGCTCGTGATTGGTGGTGGTGATACGGGAAGCGACTGCATAGGTACAGCCCATCGTCAGGGTTGTAAGAGTGTTACTCAAATAGAGATTATGCCTCGACCAGTCGAAGGACCATGCGACCCGCAGAACCCCTGGCCGAACTACCCTCGTACACTTAAAACGACTTCCAGTCATGAGGAAGGGTGTACACGCCGATGGAACATCAATACATTGGAGTTTCTTGGCAAAGACGGAAAACTGACTGGTGTGCGTGTGCAGGAAATAGACTGGCAACCGAATCCGGCGGGTGGCCGTCCACTGATGGTTCCTAAAGGCGAACCGGAAGTGATTAAGGCAGAACTCGTCCTCTTGGCAATGGGATTCCTAAAACCAGAACACCCACAGTATGCTGACAACGTATTTGTCTGCGGCGACTCAGCCAACGGAGCTTCGCTCGTAGTTCGTGCCATTGCTAGTGGCAGACAAACAGCTCGAAAGGTGGACGAGTTCTTAAAGTGAAGAATTATGCATAAAATTTCTTTTACGAAGATGCACGGTTGTGGCAATGATTACATATATGTAGATGCCACGCAGTACCACATTCCTGACCCCTCTCAGGCTGCTCGTCAATGGAGTGATCGCCATAAGGGTATCGGAAGTGACGGCTTAGTACTTATTGACCGTTCACCAATAGCTGAAGCAGATTTCCAGATGCGTATATTCAATGCCGACGGAAGTGAAGCAATGATGTGCGGCAATGCCAGCCGTTGCATAGGAAAGTATCTGTACGAACGTCATCTGACAGACAAGACAGAGATCCGTCTGCTCACTCTCTCGGGTGTAAAAGTGCTGCAATTGAATATTGATGAAGATGGTATCGTTCAGAGTGTTACTGTCGATATGCAGGAACCGGTATTCGAGAATGTGACTCAGTTTCAACCTTCCGACAAATTGCCGTCAGGTACCTTCGTTTCAATGGGTAATCCGCATTATGTCATCTTTACCGACGACGTAGATAAGGTAGAAACAGAGGGCGCGAAACTTGAAACTAACCAAGCCTTCCCTGAACGCTGTAATATTGAATTTGCTCAGGTTCTTCCAGACGGAACCATACGTGTCAGAGTGTGGGAACGAGGTAGTGGAATAACGATGGCATGTGGTACAGGAGCATGTGCAACAGCTGTAGCTGCAACTCTCACGAGAAGGTCTTCGCGTATATCCCAGATAGTCATGGATGGCGGCACACTCTCTATCGAATGGCGTCAATCCGACAATCACGTCTATATGACTGGTCCTGCCACCTTCGTCTTCGATGGAGAAATAGTGACTTCGTACGATAACGAAAACGAAAAATTATGAATTATGCATTATGAATTATGAATTAAAAAACTATGGCTTTAGTAAACGAACATTTTCTAAAACTTCCAGGTTCTTATCTCTTTGCAGAAATAGCTAGGAAAGTAAAAGCATATAAAATCTCGCATCGTAATGCAGACATTATCTCGCTTGGCATCGGTGATGTAACTCAGCCACTCTGTCCTGCAGTCATTGAAGCTATGCACAAGGCAACAGATGAGATGGCTCAGAAGAGTAGTTTCCGTGGTTACGGACCAGAACAGGGATATGATTTCCTGCGCGATGCCATACTGAAGAATGAGTTTGCACCTCGTGGCATTCGTCTCAATCGTGATGAGATATTCATCAACGATGGTGCTAAGAGTGACACAGGTAATATTCAGGAACTATTGCGTTGGGACAACACCATCGGTCTTACTGATCCTGTCTATCCTGTTTATATAGACAGTAATGTGATGGCTGGTCGTGCAGGAACACTCGAAAATGGTCGTTGGAGCGACATCGTATATATTCCTTGTACAGCTGAAAACGATTTTGTACCTCAAATCCCTCAGCAACGACCTGTAGATGTAGTTTATCTCTGCTATCCCAACAATCCTACGGGTACTGTTATCAGCAAGAAAGAATTGAAACGATGGGTCGATTATGCTCTGAAGAACGATGTACTCATTCTCTACGATGCGGCTTATCAGGCGTATATCACCGACCCGGAAATTCCACATTCTATCTATGAGATAAAAGGAGCAAAGAAATGTGCTATAGAGTTCCATTCCTTCTCCAAGACAGCAGGTTTTACAGGCGTCCGCTGTGGTTATACGGTAGTTCCTAAAGAACTGACAATAAGTACTCTCGATGGAGAAAGTGTAGAACTCAATCCGCTTTGGAATCGTCGCCAATGCACTAAGTTTAATGGTACCAGTTACATCAGTCAGCGTGCTGCAGAAGCGATTTATACTCCCGAAGGTCGTCGTCAGGTTCAACAGACAATTGGGTATTATATGCAAAATGCGCAAAAGATGCTTTCGACACTACAATCACTCGGGTTTAGAGTTTATGGCGGAGAAAATGCCCCTTATATCTGGATGAAAACACCTGATGGTTGCAGTTCGTGGGAGTTCTTCGATGCTCTTCTCTTTGGGACCCAGGTCGTCTGCACTCCTGGAGTTGGCTTCGGTCCGAGTGGTGAGGGATATGTCCGGTTCACAGCTTTTGGAACCAAAGAAAAAACCGACGAAGCCCTCGAACGCATTGCAAAATGGTCAAATAAATAGAGAACAGAAAATCAATATTAAGGTAAATTTGTTTTAAACTTTTGAGTTATGGAAACACTGAGATTTCAAGTAGTCGGTGAGGCATTCAAGAAGAAGCCTCTCGAAGTAACAACTCCAAGCGAACGTCCTTCTGAATATTTCGGAAAGAAAGTGTTCAACCGCGAAAAGATGTACCGTTATCTGCCAAAGGCTGTATATGAGCAGATGGTTGATGTAATTGATAATGGTGCACCTCTCGACCGCAGTGTGGCTGATGCTGTTGCTGCAGGAATGAAACAATGGGCTATAGAAAACGGAGTGACCCACTATACACACTGGTTTCAGCCACTTACTGAAGGAACTGCAGAGAAGCACGACTCCTTCGTAGAACACGACTTCAAAGGTGGTATGGTTGAAGAGTTCACAGGCAAACTGCTCGTTCAGCAGGAACCGGATGCCAGTTCGTTCCCAAGTGGTGGTATTCGTAGCACATTCGAGGCTCGCGGTTATTCAGCATGGGATCCTACATCTCCTGTGTTCATCATCGACGACACACTTTGCATCCCTACAGTATTCATTAGCTACAGCGGAGAAGCTCTCGACTATAAAGCGCCACTCTTGCGTGCCCTCCATGCAGTCAACGTAGCAGCTACTGATGTGTGCCATTATTTCGACCCGAAGGTGAAGAAAGTTACTTCTAACCTCGGTTGGGAACAGGAGTACTTCCTCGTTGATGAAGGACTCTATGCTGCACGTCCCGACCTCTTGCTTACTGGTCGCACGCTGATGGGACACGACTCAGCTAAGAACCAGCAGATGGACGACCATTACTTCGGAAGCATCCCTGAGCGTGTGGCCGCTTTCATGCGAGAACTGGAAATCGACGCTCTCGAATTGGGCATCCCTTGCAAAACTCGTCACAACGAGGTGGCTCCAAACCAGTTTGAGTTAGCACCAATCTTCGAAGAGACCAACCTGGCTGTTGATCACAACATGCTCCTCATGTCAGTTATGAAACGTGTAGCTCGTAAACACGGATTCCGCGTTCTGCTCCACGAAAAGCCATTCGCTGGAATAAACGGTTCTGGAAAACATAATAACTGGAGCCTTTCTACCGATAATGGAATACTGCTTCATGCTCCTGGTAAAACTCCTGAACAGAACCTTCGTTTCGCAGTCTTCATCGTCGAAACTCTCATGGGTGTGTATAAGCACAACGGACTGCTCAAGGCAAGCATCATGTCGGCAACCAATGCTCACCGACTTGGAGCCAACGAAGCACCACCAGCCATCATATCATCATTCTTGGGTCGTCAACTCACCGACCTGCTAGACCATATCGAAAAGGCAGACAAAGATGACCTGCTCACTATGAAAGGTAAGCAGGGTATGAAGATGGACATTCCTGAAATACCTGAACTCCTCATCGACAATACCGACCGAAACCGTACATCACCATTCGCCTTCACTGGCAACCGTTTCGAGTTCCGTGCTGTCGGTTCCGAAGCAAACTGTGCAAGTGCAATGACAGCCCTCAACAGTGCCGTAGCAGAAGCCCTCGTCAGCTTCAAGCAGCGTGTTGACCAAAAGATAGAAGAATACTCAAAACGTCCGGAATTCTCTGCTGGCACAGGTCATACAGCTCGTTTCCATGCTATTGTCGATGTTCTTCGTGACGATATCAAGACTTGCAAGCCAATTCGTTTCGATGGCAACGGATATAGCGACGAATGGGTTGCAGAAGCAGAAAAGCGCGGACTTGACGTAGAGAAGTCATGTCCGAAGATTTTCGAGCGCTACCTCGACCCAGCAAGTGTTCAGATGTTCGAGAGTCTTGGCGTGATGACTAAAAAAGAACTGGAAGCCCGCAACGAAGTGAAGTGGGAGACATACACAAAGAAACTGCAAATAGAAGCCCGAGTGCTTGGCGACCTCTCGATGAACCATATCATCCCTGTGGCTACCCGTTACCAGTCACAACTGCTCAAGAATGTGCAGAACATGGCATCGGTATTCCCAGCAGACAAAGCCACTCAACTCTCTGCCCGCAACCTCAAACTCATCGAAGAGATTGCCGAACGCACATCGAAGATCGAGGTGCTTGTCGAAGAACTCGTCAATGCTCGTAAGGTTGCAAACAAGATAGAGAGTGAGCATGAGAAAGCACTTGCATACCACGATACAGTCGAACCTAAATTCGATGAAATTCGTTACCAGATAGACAAACTCGAACTCATCATCGACGACAGCTGCTGGACACTGCCTAAGTATCGTGAACTCCTATTTATCAGATAACAATATGGATTTAGAACTTATCCAATAACTCATTTTGCGTTGTTTTAAGTTCTCAGGAGCCGAATGCTGTGATAGCATCCGGCTCCTATTTATTTTGTTATTGCTCGTGCGACGGCGTCGGCTGTGGTCCAGGCGGCCTGGAAGTTGAAGCCTCCGGTGATGCCGTCGATGTCGAGAACTTCACCGGCAAAGTAGATATGGGGCGTGGTGAGCGATTCGAGTGTGTGTTTATTGATGGTGTCGAGGGGAACACCTCCGCAGGTGACGAATTCGTCTTTGTAGTGACAACGGGAGGCAATGCGATATTGGTCGTTTGTGAGTGTCTCGACAATGCGGTTGAGGGCTTTCTTGCCTATGTCGCCGATGCGCTTGCCGTCAAGTTGTATTTTGTGCAGGAGGTACTGCCACAGGCGGGCGTTTAGGTCGTATGGGTGGATGTTGTCGATGAGTCGTTTGTCCGACTGGTTTTCCATGATTTTAACGAGGGTTTCCCGTACTTTTTCTGCGTTCGTTTCGCCTGTCCAGTTGACGGACAGTGGTGCCTGGTAGTTTTGTTCTGCCAGATAACGGGCAGCATAGGAGGAGAGTTTCAGGATTGACGGTCCACTCATGCCCCAATGGGTGATGAGCAGCGGTCCGTCGGCTTTCAGTTTTGTGCCTGGTATGCTGGTGATGATGGTTTCGGTTACGATTCCCATCAGTTGGTGCAGGGCGTCGTCGTGTATGTTAAAAGTGAATAGTGAGGGCACAGGCGTGGAGAGCGGGGTAGGCAACTGAAGTTGGCTGTGCTGCATGCCGCCTACGGTAACTGCTACGTCGGTGAAGTCGTTCAACAGACTGATGGGGTCGTCAATGCGCCGCCCATACACAATATTTATTTTATGCCTGCGTGCCTGTTGCATGAAGCAGTCGATGATGGCTTGACTGTCCTGTGCTTTTGGGAAAACACATTCGTCGGGTTGAACCACCAGGGGAACCCCGTGGTCTTCAAACCAAGCATAGGCATCTTGAGGGGAGAACTGCTTGAAGAGACGTTTCAGAAGGGTTGCCCCACGAGGATATGCCTGACTGAGGTCTCGAATGGCTGCAAAGGAATTGGTGCAGTTGCAACGACCACCACCGGAGATGGCTACCTTCGCCAGTACTTTATGCTGCTGTTCGAAGATAGTCACATCAGTAGCAGGCGACAGTTCCTTGAGCCTTATAGCACAGAAGAATCCTGCTGCTCCTCCACCAATGACGGCAACCTTCTTTAATGCATAATTCATAATGCATAATGCATAATTTTCGTCCTTCGTTTTCTTTGTTCCGACGGGTGAACCGTCGGACACTGTCTTTCGTTCTTCGTTCTTCGTTTTTCGTACGAAGTTAATGGTTCACTTTCTCTGCTTCCTGAAGGGCTTCGTTGATGTTGGCACAGATGTTCTGTTCGCCCAACAGACGGACGAAACCGTTGCGCTGCAGTACTTTATGTACTTTTTCGTTTACTCCGGAGAGGATGACTGTGATGCCACTCTGGTGCGACATCTCGATGAGGTTTTGCAGGTTGTGCATACCGGTGGAATCGATGAATGGTACGCGACGCATACGGATGATGCGGACACGAGGGCGCTCGCGCATACGATTCATGATGTCCTCGAATTTGCTTGCCATTCCAAAGAAGTACGGTCCGTTGATTTCGTAAACTTCCACGTGTTCCGGGATGGTGATGTGTTCGATATTCGGATTGTTGATGTCGGTCTCTGCATTCGGGTCGATGTCATCGTGGTCGGTAAGCACGTTGACCTGAGTGGTTTCTGCCATACGGCGCATGCAGAGCAGACAAGCAAGGACGAGTCCTACTTCGATGGCAATGGTGAGGTCGAAGATAACAGTGAGGATGAAGGTTAGCCAGAGAACTGTGATGTCGCTCTTCGGATTCTTCATCAGTTGTTTTACGGTTCGCCAGCCCGACATGTTGTAGCTCACTACGACAAGTACACCTGCCAGACAAGCCATAGGTATGTAGGCTGCAAGTGGCATGAGGAAGAAGTAGATGAGCAGGAGCACGATGGCATGGATGATTCCTGCGACTGGTGTCTTACCGCCGTTGTTGATGTTGGTCATGGTGCGGGCAATAGCTCCTGTGGCTGGAATGCCGCCAAAGATAGGCGAAAGGATGTTGGCAATACCCTGTCCGATGAGTTCCTGATTGCTGTTGTGCTTATGACCGATGATACCGTCGGCTACTGTTGCTGAAAGTAGCGACTCGATGGCTCCCAACACAGCAATGGTGATGGCTGGAGAGACGAGTCCCTTGGCAGTTTCCCAAGTGAGCGACGGAACGACGGGATCTGGCATCGATGGGTCGATTTTGAAACGATCACCAATGGTATCGACGTGGATGCCGAAGTAGTTGGTAGCTACCGCTCCTGCAATAGTCATGATGACGATGGCTACGAAGGCTCCCGGAATCTTTCTGGAGATGAGCGGAGTGGTAAAGATGATTGCCACAGATATGATGCCGAAGAGGGCTGTTGGCAGGTCGATGGTAGAAAAATTCTGAATATATACTATCCATTTCTCAATGAAATCGGCAGGAACAGCGCCTTGAATAGTGAGTCCGAAGAGGTCTTTTATCTGTGTGGTGAAGATGGTGAGGGCGATACCGCTTGTGAATCCCACTACGATAGGGTAAGGGATGTAGCTGATGATGGTGCCCAGACGGAACACTCCCAATAGGATGAGGAATATGCCCGCCAGGACTGTGGCTATTGCAAGACCTTCGAGTCCGTATTGCTGGATGATGCCGTAGATAATGATGATGAAGGCACCGGTTGGTCCTCCGATCTGTACGCGGCTTCCTCCGAAAATGCTTATGGCAAGGCCGGCTACGATGGCTGTGATGATACCCTTCTCAGGTGTGACTCCGCTGGCTATACCGAATGCGATGGCAAGTGGAAGTGCCACGATTCCAACGATGATACCAGCCATGAGGTCGGCTGTCAGTTTCTGTTTGTTGTAATTCTTGATTGTGTTGAATAGTTCTGGTTTCATTATCCTTTATTTAATTAGTTTTGTTCTTATGACGAACCATAGATGAAGGGCTATGGTGGGGATGAGTCCGTAGTGCTTCTGCATTATCCTGAAACGTTCGCGCAGGGAGGCTTTGTGATTCTTGGTGGTCATGCCTTCAGCGAGGTAGTCGCACAGAGGTTCGAACAGTTGCAGGTTGCTCATCTGACGGCGTTCTCCTTCTTTCATGCAACGGATGCACCAGTCGAAATCAGCTGAGAAACGGTATTGCAAGTCGTACTGCTGGGCTATTGCCTTGTTTACGTAGAATGACTGATGGCAAACGAGCATGCCGTGACGGAAACTTTTCCAAGTAAGTTGTGTAGGTGGCTGCAGCCGACGTTTCCGGATAAAAGTACCCATTTCATCGACTATATCTGTGTTGCCATATACGATTCCTACTGGGACGCTACAGCCCTCTATTGCCTCAGCTATGTGCGCGAGAGTGTCGGAAGAATGGAGTTTGTCGCCTGCATTCAGAAAACAGATGTAGTCGCCTTTCGCCATACGGAGAGCTTTGTTCATAGCATCGTAGAGACCCTTGTCAGGTTCGGAAACTACCACCACCTGTCCGTCGGCTTGCGACTGCTGATATTGGCTTGCAAGAACAGCAGTGCCGTCGGTCGATGCCCCATCGATGATGAGGTGTTCATAGTCTTTGTACGACTGACAGGCAACGCTCTCAAGTGTGCGTTGAAATACTGCCGCAGCATTATATGTTACCGTTACAAGCGTTATCATATATTTCCTTGAATTTGTTGGCAACTGTCGTTTCAGAATAAGTATCTACGGCTTTCTGGTGAGCTGCTGCAGAGAGAACTGGGTAGTCGTTGCTGAGTGTCCATTCGATGCCTTGGGCAAAGTCGGCAGCATTCTTGAATTCTGCTACATAACCATTCTTCTTGTGGTCGATCATCTCCGGAATGCCACCCACGTTAAATCCCACACATGGTATGCCGCAAGCCATAGCCTCGACGATGGTGTTGGGCAGGTTGTCCTGTAGCGACGGAGTTACGTATATGTCGGCAGCATTGTAAAGTTCCACCATCTGTTCCTCCTGTTTTACGTAGCTGACCGATTTAATTGTGAACGGAATCTGATTCTGTATCTTGGCAGAGTCGCCTCCTACAACGATGATGCTGATATTGGCTGCGAGAGTAGGGCTGTTGTGCTTTATCAGATTGCAGGCTTCTGCAAGATAATGGAATCCCTTGCGCTCATCGGTGATGCGCTGTGCTCCGAAGAGGATGATTTTCTTGTCTGCGTCGAATCCCAACTTACGACGTACTTCCATCTTGTCGATGGGACGGAAAATGTTCATGTCGATAGGGTTGGGTATGTTGACTATGGTGTGTCCCTTTGTCAGAGCACTCTGTCGGGCGAGGTCGGCTATCCATTTGCTACAACCCACAAATGTGATTGGAGCAAGACTGTAGATTTGTTTTTTCTTATTGAATACCCGACTGGCAAGGTCGAATGGCGACTTGCCGTCAGCGAGTTGTTTGCAGTGTTCACACTGAGTCTTATACTTCTGGCATGAAGATGCATAGTGGCAGATGCCTGTGAAGTACCACATGTCGTGCATTGTGATGACTACCGGTTTGCCGGTTCTGATAATTTTCCTGATGTCACTCATTGAGAGAAATCCCTGATTGGTCCAGTGCAAATGAATGATGTCGGCTTGTTGGAAGTCGCGCATCTTAGTGATGTCGGTACCTGTATTGGCTATATCGACCAGGAAAATACCCTTGCGACGCAGGCGGTTGGCAAGGAAAATGACAAAACGTTCCCATAGAAACTTCAGCGGCAGCATGATGCTTGGCTTTATGGGCACAACCACGATGCGGTCGCTTTGTTTATCGCGCACCAGCATCTTCGCTTTCACGTTGCTTTTCTTCAGGGCATTCATAAGCCTGTTGCAGGCGATGGCTGCTCCGCCAGTGCGTTCGGAAGTATTTACCAGAAGTACTCTCATTGAGGGTCGAATTATCATTTTAGGCTGCGAAGGTACGGACTTTTAAACTTTTTTTATGCCTTTAATGCAGTTTTTCCCTTTTTCTTTTGTGCTTTTTGACAGAAATGGTGTACATTTGCACCCGTAAACGTTGCTTCAGTAGCTCAGTTGGTTAGAGCACATGACTGTTAATCATGGGGTCGTTGGTTCAAGCCCATCCTGAAGCGCAAGAAAAAATTAAGGAGCCAACTTCGCGGTTGACTCCTTTTTTTATGTTGTTTTGTTTCTTAGAGATTGCCTCTTTCTTTGTCGAGGTAGTACTTGTATGTTCCGACAGTGAGTTCGTCGCATGCTGCTTCGTCGCAAACCACGATTGCGTGTGGGTGCATCTGGAGCATGGAAGAAGTCCACTTGTGTGAGATATATCCGTCAATGCAGTGCTTGAGAGCACGAGCTTTGTTGTGACCGTTGCAAACGAGGAGTACTTCCTTAGCTGCCATCACTGTGCCAATACCTACTGTGAGAGCCTGCTTTGGAACAAGGTCGAGATTGCCCTCGAAGAAGCGTGAGTTGGCATGTATGGTGTCGGTTGTGAGAGTTTTGATACGAGTCTTAGAAGAAAGTGAAGAACCTGGTTCGTTGAATGCAAGGTGACCGTCAGGACCTACACCACCCATGAAGAGGTCGATGCCGCCTGCTGCTTCGATAGCCTTCTCGTAGTCTTCACATTCCTTTACGAGGTCGGGTGCGTTTCCGTTCAGAATGTGTACATTCTCAGGTTTGATGTCGATGTGAGAGAAGAAATTTGTCCACATGAAACTGTGGTAGCTCTCTGGGTGCTCTTCTGGCAGTTTTACGTATTCATCCATATTGAATGTGATTACGTTCTGGAAAGACAATTCGCCTGCCTTGTACTTCTTGATAAGTTCGCGATAGAGTCCTAGTGGAGATGAGCCTGTAGGGCATCCGAGTTTGAATGGCTTCTCTGGTGTTGGCTTATCTTCGATGATGCGCTTTGCTACATAATTTGCAGCCCATTTAGACATGGACTCATAATCAGGTTCGATGATTACTCTCATAAGAATTTGTTTATGGTTATAAAATTGTTAACATGTAATAATCTCTTGGTTCAAAGACGGATGCAAAGGTAATGGTTTGAGATAAAAATGAAAAAAATATGGCAAAAAAAGTTAAAATATTGTTCAAAAATATTCTGATTCTTGCTCAAAAAAAGGAAATATGATAGGGTATAGGTGCAAGACTTGAAAACTTTTTCGTGACAATTAAGAACTTTTTCGTACCTTCGCGCCAAATATTATATAATATGACTATAGAAGAAAGAATTGTAAATGCTGTGCAGGCAGGAGTAAAGGCGTTGTACAGCATGGAAGCAAATGCATCACAGGTGCAGTTGCAGAAAACTAAAGCTGAGTTTGAAGGACACTTGACTGTGGTAGTCTTCCCATTTGTGAAGGCTGCTCGGAAATCGCCAGAACAGGTAGGAGAGGAACTTGGAAAGTACCTCGCTGAAAATCTGGGTGATGTAGTAGAAAAATATAATGTAGTAAAAGGCTTTTTGAATCTCGTTGTCAGTGATGCTCCATGGGTAGAACTGCTCAATAAGATAAATAGTGACGAGCAGTTTGGTTTTAAGCCGGTGACTGCCAGTAGTCCACTGGTGATGATTGAATACTCTTCGCCAAACACCAATAAACCTCTCCATCTGGGTCATGTAAGAAACAATTTATTGGGTGCTGCCTTAGCGCGTATTGTTGAGGCAAATGGCAATAAAGTTGTAAAAACCAACATTGTGAACGACCGCGGTATTCATATCTGCAAGTCGATGTTGGCTTGGTTGAAGTGGGGTAATGGCGAGACTCCGGAGTCGAGCGGTAAGAAAGGTGATCACCTGATAGGTGACTATTATGTGTTGTTCGACAAACACTATAAAGCAGAGTGTGACGAACTGAGCAAGCAGTATATGGCTGAAGGTATGGATGCTGATGCAGCAAAGGAAAAGGCAAAACAGGAAGCTCCACTGATTAAGGAGGCTCATGCTATGCTGGTGAAGTGGGAGAAGAACGATGCTGAAGTTCGTGCTTTGTGGCGCAAGATGAACGAGTGGGTGTATGCCGGTTTTGACGAGACATACAAGATGATGGGAGTAAGCTTTGATAAGATTTACTACGAATCAGACACATATCTGGAAGGTAAGGAGAAGGTGATGGAAGGACTGGAGAAAGGACTGTTCTACAAGCGTGAAGACGGTAGTGTGTGGGCAGACTTGACTGGTGAAGGACTTGATGAAAAACTTCTGTTGCGCAGCGACGGCACATCAGTCTATATGACTCAGGACATAGGTACTGCGAAACTGCGTTTCCAGGATTTCCCTATTGATAAGATGATTTATGTGGTTGGTAACGAACAGAACTACCACTTCCAGGTTCTTTCGATTCTGTTGGATAAGTTAGGATTCAAGTGGGGTAAGGATTTGGTACACTTCTCTTATGGTATGGTGGAACTGCCAAACGGTAAGATGAAGTCGAGAGAGGGAACTGTGGTAGATGCCGACGATTTGATGGCTGCTATGATAGAAGATGCTTACAAGGCAAGCGAGGACAAGATGAAGACTTTGGATATGGACGAAGACGAAGCTCGCGAGGTGGCACGAAAAGTAGGACTTGGGGCACTGAAGTATTTCATTCTAAAGGTGGATGCTCGCAAAAATATGTTGTTCAATCCTGAAGAGTCTATCGATTTCAACGGTAATACAGGTCCGTTTATCCAATATACGTATGCACGTATTCAGAGTATTATGCGTAAGGCTAAGGAACAGGGAATCAATATTCCTGAGAGCCTAAATACTGATGTGAAGATATCAACAAAGGAAACTGAACTCATTCAGAAACTGAATCAGTTTGAAGCAGCTGTGCGTCAGGCAGGTATCGACTACAGTCCTTCTGGAATCTGTAACTACTGTTACGAACTGACTAAGCAGTTTAACCAGTTCTACCACGATTTCACTATCCTTGGCGAACAAAACGAAGCCGTGAGGGTGTTCCGCTTATCGTTGTGTAAGGCTGTGGCAAAGGTTGTGAAGAACGGAATGGGACTGCTGGGTATCGAGATGCCAGAAAGAATGTAATGATGCATAATTTCTGAGGTAGAGTACAATTTTAAACAGGTAAATGCCGTTTAAATATACAGATTACTAACCAAATATAAGATGAAGAAGTTTTTCCTGCTTCTACTAACTTGTTTTTCAATTTTTGCTGCTTCGACTGTGAAGGCAGCAGATAGCGATTGGAAGGTATATGCCTCGTATCATAATCCTACGAAGAGTGTGGAATTGGGCAATAGGGTGTATGTACTTGCCAATGGTGATTTGTATAGTTACGGTACTGACGACCAGAGTATTGAAACATATGATAAAGCCGGTGAACTGAACGATTTCGGTATATATGATATTCAGGCATGTGGCAGTACGAATGAGATTGTCGTTGTATATAAAAATGGCAATGTGGATTTGTTATCTGCCGATGGCGATGTATTCAATATCTCCGATTTGAAAGGCAAAAGCCTGGTTGACAAGACTCTGAACGATGTGGTGCTGGAAGGCACGACTCTGTATATATCAACCAATTCGGGACTGGCAATTATGGATGTGAAAAATCGCCAGTTCAATAATATATACAATTTGGGATATCTCGTGAAGGCTGTCTGTGAGAAAGATGGGTATGTGGTAGTCTCAACTTCTGACGGAGTCTATAGAGGAAAGAGAGCCATAAACTTGCTTGACCCTAAGAATTGGGAGAAAATCAGCAATGTAACTCAATTCAAGAGGTTCATGAAAGTAGGCAACAGTGTGTTTGCACAGGCGTTGGAGATGTATAAGATAGACAATATGTCAGATATGTCTAGGACGCAGGTAACTATCGACAGGGTTGCCAATAGCTTTGTGTGCAATGGGAAGATGTTTTTCGTTACTATAGATAATCAACTGAAATCTGTTGACGAGGCAGGAACGGTGCAGACATACACTTCGCCTTATGACATCAGTCATCTGCTTTATAAGTCGGGCAATTATTGGGCTTCATGTGGTGAGACAGGTCTTGTAGGTATGGGACTCAACGGAAGCAGTTTTACCCAAACTGTAGGCGATGTGACTCCTAACAGTCCTGTGCGCAATTACTCATACAGACTGAATATGATAGACAGACGCCTATTGGTGGCTGGTGGAAATTTCTATTACCCAGAGGTGGAATACACAGGAACTGCCATGAAATATGAAGATGGCAGATGGACGACATTTGACGAGAAAGCAGCTATAGACTTAGTTGGTGCCAATACCTACCACAATGTTACCGATGTGGTGCAAGACCCTGATGATTCAGAGCATCATTGGTTGGGAACAAAGCGAAGCGGTATTTATGAATTCAAAGACTATAAGTTAACAAGACATTTTTCTTACGATAATTCACCACTGACGACAATTCTTCCGAACTCGTCAAATCCTCAGAATTATGTCAGAGTGACAGGTTTGAATTATGATTCTCAGAAGAATTTGTGGATGTGTAATAACCAGTGTGACACCATTGTGCGTATTTTGAAAAATGACGGTAAGTGGATAGCATATTTCTACGAGGAGATAAAGGGTTTTCCAACATTTGACTATGTAAAATTTGACAAACGTGGATGGGCTTGGATAAATAGCCGAAGAGCAACGAGTATATCAGATGGTGGTATGTTGATAGTGAATACAAATGGAACTATCAATACTCAGAAAGATGACACGTATAAATTTGTCAAATCAATCATAAATCAAGACAATCTGCCATATGATATAGGTGATTGCTATTGTATGGAAGAGGATATGAATGGAGCTATCTGGATTGGACTGAGTAATGGACTTTTTGTGGCAAACAAACCTGAAAACATATTCTCTTCTGATTATCAATTTACACAGATAAAGATAGCCAGAAACGATGGATCCGGTCTTGCCGATTACCTGTTAAATGGTGTAAATGTTACTTGTATAGCTGTGGATGGTGCAAATAGAAAATGGATAGGAACGGGTGGTAGCGGAGTTTATCTTGTCAGTGCAGACGGACAAGAGGAATTGCATCATTTTACAAAGGACGACTCTCCGCTTATCTCTGATAATATAAACGATATTGAGATTGACGGAGCCACAGGCGAGGTGTTTTTTGCTACAGATGCCGGACTCTGTTCTTATTTGAGCGATGCAGTAGACGCAGAGGATGCTTTGAGTGCAAATAATATTAAGGTATATCCTAATCCTATACGCCCAGAATCGCGCCAGTTAGTTAGGGTTACAGGTCTTGCATATAGTACTAATGTGCAGATTGCCAATGCTGCTGGTCGCCTTGTGTATGAGGGTACATCGAACGGAGGTGAGTTTACATGGAACTGCCGAACTTCTTCTGGCAAACCTGTGTCGTCGGGAGTATATTATATTCTCGCAACTGACTCCGATGGTAAGAAAGGTGCCACGGCAAAGGTTCTTGTAATCAGATAAGTGCTCGAAAATGAAATGCTTCGTCGTTATATGCGGATTCCTTTTATTCAATACATTTTTGTGGGCTGAGTCTTTACCTAAAGTATATATAACAGCCACAAATCTTTCTACGGAATTTAGTGATGGCATAATCAAGATAGATGATGGAGCAGAGATGTTAGCTGATATCAGGTACAGAGGGGCTTCGTCGTTGAAATACCAAAAGAAATCATTCGCTATAAGACTTAAAGATTCAGAAGGCAATAAGGTAAATACTGCACTCTTAGGAATGCGTTCCGACAATTCTTGGATTCTAGATGCGATGGCTATAGATAAAGCGAGAATGCGAAATAGAGTATCCACTGATTTATGGCTCGATTTTTCTCATGAAGTATATTATGCCAACCAGGAACCACAGATGGTGAATGGTACTCGCGGAAAGTTTGTCGAGGTTTTTCTCAATGATGATTATTATGGATTGTTCTGTTTGACAGAGAAGATTGACCGTAAACAGTTAAAGCTGAAAAAGTGTACTTCCAACGCTGTGCGTGGAGAACTCTTTAAGGCTGTGGGCTATGGTTCCATGTGGATTTCTGACGAATCTCGATACGCGTGGGATAACAATAGTAATGTGTGGGATGACGTATGGGAATTGCAATACCCTGATACCGAAAAGGGCGAGCCTATAGACTGGAAGCCATTTGTGAATACTGTTCGTTGGTTGAATGTTGCTTCAGATAAAGAAATTAAAGAAAAACTGACCGATGAAATTGACATGCCCGTGTGGATTGACTATTTTCTACTGGTTGATTTACTATTGGGTGATGACAACGTAGCAAAGAATATGTATGTTTCATTTTATGATTTGAATCAGGGCGTTTGCCGCCTTATTGTGACACCTTGGGATATGGATGCTACATGGGGCAGGAATTACAAGGCAGAGTTCGAGGATGCTGAAACAGAAACACCGCTTTATCATCAGATATATTCCCGTATGATATATTCGACAAATGCATGGTCGGAGATGTTCGAACCGCGTTATGCAGAATTGAGAAAAACATATTTCTCTCTTCCTGTGTTGAAGAGTTATTTCAGTAGATACTTTGATTTATTTGGAACAACCGGTGTCGCACAACGCGAAGTTGCCCGATGGAATGAAGTTGATGGGATACAACTTGACTTTAATGCGGAGGAACAATACATATATGATTGGATAGAACACCGTCTTGCTGTGCTTGATAAACGATATGATTATAAAGAAGATGCTGATGCAATAAACATCATTGCAGCGGAATTCCCTTTCGTCCCATATTCTGTTTATAATATCTTCGGACACATAGTTGGAGTGGTACCCGAACCGACCTGTGAGAGATTGCGTGAGTTGCAACTGAAACAGGGCGTTTATATTGTAGGTAATAAAAAAATCGTAGTAAAATACTGAATAATTATGCTCTCAATACTTATTCCGACACATAACTATACTTGTTACAAACTTGTTGCTGACCTGCACCAACAGGGTGAAGCTTTAGGTGTGCCTTATGAAATAATTGTGTGTGAAGATGGTAGTCGTGATTCGGTAAGTATTATTGCAAATCATAAGATTGAGGAACTGAGTAACTGCCGGCATATCATTAACAAGCAAAACATAGGACCAGCAGCTACCAGAAATCTTTTGGCCAAGAATGCTCTTTATGATTGGGTGGTGTTTATCGATTGTGATGCCCAAGTGATTCACGATGATTTTCTGGCTAATTATATAAATAATGTAGGAAAAAATGATGTAGTTGTGGGCGGTTTGCAACACCCTCGACACAATGACGATCCAAACCGTACGTTGCGATTTAAATACGAAACCGAGGCTGACAAAACTCGTGGGGCGAAATTTAGAAATCAGAATCCGTACAACAAATTTTCTACATTCAATTTTATGGTTCGCAGGTCTGTGTTTCTATGCATATTATTCGATGAGAACTGTAAACAATATGGTTATGAGGATGCCCTTTTCGGTTTGGAACTGAAAAGACGTGGTATCAGTATTTTACATATTGATAATCCGTTACTTCATACTGGAATAGATACCAATAAAGCATTTTTGCAGAAAACAGAAACGGCACTAAACACCCTTTTGTCGCTTAGGAACAGAATGCAGGGAGGAAGTGCACTGCTGAATATGTATGCACGTTTTTCTCGTCGTCGTTCTGTCTGGTTGTTGCGCTTGAACTACTCTCTGTTTGGTGGCATCATGCGTAGAAATCTCCTTTCTGCACATCCTTCACTGACAGTTTTTAACTTCTACAAGCTTTGCTATTATGCTAATCTTGATCAGTATTTGGTGCGTTGACAATTGTTTTGTCGGTATTGTATTGCTGTGATTAAATTTTCTGCGATGAACAGAAACGATATCGCAACAGTGTATATATGGCTTCCATGCCATCGTGCCAGTTGATTTTCTTTCCTTCAGCTTTGCTGCGCGGATTGTATTTTATGGGCAGCTCCGGTATTGGGATGCCTCGACGTGCCACTTTGGCTGTTACCTCGGGACAAAATTCAAATCGTTCACATTTGAGTGACATTGAGAGAATCAGGTCAGTTCTAAATAGTTTATAGCATGTAGGCTCGTCAGTCAGATGAAGACCATAGAGCAAATTGGTGACAAGGGTGACAAAACGCCCTCCCCAGTAAAAATATGGCGATGCTGTCTTCTTCTGTTTTGCGATGCGTTGTCCGAGTATACGACTGCCATATACCACTGACAGATTGTGGCTTATGGCATGTTGCAGCAGACGAACCATGTCGGCTGGGTCGTATTCAAGATCGGCATCTTGAATGATTGTATATGTACCGCTTACGTGTTGCAATCCTGTACGAATGGCATGACCTTTCCCGTAGTTTTGCGTATGGCTCACTCCTATGATGTGTAGCGAGTCTGACTGTTCCCATTGTGAAATAATTCGTGCTGTACCATCTTGCGAACTGTCATCTACTACAATTATCTCCCATTCGTACGTGTCTGGCAACGGAGTGTCAGCTATTTTCTTCAAAAGGACGTCAAGTGTACGCTCTTCATTGTATGCGGGTATTATGACTGAGAAACGATTCATGCTTGGGTTGCAGTTTTATGTATTGGAGTAGAAATAATAAGTAGCAGTTCTATAGGAAGCGCCCATATGATAGGCATTACGTATCGGAAACATCCGTTCTGAGGTGATATTATTAGCACTCCAATTGATACGAAAACAGGGAATAATGCAAGTGATGCTTCCCATTTGCGACGTATTAGCAGGATAAGGTAACCGACCAATGATAGTGGAATGTAAAATCCCATGCGGAAGAGTAATCCTATTAATGGTATGTGCATGGCTGTATTCATCCCTGATGGTTGTGGATGGAGTAGAGTGTCCATCGTGTAGAATTTTTCACATGGAGGTTCGTTGATTGCAAATGAAGGAGAAAATAAAGGGAAGCGTCCGCTCGGAATGAAATAGTCATTACACCCTGCCCACACCGATTGTATAGCGACCATAGGGTGGCGTTTCATAAGTCTTATGTATGCCCAGCGGAAGCGTGCGAAATCATCGTCGCTTGCATTAACTCGGTAGCGGAACTTAACGGGGTCTTGCAGATCTGGATTGTACAGTGCTGCTATGCTGTCGTAAGGCAGTAACGCAGAAATAGCTTCGCGCTCTTCTGGCTCTACTTCTGTAGGATATTGTTTTATGTAGAGTGCAGTCTGCTGAAATGCGAATCCATATAATTCCTGACGGCCACTGAGTGCAACGTGGCATGCAGGCAGTAGTATGTGCAACCATAGGAAGTATAGTAATGCTGATATACTGAGTGTTGCACTCAACCTCCATTTTCTGTAAAACAAAGATGTAGCTGCAATCAAAAGTATAACGATGTAGAAACATTGATTTTTTGAAAGCATGAAAAGGAAACATACAGAAAGAAAACGCAGCAGGAATTTTTTGTCATTAAGTAGTTTCCCATTTGACTGAACCACTTCAAGCAAATAGAGTGTTAACCATAGAGTGGCGATTGAGAATAAAGCATCTTTGAGCATTAGGGTACTCCAAAAACCATATATTGGGAATAATGCCGCAAAGAGTATGCTGACGTTCCACCATGTCAATACTTTCCTGTTTTTGTTTGTAGGACGCAACAAGATGAATAATCGAGCCAGAATCCATGAGTGTAATAACATTTGCAGTGTGATGAGGGTAAATACTGCAATTGACTGACTTCCTATTAGGTTGCCTGCCCATATGGTTCCGCCGTATAGTAAGGTGTAGATTACAGGATTATGATTTGTTAGGATGGTAGAAGTGTCTGAACTGGATAATTGAGCTGTGAAATCGGGGTATCCGAAGAATTGTTCAATTGATCCAGCGGTGTCGGGATAGATACAACCAGGGTACTCCAAAAGCAGATACGGTATGCGTAACAGCACAAAGAATATCCACAGAGACTTTATTGTGTTGAGGCGTTTCATTTCTTTGTGATTTGGAAAATGTTATCATGTAGGATGGAAACGTAAATAGGGGCTTCATCGTTGAGAAGTTCGATTTGTTCATCACTCATCAGATTATTGTTGTAAAGCACTCTCAGACGATATTCACCAGTTTTTGGTGCATATATTTTCCTTATGTTAACGTTGTAAGTCCGTTCTTCGTCTGCAGCCAATGTATATCCTTGTTGGTATAGATAAAACGGCTCGTATGCTTCGTTTGTTGGTTCCATGCGGAAGTATATGCGCCCTGTGGATTCGGCATTGTGATTTTTCAGTGTGAAGCTATAGTTTGGAACTTGAGCATTGATGAGTAAGTCGGGCATGTCTAAGTCGGTAAGTTCCAGCCATGCTGTTTTCAGGGTGTCGTTACTCAGCTCTACCTCCTGAGTTCCGACCGAGCATAGCAGGTAATTCGGGATGCCTGTATTGCAAAGCACCGGATACCATGTACCTTGGTCGCGAAACATTGGTTGTATGCGATATTCCCCCTGGGGTATTTTTGTGTTGATGATTATTTGCATCGAGTCTGTATATGCCGTGTCTTCCACTTCCTCCAGTTCAAAAGTGCGGTTGTATGTGTAAAGTGTGTCAATAATCTGTTCATTCTTAGTAAGCATTATGGCAACAGAATCATTATGCATGTTGCTGCCTATGTTTGCTAGTTCCTGTACAACTATTTCCATTGCTTCGCCACGTATTGCGCTTGTTGTCTTTGCTCTCATTCCCTGCATTGCGAAAATATGTGTCTCTGTCTCTAGCTCTGCACCTTTGGGTTGTATTCCCATAACGAACATCTGCAAAACGTTTATACCTGTCTCCGGACTCAGCGTGTAGTCATGTTCATCGTGGTCGCCAGTCATGCATTCCAGTGAAGTCCATCCGTCTCCCTCGCCAAAGGGATTGCCTAGCATGATATGGAACCAGTCGTCTTCGTTATATCCATCGATAACGAAAGAGTGTCCGCCGCTTTGGTTGTATGCTGAGATGAGTACAGGACGTTTTGCAGCAAGTTCGCGTTTCAGCATGATGGTTATTTCTTTTTTAGTGTAGAAATCGCGGAAATAGATTTGTGCTGCCTTGCTATATTTGAAGTAATTTACGAGTGCAATGGGTTGCATAACGGTTCTTGCACCACTGGCATTACTTTGGTATCGCATATTTACGCTTATACCGCAGTCGCTAAGAAGATGGCTTATTCGTTCTGCGTCTTCATATGTGTATTCTCCTTCGGGGTACTCATATAGCATCTTATCCCATTCATAATGACTGTTTGCAAAGTTGGCATACAGAATCTGTTTGCAACCAGTGCTGTCATCGTAAGAATGTTCTCCTTCGCCTTGGGCAGGGTGTCTCCAATAGTGCATCACTTGTGCCTGCGACAATGCAACACAACCTGCAGGACAGTGTTCTCCTTCAATTATGGGCGTATGATTCCAATACGGTGCACTGTATTGATGCCAACGGTTGATTGGTGCCACGAGCGGATCGACGCGTGGAGGCAGGTTCTCTTCCTGCTTGTCAGTTGTCTTCAGTGGTGTATGGCTGACACGCATTTGGGTCTGCTGTTGTTTTTCTCTTGTTGGCACTATGGTATTCTTGCGTTGCAGCAATGGGTGCTCCGGCATCAGCTGCTGAGCGGATAATACTTGTGCTGACAAGCAGAATAATATGAAGATAAATTTTTTCATCGCGGCAAAGGTAATGAAAAAAAATTTTTCGTACCTTTGTTTTGTATATTAAATTGTAATACTATGAAACGACTTGTTTTCTTGACAGGTGCAGGTATGTCCGCTGAGAGCGGCATCAGCACGTTCCGTGATAGTGGTGGTCTGTGGGAACAATATCCGGTGCAACAGGTGGCGAGTATCGAGGGCTATATGGCAGACCCTGAGTTGGTAATCAATTTTTATAATGAACGTCGTCGTCAGCTACTTGAGGTAAAGCCATGTGAGGGTCATCGTTTGGTTGCAAGTATGGAAAAGGATTACGACGTGACAGTGATTACTCAGAATGTTGATAACTTGCATGAGAAGGCTGGCAGCACCAAGGTGATTCATCTGCATGGCGAACTGATGAAGGCTACTTCGACGAATAATCCCAATGATACACGTTGTATCATTACTCTTCCCGAAGATAATCTCGATATAAAGATGGGACAGAAGGCTGCTGATGGTTCTCAATTGCGCCCTTTTATCGTGTGGTTTGGCGAGAGTGTACCCATGATAGAACCTGCCATTGCTGAGATAGTGAAGGCCGACATCGTTGTAGTCATTGGCACTTCGTTGAATGTGTACCCAGCTGCGGGATTGCTTGGATATGTTAGCAGTGGTTGTAAGATCTACCTTATCGACCCAGCAGATGTGCGTTATGACCATTCGCTTGGTATAACACACATAAAGAAAGGGGCTTCGGAGGGTATGCGTGAACTTATTGCTGAACATATACCCGTTGCACACGAGTAGATATTCCTGTAAGCACTTCGTACGGAATAGTTTCTATTGCGTTGCTTAAAACAGTAATAGGGAGGTCGTTGCCAAAAATAAGAGCGTGATCTCCCACTTTGCATTCTATACCGGTGACGTCAATCATGCATACGTCCATGCATATATTTCCTACGTATTCTGCCCGCTGACCGTTTACGAGACAATAACAGTGGCGGTTGCCAAGTCGACGGTTTAGTCCGTCGGCATATCCTATAGGAATGGCAGCGATACGTGATGGACGTTTTAAAATAGTCTTACGACTATATCCGATGGAATCACCTGCTGGCACGTCACGAATCTGCAGGATGGTTGTCTTCAGTGTGGCAACATTATTCAGCATTTGGTTGTTGCGTGGGTTGATTCCGTATAGGCCAAGTCCAAGTCTAACCATGTCGAGCTGATATTCGGGGAAGTGTTCTATGCCAGCTGAATTACATATGTGACGTAGAATCTTGTGAGAATAGACTGCTTGCAATTGTTGGCTTGCCTTGTCGAAGAGTTCGAACTGCTTGCGTGAGAAATCATCGAATTCATCGCCGTCACTGCCTACAAAATGACTAAATACGGAGCAGGGTACGAGTGCAGCTTGATGGGTCAGTATGTATATTAGTTGTTGCATGTCGCTGTCGGGATTGAATCCTAAGCGGTGCATTCCTGTGTCGAGTTTTATGTGGATGGGAAAATTGGTGATACCATACTTTTCTGCATATCTGATGAGTTCCAGAAGCATATCGAATGAGAATATTTCAGGTTCCAGTTTGTAGTCGAAAAGCATTTTAAATGACGTCATTTCGGGGTTCATCACCATTATGTTGGCGGTGATGCCTGCCTTACGCAAATCGGCACCTTCGTCTGCTACTGCTACTGCAAGGTAATCTACACCAGCATCTTGCAGTGTCTTGCTTATTTCCAATGCTCCAGTACCGTAGCCACTTGCCTTTACCATACAAACCATCTTTGTGTCGCGGTGCATGAATTGCCTGTAGTATGCTACGTTGTTACGCAAGGCATTCAGGTCTATTTCTAGAATGGTCTGGTGCACTTTTAGAGTGAGTAGGTCAGCAATCTTGTCGAAATGGAATTTGCGAGCTCCTTTTATAAGGATGAACTCGTCGCGCAGAGAAGCAAAAGTGTCGCTATTGATGAAATCGTCTGTTGTGCTGAACGGAAAGTGTGGCATGGGGAAGTAGTCGGCATTCTGACTGGTTTCTTCGCCAACGAGAATTATTTTTTCGATTCCGCGTGAGGCAGCCATCTGTGCTACTTTTGTATAAAGAGCACGAGACGATTCGCCCGACTGCAGTATATCTGATAGGATGAGAGTACGATGTTGTCTTTTTGTGTCGGGACGTCGATACATGAAATCTAAAGCGATGTCGAGCGAATGTATGTCGGAGTTGTATGTGTCGTTGATAAGTGTACAGCCATTGATGCCTTCCTTCACCTCCAGGCGCATAGCAATAGGTTCAAGTTTCGACATACGTTCGCAGAGATCCTCAATGGCAATATTTGTGTTGAGGGTCAGCACTGTTACAAAGCAGGTAATACTGTTCTCAATAGCTGCATCGTCGATAAACTTAAGAGTGTAACTACTGCGTTTTCCTTCGTATTCGAAGTGTACGGTAGCTTTTTGTCCACTTTTCTCAATCTTAAGTACGTTCAGATGTATGCGTTCGATGCTTTGTGGTAGGAGCGAGGCACAGCGTGCAATAGTACTGCTCTTACTGTTAATAACCACTTTTTGACAGTGTTGGAACAGAAGCATTTTCTCTGAACACTTGATATCGTATGAGAGAAAATTCTCTTGATGTGCAGCTCCTAAGTTCGTCATCACGCCAATGGTTGGTTGGATGATAGGTTCGAGTCGTCCCATCTCTCCTGGTTGGGAAATTCCTGTCTCGAAGATCGCTATATCGTGGTGTTGATTCAAGAGCCAGATACTAAGTGGCACTCCTACTTGTGAGTTGTAGCTGCGAGGTGAACGACATACGTTGTATTCGGGTGAAAGTAGTTGATAGAGCCATTCCTTCACCGTTGTTTTGCCGTTGGAACCAGTGATTCCTATTACGGGGATGTTGAACTGTCTGCGATGGTGTGCTGCAAGAGTTTGCAGGGCAGTGAGTGGTGACTTGACTACTAGGAAATTGCAGTCACCAGTGTCCTTGGGGGCAGTTTGTACCACGAAATTACGAACTCCGCGTCGTTTAAGTTCTGCTATATATTTATGTCCGTCGTTCTTTTGTGTTTTCAGTGCGAAGAAAAGAGTTTCTTCAGGAAAACAGAGTGAACGGCTATCAATGAGCAACCAGTTGATGGTGGTGTTGTGGTTACCAATGCGTTGTGCACCGATAATTTCGGCAATTTGTGATGTAGTGTATGTCATTTCTTTACTTAATTATTTCTCTGTGTTGACTGCGTTTCCATTCCTTTAGTCTTAGATGGCATTTCTCTAGGGTTTGGAGTGACATATAAGTTTTTTGAAACCTCTGCCATATATACTCTACTGCAGTAGGGGATGGATGAACCATGTCTTCAGCATAGAATCGGTAGTCTCGCAGTTCATCAAGCATTATTTCGTACGATGGGAAATAATTGACGAAGTTTTCTGCGTCGGTGGCGTTGAGTAATTCGTCAACGGCTTGCAGTAATATGCCTTTGCTGATTTGGTTTATGTGCAGTCCATCGCGTTTATGACGTATAGGACTGACTGTGAAGATAACGCGGAGTTTGGGGTTCACGGTACGTAGTAATCCGAGAAGCATTTGCCATTGGTCGACAATGTCGTATGCGGAGAGTCGTTCACGCTGGAAAAGGGCATCAGGTTGTTTGTGACAATTAGCCACGAGCATTCCGGTTTCTTTCAGTCGGTAGATGATGGCTGTGCCCAAAGTGACTATGAGTAGGTCTGCATGTTCCAGAAAGTCAGCCCCAGTAGCAGTGGTGTCGTTAAGGCTGGCCACCATTGTATCACTTTGTGAGGCTGAGAATCGGGAGTGGTGCATCCAAGAGTGCCAAAGTCCGTCGGCTGCTTGAAAAATCTCCTTTGATGCTTGTTCGTATTGTGTGCGACTGATGCATCGCAGCAAAAGTGCTGCAATTGATGCAGGATTGTATAGTGTGCCAAAGGGGTTTACCATAGTCTGAAATCCTGATTCGATAAATTTATTACCCATTTCATCAGCAAAACACGACCCCAAAAGCATAATTTTGCTGTCATGTTCGATTTCAAACTTTCCTTTTGGAATATCAACTATTGTTTGTAGTTCCATCACTGTGCTTGTTCGTCGAGATATGAGTCTTTGAAACCGAGGAAATAGAGAACGCCGTCAATACCGATGGTGTTGATACTCTGTTGCGCGTTGGCTACGACACGTGGTTTGGCATGGAAGGCGATACCCAGTCCGGCTTCGTTAAGCATAGGCAAGTCGTTTGCTCCGTCGCCCACAGCGATAGTCTGTTGCAGGTCAACTTTCTCTACCTGTGCGATAAGTCGCAGGAGTTCAGCTTTACGCTTTCCATCGACGATTTCTCCTACGTAATTGCCAGTGAGATGACCGGTTTCGTCTATTTCCAGTTCGTTGGCATATACATAGTCGATGCCATATTTCTTCTGGATATATTCGCCAAAGAAAGTGAATCCGCCACTGAGAATAGCGATTTTGTATCCGTACTTCTTCAGGACATACATGAGTCGGTCCACCCCTTCTGTGAATGGAAGATTTTCAGCAATTTCTCGCATTACGCTAACGTCAAGTCCTTTGAGGAGCTTGCAGCGTCGGGTGAATGACTCTTTGAAGTCTATTTCGCCTCGCATGGCGCTGGCAGTAATAGCAGCTACTTCGTCATATACTCCGTGTTTGCGTGCCAATTCATCAATTACTTCAGCCTGAATTAGTGTAGAATCCATATCGAAACAGATAAGTCGTCGCATGCGTCGATACATATTGTCTGTTTGGAACGAACCGTCTATTTCCAGTTCTCTAGACATCTTAAGCAGTTCGGCATGCAGAGCTTCCTTGTCACGTGGAGTTCCACGTACGGAGAACTGAATGCAGGCCCGGTTTTTCTCTCTTGGATAAAGTATACTGGCGCGTCCGGTGAGTCGCTGAATACCATCGATATTGAGTCCCTGATCCTTTATAAGCCTGCTTACAGCTTCAATCTGTCGGGCTTCGAGTCTGCGCCCGAGTACTGTGAGCATATAACGATTCTTTCCCTGTCGTGCCACCCAAGCTTCATATTCATCGATAGTGATAGGGTAGAAGCGAATGTTCACTCCCAGTTCTGAGGCTTTGAAAAGCAAATCCTTCATTACGCTTCCAGATTTCTCTTCTGCCACACGAATAAGAATTCCGAGAGAGAGGGTAGAGTGGATGTCGGCCTGTCCGATGTCTTGGATGTTCACGTCGTACTTTGAGAGTATTCCCATTATGCTCGCGGTCAGTCCTGGCCGGTCTTCACCAGTGATACGCACGAGCATCAGTTCTTCGTTTGTCATAGCTTTGGTCCTTTGGTTTTCATTCTGAGCGCGAAGTTAGAAAATTTTCCTTATAGTTTGTAGCTGATAATTTGGAAAAATATGTAATTTTGCAGCGAAAAAGTAAGAACCATGCTTTTATATATGGCAAAACCCCTTGCATATGCATTTTTTTGGTGCTGAGAAATAATAATTATTAAATAATAATATGAAAAAAACTTTTTATTTCTATTTTGCTATAGGCCTCCTGTTAGGTAGTATCCTGTTTGTTTCTTGTGGAAAAAAAGACGATAAAGAACATGGCGCTCCAGGAACAGAGGACTATTATGATCGTGACCAATATGGTAATATAATAATAAATCCATACAATTTCCCTGATGTGGCATTCCGTGTTTATTTGTATGATACATATGGAGTTGGAGGAGTGATAACTCATGCGGATATAGAAAAAGCTACCAAGATTGATGTTAGTAACAAGGGTATAAAAGATCTTAGTGGAATAGAGATCTTTTTTAAGCTTGATAGTTTGCTATGTTATGGAAACCAAATCACTTCGTTAGATTTGTCGAAGTTTTCTTTACTGACACATCTTGATTGTTCTACAAACCAGCTCACATCGCTCGATTTGTCGAAGAATGCCAGTTTGACAGGATTGCTATGCTATGAAAACAAACTCACTTCGCTTGACGTGTCGCAAAACATGGTGCTGACTGAGTGTGACTGCTCTGCAAACCAACTTACTTCGCTTTCTATGAAGCATAATGGATTTCTGACACAATTGGACTGTTCTGCAAACCAACTTACTTCTCTTGATGTGTCGGATAATGAAATGCTGACATATTTGGATTGCTCTGCAAACAAACTTTCTGCACTTGATGTATTCATGAATCCTTATTTGATAGAGTTGGAATGTTCGGATAACGATATTACTTTTCTTGATCTTACAAACAATAGTGAATTGAAAGTTTTTCACTACGATGAAGATGAAGTAGAAGTTATAGGATGGCCAAAATAATGCCATTTCATCGATATTTTAGCTATTTTAAAAAAGATTGGCATCTACTATTTTAAAATATTTCATGGCAGCAACTCGAAAGTTGTTGCTTTTTTAGCGTTGTTTTCAAAATAGAAAGGCTTGTTTTGTGTGCGCATTTGTTGCGTAATTGTTTTGAAAAGTCACTGAAAATTCGGAATTTTGCACCTTGTTAAGAGTAATTAGTAAAAAACAAACGGAATAAGATGAAAGATTTTGTAAAGGAATTGACATGGAGAGGCATGATTCACCAGATGATGCCTGGAACGGAAGAACTGCTTCAGAAGGAACAAGTGACGGCATACCTGGGTATCGACCCTACAGCCGACAGTTTGCATATCGGACACCTCTGCGGTGTGATGATGCTGCGCCATTTTCAACGCTGCGGACATAAGCCGCTGGCTCTTATAGGTGGAGCTACAGGTATGATTGGTGACCCATCCGGAAAAAGTCAGGAGCGCAATCTGCTCGATGAGGAAACTCTGCGCCATAATGTTGCTTGCATTAAGAAACAGTTGGAGCGCTTCCTTGATTTCGATAGTGATGCCTCCAACCATGCAGAACTCGTAAATAACTACGATTGGATGAAGGACTTTAAGTTCCTTGACTTCGTTCGTGACATCGGTAAGCACATCACTGTGAACTACATGATGGCAAAGGAGTCAGTACAGAAGCGCCTGAACGGTGAAGCTCGCGACGGACTTTCTTTCACAGAGTTTACTTACCAGCTTTTGCAGGGGTACGACTTCCTTTACCTGAACGAACACAAGAACTGTAAGTTGCAACTCGGTGGTGCCGATCAGTGGGGTAATATCACAACTGGTTCAGAACTCATCCGTCGCATGAATGGCAATGAATGTTTCGCACTGACTTGTCCGCTTGTTACAAAGAGCGACGGAAAGAAATTTGGTAAGACTGAAAGTGGCAATATATGGCTCGACCGCAACTATACCAGTCCGTATGTCTTCTATCAGTTCTGGCTCAATGTGCCTGACGAGGATGCAAAGCGCTACATTAAGATTTTCACTTCTTTGGAGAAGGAAGAAATCGATAATATCATTGCAGAACACGATACTGACCCAGGGCGCCGTGTGTTGCAGGAGCGTCTGGCAGAAGAGGTTACAGTGATGGTTCACTCACGCGAAGACCTCGAAATGGCTCAGGAAGCAAGCAGCATTCTTTTCGGAAAATCAACAAAGGAAAGTCTTCTGAAATTAGATGAGCAGACTTTGCTTGATGTATTTGCCGGAGTACCTCAGTTCGAAGTATCCAAGAGTACACTCGAAGAAGGAGTGAAAGCTGCTGATCTCTTCGTTGATATGGCTCCTGTGTTCCCATCAAAGGGTGAATTGAAAACTCTCGTAAAGGGTGGCGGAGTGAGTGTAAACAAAGAGAAACTGAACCAGTTTGACCAAGTTATAACAACAACCGATCTGCTTGATGGCAAATATCTTCTTGTGCAGCAAGGCAAGAAGAAATATTTCCTGATTATTGCTAAATGAAAAGTCGCTGTTTGCATATCATCATCGTCTGTGCCTCACTGCTGAATGTATCAGTAATGAATGCTCAGGTTGCTCCGCTTCTGACAACGGAATGGAGTCAGCGTGCACCATATAACAATCTATGTCCAACTGATCCTACTACGGGGGAACACTTGTTGGCAGGTTGTGTGGCTATTGCGATGGCGCAGGTGATAAACTACTGGCAGTTTCCTGTGCATGGAATAGGAAAAAAATCGTACCAATGGACAAATAGCAAGGGCACCAAAAAAACTCTAAGTGCCAATTTTGCTGATACATATTATCGTTGGGAAGATATGGAAACACCAATTTCCGTAGCACAGTTGGTTTACAATTGCGGTGTGTCGGTGATGATGGACTATAGTTCCTCATTTTCTGGTTCGAGTGAATATTATGCTAAGGATGCTCTTGAAGTCAATTGGGGCTATAGTGACGAGATAAGGCTCAGAGCACGTGCCTCATACACGGATGAAGAATGGGCTGCGCTGCTCAAGGAAAATCTTGACAAGGGCTGGCCTATCATTTATAGTAGTGGGGTGCACACCTTTGTAGTCGATGGTTACAACGACAAGGGAGAGTTTCATTCTAATCAAGGATTCGGTTGGGGCGGTTACTGGGAAACCATTGAGCAACTTGGCAGCAAGACCAGTTCGTCTGCAATTATCAATATTCACCCTGACTTCTCGTCAAAGGCAAACGTGAAGGAACCGACCTTTGTAGTTTATCAGAACGATGGAAAGTCTGATGCTTATCCAAGTACTGCTATCGACGCAATGGATTGGACTCCGCAGACTCTGACTGTTACACAGAAGGATGAAACACAGAAGGTAGTGTTGCTTGAAAACCTCTCCTATGTGTTGCAACACCTGCCAGTAAAGCAATAAAATCCGATTATTTCACATATTCCGAAAAAACTATAACACAACAATGAAAAGAAATCTAGAGACTATCTGCGTACATGGCGGATGGAAAGCAAAAAAAGGCGAGCCACAGCAGCTGCCAATATACCAAAGCACTACGTTCCGTTACGAAACAAGCGACCAGATGGCTCGCCTGTTTGACTTAAAGGACGCAGGATATTTCTACACACGTCTTGCTAACCCAACCAACGATATGGTGGCGAAGAAAATCGCTGCACTCGAAGGTGGAGTAGGGGCTGTGCTCACCAGCAGTGGACAGGCTGCAAATTTCTATGCTGTATTCAATATTTGTGAGGCTGGAGATCACTTTATCACCTCGAACAATATCTATGGCGGTACATTCAACCTCTTTGGGGTGACTATGAAGAAACTCGGCATCGAATGCACTTTTGTTGATCCCGAATGGGACGACGAACGCATTGAAAAGGAGTTCCGTCCAAATACGAAGTGTTTCTTTGGAGAAACAATCAGTAATCCTGGTGGATGTGTTTTTGACATCGAACGTTTTGCAAAGATGGCTCATCGTCATGGAGTTCCTCTCATCGTGGATAACACCTTTGCAACACCAATCAACTGCCGTCCATTCGAGTGGGGATGCGACATCGTAACTCCATTACTGTCCACTAAAAACCGCTAAGTATTCTTTGAAATAATTGAAATATAGTTAGTTACAGGGATTTTTAAGGTGCGACGATTTGATTTTGTATCTTTGCAGTCAAAATGGATGACTGCATATGAACAAGCCCAAGTACGTTTTCTCCCAATTGGTCGCTTTTATGGACTCAGACAAGTTCCGTCACATCGTTGACAATTATAGAGGTAACCGCTATGTGAAGCACTTCACATGTTGGAACCAACTCCTTACGTTGATGTTTGGCCAGTTGAGCAATCGTGAGAGCATGCGAGACTTGATTATCGCCATAGAAGCACATCACCAAAAATGCTATCATCTCGGATTTGGCAAGCATGTGACCAGAAGTAATCTGAGCAAGGCCAATACCAACCGTGACTATCGCATCTTCGAGGAGTATGCATACTACCTTGTCAGTGAGGCCAGACGCAAACGGGCTACAGAAATCTTCAAGCTTGACGGTAACGTCTATGCTTTCGATTCCACGACCATCTCACTATGTCTGGACGTGTTCTGGTGGGCAAAGTTTCGTAAGCATAAGGGTGGTATCAAGATACATACCCTGTATGACTTGGAAACTCAGATTCCAGCCTTCTTCCATATCACTACGGCGTCAGTACATGACTCCAAGGCGATGAAGGAAATCCCCATTGAGACAGGTGCTTACTACATCTTTGACCGTGGCTACAACAATTTCAAGGAACTTTATCGCATACATCGTGCGGAATCGTTCTTTGTTGTCAGGGCTAAGACAAATTTGCAGTACAAATGTATCAACTGGAAACGCAGAATGCCCAAAGGGATACTGACTGATGCCGAGATAGAACTGACCATCTATGGCAGTCAGAAAGGCTATCCAGAGCATCTCAGGCTTGTACGATTCTTCGATGAGGAGCAAGGTCGTGAGTTCATGTTCTTGACTAACGCAATGGAACTGACTGCACTGCAGGTTGCTGATCTCTACAAGAACCGTTGGCAGATAGAACTATTCTTCAAGTGGCTCAAGCAGCACCTCAAAATCAAGAAATTCTGGGGTACAACTGAGAATGCTGTCAGAATACAGATTTACTCTGCCATCTGCGCCTACTGCCTCGTTGCCATTGTGCAGCATGATATGCGATTGGACAGAAGCACTTATGAGATGCTGCAAATTCTCAGCATGTCACTCACAGACACAACACATCTCAGAGATCTCTTCAACAAAACTATATTCAAAAATGACAAAGACCGAAGCGGTTCAAGTGAACCTAATTTGTTTGATTTTTAAACTCGTCCATTTTTAGTGGACACTAGTGAATTAATTTTGCAAATAATAGTGACAGATATGTGCATTTCTAAATAAATATTTCTTAGTATATTTGCCTCAAAAAATTTTTTAAAATGGTAAAGACTGTGATTTTTGACCTAGGTGGTGTGCTGTTGGATATAGACATGATGCGCTGCGTCAAGGAATTTAAATCTCTGGGAATTGATGCTCAGGGATGGCTTACTGAACCTGTCAAGAGCGATGGAACAGCAGGTGGAACGTTATGCGAAGGTGTGGCTGCAAGCAAGGTGATGGACTTGTATCAAACGGGTCAGATTACTACTGAGCAGTTTCTGCAAGGAGCTCTCGACCGAAGCAACGGACATGTAACCCTGCAACAGGTTAAGGATGCCTGGAATGTTTGGCTTCTGGGCATACCTGTTCAGAAACTTGAGATGCTGAAACGTCTGAGAAAGGAGGGCTATAAGGTTTATATGCTTTCGAACACCAATGAGGAACATTGGCGATACATGGAGGAAAATATGTTTCCCGAACCGGTCAGCACATATTTCGATAAGGTTTTCATGTCGCAGGTGTTAGGGATGGCAAAGCCGGATTTGAGGGTTTTCGAACATGTTCTGCAGGAGATAGGGGAGAGAGCAGAGAACTGCCTGTATGTAGATGATACGGTGGTGAACTGCGAAGCGGCATCGAAGTTAGGGCTTCATACCTGCAAGGTGGAACCCAACACGATGTGGGAGGAAGAAAAAATAAGGATGCATCTCGATTGAGATGCATCCTCTTTATTATATATAATGTGTAATCAGAAATTACAACTTTGGACCAGCAGCTACGAGAGCCTTACCTGCTTCGTTAGTAGTGTACTTGTTGAAGTTCTTAATGAAGCGGCCAGCAAGATCCTTAGCTTTCTCTTCCCATTCAGAAGCGTTAGCATAAGTGTCGCGTGGGTCGAGGATAGCTGGGTTTACGTTTGGCAGAGATGTTGGTACTTCGAAGTCGAAGAATGGGATCTTCTTTGTCTGAGCCTTGAGGATAGAACCGTCGAGGATTGCGTCGATAATACCACGAGTATCTGGAATAGAGATACGCTTGCCAGTACCGTTCCAACCTGTGTTTACGAGGTAAGCCTTAGCACCAGACTTCTGCATCTTTTTTACGAGTTCCTCAGCATACTTTGTTGGGTGGAGCTCCAAGAATGCCTGACCGAAGCAAGCAGAGAATGTTGGAGTTGGTTCAGTGATACCACGCTCTGTACCTGCGAGTTTTGCAGTGAAACCAGAGAGGAAGTAGTACTGAGTCTGCTCTGGAGTAAGTATAGATACTGGAGGAAGAACTCCGAATGCGTCAGCAGAAAGGAAGATAACGTTCTTTGCTGCAGGACCTGCGCTCTTGCCAGCAACCTTCTTTACAATGTTCTTGATGTGGTCGATTGGGTAACTTACACGAGTGTTTTCAGTTACGCTCTTATCGTTGAAGTCAATTTTGCCGTTCTTGTCAACAGTAACATTCTCAAGAAGAGCATCGCGCTTGATAGCTCCGTAGATGTCAGGTTCGTTTTCCTTAGAAAGGTTGATAACCTTAGCGTAGCATCCGCCTTCGAGGTTGAATACGCCCTCATCGTCCCATCCGTGTTCGTCATCACCGATGAGAAGACGCTTTGGATCTGTAGAAAGAGTAGTCTTACCTGTACCAGAGAGACCGAAGAAGATAGCTGTGTTCTTACCTTCCATGTCTGTGTTTGCAGAACAGTGCATAGAAGCGATGCCCTGGAGTGGGAGGTAGTAGTTCTGCATAGAGAACATACCCTTCTTCATTTCACCACCATACCAAGTGTTGATGATTACCTGCTCACGGCTCTTAGTGTTGAATGCAACACAAGTCTCAGAGTTCAGACCGAGTTCCTTGTAGTTTTCTACCTTAGCCTTAGAAGCATTGTAGATAACGAAGTTTGGTTCGAAGTTAGCAAGTTCTTCCTTTGTTGGCTGGATGAACATATTCTCAACGAAGTGTGCCTGCCATGCAACCTCAACAATGAAACGAACAGCAAGACGAGTAGCCTTGTTAGCTCCACAGAATGCATCAACTACATAAAGTTGCTTGTTTGAAAGCTCTTTCTTAGCGATTTCCTTAACCTTAGCCCAAACATCTTCGCTCATTGGGTGGTTGTCGTTCTTGTATGCTTCAGAAGTCCACCATACATTGTTGTGACTTTCGTCGTTATCAACGATGTACTTGTCCTTAGGTGAACGACCAGTGAAGATACCAGTCATAACGTTTACTGCACCAAGTTCAGTTTCCTGACCCTTTTCGTAACCTTCGAGAGCAGGATTGATTTCAGCTTTGTAAAGTTCCTCGTAAGAAGGATTGTGAGCAATCACAGTGCTACCAGTGATGCCATACTTTGTCAAATCTAATGCCATAGTATAATGTTTTAAAAATTAGAAATTAATTTCGAGAAAAGTGTGAGATGTGTATATCTGATGAAACATCTTTCTACCTAATCAGGTGCAAAGGTATTGAATTGTTTTACTATATTATTAATGTGGAAACTTAAATTGTGTGAAAATATTTTTTTTTGCTTATTCTCTTGCTTTTTGTGGGCAAGTTGTAAAGCAAATGTGTCATCATGACTTGTTTTTGTTCCAAGTAAAGACGATTCGCAGCACGCTGAACTGCACCAACATGGCAACCAGCATAACAAGTGGAGGGGCAATCAGTTTGTGTACTCCTGCCCATAGAAATATGTTGAAAAGAACAATATGAAGAAAGTAATTCAATCCATGACTTCCTGCAAAACCAATAAACTTACCCCAAGAAGGTCGAGTCCGAAACGTGAAATAATTGGTTAGAAAGTAATTGCCAACAAAGCTTATAACATAGCCTGCTGTGTACGCAATGTTTAGACTTATCCAGTGCTGTAGCAGGAAGTATATTCCATAATGTGCTGTAGCAGATAGAGTGCCGATGATACAGAAGCGTATAAACTGCATCATCCGTTCGTTGTTTTTTATATTTTCAATCAGTTGTTTCATATTTTTCCTATAACAAAATCTTTCATTAATCTGTAATATGAATATTAAAACTGAGTATTAACATAATCTTGCTTTATAAGTATGTGTGCAAATATATATATATATATTGAGAATGTCTATAAAAAAGATTTCTTTTTTTAGTATGTGTAATGCGCGAGTGTTTCTTTTTTTTCGTATGTTTGCAATGTGAATTTATATTTTACTCGTATGAGATACGCGAAAGCATTTATTCTGGTTTATGTGCTCTGGCTGCTTTTAGGAACAGTGAGTAAGGTCGTTTTTCTATTAATACACCACGAGACGATAGGGGCTTGTGATATGGGAGATTTATTGGGTGTATTAGGGCATGGTGTAAAACTTGATATGGCTATTGCTGGGTATCTGACCGTACTACCTGCGTTGATATTACTAATGGGGGAATGGCTGGAGGGGAAATACATTCTGCCGCTTTGGCGTTTACTTTTTGTATTTCTCTCGTTTGGAACTGCATTGTTTTATAGTGTCAATATAGGTCTTTATGCTTATTGGGGATTCCCGCTTGATAGTACCCCTTTGTTGTACCTTAAAACATCACCCACAGATACTATGGCGAGTATGACTACGTGGAAAATCGTTTATCGTTGCATGATTATAATAGTGTCATCTGTCCTTACTTATCTGCTTTTTGAATATATATTAGTTCCCAAACAATTATTTGGAGGACGTAAAAGAGTTCCGGTCAGGAGAAAAATAATAAAGACCACTTTCTTGCTTATTATGACAGCATTGCTCATATTGCCGATTCGTGGTGGATTAGGCACAGGTACAAATCATACAGGAAGTGTATATTTCAGTCAGAATATCCGATTAAATCATGCCGCTGTTAATCCTATATTCAGTTTTGTAGAGTCTGTGCTTCATAAAGTAGATATAGGAAGCCAATTTCGCTTTATGGATGATAACGAAGCCAATCGTATATTCGATGGAATGGTCTATACTCAACTACGGAAAGATAATGATAGTCTGAAGTTCATCACTAAGCCGAATGTTATTGTCATAATGTTGGAGAGTTTTTCGAAATACATAATGTCTGAGGGTGGACATCTAACGGGAGTAACTCCTAATTTGGACTCTATAAAAAAGGAAGGATGGTATTTTGACCAATTTTATGCTAATACAGTTCGCACAGATAGGGCAATAGTATCTATATTGAGTGGATTGCCTGCACAGCCAAGTATGAGCATAATGGATATGCCAAATAAATCAACTCAGTTGCCTTCTATTGCACGAAGTTTGCGTAGCAATGGATATACCACTAGTTTTTATTATGGTGGAGATACCAACTATAGCAATATGCAATCATATGTCGTCGGAATGGGGTATCAGAATGTAGTGTCGGATAAAAGTTTTCCTTCTTCCCAGATTACAAGCAAATGGGGTGTTCACGATGGGATCGTGTTCGATAGGATATTGAAAGATATCGATGAAATGGGGAAAAATAATCCTTTCCTTGTTACTATGATGACCCTCAGTAGCCACGAACCTTTTGACGTTCCTTATGAAAGCCAATTCACTGATGAAGCTCTGAATGCATTTGCATATACAGATTATGAGTTAGGAAAATTTATAGACCAACTAAAACAAAAATCTATATGGGAAAATACCCTTGTTGTTATCGTGCCGGATCATCTGGGTGCATATCCGGAAAATATAGATAATTATCAGATGTGGCGCTTTGAGATACCGCTTGTTATGACAGGTGGTATTATTAAAGAACCCCAATCAATACATGCTATTGGGAGCCAGAATGATATTGCAGCTACTATATTAGGTCTGCTTGATATTGACCATAGCGATTTTATTTTTTCTAAAGATTTGCTAGATCCTCATGCTCCTCACTTTGCCTTCTTGGCTTTCCCTGATGCATCTTTTGGTATGATAACTGAACAGAATAAGATTCTTTATGATGGAATCCCCAACTCTGTAATCTTGGATAGAGGAGAAAAGAGGGGAGAAAATATAAGAAAAGCAAAGGCCTATTTGCAGAAACTCTATGACTACATAGACGGTTTATAATGTGTTGAAGTAGTTTTTGCACCTATATTCTATGTTTATATTCTTTTATTTCTTATCTTTGCCCCAATTCTAAGATTTTATAGAGATGCTGAGACAGTTTTTTTCCATTATGGCACGCTATCTTAAACCATATAGAAAATATTTGGTTTGGTCGGTTGTGCTGAATTTCATTTCTCAGTGGTTGAATGTATTCTCATTCATGGTCTTGATACCGATTTTGAACATTCTTTTCAAAATTGACCAACAGGTTTATACCTATCAATCTATGAGTTGGAGTCATATCAACAAGGATATTCTCATCAATAATGCCTATGCCTGGATTCAGGAATTGATTGCCAATCATGGTGCATTCCTTACATTGGTATTTATGGGCTTAGCGCTGATAATAATGACAGGTTTCAAGACCTTTGGCTATTTCGCATCTTCTGCAATTATGGTACCTATGCGTACTGGTGTGGTTAAGGATATTCGTTTGGATGTATATAAAAAAGTATTGAAACTTCCTTTAAGTTTTTTTTCTGAAGAACGCAAGGGTGATATCATTGCCCGTATGAGTGCTGACGTGCAGGTTGTGGAAAATTCCATTACGAGTTCGGTTGATATGCTTATTCGTCAACCTATTGCTATTATCGTATGTTTTTTTACATTGTTTACAGTTAGTTGGCAGTTGACAGTTTTTGTTATAGTGGTAGCCCCTATAGCAGGGTGGATTATGGGTATTGTCAGTCGTAAACTGAAAAGTCAGTCGATGGGTGTACAAGAACTTTGGGGGGATATCATTGCTCAATTGGATGAAACTCTCGGAGGGTTGCGAATTATAAAAGCTTTCATTGCTGAAGAGAAAATGTTCAATCGCTTCACGGTCGTTAATGACAAATACCGTAATGAGATGAATTCTATGGTTATACGTCAAAGTGCCGCTCATCCTATGTCTGAATTTTTGGGTACCATTATCATTGTAGTGGTATTGTGGTTTGGAGGCTTTCTTATTCTGCATGAGTCAGACCTTATAGATGCCTCTACCTTTATCTTTTACATGGTAATTCTTTATAGTGTAATCAATCCACTTAAAGAATTTTCGAAAGCTTCGTATCAGATTCCACTTGGACTTGCATCAATGGATCGTATCGACTTTATCCTGAAGACTGAAAATCCAATCAAAGAAATTGCAAACCCAGAGCCACTTACTGCTTTCGAAGACAAAGTAGAAATCCAAGATGTCTCATTCCATTATGTTGAAGGTCGCGATGTGCTCAAACATATAAATCTTGTTGTACCCAAAGGAAAAACAATTGCACTTGTAGGTCAGTCTGGTTCAGGTAAGAGTACTCTTGTTGACCTCATCCCTCGTTATCATGATGTGTGTGAAGGCAGGATATTGATAGATGGAAAGGACATTAGAAACGTAGGAATATCCAGCCTGCGTCAGCTTATCGGAAACGTAAACCAGGAAGCAATCCTTTTCAACGATACATTCTACAACAACATCACTTTTGGAGTTGAGAATGCTACGATGGAACAAGTCATCGAAGCTGCAAAGATAGCAAATGCACACGATTTCATCATGGAGAGTGAACATGGATATGATACGATGATTGGAGACCGTGGCGGACGACTTTCCGGAGGTCAACGTCAGCGTGTCAGCATAGCTCGTGCCATCTTGAAGAATCCTCCTATCCTTATCCTTGATGAGGCTACATCAGCCCTCGATACAGAAAGCGAACGCCTTGTTCAAGAAGCCCTTGAACGATTGATGAAAAGCCGTACTACAGTTGCTATTGCTCACCGTCTTTCAACCATTAAGAATGCAGATGAAATCTTCGTTATTTACGAGGGTGAGATAGTGGAACGCGGACAACATGACGAACTCATTGAGAAAAATGGTTATTATAAACGGCTGTATGATATGCAGCAACTTTAAAAAAGACGCAAAATCATTATATTTTGTGTTAATGTTTAATCTTTTTGTTTTTTTATAAAAAAATATATATCTTTGCGCAATTAACATTTTATTGCATCATCATGAAGGTAGTCCTTTTGGCAGGAGGTTTTGGCACTCGTATTTCAGAAGAGTCTCAATTTAAACCTAAACCTATGATTGAGATAGGCGGAATGCCTATCTTATGGCATATTATGAAAGAGTATTCTTATTATGGCCATAGAGAGTTTATCATTTGTGCAGGCTATAAACAGGAGTTTATCAAGGAATGGTTTTCAAATTACTTTATTCACAATAGCGATGTGAGTTTTGATTTTCGCAATGGTAAGAACGAAATGACTATTCATGAAAGCCGTCTTGAGCCATGGAAAGTTACGATTGTAGATACTGGTTATAATACAATGACTGGTGGCAGAATAAAACGAATTCAGAAATATGTGGGCTCAGAACCATTCTTTATGACTTATGGTGATGGTGTTTGTGATGTGGATATAAATGATTTATTGGAGTTTCATAAGTCTCATGGAAAAATTGCAACTTTAACTGCTGTAAAGCAAGCCCCTGATAAAGGTGTCCTTGATATTGATGGTGGAGCGGTAAAATCTTTTCGGGAAAAGAGTTTTAAAGATGGTGCACCGATAAATGCAGGGTATATGGTTTTGCAGCCTGAAATATTTGATTATCTGACAGATGATAGTTGTATTTTCGAAAAAGAACCATTACAGAAACTTGTGTGTGATGGTCAGTTAATGTCATATGTTCACGAGGGCTTCTGGCAATGCATGGATAATATTCGTGAAAAAAATATGCTAGAAAAATTGTTGCAGACAAATAAAGCACCTTGGAAGAAATGGGAACGAATTGTTCCATGTTTTTCCGAACCTTTGTATTATTAAGAATTATATGTTCGAAAAATAGAAGCAAGTTATGGCAAATAAAGAAGAACTTAAACAACAAATTTTAGAACTCACTCGCCGATACTACCAAAAAGTGCATGCGCCAAAAAAAGAGTTTGTTCCAGGTAAGTCTTTTGTCAATTATGGCGGACGATATTATGATGCAGAGGAAATGGTGAATCTTGTAGATTCGTCATTGGATTTTTGGCTGACAGCAGGTCCGTGGGCACATAAATTTGAAACTCGTCTTGCAAAATGGCTGGGTGTAAAATATTGTGCTGTAACAAATTCCGGTTCTTCTGCCAACCTGTTAGCTTTTTATACGTTGACTTCTCCCAAACTGGGTGAGCGTGCTATCAGGCGTGGCGATGAGGTTATAACAGTAGCAGCCGGTTTCCCAACTACGGTTAATCCTATTATTCAGTTTGGAGCTGTGCCAGTATTTGTTGATGTGGCATTACCAGGGTTTGATATAGACGTCACACAGCTTGAGGATGCGTACTCACCCAAGGTAAAAGCTGTAATGTTGGCGCATTCGTTGGGTAATCCATTCAATATTAAGGTTGTAAAAGCCTTTTGTGAGAAGCACAATCTGTGGTTGATTGAAGATAATTGTGATGCTTTGGGTTCGGAATACACTATTGACGGGGTAACAAAGAAAACAGGCACCTGGGGAGACATAGGAACATCTTCTTTCTACCCTCCACACCACATGACAATGGGTGAAGGAGGTGCTGTATATACAAACGACCCATTGCTGGACAAAATTACCCGTTCGTTCCGTGACTGGGGACGTGACTGTTGGTGTGTAGGAGGTGTTGATAATACTTGCAAACTGCGTTTCACAGGTCAGTTCGGTGAACTTCCACAGGGTTATGACCATAAGTATGTTTACAGCCATTTTGGATTCAACCTGAAAATTACGGATATGCAGGCAGCTATCGGATGTGCACAACTAGAAAAGCTAGACTCAATCGTTAAGGCTCGCCGCGCAAACTATAAGACATTATATGATGGTTTGAAGGATGTGCCGGGAATAATTTTACCTGTGGCAGAGGAGAATTCTAATCCTTCTTGGTTCGGCTTCCTGATTGCTGTAAAGGAGAATGCCGGATTTACCCGCAACGAATTGTCTGAGTTCCTGGAGTCAAATAAAATTCAAACTCGTAATCTATTTGCTGGTAATCTGATTAAACACCCCGCATTTGACGAGATGCGTAAGATAGGGGAGGGGTATCGTGTAGTTGGCAGTCTTGATTATACAGATTTTATTATGAACAATGGATTTTGGATTGGTGTTTATCCAGGAATGACAGCAGAACAAAATGCATGGATGATAAAGTGTATCCGTGAGTTTTGTATCTCTCATTCAAAATAATCGGTTTTATAATTAGAATTATCTTTTAAAAGGTGTCAATGATAGATATATATAACGATTTTTATAAGGGTAAACGTGTTCTTGTAACAGGACATACTGGGTTTAAGGGTTCATGGTTGTCTATTTGGCTTCATGAGTTAGGTGCAGAGGTTATAGGTGTTGCTTTAGACCCTTATAGTGATCGTGACAATTATGTACTATCGGGAATTGGCAAACAAATAAAAGCTGATATACGTGCAGACATCCGCGACGGTGAGAGGATGAAAGAAATTTTCGCAGAATTTCAGCCGGAAATAGTTTTCCATCTTGCAGCTCAACCTTTAGTACGTCTTAGTTACGATATCCCAACTGAAACTTATGAAGTGAACGTAATGGGTACCATAAATATTATGGAAGCAATTCGTTCTACTCCGTCGGTGAAAGTTGGTGTGATGATTACCACCGACAAATGTTATGAGAATAAAGAACAGGTTGATGGGTATGTTGAAACAGACCCATTCGGCGGATACGATCCATATAGTTCTTCCAAAGGTGCATGTGAAATTGCGATTTCATCATGGAGACGTTCTTTTTTCAATCCTGAAGATTATGGAAAGAAACATAATGTATCATTAGCTTCTGTTCGTGCTGGAAATGTTATCGGTGGCGGTGATTGGGCAAAAGACAGAATAATACCTGACTGTATTAGAGCCTTAGAGGCTCATGAGACTATATGTATCCGTTCTCCAAAGTCGGTTCGCCCATGGGAACATGTATTAGAACCATTATCAGGTTATATGTTGTTGGCACAAAAAATGTGGGAAAATCCGACAGTATATTGTGAAGGATGGAACTTTGGTCCAGATGCTGAATCGGTTAGTACAGTATGGGAAGTTGCTTCTGCTCTCATTGAAAATTATGGTTATGGTGATTTGAGAGATTGTTCAGATATTGATGCACCACATGAGGCAAAACTTTTGATGCTTAATATAAACAAAGCTAAGACTTATCTTGGATGGTATCCTCGAATGAATATGCTGCAGTGTATTCACTTGGTTGTAGACTGGTATAAGCGTTATAAAGTCGAGGATGTATACAGTCTCTGCGTCGATGAAATAGAAAAATTCTTGCAATGCGAAGGGAAATAAAAGATATTTGGTTTGCGATTGCCATTATAGCGGTTTCTGTGATATATCAAGTTGCATGTGCAATTCAAGGGCTTGATTTGACAGATGAAGGACATTTGATGATTCTATATCGTTATTTCGGTGAAGACTTGGATTTGAGCAAATGTGCAAGCGGATATCCTTTAACCTGTTATCTTGGATGGGTTCTTCATTCCTTAGTCCCACAAGGTGGAATTTTAGCTATGCGACTATGGGGCATTCTTATCGTTACCATCATTGAAATCATCAGTTATTTATACCTGCGGCATTTTTTTGAATCTAAAAAACTCCTTTTGTTGGGTTTGCTTATCCAAACAGTTTTTGTCGCTGGTGATCCTAAACCTTTTGGATACAACACCCTTTCAGGTTTGTTTGCAATTGTTATTGTTATTTTGCTTAATGAAGGAAGTCGAAATAAGAACTGGCTCTTCTTATTATTGGGTGGTGTTGTGATGGGACTATCTCCATATTTACGTTTGCCTAATGTCGTTTTGGCGGCTTTGGTACTGATTCCCATGCTATACTGTATTGATAGCATACGAGAGTTTAGAATTAAGCATACTGCACAATATGTCATTATAGTAGGAGTTGGTTTTCTTGCTGGCCTGGTGGTGGGATGGAAATGTATGTGTCTGATAGGTGCAGACAAACTCATATATGATTTCTTATTCTCTGTCTCGGGGCAGCTTGAAGGTGACAGTACGCATAACCTTGGCTCAATGTTGAGCAGATACACGTATAATTATTTTATGGCCATATGCTACTTTGTTTTCTTTGTAGCTACAATTGGGATTTTTAGCATAACATGGGATAAAAATAAATGGTTTACAATATTTATGTGGACTATTGTTGTAGTGTTATTCCATCGTACATTGTATGTGACAAGTCCTATTCTTGGTGACCATTTGCTTATTCTACCACAAAATACATGGACGGACACGCCACTCAGGTAGGTGGTTGCGTTGTTGACAGTGGTAACTTTGACTGGGATGCTTACTCTGATAAGTTCCCCGGACTTACCACTCCAGACGAGTCGTATCACGGACTTACCTTCACAAAGGCATTCGGCAAGATGGCATACACCACAAAAATGGTTACAGAGCTTATGCGTGACCTCGGTTCTATACCTGCTCCTCAGAACTCATTCTTGCTTAACCTTGGACTCGAATCTCTCCACCTGCGTATGCGTCAGCATTGCGAGAATGCACAGAAGGTAGCTGAGTGGCTCAAGAAAAACTCGAAAGTGGGTTGGATAAACTACTGCGGACTGCCAGGCGACAAGTACTACGAACTCGGAAAGAAATACCTGCCAAACGGTTCTTGCGGTGTCATCGCATTCGGACTCAATGGCAGTCGTGAACAGGCTATCAAGTTCATGGACAACCTCGACTTTATCTCTATTGTTACCCATGTAGCTGATGCTCGTACCTGTGTGCTCCATCCGGCAAGTCATACACACCGCCAACTCTCCGACGAACAACTTAAGGAAGCAGGTATTGCCCCCGATCTCGTACGCCTCTCCGTAGGTATTGAAAATGCTGAAGATATCATCGCTGACCTCGAACAGGCAATGAGTAAAATGTAGATAATGCATAATTCATAATTCAACCTAACGGTATGAAAAAATCTTTCACCATCTTCCTGCTTTTCATTTCCCTAATAGCCTCGGCACAAAAGGTAGGGCGCGACGTGACAGACTTTGTCTCAAAACCTAAACTTGGTGGATATTTCATCGGTAAGTACTCATATACTAGCCAATATGGTGCTCATGGTGGTGACGGATTCGCTCAGCGATTCACCCGAGCATACATTGACGGTACTATCTTAACCGATTTCAAATACCGAATACAGGTGCAGTTAGGCAATGCATCGTTCCACATGAAGGACTACTACCTGGAATGGGCAAGGTTCAATGAATTCCAAGTGAAGGTAGGACAGTACAAGCGTGCATTTACGTTCGAAAATCCCTATAATCCTTGGGATGTAGGATTTGGTGACTATTCGCAAGTTGTGAGCAAGTTGGCAGGTCTTGGCGACCGTAATGGGGAGGCTGCATCGTGTGGCGGACGTGATCAGGGACTACAGATTCAAGGCGACCTCTTCCCAAGCGGTTATGATCAACATCGATATCTCCACTATCAGTTTCAGCTGATGAATGGTCAGGGAATCAATTCTGGCGATTTCAACGGGAATAAAGATATACTTGGAACACTTCAGTTTCAACCCATCAAAGGACTTTGGATTGGTGCTTTCGGATGGATTGGAAAGTACACATCCAATGACATCACTGTTGACAGAAAGCGGTGGGCTGTCTCAGCAAAACTGGAACGCGATGGTTGGAGTGGGCGTATCGAATATGCTCGTTCGAAAGGTTACAAGATTAGCGACTATGACAAAACAACCGACTCCTTCACTGGTCGAGACCTTGCCGACGGATGGTACGCCACAATTGGAATTCCTTTTACTGATTGGCTTAAGGTATATGCTAAATACGACGCCTATCGTGACCGTGCTGAGTTCAGTACTATGCGAACGATGTACACCGTCGCCCCAAACTTCCAACTTCACAAGAATTTGATGTTTCAGTTGCAGTACAACTACGTAGTGGACAAGACAACAGGCGACGACCAACGATACAATGAAATATGGGCGGAAGCCTACGTGAGGTTTTAAAATTGACAATTGACAATTGATAATTGAAACCTGAAATCCGGAACTGAAAAATGACTATGTCTAGAATGTTTAGCTACATCCGCCGCCGTTTATCTGTTACCCTCAGTCTTTGGGTGGTGCTTTTCGTGGTGGCAATTTTCATGGTTGTACTCTTACTCTTCTATTCATTCTCAAAGGCTGCAGTAATAGATGAGGCTATGGAGAAAGCAGAGAAGACGCTGGACATAACTCTGCTCAGAGTAGAAAAGGTATTACATGAAGTAGTTACTGCAGAGGAAAACATGAGTTGGCTAGTGCTCTCGCATCTCGAAACTCCTGATTCTATGTTTACCTATAGCAAAGAGATTTTGGTAAACAATCCGAATGCTATTGGGTGTTCCATCGCCTTCGAACCCTATTATTTCTCCAAAACTGAGAAATGGTTCTCTGCATATTCATACAACGAAGGCGACACAATTCTGACCGAACAGGAAGGAACTGAGCGCTACGACTACTACTCACTTGAGTGGTACACAAAACCCAAGGCAATGGGACAGTCGTATTGGATAGACCCATTCCACGAGGTAAACACAGGTGGAATAGAAGTTCCAGACATTATCACATCATACTGCAGTCCGTTGTACGACAAGAACAAGAACTTCATCGGAGTATTCTCGATTGATGTTTCCCTTGAGTGGCTTTCAGAATATATTACGGAGATGAAGCCTTACCCAAATTCCTATAGTGTGATGGTGGATAGAAACGGCCGTTTCATCGTGCATCCGGATTCTACGCAGGTATTCTACGAAACTATATTCTCAGACGAAGAAATATCCCGAGATGTACGCCAGAAACTCGGACGGTCTATGACTGCTGGCGATAGCGGTTTCCTGAGTTACAGTAAGGGTGTAGAGACTTATTACACTTTCTACAAACCACTCGGTGATACTGGATGGAGTGTGGCGATAGTATGTCCGGAGAGTGATGTTCTCAGTGGTTACTACCGACTGCTCATGAGAGTTGTATCGGTTACCGTCATCGGCCTTCTCCTTTTGTTGTTCTTCTGCTGGTTTACTATCAGCCGCAAACTGTTCCCATTGAAACGACTTGCCGACACTGCTAATCAGATGGCACACGGAAACTTCCAGGGTAGTATGCCAACAAGTATGCGTCAGGACGAGATAGGGCAGTTGCAGAATATATTCGGAAACATGCAGATGTCTATCGTTGAATATATCGAAAACCTGCGCATCAAGAACGATGAACTGCTCGAAGCCAACCAACGAGCTATGGTGGCAGAGAGTATGAAAACAGCCTTCATCCAAAATATGACCCATCAGATACGAACTCCGCTCAACCACGTAACCGGTTTTGCTCAGGTTATCCAAAGTGGGTATAAGAATATTCCTGAAGACGAGATGAAGATGATGATTGACGGAATGATTCAAGGCACACAGACTATCACTGTCATACTGAACCAACTCATCGATATTTCCGAACTCGACAGCAACTTGAAAATAGAAAAGAGCGATGAGGTTAATCCTACCGAACTCTGTCTCGAAGCTGTTCAGCTGATAAAACCAAAGTACCCAGAGACAGTTAAGTTGGACGTAGAAAGCGACATACCTGAAGATTTCAAAATGCGTACAAATAGTACATGGATGCTCAAGGTCTTCCACGCTCTGCTCGACAACTCCAATAAGTTCACTAAAGAGGGTAGCATCATCCTCAGTTGCCACAAGAAGGACGATAAGTATGTCGAGTTCGCCGTCACCGACACTGGTTGCGGCATTCCAAAAGAACAGCGTGAAAACATATTCACGAAGTTTGTGAAACTGGACGAATTTGCTGATGGAATCGGTATCGGACTATCCCTTTGCCGCAACATCACTCAACTCCTCGGTGGCGACATCGTGCTTGATTTAGATTACAAGAATGGTTCCCGCTTCGTGGTAACCTTACCAATCGAATAGAAATACGTAAATGAAATAATAACTAAAACCGATATTACTATGAAACAGCGAATTTCTAATTTTGTGGCACTTCTCAGCCTCTTCTGTACATTACCTTTCACTGGTCATGCACAGACTGGTGCCGACTTTATGACAGCCATGAAGAAAGCAGACTGTGTAGTTGCTTTCGACGTAAACGACACTGGAAAAGAGTATAAAGTAAACTGGGGTATGGATACTGCGTGGGACTGGGATTACAATGTAAATCTCGGTATCGCACATGTAGGAGTGGGCAACTTCGCCTACGGACGTATCTCGTTTCAGCCTACCGACCTGGTAGGTGATGACTTGCAGCTTTCTACAAAACAGGTTAACGCACTTCGTTCCCGTATCGGACATATCACGAGTACTGGCGTGACCGATGTGCTTTTGAACAATGATGTTCCGGGTGATCAGATTGAAAGCTATCGTGCTAACTACAAAGGTAATCCACAAGCCTATTACCGAGTAATCAAAGCTACGGTGATGAAGGCTAAAGAACTTGGAGTGAATGTAGTGGCTATAGCTCCGCTCAACGAACCAGACTATATCTACAACGAACAGGGTACACAAGCGGACTTCCTCGCTATCGCAAAACTCATCAAGGAAGATTCATATTTCGATGGAATCAGAGTTTGTGGTGGTAACACCCTCGATTGCAACAATGCAACAGAGTGGTACAACTACCTCTTTGACTATCTTGACGAAGGAAATACTCACCAGTTGGCAGGCGAGTTCTACAACTATGCAGATTTCTTCGCTAAGATAAAGAGCGACGGGAAGGTAGCTACTGCCGATGAACTCCACAATGTGGGTGAGGCTATCGTCGGTGTGAACTACGGAATGGAAAACGGCATTTGGTGGGCTTTCGATTCGAAGGCTCGCGGACAGTTCTGTATCGACAGCAACCAAGGTGTGCGTATTGGTTACGGCGAAAACCGCAATGCGTGGACCAATGCTGCAGTGTATCGCAACGAGAAGACTGGCGAGGTACACGGATACTTTGGTAGTAGTGAGCGCCAGGCTAAGGCGTCGTCATTCCAGTACATATCAACCACGAAGGATGTTTATTTCAATGGCTACGGACCAACCCGTGCATTCGTATATAACGTCCCTGCCTATACCGATGGTTATTCATACGGAAAGAGCTTTGATAAATACCAATACGGACAAATCAATGCCGAACGACTCTTCGATGTCACTTGGGGTGAAGATGTGGCTCCAGCTGAAATCAACGGAACCTACCGAATCCTGAATGCTTACAGCAGAAAGATGGTTACTATGAACGGTGCCGGTTCTGCCAGTAGTTTTATCCAAAGTGCAAGTTACAATTCCAAGGGAACGAGTCAGCAATGGACAGTCACTCCTGTCTATACTGATTTCATCGGAGAAGTCAAGACGAATGCCGAAGGTAAAAACTACATCTCCTTTGGTGAGGGTGTAACGGGCGATGTTTCCTATTGGTTCATCGACAATGCCGGTACGTCTGCAGGTCATTGGAATGTGTTGAATAATAACTTGAAAGCCGGTGCCAGTGTAATCTGTTTCAATGCCGGACATAGCATGAACGAACAGTGGTATCTGAAATATGCTAAGGACGGTTATTACTTTATCATCAGCCGTTTGTCTAACAAATACCTGTATTGTAGTTCTTCAACCTCGGGTACTGCATTGTCTCTTCAGGATGCTCCTGCCGAGAATATCACAGAGAACAACCTGAAGAAATACCTGTGGCGTTTCCAGCCAACCGATACTAAGGCAGACCTGACAGCTCCAGTGGCTCCTACCAATCTCGTTGCTCGTCAGCGTGCAGGCAGTATCCAGCTGTCATGGTCAGAACCCAACGAAACCGATCCGCTTACTTATACAGTGTTGCGTAAGGAAAATGGTGAGTGGAACACCATCGGTCGTAACATCTCCGGTTCTACGTTTATCGACAATACCGTCGTTGCTGGTCGCCAGTACAGCTACAAGATGAAAGCTGTTGACCCGGCAGGCAATCGCAGTGTTGACTCAGAAACCATTGATGCTGCTCCACTTCAGGAGAATGCACTGCTTTGTCAGTTGCAGTTTGACGAATCGCTCGACGACCAGTCTTACAACGTGCTCAAAGCATCAGCTTACCCGAAGGATAACTACATAAAAGTTCTTACTACCTTCAAGTCGGGTACGGCAGCTCTTAACCTGTCGTCACAAAACACATATGTGCAGATTCCTTACTCACTCACTCATCTGCCTGCAATGACTATCGCAGCTTGGGTTCGTTGGAGTGGTGGCGGCAATTGGCAGCGCGTCTTTGATTTCGGTAACGGAGAAGACAGTTATATGTTCCTCACTCCTTCTACAGGCAGCGAACTGCGTTTCGTAATGAAGAATGGTGGTGAAGAGGAGATTCTTACTTCTACAAAAATGCCTACTTCAAGTTATAAGCACATTGCTGTAACTATCGAACCGGCAGCAGGTGGCAAGACCTCTGTAACACTCTATGTTGATGGTGTAGCAAAGGCAACGAAAGACGATTTTACTATCAGCCCTGCCGACATAGCTGCTTCCGTAGCATATATTGGCCGCAGTATGTTCGTGGGCGACCCATTGTTCAAGGGCTATATCGATGACTTCCGCATATACAACTACGCACTCGCAGCCGAGCAGGTTGCAGCAATTATGAACGATACTGGTGCTACATCGGTTGACGTCACTAATAGCTACGTTGACACAGTTCCTACAGGCATCTCTACCTTGCAGTCCGATGGTTCTGAAGGAATCAATACTCCTACATACAACACTGCCGGTATGCAGGTTCCGTCCGATACTCGCGGCGTAGTAGTTAGGGGCAAGAAAAAGTACTTAAATTGGTAAACAAAATATTCTGAATAAATGAAATATCCAGACATGAAACTTAGGATTTCAACACTCCTCATATCACTCTTCTTCTCTGCTGCCAGCTTTGCTCAGCAATACACGAGTTATCTGTTTGCATTCTTTTCAAACAACACTCCGCAGGGCGAGCAGGTGCGCTTTGCCATCTCGGACGACGGGTTCAATTATAAATCCCTTAACGATGGTCACCCCGTCATTGACAGCGATTCCATCGCTCTTACCCATAGCATTCGCGACCCGCACATCATGCGTGGCGAGGATGGTAAGACATTCTACATGGTGCTCACCGATATGCGTTCGTCAAAGGGTTGGCAGTCGAACGACGGTATGATACTGATGAAATCGACCGATCTCATCCATTGGCAGCATACAGCTATCGACTTCCCGAACCGTTTTTCTCATCTCGACGGTTTCGACCGAAAGAACCTGCATGCCGTGTGGGCTCCGCAAACCATCTGGGATCCAGTAGAGAAAAAGTATATGATATACTACTCGATTGGTCGTCACGACTGGGAATATCCTACGAAGGATAAGAACAGAGACGGTTCCGTCTTCCATCAGCCATACTTCAAACTCTACTACAGTTATGCCAACGAGGACTTCACCGACATAACCGAACCCAAACTCCTCTTTGACTTCGGTACTGCCTGCATCGACGGCGACATAGTGTATGACAAGAAGAACCGTGAATACGTGCTATTCTTCAAGGACGAAGGTCGCACGGTAATCAATCCGGATGGTCCTTACGGCGGTTGGAGAACCCGCCAGGGAGTATTGCGAGCTACTAGCAAAAGTCTCACTGGTCCTTATACTATCGAATGGCGCTACCTCCATCGTCCCGGACAGTTCCCTGTAGAGGGTTCGTCAGTATTTCCGATTATCGGCAGCGATGAATACATGCTGATGTACGACTGCTATGCCAAGGGACATTACGAGTTCTGCCGTGGCGATTTGAAAAACTTCAAATACATCCACAGCACCCCGACCAAGGGCAATTTCACCCCTCGTCATGGTTCTGTGATACAGATTACGAAGGAGGAGCGCGAGCGCCTCGAAAAGCATTTTGGCTATTAAACCAACAAAATATAAAATCAGTAATGTATAATTTTTTTAAGTTTATCAGTGACACACTGAGCGGGAAGGCGAGTATATTCATCATTCTCACTGCAGTGGTCACTTTCTTTTATCCACAACTGTTTGAATGGGTGAAGGGCGACACACAAACCATCATCCTCGGCATTATCATGCTCACGATGGGACTTACGCTTACGCCCGACGATTTCCGTCTGCTTGCAAAACGTCCGCTCGACATCCTTATCGGTGCTGTGGCTCAGTTCACCATCATGCCTCTTGTGGCCTTCACCCTCACTTGGCTGTTCAGTCAGGTGCCTGCCTTTGCTCCCTACAGCACAGCAATGGCTATCGGCATCATCCTCGTGGGCTGTTGTCCGGGAGGAGTTTCGAGCAACATCATGTCGTTCCTCTGTAAGGGCGACGTAGCCTATTCAGTTGGCATGACATGTGCTTCCACACTTCTTGCTCCTGTGCTCACACCGTTGTTGGTGTTGTGGCTTGCCGGCGAACGTGTTGATGTGGATGCCATCGGTATGTTCAAACAGATTCTGATAGTCACCATCATACCTATCGCCATCGGATTCTTCCTGAATGTGTGGTTGGGCGAAAAGAAGGTGTTCCGTAAAATTCAGGGTTGCATGCCCGGAGTCTCTGTGATATCCCTGGCTTGCATCGTCGGTGGAGTGATTACTACTGTTCACGACCCACTCGTAGAGAACGGTCTCCTGCTCTTCATGCTCACGTTCGGAATGGTCTTCTGTCACAACACCATCGGTTACGTCCTCGGTTATTCTGTAGGCAGACTCTGCAACTTCTCCGTAGCCAAGAAGCGCACACTCTCCATTGAGGTAGGTATGCAGAATGCCGGACTGGGCACCAACCTCGCCATGACCTTCTTCGTGGCTACCAATCCTATGTCAGTGGTTCCTTGCGCCATCAGTTGTGCTTGGCATAGCATCAGTGGCACCATCCTCGCCAACATCTTTGCCCATCAGGACAAACCCATATAACCCCAATCACCCCAATAGCCATTAACCCCATCAATAACCCATAATCCCCAAAATGGTACTAAACTACATTTGGATAGCATTCTTTCTGCTCGCAGCCGTTTGTGCGCTGGTGCAGAGTTGCTTTTTAGGCAATGTCGGAGTATTTGCCGACATCATCAACTCTACGTTCGATAATTCGAAAACCGCGTTTGAGATTTCACTCGGTCTCACCGGTGTCCTCTCCCTTTGGATGGGAGTGATGAAGATAGGCGAGAAGGGTGGGGCGGTCAATGCCCTCTCACGCATACTCAGTCCGGTGTTCACCCGACTCTTTCCCGATATTCCTAAAGGACACCCTGCTACAGGACATATATTTATGAACATAGCAGCCAACATGCTCGGACTCGACAACGCAGCCACTCCGCTCGGACTGAAGGCTATGGAGTCGATGCAGGAACTCAACCCGAAGAAGGATACGGCCACCAATCCGATGATTATGTTCCTTGTGCTCAACACCTCCGGACTTACCATCATCCCTGTCAGCATCATGGTGTATAGGGCTCAGATGGGTGCGGCACAACCAACCGACATCTTCATTCCTATCCTGCTTGCCACGTTCGCAGCCACACTCGCAGGCATCATCATCACATCGCTCTACCAGCGCATAAACCTCCTGCAGCCGGTTCTGCTCTCAACACTTGGCGGCATGTGTCTTGCCGTAGCAGGCATCGTGTGGCTTTTCTCCCAGATGGACAAAGACACGATGGACATAGTTAGCACAGCTGCAGCCAACATCATCCTCTTTGCCATCATCCTCAGTTTCATCATAGCTGGAGTGCGCAAGCGCGTCAATGTCTATGATGCCTTTGTCGAGGGGGCGAAAGACGGATTCACTACGGCTGTCAGGGTCATTCCTTATCTCGTGGCAATACTCGTAGCCATCGGAGTGTTCCGTGCCAGCGGTGGTATGGACATCCTCATCAAGGGCATCAATTGGTCGATGGAAGCCCTCGGACTCAATGCCGACTTCGTTCCTGCACTGCCTACAGCACTTATGAAACCCCTCTCGGGCAGTGGAGCTCGTGGCATGATGGTCGATTGCATGACTCAGTACGGAGCCGACTCCTTCGCTGGCCGTCTTGCCTGCATCTTTCAGGGTTCTACCGACACTACGTTCTACATCCTCGCAGTCTATTTCGGCAGCGTGAGCATTCGTCACACGCGTCACGCCCTCACCTGCGGACTCCTTGCCGATGCGGCTGGAATCATCTCGGCAATCTTCATAGCTTATATGTTCTTCGGATAAAATAAAGAAATCAGCGATGAAAAGTCTCATCGCTGATTTCTTTTATTGAAGTACTCAGGATACTCGTTTTTTACAGTTTCGTGAAACTTCTTCCCGTACCAGTGTGTTCCAGATAGCTTCCATGATAAATCAGTGTACCCATCTTTCCTGTACTATTGTTAAAGGTCGTAATCTTGGTGCCGTCAAAGATGTATGTGCCTGATGTGGTCTGAGTGCTTCGACCGGCAGGACCTCCGCTGGTTACTTCTGTCCATGAGAAAGAGTCTTTTGAGAATCTATATGTATCTATGTTCTTCACGGTGTAACCTGATAGTTTGTATGTCCACGTACACTGCCAAGTTGTTCCATCTAAGCTGGTTTCGTTGGTTGAGCCACTATTGTTCTCATTAGTAGATGTGTTCTCTGATGTTATTTGTTGTTCTGGATTGTAATTAGAATCATATTTGTCATCATCTCCACATGAAGTTGCAAAGACAAACGTTATTATAAAGATTGATAAAAAAAATATTCTTTTCATTGCCTTCTATGTTTTAATATTGATTATAATTGTTATTTCTTGAGAGATTTACGGATGAATTTTGTTAAATCAATTTACATCTTTATTCAATTGGGCTATATTTCCAAGAGCGTGTAAGTGCATCTGGCCCCTTTGTTTGCAACTCGTTTTCAGAGATTAATGTTATCTGCATAGTTTGACCATTTTCAAATGTAATTATATCGGGGGATTCAGGATTGTATGAAACTTTCATAACAGAGTTGCCATCAGCTTTGTCATTCCAGTATAAGTTACCATCTGTGTAGCACATATTTTCTCCTTTGTTTACCCATTCTTTTTTGGAATTATACACCTTCATGTTCAAGTACAATATGTCACCTTCTACATTTTTCCAATCTAGTACACTTCTATTTTTCTTTTCTGATTGTTCTGTTTTGTTGTTGATGTTTTCAGGATTAGTTTTACCTTCATCGTCTCCTCCACAGGATACGAATGAAATTACAGATGCAAGCAGTGCTGTGAGAATAAATTTTGTTTTCATGTTTCTGTTTTTTTATGGTTTGAATATAGAAATTATACTTACTTTATGGCCTTTCCGATATATCCAGCCAAATCCATCAGCCCGACAGCGAAGCGGACTGTTTTGTTTCCTCCACCGTCTCCCTTGGCATTAAGGAAACTCAGCACACAGAGTTGATTCCCTTCCTTGTCGGTCAGAATCACTTCGCCTGAGAAACGCGCACCTCCATCCTTTACGGAGCCGAAGGCAGAGAAAAGTTTTACCTTGCCGCCTGAATGGTCTCCGAAATCGACTTCGGTGAAACGTACCGTAAGAGTGTAGTTTCCTTCGCCTTCCGTTACCAATGTCATGGGCTTGGTCTGCTTTGCAAGTTTCTTTACAAAGGCACCTTCGCTGTTTGAGACTTGAAGAGCCCATTTCTCTTCTTCGATACCGTTACGGCTTGCGTATTCTTCCCATTTGATGGGTCGATGTTCGTCATAGACCGTAGCCTGTGAGTAGTCGAACACAACAACGGCTGTGCCTTCGCCCTTCATTGCTGCTTTGTCTCCCGACTTCAGACTGACGGGGTTATGTGCAGCCTGCATACAGATAGTGCTGGCAGCACACAATAAAAGCAATAATAACTTTTTCATGTTACTGAATTTGTTTTGTGCCTCCTGAACTCCCGAATTCAGCGTTAGTAAAAAGGTTTGATTTTTATAATAAAAGACGTGGGAGCTTTACTGCTGCTCGTCCCACGAACTGAGGCCCTGAGATTGCCATTACTGTCAGAACGAGCAACCTCAGACCCCACGCCGATATGAAATATATTATTATGTATGTCGTTTATGCAGAATGAGTCACCCAATATGGGTAACTACTTAATGAGCATAATAAGTACATATGAATAACTTCATACCCATGGGCATCTATTGTTGCTGTGTTCTTTGACAGTAATTGATAGTTTCTCAGGCTTTCAGTTCGTCAAGAACAAAGCGCGAATAAACGCCTTTTTCATATTTTATTCCCTACCGCACAAATGAATCTGACTCTGCAGACTTTGTCTTTCCCAATGCATCGTGGAGGTAGCCTCCATTTCTGCATTTTCGGCGTAGAGTTGGCGCAAAGGTACGAATAAGCGAACGAAATACAAAGAAAATGGCTTATTTTTATTCCCGGGCGGTTGTGCCTTGCGTGAGCCTGCCGAAGTGAGAGGCTCGAATAAAAGAAAAAATCCAAACGTTTGATAGAATTTTTCTAAACGCTTGGATTTTCTATATGGTGCTTAATTGTCACCCGTTTCCTATTTCTCTATGTCCAGCAGTTCTACTGTGAAGATAAGAGTTGAGTAAGGTTTGATGTTACCTGTCTCGCGGTCGCCGTAAGCCAGTTCCTGTGGTATGTAGAGTTCCCACTTCGAACCTACAGGCATCATGCAGAGAGCTTCGGTCCAGCCCTTGATAACTTGGTTCACCTGGAAAGTAGCAGGTTGTCCGCGCTTGATGCTGCTGTCGAACACAGTGCCGTCGATGAGAGTGCCCTCATAGTTTACCTTCACCTTATCGGTCTTCTGTGGAATGGCACCCTTGCCTTCTGCCAGCACCTTGTACTGCAGACCCGAAGTAGTTGTGTGCACACCCTCCTTGGTTCTGTTCTCAGCGAGGAACTGCTCACCAGCCTTGCGGTTAGCACCCCACAGCTTCTCCTTGTTCTCAGCCTGACGAGCTGTCACAGCCTGCTGCAACTGCTGTCCTGCCTCCTGCACACCAATCTTGTTAGTGCCCAGCAGACCTTCAATCAGGCCGTGAGCCACGATTCCTGCATTGATGCTCTTGTCAGGGTCGGCAGCATAGTACTCCTTTGAGAGATTCTTCGACATGTTCACTACCTGTCCGCCGATCTGTCCGCCTGCAGAGTATGCAGCCTTCTCCTTATTCTGCGGATCTATGTTTGCAGCATCCATGATGCCCTTGCAGAACTCAGCAATATAAGCTGTGTCCACACCGAGTTGGTTCACCATATAGCCCTTCAGTCCGTTGCTCTGAGCAATACCGAAGATGTGTGCGAGGCTATCGCCAGTGTCCTTCAGTTCTACTGCTGGCAGAGTGACTGCAGCGCCTGTAGTATTCTCCTGTTGAGCCTTGATGAAAGCAGCGAGGTCAGCCTTCTGCTTCTCCTTGAATGCCTTTAGCTGAGCAGCCTTCAGAGCCTTAGCTTCCTTCTGTGCAGCCTTGAAAGCTGCGATGCTGTCCTTTGCACTTGTCTGTGCAAAAACAGCACTTGACATTGCAAGTGCTGTAATTATGATATAAAGTCTCATAAAACGTATTTGTCTTTTTTACTTCAAAGTCTCGATTGTGAAGATAAGAGTAGAGAAAGGCTTGATAGAACCCATGTTCTGTGCGCCGTAAGCCTTGTCCTGAGGGATAACAACTTCCCACTTAGAACCGGCAGGCATAATCTTCAGCACCTCAACCCATCCTGGAATTACGTGTGGAGCAGCCAAGTTAACCTCGAATGGCTGGTTGCGCTCGTAGCTGCTGTCGAATACAGTGCCGTCGATGAGCTTACCTTCGTAGTTTACCTTTACCTTAGCAGTGTCAGCTGGCACCTTACCGTCGCCGGCAACGATAATCTTATACTGTACACCTGAAGGCAGAACAGTCACACCTTCCTTCTTCTTGTTCTCAGCCAGATACTTCTCGCCGGCAGCCTTATTTTCGCCAAACTGCTTCTCAAGGTTTGCAGTGCGGATAGGTTCCATGCGGTTGTTGAACGACTCATAAGCCTGTTCAGCAGTGCGAGTTTCAGTACCCTTCAGACCAGCGATAAGACCAGCCAGAATGTTATTTACGTTAACTGTCTGAGTAGAGTCACCGGCAAAAACGTCCTGTCCCAGACCCTTTGCCATCTGCTGCACCTGCTTGCCTACTTCCATACCCTTCATGTAAGCTTCCTTCTTTGGGTTAGTCTCGTTCACAGCACCTTCCTTCATACCCTTGATGAATTCATCGATGTATGCAGAGTCAACGCCGAGCTGCATTGTCATGTACTGCTTCAGACCCTGAGCCTGAGCCACACCGAGGTCGTAAGCCATTGAATCTACGTCAGTTTTCAGATTTGCTTTTCCACCGCCGTTGCAGGCTGTGAAACAAATGGCAGTCATAGCAACTGCTGCCATCAACATAATTTTCTTCATTGTTCTGTAATTAATTATAAAATGTAAAATAAAAATAAGTCCAAATCTTTAGTGTGGTGCAAAGGTACGAGTAAGCGAGCGAAATACAAAATAATTAAGTTTATTTTATATTTCCGAGCGGAAGTACATTCGACGAAATCCAATATTTGAAATCACAGATATTTTTGATCAAGAATTAGAGAAATAGTCTTTAGTTATTCGTTTTTTTCTTTTTTGTACGAAGTTTTTTTGTCTTTTGTCATTCGTCTTTTGTTAACGTTATCGTTATAATGCTTGGGGACATCTCGGGGAGATCTCAGGGGGTGCTCAGGGGGATCTCGGGGAGATCTCAGGGGATGCTCACCCTCTGGAGCCCCTTTTAGAAAACTTTAACAAAAGAAATCCTGTGTTATTGTCTTTAGTTTCAAATATGTGGATAAGATACTGATGGAGGTCTAAAATAGAACCTTTGTACCGCTGTTGTATATTGGATGCTCTAAGCGTCTCGGATTCAATGGTAGTTGATAATTTAATGTCAAGTAAGGACTCGGAAATCTGTTTGTTAGTTGTACCAAATTACTTTTACTTTTTTCTTCAGAAAAGTTAATCTATTTCGGTATAAGAATCGAGCCCGTTTTAGACCTTATATTGGTTCTGAAACCACCCGTTGGGATTCAACTTTAAAACCTATTTGAATACATCGAAAGAAGACGCATAACTATTAGCTGCGCGTCTTCTTTTTTGATTATCGTTTATGCGCTACAGAACTGGGCTTAATTCGTAAGGATTGGCCACCGTTCGCCGTCCGAACCTTTGTAGTAGCGTAACAATGTTTTCTTGCGGTTTGTCTTTCTCTATTTGAAGCTGAGCATTGCTTGGTATGCGCGAAGCAAAGAATGGCCACAGCTCACGGGCAGAATACTCTTTATCCTTTGAGGGAAAGTTTGTCAATGGTAAAACGTAATTCTGAATCTTGAATTCATTACTGTAGCTAAAGTGCCACATTCCGTCAGAATAGAGAAGTGTGCCCACAAGCAACTTTCCCAGATTGATGTTAAACATTGCATCATTATCTGCGGTTAATATTATATCATCCTGGCTCTCCGACCAAAACAGACGTGCAAATACTTTCTTAAACTTTGTCATAATAACTTTCTCAATTCATTAAAACGGTACTCTAAACATTTACATATCAGCGAGACTCTATTCACGCTCATCAGAGGCTGAAAGTTTTGTCTCACTTTCGAGATCATTTGTTCCAATATGGTAGGGGCAAGCATTTCTCTTACTTCTTCCCTCGTAATATGGAACTCATTCGTATATATTTGTTCGAATAGTTGGAAATGGTTTGGATTCTTTTCTCCTTCCCATCCAATCTTGGGGCGTGAGTCCTTGCAGTATTTTCGAATATGGTTCTCAACCGTCTTGTTCACCTCCACGATGTTCGTAACCTTGTCCTCCGAATAGTTCCAGAATAGACCACGTGCCGTATCATAGATAGGTGAGAAGAATGGTTGGAAGCGGTTCTCTACCGATCTGATTACCCCCCAGTTGAAGAAATGCCTGTCATTGTTGCCTACCAATGCGTCGAAGATTATTAACTTGACTAATTCATGCATAATCTCATCCTTTTGGTAGAGAAATAGACTGGCAACGGCATCCTCAATTACCTGCAATGTGAAAAGGTCTCTTGTCATTTTCTGTTCGTCAACCTCTTCCACATAGCGTGTCGATTCATTAAGATATCCAGCCAAAATGTCCGCGCCATGAACCAATTCTTCTTGGGTAGGATGCAGAAAATATAGACTGAGAAATCTCAACTGACCACCAATCATGGCAATCTGTGAATCAGCCATTTTCAAACCGAATATCACGCCCAACTTGTTCATTAACAATTCTGTTATCGATTCTGTAGGATACCACTTATGCCCCGTTTTGGCTATATAGCGAATCCAGTTCTTTCGATTTGACTTGTGTTTTTGGTCAAGCAGTTGGTAATTATAGATGCCAATAAACTTTTTGGGGGCATCGCCATCTACTGACACAGAATCGTCCACAAAATAACAACCCCGTTTAATAACAGGAACATTGCGCACATCCAACCGATGCACTTCTGTATAATTCTCTATTTTATGAACCGGAATTTTCATTCTTACCACCTTTGCATGGTTTAAAGATAGTCAAAGTCTATGAAAAACGCTTAAGTTGATAGTATAAAATGTGAAAACGAATTCGGACATGCGTCTTTTTCGGCTTATTTTTGTATTTCTGTGCTCGAAAAAAAAAGTTTCTATTATGATCCTACAATAGTACAAAGCAATTTAACACCTATAAAGAAAGGTTGAACCTGAAATTTCTATCTTTTATAGAAGGATTCATTCTTTTGTGTGAAATAGATATTTGGCTACAATTACAAACAAACCAAAAACATTAGCTGTCGTTGTAGAAAGAAGCGTTACCAATACTGAACCTTCAAGAGAGAAACATGCACTTTTACAACCGGAAAGAAATACTAACAGCATGGTGACTGACATATAAGCACATATAAAATTAAATATATGATAAGCAAAATCTTTACGCTGCTCTCTGTCCTGACGTTTGCCACGTAAGTCTTCCTTCCTTGATTCAACCTCAAGACCAGCCATAGTAGATGGAAGAACAGACTCTTCATCCTTTACTCTGGCTTCAGGAACATCAACCAGTTCTTGCAATTCTGCATTAAGACCCTTCCTCATGGCGTGCAATAATTAAAAGGCGATCTACTAGCTGGCGATAATATACTCTAGTATATTCATCAGGGATTGGTACATTCTCACCAGCCCTATAAACCGTCTCCCAAGGAGAACCTTTCCTATGGAGAAGAGTTACGAGTTCGCTGTCTGAGTAATTCTTATACCTATCCCATACATACTTACATATCATCTTTGCTTCCTCATCCTGAAGCATAGGTTCCACGAATTTAGCACTCCCATTCTCTTCTCCTGCAAGTAGAACAGTCTTCTCCGTGATAGGTTGATCCTTGAAATGCTTAAATGAATGATATACGGATGGAACTACAGGACCATATTTCCATGCTTCCACCTTATCAAAACGTGGATCAAGCACAGAACGATCCATCATGGCCAACATGTGACCATGTGCTATATATACCAGTTTCATCAGACGCAATGGCTTAATTTCCATGTTGTCTTTTCTTGCTAACTCTATGAAATAGTTGGCAATAGACAATGCATTATCTTTCATGACTTAAATATATAATAGTAGTAGGCTTTCAGTGAATAACAATGTTAAAATAAGGTTCCATTGTGAACATGGCTGCAAATATACAATTAAAAATACAATAAAAAAAATATAATAGAAAAAATCATATTCTTCATTTAATATTATAATGCACTACTGTCCCGTTAAAGTGGACTAATCGCTCTTTGAAATAATTAAAATTCAGTCTATTAGCCGGTTTTTTGAAATGAAACGGACTTGATTTTGTAACTTTGCAGCCAAATATAATTGACTGCTATGTTCCAGGACAAATTCGTTTTTGCTCAACTTACCGCTTTTCTGAACAGGACTCAGTTTAACAACTACGTTCGCAAGTATGATGGCAATCGCTACGTGAAGCACTTCACCTGTTGGAACCAGTTGCTTGCGATGATGTTCGGCCAACTTAGTAATCGTGAGAGTCTTCGTGATCTGATTGTGGCTTTTGAAGCACATCGGGCCAAGCAATACCATCTTGGATTAGGTCGTGAACCTATCGCCAAAACGACTCTTGCGTCAGCAAATCAGAATCGTGACTACAGGATCTTCGAGGACTTCGCTTTCTATATGATGAAGGAAGCCTGCGAGAAGCGAACGACCAACATCTTGGATATCTCAGGAAAGAAATATGCCTTTGATTCAACTACTATCCCGTTGTGTCTGGCAACATTCCCATGGGCGAAGTTTCGAAGAAAGAAGGGAGGCATCAAAGCCCATGTCTTATATGACATTGAGGCTCAGGTTCCGGCCTTCTATACTGTGACCACAGCATCTAAGCATGATTCAACGGCAATATCTTCAATTTCCTGTGAGCCAAATGCTTACTACGTATTCGATAGGGCTTACGACTCATTCAGGGAACTCTACAGAATACACCTTACAGAGTCTTTCTTTGTTGTCAGAGCCAAGACGAACCTGAAGTACAAGATAGTCAAATGGAAGCGAAGAATGCCTAAAAACGTGCTGACTGATGCAGAAGTAAAACTGACTGGTTATCTCTCGGAAAAGAAGTATCCAGAGTCATTCAGACTCATTCGCTACTATGACGAGGAAGACGACCGTGAGTTCACTTTCCTGACGAATGCAAAGCATCTTTCCGCATTGGATGTCGCAAATCTCTATAAGAAAAGATGGCTGGTAGAACTATTCTTCAAATGGCTTAAGCAACATCTAAAGATAAAGAGGTTTTGGGGTACGACGGAGAATGCTGTACGCATACAAATCAGTGTGGCTATTATCACATACTGTCTCGTGGCTATTGTCCAACATGATATGCGGCTAGAACGATCGACCTATGAGGTCTTGCAGATTCTTAGCATCTCATTGACAGACAAAACTCACCTTCTAGACCTGTTCGATAAGACTAATTTCAACGATGTCAAAGATCGATTTGGTTCCCTCATTCCGGGGCTATTTGATTAATATTTAAACTCGTCCCATTTTAACGGGACACTAATGATTATAATGTTTAATAAGTGCTAGGATAATTTAGCAAAGTCAGGTATTCTTTCCTCTAATTAGGTTATAGTAGGGCGTGGACTCTGACATTGTGGTTAGATGACTGTTTTTTCTGTAACTTAAATGTTTTTTTCTTTTATAAAAGTCTTCTTGGGTGTTTGTCCTTCAGAATTTCGTGCTGTTTATGCAGGTTTACGTGAGTGTATATTTGCGTTGTCACAATCGAACTATGACCGAGTAGATGCTGTATATATGTTATGTCAATACCTTCTTCTAACAAAAGGGTTGCATATGTATGGCGGAATGTATGTGGAGTTATTCTCTTCTTTATTTTGGATGAAACGGTGAGCTTTTTTATAAGTAATCTTACAGATTGTGTAGAAAGTTTATTGCCCAAGCGACTAATGAATAATGGAGACTGTGTATCATCAGTGTCACGTTCTTTTAGCCATTCTTTTATTGCAGCCAATGTAGCTTCTTGGCTAATATCTATTATGCGTTCCTTGTTTCCTTTACCTACAATTCTAACATAACCTTGCTTTATATCGATGTCACATATACGCAAACCGCAGAGTTCGCTTACACGCATACCTGATGCAAACAACAATTCAATGATAGCTATATTACGAGTTGCCATTTGATAAGAAAATGTTTCCATTTCGTAATCCAATCGTTGATTATAAACAATGTCTATTAAAGATTTTACCTCGTCTAAATTCATGACAGTAGGCAAACGGACAGGCTCTCGCATTCTTATTTTCATCTTTCTCATAGGGTTGTTATACCATTCATTCTCAAATTCATAATAATTCAATAAGGCTTTTATTGTCGCTAACTTCCTTTTTATTGTTTTATGTTTAAAATGTGAAATGCTTTGAAGATATTTTCTCAGCACATCTTTTGCCACCTCTGAAATATTAAGATAACCAATGTTACTGACGAATTGTAATAAATCTGCTTTATAAGCATTCAATGTCTTTCTGTCTAATTTCTTCTCAAATTCACAATGCCACAAGAAATCTTCTATGACAGTTGTTACCTCTTGATTGTTTTCATTTGCTTTCATAATTCATTCATTTTGGGGATTTATGTTCATAATATACGATAAAAAAAGTAAATGAACGAAT
>FLNY01003995.1_pt1 | contig 113981 bp, 100 predicted proteins | sample 1140381 | NCBI WGS metagenome assembly FLNY01 (sample SAMEA3878172, study PRJEB12797) | bioreactor metagenome | biome: Moose rumen | place: Sweden | collected 2011-10 | reverse complement strand
ACGAAAAAACTAATCGTCAGCATAAACGAAGCTACTATAGCAGAAGTTTTATTTTCGACCTTTACCGTTTCCATTATATATATGGTTACAGGAACGAATTCTACAATCCGTTCCTTGATGCACAACAGAATCTGTTCAGTCCGCTACAGATAGCTTCGCTACGCAATCTGTCTGACAACAGCAGTCTGCTGCTGGATCATGCCGAGTTCCTGATGCGCAAGGAATACTACGCAATGGCTCTGCAGGAGTTTATTGTTTATAGCAAGACAAACGAAGCAACTGCAGAACTGTACCAGAAGATAGGATTCTGTCAGCAGAAACTGGAGAACTGGGAAGCAGCAAAGCAGAATTACATAATGGCTGACAGCATAAAACCAAGTTCGAAGTGGACTTTGTCGCATTTGGGTAAAGTGTGTAAGATGTTGGCAGACTACAAGACCGCAATGGACTGCTACAGTCAGTTGTGCGATATGGATGAGGAGAATATACACTACCTGCTCAGACTGGCTGAGGCTCAGGCAAAACAGAAGCTGCTTAAGGAGGCTATCAGTACACTATACAAAGCAAATTATCTGTCACCAAATTCCGATAAAGTACGTCGTCAGTTGGCTATTTGTCTGATGCAGAATAAAGAGGAGGAGAAAGCTCTGACGTTTATGGACGCTGCAATAGACAAGGGTGTAGCCTACATGGTGATGGGTAAGAATGCCGAAGCATATAATAACTTGAAGATTGCATTCTCTGAGACAAAAGACAAAAAGGTTTTTGCACAACAACTGGAACAAGCAGCACAACCATATTATGATGTCGCGATGCTGAAAACACTACAAACAGAACTCTTATACGATAGTGTGATTACAGAATTGTAATCAGAACATGATTTCGTGGATGGTATGTCCACGGACAAATTTGCTTATATCGATATGTCCACGAACTCCGCGAGCTGAACCAGAACCAGTATATTGCCAGATAAGAAAATCGTCATTATTATTCAGAACTGGTTCGCTGTCAGTATAACGAGCAATCATAAACTTATACTTACCAACAAAATTCGTACGAGCAAAATGCTGGTTATAGAATCGTTGACCAGTATAAATCATAGGCTTACGACCAAACTCTTTCTCACAAAGAATAAGCAACTCGCTAAGTCGTTCCATATACTGATATATAGACACACGACGTGCAAGTACCTCTACATCGATGATTGGAATGAGATCTTGAGGGTTTCCTTTAAGCACACTACGGAAATTCTCGAACTGCTCGCGGGCACTATAGTTGCCTCTAAAGAAATGATAACTGCCCACCTTGAAACCTACACGATGAGCCTCACGATAATAAGTTGAGTACATATTATCCTTGTTGGTCGCACCTTCAGAAGCTTTCAGATACAGGTATCCTGCACGAGGGTCGGAAGCGAGAGCATCAAAGTTAACATGTCCCTGATAATGACTGATGTCAAATCCATGCAAGCCCTCACCTGCCCTATTCACCAAACGAGGTTTGTCGAGCGCTTTGGTGTAATGGTCAGGACGCGGTTTGCCTGGTTCCGGATCAGGGTCAACATTACCATATACCATAACCTGTACAACACGTTTATTTTCCTTTTTCTTCTTTGCAATTACTCCAAGCGCAAAGAAGAATGCGAACATGAGCACAAGCGTTCTAAGTGGAAATATTCGGTTCATTAATAGGTAACAAAATGTTAATTATTCGCAAAGATACATATAAATCTTAATGTTCTAAATTTTTATAACTATTTTTGTGAAAGTTTTTTCAAGTAAATGATGAATAAGGAAAATAAAACACAATGGTTTGTGTTCTGCGGAGGGGGTATTTTACTCAAAGAACCGCAGAAGGAAGGAGCTCTGCATAGCATACCGGTTGCAGACACACCGCCTACGGAGACAAAGGAATGGACAAACATACTGACTCTGCCCAAGGCTGAAGATGGTACAGAACGAAAAGCATACAGTATTGACAATGCCACACACATAGATGGACACGTATTCGTTGGACTCAGAGAGTCGTACGGCAGACTTAGCAAGATGGATTTCATTATGGCAGGAAAGGCGTCTGAACTGCTCTACTGGGATACGAACACCCGATATTGCGGGATATGCGGAGCTCCAATGAAGCGTACGACCGACATCAGCAAACAATGTACACATTGTGGTAAGGAGGTATGGCCACAGGTAGCTCCAGCTATCATAGTACGCATCCGTCGTACAAATGATGAGGGGAAAGAACAGATTCTGCTGGTTCACGCAAGAAATTTCCGTCGTAGCGAAATGTACGGATTAGTTGCTGGATTTGTGGAGACAGGTGAGACTCTGGAAGATTGTGTACGTAGAGAAGTGCAGGAAGAAACCCATCTGAAAATAAAGAATATACAATACTTTGGAAGTCAGTCGTGGCCCTTCCCTAGTGGGGTTATGATTGGATTTACAGCCGACTACGATGGTGGGGAACTGAATATACAGAAAGAAGAACTCAGTAAGGCAGGATGGTTTTCACGTGATAATATGCCACCTATTCCCGACAAGATGTCTATCGCACGAAAGCTTATCGATGATTGGATTAATAACGGTTAAAGGTTAAGGGTTAAGGGTTAAAGATTAAAGGTTAAGGGTTAAGGGTTAACGGTTAAGGGTTAACGGTTAAGGGTTAAAGATTAACTATTAAATACTTCCTGACCCTATAAAATGACAAAAGTGCCTCATTTCACAATGAAGCACTTTTTATTTTCAATAGGTATTAGTTTTAAGGTAAAAAAGATTGTATTCAGGATAACTGATGCAAAGGTATATAATCTTTCATTTCGTGCAAACTATTTTGAAAGATTTTTACCAAAAAATGATAAATTTTGCTTACAAAGTCCATTTTGCGCCACTTTTTTGTTCATAAAGGTACTATTTTCGCCAATTTTCTACAAGGTAACACCATTTTTGAAGATTGCTATCTCCTGATAGTTTTTCTTCTCGTTCCATGTAGGTTCACCATTAGCAATAGAGATAACTTTCTTCATGAATCGCTGGAACACATCTTTCATGCTATCACCTTCAACAATAGAACCAGCATTGAAGTCTATCCAAGTAGGCTTATTCTGAGCCAAGTTACTATTTGTACTTACTTTCATAGTAGGAACGAAAGTACCGAATGGAGTTCCGCGACCTGTTGTAAAGAGTACGATATGACAACCTGCAGAAGCGAGGGCAGTACTTGCCACAAGGTCGTTACCTGGAGCAGATAGAAGGTTGAGTCCCTTTACCTGAAGGCGTTCACCATACTGAAGCACACCACATACAGCACTCTTTCCACACTTCTGAGTGCAACCGAGAGCCTTCTCCTCAAGTGTTGATATACCACCTGCTTTATTACCCGGAGACGGATTTTCACCTACAGGTTCTCCATGAGAAAGGAAATACTGTTTGAAGTCGTTTACAAGACTTACTGTCTGGTTAAAGAGTTCAGGAGTCTTGCAACGATTCATAAGTATTGTCTCAGCACCAAACATCTCAGGCACTTCTGTAAGAACAGTCGTTCCACCCTGAGAAACAATAAAATCGGAAAATACACCAAGCAGAGGATTAGCTGTGATACCAGAGAAACCATCGGAACCACCACACTTGAGTCCTACACGTAGTTCGGAGAGAGGAATCTCTGTACGTTCATCTTTCTCGGCTATCGCATATAGCTCGCGAAGAATCTTCATTCCTTCTTCAACTTCGTCGCCCACAACCTTCTGACTCACCATGAAACGAATACGTTCCTTGTCGTAGTTGCCGAGGAGTTCTGCAAACTTGTCTGGTTGGTTATTTTCACAACCCAAACCAACAACAAGAACCGCTCCTGCATTTGGATGGAGTACTAGGTCACGCAAAATCTTACGAGTATTCTCATGGTCATCGCTAAGCTGACTACACCCATAGTTGTGAGGAAATGCTACGATACGGAGTTTTTCACTACCTTTCTCCTGTTCGAGTTGAGTTTTCAACTGATTTACTATACCATTGACACAACCAACAGTTGGCACAATCCAAAGTTCGTTACGAATACCCACATCGCCATTCTTACGTCGATAGCCTTTGAAGGTAAGTTGCTCCTTAGGGAACCACTCTTCATAAGCGGGGTTGGTCAAAGCATCAGCAGAAACCGGCTGATATTTGTAGTCGAGAAGACCAGCAAGATTTGTCTTTATATTAGCATCGTATATGAAATCGCCTTTCTTGTGGTCTTCCTTCAGATGGCCGATTGGATAGCCGTACTTGATGATATCTTCACCAGCCTTCAGATCTTGAAGAAGAAGTTTGTGACCAGCAGGAACTTCACTTGTAGTAGTTATATCTATACCTTCTACATTTACCGTTTCCCCTGCCTTTAGTGGAACTATTGCCACAGCTACATTATCTGCAGGATTGATTTTTATTGTTTTCATATATTAGAAAAGTTAGAAATTATGAATTCTCAATTTTCAACTACCTAAAAAGGAACATCATTTTGAGGTGTAAAGTCAGCAGCAGTCAAACTGTCGAACCCACCATCGTCGGGAGTTGGTCCTGTTGTCGGCTGAGTTGAAGTTTTTATGTTTGAGGACGAAATTAGCCCGTCGTCAAGGTTATCATCGAAGCTGTTTCCGCGGAGGTCAAGGAAACGAGCATACTGACCAACGAAACGCATCTTAACGTCTTCAACAGAACCATTACGATGCTTGGCAATTATAAATTCTGCAACCCCCTTGAGGTCGTTGCCATACTGATCCTTAAATATCTTATAGTACTCAGGACGGTGGATGAAGGCAACGAGGTCGGCATCTTGTTCTATGGCACCCGACTCACGCAAGTCACTCAGTTGAGGGCGTTTGCTGTCTGCTTTATTCTCATCGTTACCAACTCGGTTTTCTACAGAACGATTCAACTGCGAGAGGGCGATAATAGGTATGTTGAGTTCCTTTGCCAGTCCCTTGAGCGAACGAGATATGGTGCTGACTTCTTCCTGACGCGAGTTGTAAGACATACCACTTGCATTCATCAACTGCAAGTAGTCGATGATAATCATCTGCACTTTATGTTCACGCACCAAACGACGAGCTTTTGTACGCAGTTCGAAAACTGAGAGTGATGGAGTATCATCGATATAGAGAGGTGCATCGACAAGTTCCGTAATCTTAGTATCCAATTGTTCCCATTCGTAAGGGGCTAATTGTCCACTCTTAATCTTTTCACCAGGAATCTCGCAGACATTCACAATAAGACGATTTACAAGCTGCACATTCGACATTTCAAGTGAGAACATAGCAACTGGAATTTTGTGGTCAACCGCCATATTCCTTGCCATCGAGAGCACGAACGCCGTCTTACCCATTGCAGGACGGGCAGCGATGATAATGAGGTCGGAGTTTTGCCATCCACTTGTCACACGGTCTATGTCCTTGAATCCCGAAGTAAGACCACTCAGTCCGTCGGTTCGAGCCGCAGCCTTCTGAAGCATAGTGTAAGCCTCTTTGATTACAGGATTTATCTGCGTGAAGTCCTTCTTCATGTTTGTCTTGGAAAGTTCGAAGAGTTGTCCTTCAGCCTGCTGCATCAGTTCGGCAATATCTTGAGAATCGTCAAAGGCCTGACGTTGTATGTTGCTTGAATAAGTAATCAGTTCACGAGCCAATGCCTTTTGGGCAATAATGCGTGCATGATATTCGATATGTGCAGAACTAAGCACTTTACGGCTTAGTTCGGTAATAGCCACAGGTCCTCCCACGAGCTCCAAATCGCCTGTCTTGCGAAGCTGCTCTGTCACAGTCAGGATATCGACTGGATTATTCTCAGCTGCCAAATCGCGAATTGCAGCAAAAATTTTCTGATGTTTCGTATCGTAGAACGACTCAGGTTTGAGGTAATCGGAAATCATACCAAACGCATCACGTTCAATCATACATGCACCAATCACCGCCTCTTCCAGTTCGAGGGCTTGTGGTTGCAATCGTCCGTCCTCGCTCAACGGGGCTGGCGAAGTACGTTTTGTTTGTCTGGGTGTTCTTGCTCTGTTAGTCTCCCCTGCCATCTGTCTATATTATATATAATGTGTAAATACTAATTAATAATTCTCCATCTGAAATTCACAGCATGCAAAATTACAAAAGATTTTGATAACTCTCGTCTTCCCCACTCTCTATTTTCAAAAAAAATCATGCAAATGAGAAAGCGAGGACTGTCCATTCATTTTTCGAGAGTTGGGTAGTAAGGCGTAATCCTTGGTTCTCTGTAGCATTAACTACGTCGGGTACATCGGAAGTGAAGAAACCCGAGGTTACGAGTGTTCCTCCTTGACGCAAATGAGTCTTGTAGATTGGCAGATCGCGAATGATTATGTTTTTGTGGATATTGGCTACAATAGTATCAAATTCTCCCTCAATAACCGAAGCATCACCTTGTTGAACTGTAAAATTGGAAAGGTTATTGAGCAGAAAATTTTCCTTTGCATTCTCCACACTAAGTGGGTCGATGTCGATAGCAGCTACCTGACTAGCACCATGCATTGCCATACAGATACCAAGTACCCCTGTACCACAACCCATATCGAGAACTGTCTGACCGGAGAAATGCTGCTGACTGAGATACTCCACAAGCTGATAGGTGGTTTCATGACTGCCACTACCAAAAGCTCCTCGTGGATTCAGACGAATACCGAATTCACGTTCGAGCACAGGATCAAAACTGTTTCTCTCCCACTCCTCGTTCCAGTCCTTGCCAGCCACATCAGCAACAGAATAAGTAACACTAGTGTCGGGCATGAAGAAATCAACGAGACATTGTTGTACTGCGTCATCGGAAAAGTTGCCAGCAGGAATGTAAGCACGAAGTCCTGTTTCTGTTGGTTCGAAAGTATCAAAGCCGACCTCGCCAAGCATAGCAGAAAGCACATCTTGAGCTACCTCTGACGAAGGCTGTATATTGAAATCTATCTGTTTGTAATCCATCAGTTCATGGTTTTAGATTCAACCATTAGGCAAAAAGAATTAATCTTCTCGCTGAATGGTCATATTAATCAGATCTTCATAAGTACCGTTGAAAACATTTATGTCGACATAACCCTTCACGCCATCAATCTTACCAGCATCGGTATGTTGCCAAAAATGCCAAGGTCCCTTATATGCGAGTGTATCAACATAATAGTGTGCTATCCAATAAGGATTCTTGTCAAATTCGAGTGTCTGCAGATACTTCTGTCTGAACTTGAACGAAGCATAAAGCACGGGCTTTATGTGATAATGTTCTTCTACGATGCGCAACCATATCTTTAATTCTTTGCACAACTGGGCAGGACTGAGGTCACCGATTTTCTCTACATCGAGAACTGGTGGCAGGTCACTCTCATCCAGTTGCACTATCTTACAAAAGAATTTTGCCTGTTCGGCAGCTGACGACTGCGGACTATAGAAATGGTATGCTCCTCGAAGAATATTGTTCTTCTTGGCATTGTAGAAATTCTGGTTGAAATTCTCGTCTATTATGTCCGTGCCCTCCGTTGCCTTCACATAGATGAAACTAAGCGGAGCACCATGAATGCGAGCATTACGGAGAACCTCCCAATCTATCTCATCCTGGTAGTGGCTGATGTCGATACCACGTACTGTACCGTCGGGGTACTGCACATGACTATGCATAGCCTTGTTCCACAGCGGGAAACGTGGGATGATTACAGTTCGGACAATAAAAAGCATGAAGACTGCTACGACGACCGTTAGCAGGCTCCAGAATAAGTATGCAGAAAAGCGCCGAAACGCAGAAGAGAAAAACTTACTACGTTTCGACGTTTTCTTGCTTTTTGATATTTTACGACTAGGCTTGTTCAAGCTGCAAAGTCTTTGTAGTCTGATCGCAAACCTCTGATGGTCCCCAGTACTGGATTGGCCCTGGGTAAACGTAAGCTGTCTGCTTAGCCCACTCAGCACGCTTAGAAGCGAAGTACTTGAATGGAGCGCCGTCGAGTTCTACGAGAGCCTTACGGATTACAGGCTTCATCTTACCGTTACGCTTTTCGAGGTTCATCATCATTGTGATAGGCACACCACCAGCAATCCACTCAGCAGCTGGCTTTGTTGTGTTCTTGATAACAGACATATAACCAGTTTTGCCGTTTGCAATGAGTCGGCTTGCATTGTAACCGAGAGAATAGCAGTAGTCAGCATCGTAGTTAGATGGAGCAGCACAACGTCCTTCGTAACCGAAGAAGTGGTGCTGAGTACCAAACTTACCAACATACTTACCTTCCTTCTTCCACTGGTCGAGCTTAGCTGCAACCATAGTAGAGAGGAGTTTCTCTGTCTCGATAAGGCTTACCTGTACATTTCCGTGCGGGTCGCGGTCGAGGGCAAGCTGACGAGCCACGCTTGTAGGCAGTGAGTTGAATACAGCGAGATTATCCTTTGTGAGGTGAGCCTTCACGAAGTCGATCTGTTCGCTACGTCCGAGGTTCTGTGCCTCTGGAGTAGCAAGGATGTCGTTGAGCTGTGCGATGAGCTTCTTGATAGCTGGGATAAACTCGATGATACCTTCTGGGATAAGAACTGTACCGAAGTTGTTGCCTTCTTCAGCACGGTCAGCCACAGCCTTTGCAATGTAAGTAACTACATCGTCAAGACTCATAGCCTTAGCTTCTACTTCCTCGCTTATGAGACAGATATTTGGCTGACACTGAAGAGCACACTCGAGGGCGATGTGACTTGCGCTACGACCCATGAGTTTGATGAAGTGCCAGTACTTACGAGCTGAGTTACAATCGCGCTGAATGTTACCGATAAGCTCTGAGTAAGTCTTACAAGCTGTATCGAAACCGAAGCTGGTTTCAATCTGTTCGTTCTTCAAGTCACCGTCGATAGTCTTTGGGCAACCGATTACCTGAACACCATACTTCTTTGCTGCATAGTACTCTGCAAGTACGCAAGCGTTAGTGTTTGAGTCGTCACCACCGATGATTACGAGAGCCTTGATGCCAAGTTCACGAAGAATCTGGATACCCTTCTCAAACTGGTCAACCTCTTCGAGTTTTGTACGACCAGAACCGATGATATCGAAACCACCTGTGTTACGGTACTGATCCATGAGTTCTGGAGTAATCTCCATGTACTTGTGGTCAACAAGACCGCCAGGACCGAGGATAAAACCGTAGAGTTTATTGTTTGGATTGAGTGACTTAACACCGTCGAAGAGTCCTGAGATTACGTTGTGACCGCCAGGAGCCTGACCACCAGAGAGGATGATACCTACGTTGAATGGTTCGAGTTTAGGCTGGTTGCCTGCTTCGAAAGTGATAACAGGCATTCCGTATGTGTTTGGGAACAGTTCCTTGATTTCTTTCTGATTACCTACTGATTCTGTTGCTTTGCCTTCTACAGCAACAACTGGTCCCTGCAATGCTTTTGGGAGTTTTGGCTGATACTGGGCACGAGCTGCCTGAAGAGCTGAAATTTCTGCCATGATAATATACCTTATTTAATTATTGAACTTATTTTTTTCTTGCCTCCTGAACATATCCAAGAGCTTCTTTACATTTGTCAGTAATGTACTGCCAGTCGCCAGCCTTTACTTTGTCGCTTGGGAAGAGTTTACTACCCATGCCTACGCAGAACACGCCAGCCTTGAACCAAGACTTCAGGTTTTCCTCTTCTGGAGCAACACCACCAGTGACCATAATTTTTGACCAAGGCATTGGAGCCATCAGGCCCTTAACCATATTTGGTCCGTAAACGTCACCTGGGAAGAGTTTAGTGAGGTCACAACCGAGTTCTTGAGCTTTACCGATTTCGCTTACGCTACCACAACCTGGGCAGTAAGGAACGAGACGGCGGTTGCAGACAGGAGCTATCTCTGGGTTGAACAGAGGACCTACTACGAAGTTTGCACCGAGTTGGATGTAAAGAGCAGCAGTTGGAGCATCAACTACAGAACCGATGCCAAGAGCCAACTCTGGACATTCCTTTGCAACATACTTAGCACACTCAGCAAACACCTCGTGAGCAAAATCGCCACGGTTTGTAAACTCGAACGCACGAACACCACCGTCGTAGCAAGCCTTAATCACCTTCTTGGCAACTTCTGCGTCGCTGTGGTAGAATACGGGTACCATACCCGTTGAGCCGATTTTCTGAAGAACGGCTACCTTATCAAATCTTGCCATATTTGTCAGATTTCAAATTTTCAATTGTCAATTATCAATTCTCAATTCACTTAGCGCTGAACACGGCCATTAGCTGCACCACCAGCCAGAGCTTCTACTTCCTCAACACTTACGAGGTTGAAGTCACCATTGATAGTGTGCTTGAGGGCACTTGCTGCAACTGCGAACTCGAGAGCTTCGCCCTGAGTCTTCTTTGTGAGCAAGCCGTGAATCAGACCACCTGAGAAAGAATCGCCACCACCGATACGGTCGATGATAGGATTGATGTCGTAACGCTTTGACTGATAGAACTCCTTACCATCGTAGATAAGAGCTTTCCAACCGTTGTGAGTAGCAGAGAACGACTCACGCAGAGTAGAAACTACATATTCGAAACCGAACTGTTCCTTCATCTGCTTGAAGATTCCCTCGTAGCCGGCAGCATTTGTATCACCACCCTCTACGTCAGCATCTGGCTTGAAACCGAGACAGAGTTCTGCATCCTCTTCGTTACCGATACATACATCTACATACTGCATGAGTGGACGCATGATACTGATAGCTTTTTCGCTTGTCCAAAGTTTTTTACGGAAGTTAAGGTCAACACTAATCTTCACACCATGCTTCTTTGCACAGATACAAGCCTGGCGCAGACACTCAGCACTGGCATCAGAGATAGCAGGAGTGATACCGCTCCAATGGAACCAGTCAGCACCCTCGAAGATTGCATCGAAATCGAAATCCTCTGGTTTTGCTTCAGCGATAGCAGAGTGAGCACGGTCGTAGATAACTTTTGAAGGACGCATGCTTGCGCCTGTCTCGGCATAGTAGAGACCAACGCGGTCGCCGCCACGAGCAATAAAATCAGTATTCACTCCATAACGACGCATTGCGTTCACCGCAATCTGACCGATTTCATGCTTTGGAAGTTTAGTTACGAAATAAGAGTCGTGTCCGTAGTTTGCGCAACTGATTGCAACATTTGCTTCGCCACCACCTGGAATAACTCGGAAACTTTCAGCCTGAATAAAACGATCGTTTCCCTCTGGAGAAAGGCGCAGCATAATCTCGCCCATTGTAACAATTTTTGCCATGTAGATAATTGATTTTAAATTACTATTATTATAAATTATGTATAGTTCAAAGTCCCTTTTACAAAAGTGTGTACCACCTGATTCGAGGCAATTCACAGCGCATAGCCTGCAAAATTATACAATTTCAGCCAAAAGACAACCATCGGAAAGTCTTTTTTTTGCAAAAATTACCAAAATAGCAAGTTTTTTTCAATTTTGGTTTCATATTTGATAAAATACAAGTAACTTTGCACGTATTTTGTCGATGTTTCGAACATCGAGCAACACTAGGAAGTTGTAAAAAAGGTATTTGTTTGGTATTATTTAAAGGGTAAAAATGAGCATAGAAACTCAATCAAGAATTCGCATCAAGGACATAGCTGAAATGTCTGGAGTATCGGTCGGCACAGTTGACCGCGTACTGCACGGTCGCACAAATGTATCGAAGAGATCTTTGGAGAAAGTACAGAAAGTACTTGACGAAATAAATTATGTGCCTAACCATTATGCTTCAGCTTTGGCTAGTAATAAAGTGCATAAGTTTGCAGCTATCCTGCCGATGCACGAAGCCGACAGTTATTGGGCTCGCGTAGAAAAGGGACTCTACGAGGGTGTGCGCAAGTTCAACGACTTCAAGATTTCTTTCAACGTATTTCAGTACGACCCTTTCAACGATGAATCATTCAAATCCGAATGCGACAACCTTATCAATTCCGAACCCGATGCTGTAATCATTGGTCCTATCTTCAACTATAACATAATGAAGAACTTCGTGGATCGCCTTGATAAGAAAGAACTTCCTTATGCTCTGCTCGACTCCAACTGGTCAGACTTCAGCCCTATCACTTTCTACGGTCAGGATTCTATCAAGAGTGGTGAGTTTTCTGGTCGTATCATGGAAATGGCAATCAAGGGTGATGCCGATGAGATAGCAATCTTCCGTGTTATGGGTGAAGGTCGTGTAGCCAGCCGTCAGCAGATGAACCGAGAAGTTGGTTTCCGCAACTATATGAAGGAACACTGTCCGAAGTGTAAGATTCACGAAGTGAACCTCTACGCTTACGACAAGGCAGGAACGAAAGAGATTCTGAAGGAGTTTTTCAAGAAGAATGCAGAAGTGCAGTATGGTGTTACGTTCAACTCATCCATTCACCTCGTTGGTGAATTCCTGCAGACAGAAATGCCTAAGCGTAAGGTTTGTCTGATGGGTTACGATGCAGTCGATGCCAACGTGAAGTGCATCAAGGAAGGTTCGGTCGACTTCCTTATCGCTCAGCACCCACACGATCAGGGTCTGAATTGTTTCCGCAGCATGTTCAATGCTTGTGTGCTCCACATAAAGCAGAAGCGCGACCACTACGTTTCTATCGAACTGCTCACGAAAGAAAATATCGATTTCTATACGGATTAAATAAGGGTTACAGGCGGAATCTGTAGCCAAGAGTCATCCAGAGCGAACGCGAATTCCAGACTTCGCGCATATTGTTGGATACCTGCAAGTCGCAATGGTTGGTAAATGTCCAAACATAGCGCACATCAAGCACTATGTTTTTCAGTTCGTACGACACACCTACAGGCAGTCCTAATCCGACCGTATGTAAGGAGTTAAGAGGCAGTTCCGTCGAATTGCCTTCAAACTTCTGCCGCGAACTGACTAGCCCGTTCACCTGCAGCCCCGCCTTAACGGCCAGTCCACGCAACACATACACGTTTACCAACAATGGAAAACAGAAATTATGCAGGTGAGTTTTAACCTTGTCACCACTTCCAACCGTCTTGCCACCTACATATACCGAACCATCGTCCTTTCCCTTCATAGAATACCCCTCGTTAGAGTAGAACCAACCAAAGGAAAATCCGATTCTCCGAGAGAGTCTGTACTCTACATCGGCTCCTACCGTCAGTCCCCACTTAGAAGTGGTTTCTGCAAGTTGTGCAGTATTAGTTACACTTCCTGTGGTTGTGTACCAATGAAGCCCCATAACATCCGAATTGTTCACGCCCAATCTCGGTGTGATGCTCCATCTGCCCCCACAATCTTGAGCACTAAGCGAGGCGACAGAAAATAAAAACAGGAATAATATAGTAAACAGACGTATCATCATAATATTAATATCCGACGTCTGCCTTGTCGGATTAAATATCCGGAGAGCCTCTTGTCGGATTCGAACCAACGACCCCGAGATTACAAATCACGTGCTCTGGCCAACTGAGCTAAAGAGGCGGGTGGACAAGCTTACTGCATCGCGTCGCTACAACCTGTTGCCTTTGCTGCGGTCAAGCCCTGGAGGATTCACAGGGAGCTGACCGTACAGGACTTGTCCATGTTTTCTTCAAATCGGGTGCGAAGGTACGAAATAAAACGGAATAAAATAGTATTCGAGGGTGTAATTTTAAAAAAAAATTAAAATTGTCTTTTTTTATCGCAGATTCTGTACTATCTTTGTCTCTAATTAGCGTTCAGAACAAATTCTTTATACATTATTTATATATAGGGAACACAAAACGGGCTATACAAAGCAGCGTCTGAGCTACAGCAAACAACAACAAAAAAATATATGAGTTACGAAGTTTTTGCAATCGCAACGCGTCTATTAGGTTCTTTGGCCTTACTCATCTTCGGTATGAAGGTGATGAGTGAAACTCTGCAGAAGATGGCAGGTCCTGGTCTTCGTCACCTATTGGGTCAGATGACCACCAACCGAGTTACGGGAATGCTCACAGGTGTGATGGTTACAGCAGCCGTTCAGTCGTCCACGGCTACTACTGTGATGACCGTATCGTTTGTCAATGCCGGACTGCTCACCCTTGCGCAAGCCATATCCGTCATCATGGGTGCCAACATTGGAACGACCCTTACGGCATGGATTATGTCAGCAGGATTTGCATTCAACATTACCAACCTTGTCTGGCCTGTATTCCTTATCGCCATGTTCCTAATTTACAGAAAGAAACACGAAGACATCGGACTTTTCCTCTTTGGTATTTCATTTATGTTTCTCGGTCTTGGCACATTGCGCCAGACGGGTATGGACATGAACCTCGGCGAACAACCCGTTGTGCTCAACTTCTTCTCTTCGTTCGACCCGAACAGTTTCACTACTACCCTGCTCTTCCTGCTCATCGGTGGCGTACTCACCATGATATGTCAGTCGTCGGCAGCTGTAATGGCTATCACGATGATACTCTGTTCGAGTGGTGCCCTGCCTATCTATCAGGGTATAGCCCTTGTGATGGGTGAAAACATCGGAACCACTGTAACGTCAAATCTCGCAGCTCTTACCGCATCCACTCAGGCCCGTCGTGCAGCCTTTGCTCATATGTTCTTCAACGTCTTCGGTGTGTGCTGGATACTCTTCGTATTCCACCCCTTTATCGACTTTGTCTGCGGACTTGTAGGTTTTGACACAGAGATGACCAAGGAGACAGCCGGTCAGGCAGCCTTCCTTGCCAACACAGCCAAACTCAGCGTGGTGCTGGCAGCCTTCCACACCTGTTTCAACGTTCTGAACACCAGCATTCTGATTTGGTTTATTCCTCAGTTGGAACGTCTGGTTTGCTGGGTAATCAAAGACAAAGAGGGCGACAAGGTGGCAACCGACGACCACACCCTCCGTTTGCAATATATCCAGAGTAACCTCGTGCACACTCCTGAAATCGCCGTTTGGCAGGCACAGAGGGAAACAGCTCAGTTTGGCGAACGCGTAGAAGCGATGTTCAACATGGTTCTTCAACTGATGAAGGAAAAAGACCTGAAGAAATTCGTGCAACTCTACAGCGAAATTGAAATGGAAGAGGACATGACCGACCAACTCGAAATCGCCATTGCCAACTACCTGGAACAGTTGAGCGACAACCACCTCTCCGACGACACTAAGTCGAAGATTCGTCAGATGATGCGCCAGGTAGATGAGTTGGAGTCTATCGGTGATGCCTGCTACAACCTGGCTCGCATATGGAACCGCATAAACGAATCGAAGGAAAACCTCACGGAGACGCAAAGCAAGAATCTGCAGTCTATGCTCCAGCTCTGCCAGGAAGCCCTCATACAGATGAACATCGTCGTTGCCGGTCGTCGCGAAGATCAGGACACCAAGGAGACATTCCGCATCGAGAACGAAATCAACCTGCTGCGCCAGCGTCTGAAGAGCGACAATATCGATGCCGTCAACGAACACGAATACAGCTATGTGCTGGGTACTATGTACTCTGACTTCTTCAACGAGTGCGAAAAACTGGGCGACTACGTAGTCAATGTCGTACAGGCACGTCTTAGCAGATAAAAAAGTGAAACGACAATAATGGAAGAAATCATTCTGAATCTTACCAATGGTGCACTCGACAACCTCAACTACGGTTGGATAGTGCTGTTTATGGCAATAGAGTCCAGCTTCATCCCCTTCCCCTCCGAAGTGGTTATGATTCCCGCTGCCTACATGGCTGCAGAAACAGGCGAAATGACCTACCCGATGATTATTCTTGCCGGCACGTTCGGAGCCCTGCTCGGAGCGATGGTCAACTACCTGCTCTCGCTCACCCTGGGCAGAGCCGTCATCTACGCCTTTGCCAATTCCCGATTCGGTCATATGTGTCTGATTGATGCCGACAAAGTGCGTCAGGCAGAACTCTACTTCGACCGCCGCGGAGTCATCTCAACCCTCATCGGGCGTATGATTCCCGCCATCCGACAACTCATCTCCATTCCGGCAGGACTGGCTCGCATGAACCTCGGTTCCTTCATCCTCTGCACTTGCATCGGAGCAACCATCTGGAACACCATCCTCACCGGCATCGGATATGCCTTCCACACGATGATGGCAAAGGACGAACTCATCGCCATCGTGTCGCACTACAGCCACATCATCGGCATAACAGCCATTGTATGCGTAGGCGGATTCATCGCATACCTCATTTATAACGGACTAAAAAAACACTAATATACAGATATGTTTGAAAACCTATCCGAACGTCTTGAACGTTCATTTAAAATACTCAAGGGTGAAGGAAAAATCACCGAAATCAATGTAGCGGAAACCCTGAAAGACGTGCGCAAGGCACTTCTCGAAGCCGACGTAAACTACAAGGTGGCTAAGACCTTCACCGACACAGTGAAGCAGAAAGCCCTCGGTCAGAACGTGCTCACCGCCGTGAAACCAGGTCAACTGATGGTCAAGATTGTCCACGACGAACTGGCACAGCTGATGGGTGGCGAGAATGCCGAGATAAACCTCACGGGCAAACCCTCTGTAATCCTCATGGCAGGTTTGAACGGTGCCGGAAAGACCACTATGTCGGGCAAACTTGCCCTTTGGCTCACGAAGCAGAAACACAAGAAACCACTGCTGGCAGCCTGCGACACCTTCCGTCCTGCAGCTATGGAACAACTCCGTGTGCTGGCCGAGCAGGTGGGAGTTCCCTGCTACTTGGAAGAAGGCGCTACCGACCCGGTCAAAGTGGCTGAGAACGCTATCAAGTATGCCAAAGCAAACAGCTACGACGTAGTCATCGTCGATACAGCTGGTCGTCAGTCGATCGACGAAGAACTGATGGTTCAGATTCGAAACATCAAAGACGCCATCAACCCGCAGGAAACCCTCCTCGTAGTCGATGCGATGATTGGTCAGGAGGCTGTGACTACGGCTAAGGTGTTCAACGAACGACTGGAAATCGACGGAGTCATCCTCACCAAACTCGATGGTGACACGCGCGGTGGTGCCGCTCTGTCCATCCGTACCGTAGTTGACAAACCAATCAAATTTGTCGGTACTGGCGAGAAGATGGAAGCCCTCGACCCCTTCCACCCGGAACGAATGGCCGACCGCATCCTCGGCATGGGCGATATCGTCAGCTTCGTGGAGCGTGCGCAGCAGCAGTTTGACGAAGAAGAAGCCAAACGTCTGCAGAAGAAAATAGCCAAGAACAAATACGACTATACCGACTTCTACAACCAGATACAACAGCTGAAGAAGATGGGTAACATCAAAGACCTTGCAGCTATGATACCGGGTGTAGGTAAAGCTCTTAAAGACATCGACATCGACGACAACGCATTCAAGTCGGTCGAGGCAATGATAAACTCTATGACCCCATACGAGCGCACTCATCCCGACTGCATCAACATGTCGCGCAAGCAGCGCATATCGAAGGGTGCGGGAGTGAGTCTCGACGAGATAAACCGCGTCACCAAGCAGTTCGACCAGATGCGCAAGATGATGCACATGATGAGCGGCAACCGCATGGCAGGTGCTATGCAACAAATGGCACGAATGAAGGGCGGAATGCCGAAGTTCTAATGGTTAAAGGTTAACGGTTAAAGGTTATTGACCTTAGCCAACTGTAAACCGTAAACTGTAAACCGTAAACTAATTATCAATTGTCAATTATCAATTATCAATTTTCAAAATGCAATTAATCGACGGAAAAGCAACAGCTGCGAGCATCAAGAAAGAGATAGCAGCAGAAGTAGAACAGATAGTAAGCCGAGGAGGCAAGCGTCCCCACCTGGCAGCGATCCTTGTCGGTCACGACGGAGGCAGCGAAACATACGTAAAGAACAAAGTACTTGCATGCGAAGAGTGTGGATTCACCTCTACCCTGCTGCGCTTCGAGGACGACATAACAGAGGAGTTTCTCTTAAAACAGGTGGAGAAACTGAACAACGACCCCGACGTGGACGGATTTATCGTTCAGTTGCCTTTGCCAAAGCACATCAGCGAACAGAAGGTGACTATGGCAATCGACTACCGCAAGGATGTGGACGGATTCCACCCCATCAACGTAGGTCGCATGGCTATCGGACTGCCCTGCTACATTTCAGCTACTCCGCTTGGCATCACCGACCTGCTGGCTCGTTACAACATCGAAACCCGTGGTAAGAAATGCGTCATACTGGGTCGCTCGAACATCGTAGGCAAACCGATGGCACAACTCATGATGCAGAAGCGCACACCGGGCGACTGCACCGTAACCGTGCTCCACAGTCACTCACAGAACATAAAGGAAGAATGTCGCGAGGCGGACATCATCATCGCAGCAATGGGTGTGCCCAACTTCGTCACAGCCGACATGGTGAAGCCCGGAGCAGTAATCATCGACGTAGGCACAACGCGCGTGCCCGACTCCACTCGCAAGTCAGGCTTCCGTCTCAATGGCGACGTGAAGTTCGACGAAGTAGCTGAGAAGTGCTCCTTCATCACTCCTGTTCCAGGTGGCGTAGGACCGATGACCATCTGTTCTCTGATGAAGAACACCCTGCTTGCAGGCAAGAAAGCAATCTACGAGTAGCCAAGAATTTTTGTCAAGAATTAGAGAATTATAAATAAAAAAAACAACCCCCTCCATGCATCACTGCGTGGGGGGGGGTAAAATTTCAATTATGCTGACCTACGTCAGCATACTACGAAAAATAAAGGGAAAATGTATTTATTTAAAATTACCTTTGCAAAGGTACGCATAAAAGCTGAAACAGCAAAATTTTTGATAAAAAAATCGTTTTTGTTTGGTATTTCTCGAATATAGTCTTACCTTTGCACCGCAATTGAGGGAGGGGTCTCCCGAAAGAGCATACATGGTGGATGTAGTTCAGTTGGTTAGAGCGTCAGATTGTGGTTCTGAATGTCGTGGGTTCGAGTCCCACCCTCCACCCTCCCAAAGATAAATCCCTGCAACGTGATTGTTGCAGGGATTCTTTGTTTCCGGGGTTTATCGGACGGTTATCCACACCCCTTCGCCTTGGTCTTTTGCTTCGGAAATCTTCTTCATCACGCGGTGGAGCCACAGACGGGAGTCGAGCACCTTGCCCACTTCGCGGTTTTCACCTACGAGGATACAGCCCTCGGTGTCCTTTGCTGTGTTGCCGGTATGGATGCGTATGCCCTTCCATTGTCGGTTGAACACTGGACCGCCGAGCAGTATTGGCAGCCATGCTTCGAACTTAGGAGAATAGCTGATGACTACGGCGTACCTACCCTCTGGTATGGCACTTCTGCCCTTCACCTTGTATGCTCCGTGTTTGTAGTCTCGCCACGTGGGTTCGAGAGTGTCGCAGAGGTAAGTACTGTCGATGGGTTCTCCGTCTGGGTCGAAACCCTTGCTCATTTCAAGTTTGCCTATCGTGTAGGTCTTGCGTTTTGCTATACGAGTTAATATCAGTTCCATACTATTCGAATATGCTTAATGTTATAATGTGACAAAGTTACAATGTTACAATTTTGGAAAATTCTCAACTTTCAACTTTCAACTTTCAATTTTCAACTTACTCCAGTGGTTGCGCCCGGTCTTCTCTATCCAGCCGTCGCGCATCCAGCGAGAGATGATCATGCGCAGGGCAGACTCGTTGCAGAATCCTTGTTTCAGAGCTCGCAGGTCTTCGATGGTGAATGCAGGAGGCAGGCTGTCGAACACGCTATGGTTGGTTCCGCGACGCTTACACTCGTCCTCAGCACATACATACTCATTTCTGAGAGCATCTCCGAACGTCTTGATTTGTTGGTCGAGACAGTAGTCAGCCATCAGCAGTGCAAAGTCAAGACAAGCCTTCGTTTCCTTCTCCTTACCGCTGAGCAGATGGAATACGACACCGCATCGGAACCCGATTACCGCTGCACGTTTTCGGTAAACGTCCTTCACGTGGTCGATGTCCTTTGCAGCCTCCACTCGTTTCTGCTCCACCCACTCTTCTATCGCCTTTCTCAGGCGCGGAGTGTCAACCAGTCCGGTGACGGAACGCAAGCGGGTTACAGCCTGCCCGATTCGTGCTTCGTCCTCAGCCGAACGGTGGCGGAACTTAGGCATCTTCGAGAACGAGGCATCGGGCATTTCGGCAACGAGGATTCGCGAACTGAGACCATTTTCTATGTTGTCCGACTTGAAACACTTCCTCATGGCTCCGTTTGTGCCGAGCATTGTCCAGTTGTAGGCTACATTCACCACTCCCGACTCGGCTGCATCTGAGTTGTAGTCCTGTCCCCACTCTCCCTTGTCGAAAGCGAGTCGGTAGATGTCGTACTTCGAACTCCACGACCCTGCCCCATTGGTTTTGCGGAGCGTGTCCAGTTCCTCGCCGAAGGAATAGAGGGTGTGTCCTTGGGCATTCTTGAAACGTTTCAGAAGCGTGGAACAGCTGACCGTCACGGGTACCATTCTTATCAGCACGTGCGGGTCGTCGGGAGCCTTTTCGTTTGCCTTACGGCTCTTCTTGCGCTCCTTCCACTCCTCTTCGCGTTTGCGGGCAAGGGCATCTTCCTCTTCAAACTGACGTTTCCACACATCAACAGCATTCTTCACCACACTCTTGCTGCTTGCCTGTTCTCCACGGATAATCGACATGAGTCCGAGGTGATGCAAATTGCCGTCGCAATACTCCACCTGCACCTGGTCGGCATAGGCAGCAGCTATGGGAAGTACACCGCAGAGCACTGGCATGTGCATCGACTCCGGCACACCTACAAGACTTTCCTTCAGACCAATTGGCAGTTTTTGAGGTGACAGGTGACAGGTGATAGGTGACAGGTCTTCGTTTTCGTTATCGTTTTCGTTTTCGTTCAAAACTCTTACGATGTCGTCCATCAGGCGCGAACCCTTAGTCGGTTCTTTGCAAGCTGAGTGGATGATGCTCTTCATTTCCTGTTCGGGCAGACCGAATCGTGGCATCACTTCCAGCAGCCAGTCCTCCGAGTCGTCGCAGATAGCTCGCAGGTTTGCAGCCAGTTTGTGCAGACGGTCGTTGCGCTCCCCCTCGGTTGGTTCGCCTCCAGTGCGACGCCAATACTCAGCGATGATAGAGGTGTAAGGAATGCCCTTGAAGGTTGAAGGAAAAGACCCTCCTAAATCCTCCTTGTTTAGGGAGGACTTGAGGTTACTGTCCGCACCGGGTTCTTCCCCTACACAAGGGGAGTTAGAGAGGGTCTCTTGAACCTCGAAAATGGAATCATCGAGATAATGCAGCTGCGCTGTAGTAGTTGTAAAGAAAACTCTTGCAATATCCTTTGCACCTTCATCGTACTGCACTCCGAGCAGGTCGCTTGCCCACTTGAGGTTATCCTCTTGTGAGAGTTCGGGGCGGCGGCGGAATACGAGGTGGTAACCGGCTCCGCGGGCACTTTCCTCGAGCATCAGAAGTCCCAGTTCTTCCTTCTTCTCCAGAATGCGCTGCTTGGTGGGTTCCATTTCCTCGGCAGCGATGTGGTCAACGTCCATTCCGATGGTGCTGCTCATGCGCTTTGAGCCTTTCAGCGATCCGTCTTCGTTAGGCAGACATGAGTAGTTCATCTGCACGAGCGCAGTCTTCATTTTTTCGTTTCCTCCACGCACCTTACGCATCAGCATCTTCTGTGTCTCGCTGTCTCTTTGTGCCAGATATTCCTCTCTGGTGAGGATGGGGCGCATCATCTTTGCCCCATCCTTTATATATATCATGTGTACACTCATAGGTTAGTTCAGTTCATAAAGTTTATTCAATTCGTTAACTACTTTCAGAGCTATCGCTCTTGCCTGAGACACCAGTTTCACCGGCAACTGAGTCAGCTGATCTTCGTCGAGGGCGAAATAGAAGTAATAGCGTCCGTCGCGTCCTTTCGTGAGCGAACTGTTGTCCTCACGGAACAAGGCTTTGTTTCTCTTGTGCTTCGGCAGTTGAGTGATGTACATATTTCCGTCTCTCATACGCTGCACGTAGCACTTTCCGTGGAACGCCTCCAGTTGGATATTCTCTGCACATACGAAATCTGCCACTTCGAGTCCGTCGGTTGTCTTGCTGTAAGTCACTGTGCCTTCAAGGGCGATTGGTTTTTCACATGATGTTTTCTTAATCTTTGTCATAATTTGTGAATTTTGCGAGAAGAAGGTCGGATTCTTTGGCCATTTACTCGAGAACATCCTCCTCGCTCCAACTCAGGTTGATAATGAATGATTTTTTTGTACATTATTTTCAAATGCATGACAAAGGTATAACGGAAATAAGCCTTCTACAACGAATAGCGAGAATAGTCGGAAAGGCGTAAACCATTATAAACTACAATAAACTTCTGTAAACTGAAACCATAAACTTCTGGTCTCAGAAACACAGAAAAAGGCATAAAAAAGGAGAGTTTTAATCAACTCTCCTACACCAGTTTTGACGCGACTTACTGTATAGCCCCGCCTCTTTGAGTTTCTCCCAAAGAATCCCCTTCCGGCTATACCCATAGTCAGAAATGCGTTTGTCCTTCACCCACCGGTTCACAAGGTCGGTTATGTCGTTAGCAGACATGCCGCTTATCTCCTTGAGGAACTCTCTCACATCGCTCTCATTATTATAAAATATAGGTAGAAGTCCATCTACCAAGTCCGCATCGTCACGCAGTTCTTCTGCCAGCGGCTGAGCAGCTTCTCCATCCGCCTCCACCTGCTTGGCTGGAGTCTGATACACCACAGAACCGGGCATGGCAAACACGCAGCCGCTTATTGCCCCGTTGAACACCTGGCAGTTAGCGCCCTCTGCATAATTATTGGTTACATGAGTCGTTTTCTCTTCCATATTTCTATCCGAACTGTCCTGAAACTTTTCCATTGAACACCTGACAATGACTGTCGCTGCTGAAGTTATTATCTGTTTGACTATTGCCCTGCTGCTGGTTAACGGTCAGCTGCACCGCGGGCTGCATCTGAGTCCTGTTCTGTTCTGCCTGCTGCTGGTTCTTTTCCTCAAAGTAATTATCGAACACCGCTTCCACCTCTCTTGCTACAGCAGGCCACCAGTCCTCTGTCTGGAAATAGTCGCACACCACATGCCAGCGCTTCTGAGCTTCATCCACTCCGTAGCGTTTTATTTCGCGCTCCACCTTCTTGCTGAACTGAGGCGGAGCCAACGAATTTCCAACAGCTGCTGTTGATAATCGTATGTTTTTCATGATACCTATTCAATTATCCTGATTATTTATAACGTGTGTACATTCGTATTTTTCTATTCTCACATCGGGCAGCTTACTGCCGCTTGCCCTCACTTCGTCTATGAAAGCGTTGGCTTCGACTGTTGTCACCAGACCTCTCTTCCACCCATGCCACAGGAAATCGAGGGTTGTGAGATAAGTTATCCGATTCTCTTCGCAATAAGCACGTATGTTGCGCAAATTGCTGCTGCCTATTACATCATGATTAAACAGGCAATATGCCATACAGGCACTCTCCCCCTTACCGAACCGACTTTTCAGTCGCGCATACTCGCGCAGCATCTCGCCGCGTGGGTTAAATGGCAGGCGTATAAAATTTTTACGGATCAAGAACAGATTATCAACCTGTATGCCTACATCACCCTTCAGTTCCTCTGCAACAGCTCCAAGCAGGATGAACTCATTCTCCGGAAAGATGGTGGGCAATACATTCAGCATTCCACCCTTGGAGAAATGAATCAGCACATCGGCATCCAAGACAATCCTAATGTTCTTTTCCTCAGCCATATTACTTCAACTTATTCAACAATTCCATATAATGACCTTCGGAAATACGCTCCATATCAAACAACCGACGTGCCTTCTCACCGAAGTCGCCAATCGTCAGATTCTTGTTCCCCTCCGAATAGAGAGCTGTATCGTAACCATACGAAGCAGCTATCTCCTTTATCTGCATGCTCTCCTGAAGATGAGCCTGCAACTCTTCGTCCGTTAGCAGTTTCATGCGTCGCAGACAATAACTTAGTGACTGGTGGCTCACACCGAACAGCTGTTCCAGTCGCAGCATAGTTGCCATCGAAATGCTGCGCGTTGTAATCTCCTCGTTAGGAATGCAACTCAGCACGCCCTCGTGAGGCAGCAGCAAAGTCGAAGCAAACGTATTTGCATTGATCTCTGAGGGATCTTTCTCCATACCGGGAGCACCACACACATGAGGTTTCGGATTCTCGTCGAAATAAAGATGGAATAATTCGTGGCAAATTGTGAAATGCTGGCGACCACGCGAATTGTTTGAATTGATGAGCATGAACTTCATCGCTCCGTCTGCCGAACGCATCGAAAGTCCGCAAGCCCTATCCGACAGTGGGCGATACATCACCATGATGCCCAACTTTCTGAGCAACGTCTTCGTATGTATCGGCTCTGTCATGTTCAGCCCAGCCTCCATTCGCATCTTAGTGGCAAGCTGCACAATTGTTTCTATTGGTAACTTCTTCATTCGTTCAGCATTTTAGACATTTTCATGTACTCCAGAACTACATCCTTGAAACGTGCAATCTCCTTCATGTCGTCATTTGTCAGTCCGTCAGCACGAAAAGCGCACACCAACATCTGGTTCCTCACGCTCTCAGCATCCTCCTCGAACAACAGTTCCAGTTCGCAGCCCAGTAATGCAGCAGCACCCTCCAAGACCTCCAAGGGCGCCTCACGCTCTCCAGTCTCGTAGTTGGCATAAGCACTTCTGCCGATACCAAGATATCCGGCTATTTGCTCCTGTGTCAAATCGTTCGATTCGCGAAGCATCTTCAAGTTTCTTCCAATTACAAAATTGTCCATATTCATTAACTTTGCATGCATTTCATTTGTGTGGCAAAATTAGAAATAATATTTTGTTTCACCAAATTTTTGTCACAGAATATATCATAAAAAAATTCCTACTCATTACAGAATGGGTAGGAAATATTTGCAGGATGCCTATCTCTGTGGTATGTTAATATCCCAACATAGCAGCTGGTGTAATTCCTAAAGTGGCACAAAGCAGACGGGCAATTTTCAGCGTAGGTTCAGCCCTGCCCGAAACGTAGTCGTTAATGCGCGAAGGACTGACCCCAATCTCCGTAGCCAACTGCTTCTGGCTTATCTTCTTCTCCTCCAACGAAAGCTGTATCAACTGGGCCACACTGGGTTTGCCTATCGGATAGTGCTCCTTCTCATATTCAATGACAATATTCGACATCATAGTTAACTCTATGGCATTTCGGTCGTTAGCTGGTGTATTGTCATCTACCAACGGCAACAGTTCCTCAATACGTGCCAATGCAAACTCATATTGTTCTTTAGTAATCTTTGCCATATTCGTACCTCCTATATTAAATCGTTGAAACATCAATCTTATCGTATTCACTATGAGTACCTACAAAACGGATGAATATATGTCCGATTGTGAACTTAACCACTACTACTAAGCGATATTTATTGCCTCGGATATCAAAGACATAATGTTGATTCCCTACGTAGTCTGTAGAAGGAAAATCCACTTTTATATCCGACAAGTTCCTCCAATCTGCCTTTTCTGCAATGTCATACCATCGTTCAAGTGCGGCCTGAGCATCTCCGTGTCCTTCCGAACTATAGAATTCAACCAGTCGTCTATGTGATACGATTCTCATATTGGCTGCAAAATTACATGATTATTTTGAAATTCAAAAGAAAGTAGCTAATTATTTTTGATTTTCAGAATATTTATTCCGAAATCTCCCCAAAAACAAAAAAATTCCTACTCATTACAGAATGGGTAGGAAATATTTGCATAATTTCAATAAAAGGCATTACCTTTGCGCTACCAGAACCCGCCAAGCCTCTCAACGATGCTCAAATGTGCGGGTCGTTTTTTATACCATGAACAAAGATACCTTTGAAGCCCGTAAAGCTTTCGCAGGCGAGAAAAAAGCCTCCATGCTTCGCCGTTGCATGGACCACGATTACACCAATCGTCAAATCTACATGATAACGATGGTGACAGAAGGGCGTAGGCAGAGATAGAGGCAAAGATTCACCAATTTTTGGAATCAGCCAATAAAGGAGCAGTACTCGTTTCGCCTTCTATCTCAAAAGGAGAAAAGAACGTGATGAGGGCAGCTTTCGAAAAAGGTTTCCCCTTAATTTACATTCAGGAGAATGGTTTTTCAGATTTGGCAAAACCTGGTGGAGCGCGAATGGAAGCCTGTGCACGAGGTCAACTGCTAATCCTTGCCCCTTGGGAGCATCATAATGAGCGGATTACAATCAGTCGTAATCAATGCCTTTCCCTTAACGAAATGGCAAAAATTATATGTGAGAAAAAAAACGAATAAGAAAAACTGCCCGATAAATTGTATTCGCCACGCAAATATACAAACTATTTTTAACCGACATTCTTCTTCTCAAGAAAACCGTTTTGTCACAATGTAACTTTGTCACATTATAACATTAAGGTGGTGACAAAGGTGGAAGATTAGGGTTTAGAATATATATATAATAAAATATTATATATATATTCTAACCTTTTTTTGCGGTATCGGCAGGTGCTTATTGTTATAAAGTGACAAAGTGGCAAAGTGGCGGAATGGGCTCCTGCTGAAAAACGCACGAATTGATGTTGAAAATCGCCCCAAATCGATAGCCGATTTTTGGAAACCGCACTCTCTGTGTCGTATCTTTGCAGTGTCAAAACAAATGAGAAAATTTGCGCGCCAACTTAAGAAATTTTTCCCGTTAGTTAGACGATAAAAATAATGGTTATTGGTTATAGGTTATTGGTTATTGAGAAGCCATCCGGAGGGCAACTCCTAACTTCTAACTCCTAACTAAAACTAAATTATTAACCACAACACAAAAACAAACTAAAAACTATGGCACTTAAAGTAAAAGCAAAAGAACAGCTCATCAAGGTGGGCAAGTACGCAGACACTTATCGATTTGTTCTCTCACCGGAACTCTACATCGCTCTGGCACAGAACAAGGTAATCTCAGAGGCGGCTCTCCGCTCGGGCATCAGCAAAGGCGTGATGCAGGCATGTTGGGATGCAGCTGGCGAAGTAATCAAGGCATGGGCAACAGAAGGTCACTCAGTGGCACTGCCAGGACTCGGAACAATGCGTTTCGGACTGCGAGCAAAGTCAGTGGCAACCGTTGACGAGGTAAAGTCAAAGCTCATCACAAGCCGACGCATCATCTTCACTCCATCAACCGACCTGAAGGACGAACTCTCCAACACCAGCGTTCAGATCACTTGCTACGACAAGGACGGCAATGTCCTCAAGCGCGTAACCTCTGCCGACGACGGCGTAGTAGAAGATGACGAAAACGAAAACGGTACGAACGAAAACGAAAACGAAAACGAAAACGGTTCTAACCAGAACCAAAACGAAAACCAAAACCCAGAACCAGGCAATGACCCTGAACCAGGCAACGGTGGTGGCGACGGAACGGACGAGTCTTAAGCGAGTTGACAGGTGACAGGTGATAGTTAGCCCCCAACCCCCAAAGGGGGCTAACTTCTCTAAACTCAAATTCTCTAATTCTCTAATTCTTGAAAACTATGAAACGCGACATTCTTGAGACAGTGGTGAAGGTTATAGTAGCCGCGCTCACAGCATTCCTCACAGCTATCACAACTACAAGTTGTATGGGACACGGACCATTCTAATGCATAATTCATAATGCATAATGCATAATTGATAGTTGAAAATTGATAAAGGAGTTAAGGAGTTAAGGAGTTATCGCTACGCTCGAAGTTAAAGACGTATGATGGCTGATGTTAGAGAAATTGAAAACTGAAAAATATAATTCTCTAATTCTCTAATTCTTGATAAAAAAACTAGACCAGTATCGTCTTAACTCCTCTAACTTCTCTAACTCCTTAACTCCTAAAACAAAGAGCTGACATTAGTTTGTCGGCTCATTTTTTTGTTGTATATTTGCGACCTCAATAACCAATAACCAATAACCTATAATTCATGAAAGTAGGAATAGTACAAATCGCATGCACGGCTGACAGGGAGCAGAATATGCAGAAGCTGGCAACACGGATTCGTGAGGCTGCACGGAAGGGTGCGGAACTGGTGGTGCTGCAGGAACTGCACAATACGCCGTATTTCTGTCAGACGGAGAACGTAGAGTTGTTCGACCTGGCAGAGACCATTCCGGGACCATCGACGGAGTTTTTCTCACAGGTGGCACGGGAGTGCGGTGTGGTGCTGGTGACAAGTCTGTTCGAACGCCGTGCAGCAGGACTCTACCACAACACGGCGGTGGTGCTCGACAAGGACGGCTCGATTGCAGGCAAGTATCGCAAGATGCACATCCCCGACGACCCTGCCTACTACGAGAAGTTCTACTTCACTCCCGGCGACTTGGGTTTCAAGCCTATCGACACGAGCATCGGCCGACTGGGCGTGCAGGTGTGCTGGGATCAGTGGTATCCGGAGGGAGCACGACTGATGGCTCTCGCAGGTGCCGAACTGCTCATCTACCCTACTGCCATCGGTTATGAGAGCAGCGACACGAAGGAGGAACAGGAGCGACAGCGCGAGGCGTGGACAACGGTGCAGAGGGGTCATGCGGTGGCTAACGGACTGCCCGTAGTGGCTGTGAATCGCACCGGTCACGAACCCGACCCTTCGGGACAGACTCGCGGCATTGAGTTCTGGGGTTCCAGTTTCGTATGCGGTCCACAAGGCGAAATGCTTTTCCGGGCTCCAAAGAACGAGGAGTGTGTGGAGGTGGTCGAGGTGGATATGGCGCGTTCGGAGAATGTGCGTCGCTGGTGGCCGTTCCTGCGCGACAGACGGATTGACGAGTATGGAAACATACTCAAACGCTTTGCAAAATAAGAAAATTGCCGATTTTCTTGTACATTTTTCTTTTTATACATACTTTTGCAGCGCTTTTTACGCACTTTACGAAAATAGACAATTATTCACTAACCTATAACAGACTAACAAATATGAAGAAAAGTCTCATTTTTTCTGTACTCGCCTGCGGCATTATGTTGCTCGCCAGCTGTGCAGGTTCTGCCATCAAGATGGCTGCGGACAGACTTGACAGTGAGTGTCCGAAACAGATAAACGAATTTATCACTATGGACAATGTGTCGTACAAAAACCAGGTGATGACTATCAACTACACATTTGACGACTCGATTACAGACATCGACTCACTCTTTGCTGTTAGCGACGTAATCAAGAACACAGTGATGCTGCGCCTGCAGAGCGACGACGAGATGAAGGAGTTCATACAGGTTTGCGCTGAAGCAGAAGCCGTAATCAACAACATCTACACTGGTCGCGACTCGGGCAAGACCTTCGAGATATTAATCAACAAAGAAGACATTCAGAAGATTCTCGAAGGCTCGGTGACTCCGAACGACGTAGTGGAAAACGCTGTGGAGCAGGATGTGGAAGAGGCAGCTGAGAACACCGTTGAGGATGGTGAAAAAATCATCGACGATGCGGTTAAGGCTACCGAAGTAGAAATGCAAAACAAGGATTAAGTTTTACACATTATATATATAAGAAAAGAGCCCTACACCGATTGGTGCGGGGCTCTTCGTTTGTTTCTTCCCTACCCTGACATCCTTCCCACACAGGGAGGATGACAGAAGAGGGTCGGTCTTATTCTTCGTTGAGAATCTTCATGAGTTCGATGCACGACTTAGCCACGTTGGTTCCAGGACCGAAGATAGCAGCTACACCTGCCTTGTAGAGGAAGTCGTAGTCCTGAGCAGGGATGACGCCTCCGGCAGTGATGAGGATATCCTCGCGACCGAGTTTCTTGAGTTCCTCGATAACCTGCGGAATGAGGGTCTTGTGTCCGGCTGCGAGTGAGCTGACTCCGAGTACATCGACGTCGTTCTCCACTGCCTGACGAGCTGCCTCGGCTGGAGTCTGGAAGAGTGGTCCCATATCGACGTCCATACCGCAGTCGGCATATCCGGTTGCAACTACCTTGGCACCACGGTCGTGTCCGTCCTGTCCCATCTTGGCTATCATGATACGAGGGCGACGTCCGTTTGCCTGAGCAAATTTCTCTGTAGCACGACAAGCTTCTTCGAAGATTTTGTCGTTTCTTGATTCTGAACTATACACGTTGCTAATGGTTCTGATGATTGCTTTATAACGTCCTACTACAACTTCGCAAGCGTCGGAAATTTCTCCCAGTGTACAACGGAGTCCGGCTGCCTTCACAGCGAGGTCGAGCAGGTTGTTCTCTGACTTCTTGCCGTCCTTGAACTCCTGAACGCACTTAGTGATTTCGGCGAGAGCTGCCTTGCAAGCTGCCTCATCACGGTTGGCACGGAGTTCCTTGAGTGCAGCTTCCTGCTGCAGACGAACGGCTGTATTGTCGATTTCGAGAATGTCGATTGGGTCTTCGTGGTCGAGACGGTATTTGTTCGTACCGACGATAGTCTGATTGCCTGAGTCGATGCGAGCCTGAGTGCGGGCAGCAGCCTCCTCGATACGCATCTTTGGCAGACCAGTCTCGATTGCCTTTGCCATACCACCGAGTTTCTCGATTTCCTGAATGTGTTCCCAAGCCTTGTGAACGAGTTCGTTGGTGAGAGTTTCCACATAGTAAGAACCTGCCCAAGGGTCGATCTGCTTGCACACCTTAGTTTCGTTCTGGATGTAGATCTGAGTGTTGCGGGCAATACGAGCCGAGAAGTCGGTAGGCAGGGCGATTGCCTCGTCGAGGGCATTGGTGTGGAGCGACTGAGTGTGACCCAGTACGGCAGCCATAGCCTCGATACAGGTACGGCCTACGTTGTTGAACGGGTCTTGCTCAGTGAGCGACCAACCAGATGTCTGTGAGTGGGTACGCAAAGCGAGCGACTTAGGATTCTTGGCACCGAAGCTCTTTACTATCTTTGCCCAAAGCAGACGACCGGCACGCATCTTGGCAATCTCCATGAAGTGGTTCATACCGATAGCCCAGAAGAACGATAGACGAGGAGCGAAAGCATCCACATCAATTCCGGCATTCACACCCGTGCGCAGGTAGTCAATACCGTCGGCAAGGGTGTAGGCAAGTTCGATGTCGGCTGTAGCACCAGCCTCCTGCATGTGGTAGCCTGAGATAGATATAGAGTTGAACTTAGGCATCTTCTGAGAAGTGTATTCGAAGATGTCAGCGATAATCTTCATTGAGAATGCTGGTGGGTAGATGTATGTGTTGCGCACCATGAACTCCTTGAGGATATCGTTCTGGATAGTACCAGCCATCTCTTCGAGTTTTGCGCCCTGCTCAAGTCCGGCATTGATGTAGAAAGCAAGAATTGGGAGCACGCCACCGTTCATTGTCATTGAGACAGACATCTTGTTGAGCGGAATGCCTGCGAAGAGTGTCTTCATGTTTTCGAGCGAACAGATAGACACACCTGCCTTACCCACATCACCTACTACGCGTTCGTTATCAGGGTCGTAACCGCGGTGAGTAGGAAGGTCGAAGGCAACGGAGAGCCCCTTCTGACCGCTGGCGAGGTTGCGGCGATAGAATGCGTTACTTTCTTCCGCAGTAGAGAATCCGGCATACTGACGGATAGTCCATGGGCGGAACGGGTACATCATTGAGTACGGACCACGGAGGTAAGGAGGAATACCTGCTGCGAAGTCGAGGTGCTCCATGCCTTCAAGGTCTTCTTTTGTGTAAACTGGCTGAATGTCGATTTGCTCTGGTGTGCGCCAGTTGGCAGAGATGCCGTTCTGCTTCTGCCACTGCTGACCATCCTTCTTCTGGATGCCAGCATATATATCTATATTGTTAAAATCTTTGCGTGCCATAATTAGATTCCGAGTTTTGCATTGTACTCACGGAGAGTTTCAAGCTGGTTAGACTTAACATGAATGAAATTCTCGATGCCTGCTGCCTTGAGGTCTTCAGAACAAGCAGGAGCACCGGCAACGACGTACATAGCACGACCGTTCAGGTACTTGAATGCAGGAATAGCATACTCTGCATATTCATCGTCGGAAGAGCAGATGACTACGATGTCGGCATTTGCCTTGAGAGCAGCATCAACACCTTCTTCGACAGTCTTGAATCCGAGGTTGTCCATCACCTTGTAGCCGGCAGCTGCGAGGAAGTTGCAAGAGAACTGAGCACGTGCCTGACGCATAGCGAGGTTTCCGATAGTGAGCATGAAGGCAATAGGCTGCTTCTTTGCACCCTCTGTCTGCAGACGGAGAGCCTCGAAGTCGCTTGCCATGCGCTGAGTGTTCAGACGAGCAATGTCGCCCTGGTCGCCACACTTGCAGCAAGACTCAACCGGACGCTTACCCTCTGACTGTTCTGTGAAGTTAGGGAACTGGTTGGTTCCGAGGATGAACTCCTTACGCTTAGCAGCATCAGCATGACGCTTAGCGTTGCTTTCGTTCACTGCATTCTGGATGTTGCCTGCAAGAGCCTCAGCGAGGAAGCCGCCTGCATTTTCAACAGCGAGGAAGAGTTTCCAACCCTCCTGAGCAATAGCGTCGGTGAGGTGTTCGATGGTGTAAGAACCACCAGCCACATCGACGAGTTTGTCGAAGTGAGCCTCTTCCTTCAACAGGAGCTGCTGGTTGCGAGCAATACGCTCAGCAAACTCTGTCGGAGTTTCGTATGGAGTGTCGAACGGAGTTACGATGATACTATCTACGTTTGCAAGAGCTGCCGACATAGCCTCGGTCTGAGAACGCAGCATGTTTACATAAGAGTCGAAGATAGTCTGGTTGTACTCAGATGTGATGGCGAGCACGTGCATCTGGCAAGCACAATCGCACTTAGGAGCAAACTGCTTCACGATTTGAGCCCAAAGCAGACGAGCTGCACGGAACTTGGCAATCTCCATGAAGTAGTTGTCGCTCACACCCATGTTGAACTTGATACGCTTAGCAGCATCGTCGATAGCTACGCCTGCCTCAGTGAGCTGATTGAGGTATTCAGCACCCCAGGCAAGGGCATAACCGAGTTCCTGGTAGATGTAAGCACCAGAGTTGTTGAGCATCACTGAGTTTACGTTGATACACTTGTAGCCGGGCAGTTCGGCAAGAGCCTCGATAAGTGTCTTTGCCTCAGCAAGCACAGCTGATGTGTCTTTACCCTTGCAGAGAATCTTTGAAATTGGGTCGAAGTTGATAGAACCCTTGAGTTCTGCAAGCGGATAACCATTCTCCTTGAAGTACTCAACAAGCACCTTTGCCAGTTCAACACAGTGGCGCTGGCAAGTCTTGAAGTTGAGTTCTACGTACTGTGGCAGGATTCCGTTGAGCAGAGTAGCGATGTAAGTCTTGCTAATCTGATCCTTTGGAATGCAGAAGCCGAGCGAGTCAACACCCCTGTTCAGAATGTCGAGAGCTTTTTCGTTTGCCTTCGCAGGGTCTGCCTCGCAGATGTCCTGACGAACAAACCAGATGTTGTTGTCGGTCTTGTTACCACGAACGAATGGAAATTCACCTGGCAACGAGTCAACAGCCTTCAAGTCCTTGAGGTCTGCACGACGATAGAAAGGCTGTACGTTGAACCCTTCATTGGTTCTCCAAACCATTTTCTTCTGAAAATCGGCACCCTTGAGGTCAACCTCAATCTTTGCCAACCACTCTTCGGTGGTAGGGACCTGGAATTCAGAAAAAAGTTTTTCTTTGTTGTTAGCCATAAAAAAATATCATTTATTGTTGTTAAAAGTAAGTGTGTATCTTAGTTGAAAATTGAAAATTCAGGAGTTGGAGGTTAGGAGTTCCCTGATGAGCGGGAGGAGGGTTTTGCGAACCACTTTTTCGTTGAGCTGGTGTTCGCCCTCGAAGCGCTGTGCATGAGGATAGTGTTTCTTGAACAGGTCGTAGGTATGAACCACCGGGTCGTTGATTCCGAAGAGTCCGTAGCAGAGTTCCTGCTCCTCTGGTGTGATGCCCTTGAACTGCTGGCGTTCCATCTGGTTGAAGTGCTGTATGATTTCCTTCGTGATGCGGAACTCCTTCTGATTGTCCTTACGACCATTGTGAAACTTGAATGTTCCAGTCTTCAGAACCTTGCTATTGGTGGACATATTGAATGCCGGATTGACACAAATACGGAGGAATCCGCGCATCTGCTGAGCATACATGCCGCCCATACTCGTACCCACGATGATGTCGGGCTGTTCGTCCTGACAGAGTTTCTGAAGGAAGGGCAATGCCTCAACCGGGTCAACGGGAATGTCGGGGGCTATGACTGTGTCCTCAGGCATCATGTTGCGCAGCAGTTCTACTGTACCACTGGCTCCAGATGAAGCAAAACCATGAAAATATATCAGTTTCATGCGTATTCCTTATAATATAATGTGTATCCTTTACTTTAAAGTTTACTTACTTCCACCATCTACCTCATCGTCACTACCGTCTGTGTCAGCTTTTCCGAACTGGCTGTAGATGATATTGAGTTTAGTATCCTTAACGAGTCGTGCCTGATTGAAACTGAAGTCATGATTCAGTTTCACAAGGTTCTTGGAAGTGTCGTAAGTTGTGGTTACCGGAATGAGCAACACCTTATTATAATTAGCCGAAGCCTTTCCGCTTTTCTTCTCCTGGATACATTTGTTTATCAGTTGGGCAATGTTGGAGAAGGTGTAAGTATTGCCAGTTGCACTGAAAGTAGTGACATAGGATGTCTTGTTGTCAGCAACTCGGTACTTCTCAAAGAAACCGTTATTGTATTCGTCGAGTCGCACCATAAGCAGCGTCTGCGGAATGCCCAGTTTATACTTCTCGCCAGACGTGTCGTTGTAGCGCTGAAACTGAATCGAAGCAGAATTGATAGAATCTTTAGTGCTGATACTTTCGATAGGCAAAGTCAGCTGAGTAAACAATCCTGCAGGAGTTCTCAGATAGGTGCAGGAAGGGTCGGTGACAAGCGAAGAGAGGTCTTCCGTCTGGAAGTTTGTCACCTCAATCACTTCTTCGGTAGAAGACATAAGTGTGACACCATCGACTTCCTTCTTCAACTTATCATCATAATATTTGTAGTTGATACGAATCTGGGTGATATAGACATAAGCAACAGCACCTTCACCATATTCGAGCTTGAAGTAAAGTCCCTTACTGCAAGGAAGTCCGCTATGGAGCCACTTGTAAGTGCTGGTAAAGTCAGACTTATCTTCCTTATAGGCATCGTAGATGACCTGACCTACTTCACGAGGCAGAGGAATACGGATGTGACGCACATAATCAGTGGCTGTACGATCTGCCTCTGAGATAATTCTATCAGAGAGCGTAAACCACTTGTGAGACATAGGCTCTGAAGTCTCATCAATATAATCGTTCGGATTAATGTCGGTATAGTAATCAGCTTCGGGGTCGAGGTCGGTATCCAAGTCGTAAACGCTGACCTTAAAAGTAGTCAGTGAGTCACCGATAAAATCATCGATATAGAGTCGTACGTCGATGCTGGTTACATAGTCATCTACAATTTTCGGAGGGAAGAGATTACCCGTAGAAGACTCTGTGATATGGTATTGTGCTATAAAATCGGCACTTGCAGAAACACCTGTTTCAGGGTCGGTAAACCGTCCGAGGTAAGAACGGGAAGTTCGTGCAAGAACAGCGTCATCAACAGGAAAAGTCTCTGTAGGTACAGAATATGTATCGTAGAACACTCTCACCGTGTCGGATGCAGGCATCATATCAAGACCCAAACCTGCCGTGTCGTCAGAACAGGAATAAAAAAAGAGGAATGATAAGATTACGGTCAGGCACTCAACTATTTTAGAAATTTGTTTCATAAACGACGAATTGCTTATAAACGACGAATTGCGCGAATCGAACAAATTTTAATCATCAATTCTCATCACCCATTACCAAATCATAGAACTCACTGTAGGCATCCTTGAACTCTTCGCCCTTGTAGTCGAGTACAGGAATATTCTTGCTCTTGGCATATTCAATAACGGAAGCATCAACATTAGGATCATCCAGAATAATACCATCAGAGAATTTTGTAGCCATCTTCATCAGCTCCGTATATCCGAAGTCGTCGGTAGCAATATCAGCAAAATCGTTTGCAGAAGAATTCTTGAACGACACACAATCGAGGGTGTGCTTTGCAAACTTAGTTGCTACGGATGGAGAAGAAACAGAATAAACTACCTTCACATTTGTGAACGACGGTTCATCCTTGTATGCCTTCTTGATGTAGAGAGGGGCAAATGCTGGCATCCAACCCGAACAATGGATCACGTCTGGAATCCAACGCAGTTTCTTAACTGTCTCCAGTACGCCACGAGCAAAGAATATAGCACGTTCTCCATTGTCATCATACTCCACACCATTGTCATCACGTGCCATCTTGCGACGAGAGAAATAATCGTCGTTATCGATGAAATAAACCTGCAGACGAGCAGAAACTACTGATGCAACCTTGATAACCAAAGGACGGTCGGTTTCATCAACAATAATATTAATACCCGAAAGACGAATAACTTCATGAAGTTGATTACGACGTTCGTTAATCATGCCCCACTTCGGAGTGAAGATTCTAATTTCGTGACCATTCTCTTGAATTTGCTGTGGTAAATTCAAACCCATCAAAGAGTCAGCCGATTCGGACACGAACGGAGACATCTCAGTGCTAATAAACAGTATTTTTTTTGCCTTCATATTTACTATATTCGAGTTTTCGACCGACTCATCTGATATTTATCAGACACATTGCCAAAAATCTTTGCAAAGATATAAAAAAAATCCCTCAAATAAACCAGATTTTTGGGATATTTAATAAAAAAACATAGTTTTTCTTCCTTTTTAGGGATTGAATTAAAATAAAAATCCTCCAAATATTTCATATTTTCTTTAATCGCCCTTAACTTTGCAGAGAACATTTTTACGATGCATACACCTCCACTGAAAATATACAGAGCATCTGCCGGCAGCGGAAAAACATTCACGCTGGCTGTGGAATACATCACTCTACTCGTTATCGACCAGAGTGCTTATCAGCACATTCTGGCTGTGACTTTTACAAACAAAGCTACAGCAGAAATGAAATCAAGAATACTTGAAACTCTGGAGGGCTTACGCGATTCAAAGGAGAGTGCTGAGAACTATTTCAACAAAATCAAAGAAGCACCAGAAATAAAAGCCCTAAACATCTCCGACGAGGAAATAAGGAGAAGGTGCGGAGTAGCTCTCCACCTCCTCTCTCATGATTATAGCCGTTTCCACATAGAAACCATCGACTCGTTTTTTATTTCTGTAATCAAGGATCTGGCACGGGAACTGAATCTGCCAGCCAACCTGAATATCGACCTGAACAGCGACGACGTGTTGAGCGAAGCCGTTGACAACATCATCGACTACACAGACGAAGCAAGCAAGACGTTCCAAAGTCTCACCAGTTTTATCATGGAAAAAATTGACGATGACAAAAACTGGAAAATGGATGAAGAGATAAAAACTTTCAGCAGAAATATCTTCAATGAGAAATATCTGAAAAACTACAATCTGCTAAAAGGAAAGATTGACGACAAGCAGTTTATGCAGAATTACAAACGACTGCTTTTAGACATAAAAGCCAAAGCCGTAAACGAACTACAAAACCAAGGAGAATTGTTTCTACAAATATGTACAAATCACGGATTTAGCATAGATAACTTCAAGCAGAAGAAGAGCGGAGTTTACGGATTCTTTCAGAAGCTCGCAACGGGCAAGGAAATACCAAATGTGAACTCGTATGTGGAGAAGTGCAGAGACAATGTCGAAGAATGGAACAAAGAGAATAAAGCGCTGCAGAATTTGGCAGAAACAACTCTGATACCACTTCTGAACAAAACCATCGACATGCTTCCACAAGCTACAAAAACTATCTCTACCGTAAACGTAATTAGCAAGCACCTAAATCATCTCCAATTGCTGGCTGCAGTAAGCAACGAAATAGACCAACTAAACCTTGATTCCAACCGTTTTCTGTTAGCCAATTCGGCATATTTTCTGCAAAGGATGATTAACAAATCGAGTGTCCCCTTTATCTACGAAAAAAGCGGTAGCCGTTTCAGCCATATCATGATTGACGAGTTTCAGGACACTTCAGACCTACAATGGAGTAATTTTCTGCCTTTGCTCAACAACTGCCTGGATTATGGTCAATCATGCTTAGTCGTGGGTGATGTGAAACAGAGTATCTACCGATTCAGAAACAGCGATTGGAATATTCTGAACACACTCGATACAAATCCCGAATTAGATGGAAAAATCAACATTCCCGACCCTCTGAATACCAACCGAAGAAGTATGGGGAATGTGATTAATTTCAATAATTCTTTTTTCAAAAGTGCCATATCCGTTCTAAACGAAGACTACAAGCAAACTCATGATGAAAAAGACTGCGCAGACTTAATCAAGGCTTATAGTGATGTAGAACAGAAGATTGTAGATAAAAACGAAGAACTTGGGTACGTCTGTGTCGAAGTGGTAGAAAATGAAGATGACACCACCGAAGGGTACGAACTGGCAACTCTTCAGCTACTACTTGAACGCATAAACGATTTGCTTGACAAAGGGCTGGAACAGAAGGATATCACCATCCTGCTCAGATTCAACAAATACATACCACTTATAAGCCAATATTTCTCAGAGAATGCACCTGAGTTGAAAATTATCTCCGACGAGGCCTACAGATTGTCGGCTTCATCAAGCATCAATATAATTATCAGCGCATTGAGATATTTGATAGACCCAGACGACAAACTCACTTTGGTTAATCTCGTCGCAAACACTACCGATTCGCAATACAGCAGATTGTTATTATTCAACATGGAAGAACTAAAGAAGCTGTTGCCGGATGATTTTAAGAACAACATTGACACTCTTCCATACATGCCTATAAAGGATTTGGTAGAAACAATTTACGATACATTCCAACTCGATAAGACAACCGATCAAGATGCATTTCTGTTCTATTTCCATGACCAGATTACAGCTTTCTTGGAAGATAAACACAACGACATAAACAGTTTTCTTGCATACTGGGACGACACTTTGTCGCAGAAAACCATCCCAAGCGGAAATACCATAGACGGTATTCGTATCATGTCTGTTCACAAATCGAAAGGACTGGAGTTCCACACTGTCATCATTCCGTTCTGCGACTGGAGCACTACAGGAAAACCAACTGACCTATTATGGTGCAATCCTACAGAAAATCCATACAACGGCATACCACTTGTACCTGTAAACTACACAAAGGAGATGCAGGCAAGCATATTCAGAACAGACTACGACGAAGAAACCCTGCGGAATAACGTAGATAATCTGAACCTACTGTATGTGGCCTTCACACGAGCAAAAAACAATTTGTTCATTTTTACAAGTGAACAGAAAAAAAATACTGGCAAAGAGAAGGAAGACACAATCAACGACATAAGCAAACTCATTCATAAAGTGTTGTTTAAAAGTGCAACTGAAACACCTCACTACGAAACGGGAGTACTAATTACAACACCAGATAGAACCGAAAAGAGCGACACAGAAAATATTAAGTTTTCAACCAGTACTCAACTGCCCGTTTTCCGACAGTCGAACAAATCAAAGGATTTTGTTGCAGAAAAGGAAGAAAAAACACCTTATATCGACAAAGGACTACTCTACCACAGCGTTTTACAGGACATTTTTACCATAGATGATATAGACAAGGTAATAAACGAAAAATACTCAGAAGGAGTATTCAAAGATAAAGCAGAAAAAGAACAGGTAGAGAAGGACATCAAAGAAGCTATGTCCAACCCAACTGCATCTCAGTGGTTTGACAAGAAATGGGAAGTAATAAACGAACGAACCATTTTGAAACCTATTAAAGGCAGTTCTGAATGGAAGGAGCATAGAGCAGACAGAATCATATCATCACCAGAGGAAACCATCTGTATTGATTTCAAAACAGGAGCATACAACAAGGAACATTTCTATCAGGTAAAAGAATACATGGAATTACTTGTTTCTATCGGTTATCCAAACGTCAAAGGGTATGTATGGTATGTATTGAACAACAGAATAGAAAAAGTATAAGATAATGGCAGAAAAAATAATCATGGGCGTTGACCCTGGTACAAACATAATGGGTTACGGACTTTTGAAAGTAGAAGGCAATAAAGCAACACTCATTGCCATGGGGGTGATAAAACTGCACCAATACGAAAGCCACTATCTGAGACTGGGAAAAATTTACGAAAGGATAACCAGCATTATTGACTCGTACCACCCAGACGAAATGGCGATTGAAGCACCCTTCTACGGAAAGAACGTACAAAGTATGCTCAAACTGGGCAGAGCTCAGGGAGTAGCCATTACTGCTGCCATCATGCGCGACATTCCTATAACCGAATACGAACCAAGAAAAATAAAAATAGCCTCAACAGGAACAGGTACTGCTTCGAAGGAGCAAGTTGCAGGAATGCTACAACGAATTCTGAAGATTCCAAAGGAAGAGATGGATGTGCAGTTTGACGCAACCGACGCTCTTGCAGCCGCATATTGCCACTTTATTCAGATGAGCCGACCAACCGTGGAACACAAATTTTCTTCATGGAAAGATTATGCAATAAAGAAAGGTGTGTTGCCAAAAAAAGATAAAAAATAAAATTTTATTTTGTAGTGCGCTCGCTAACTCGTAAATTTGCACGATTTTAAAATATGAGTTGGTCAAAAAATAGCATACTACTGGGGGTGTTATTGTTTTGTTGCAGTATTGTAATCAAAGCGCAAGATACTTTATCAGCAAAAACTCCTGAACCCTCCCCTTTCCGTTTCTCTGTCCTCACTTGTACACCAGGAACGGATGCTTATGCCCATTTCGGTCATACCGCAATCCTATTGGAAGACACTATTAACAAACGTAATGCGGTGTTCAACTATGGTTGTTTTGACGACTCTCAGAAAAATTTCATTCTGAACTTCATGGCAGGTAACACCAATTATCTGCTAGAAGCAGAGTCATTGGACTTTTTTCTTTGGCGTTACAAACAAACTGGTAACGGTGTAACCCGACAAGAACTAAGTCTAACAGCCAACGAATCACAGCAACTATGGGATTTGCTCGTTTGGAACATGCAACGGGAAAATCAGACATACCTGTATAATTGGCTTTACGACAACTGCACAGAACGTGCACGCGACATCATAGAAAAGGCTATTGACGGAAAGGTAACATACGAACGAAGCAGCATATCACTGACTGCAAGAGAAATGTTGCACGAGAAACTTGTTAATGCCCCTTGGCTGCAATTGGGCATTGACATAATTCTAGGCAGTGAAATAGACAAACCTATTGAGAAACGAATTCAAATGTTCCTGCCTGATTTTTATGAAGCAGAACTTACAAAAGCTTATATCGTTGACACTAACGGAGTGAAACGGCCGTTGGTTTCTGAAACAGAAATAATGCAGGAACCAACAGAATTGAGTCGGGAAGTAGCTTCACCTATCACGCCTACAATCGTTTTTCTCTTTATTTTGGGATTAGTCATCTGTCTTTCAATTATAGATATCATCAGAAAAAAACTCTTCATCTGGCTTGATATACTATTACTGACATCACAAGGCATAACTGGAATTGTCGTTGCTGGACTTTTCTTCTTCAGTAAACACCCTGCAGTGGATAGCAATTGGATGGTGATAGCATTCAATCCACTTTTCCTCATCTATGCCATTTTCCTTATTTACAACTGGAAAACGAACAAAGGCGAAATATGGAAGAAGAAAATTGAAACTGTCAATTTGGCAGTATTATTAGCCTTCTGCGTTGTATTAGTTCTGCCATATCAGTGGTTCCACCCTGTCGTAAACTTGATGGTATTGACTTTGCTGATAAGATGCTTCGTGCGATTAGTCTTTTATTATAAACTTCGTATAACAAGAAAGACGGAAAAGGAATGAGACGATTACTTACACTCTGTATGTATGCAGCTATATGCGGCATTGCTGTGGCTCAGGAGTCGCCTCAGTTGGTTGTTGGCATAACAATAGACCAATTGCGTACCGATTTTCTTGAATCGTTCTCGTCGCTATATGGTGAAGACGGATTCAAACGTCTGCTTCATAACGGGCAAATATATAAGAATGTAAGCTATCCATTTAAACATATATCAAAAGCATCGGCAGCAGCAACAATTGTAACGGGAACATCTCCATATACTCACGGAATAGTTGCAGACGGATGGATAAACCGCAAAAACCTGCTATTTGAAAATTGTGTAGAAGACAGAACCATTGCGGGTTATAACACTCAAGTAGGTTCTTCACCAAACAAACTCCTCGTTTCAACCATTGGTGACGAAATAAAACTCGCCACCGAGGGAAAGGGTTTAGTTTATTCTATTGCCACAGACCAACTCATCTCGGTTCTGTCTGCAGGACATGCTGCCGACTGGGCATTGTGGATTGATGAAAACACAGGAAACTGGGCTGGTACTAAATATTATGGAGAAAGACCTCCTTATTGGGTTAGTCCTCTAGAATTTGAAGAACGCAGTCTTGCAGAAAAAGGAAGTAATAACACCAGAGTTACCAGAGCTGCAAATTACTGCCTCACATCTGGCACGTGCGGAGCTGACCATATAACAGACTTCCTTTCTCTAAATTACGATGCAGGTAAAACTGCCAATGCTGATATTGATAAGATTCGTCAAACATACGTAGACCTTGACACGGAAATTGCCAAGCTACTACAAACAATCGAACGTACGGTAGGCATTGACAAAACCCTAATATACCTAACTTCGACTGGTTACACCGAATCCCCCACTCTGCTTCAGACAATAAACCACAGAATCCCAACTCAGGAATTCAACATGAGCAGATGTATGGCCTTGCTGAATATGTATCTGGTCGCTCTGCACGGAAAAGGTAATTATGTAGAAGCATACTTTGACAATCATATCTATATTGACAAGAAACTTCTGGAAGAGAAAAAACTGAAAACTCAGGACATATTGCAAGAATGCGAGAACTTCCTCTACCAGTTTGATGGAATTCAAGAAGTATATACAAGTACTCAATTACTTCAAGGAGCATGGTCGCCACAGCAGAATCTTATTCGCAACGGATACCACAGAAAACATTCGGGTGACATAATAATTGAGATTGCCCCAGGTTGCACCTTAGAAGACTCAGGAAACGGAAAAACAAAAATATGGCGTACAACTTGGATTGACTTCCCTCTGATTTTCTACGGATACAAACTTGAAGCAAAACAAGAAGAAACACCTAAAAGCATAGAATACGTAGCACCAACAGTTGCTAGATATGCCAGAATCAGAGCACCTAATGGATGTGAAGAAAGATAACAACTTTGAGATAGATTTTCAACAACAACGATAACATCATTATAATATATATATATATGGGATTTTCATTAAATGCATTTTTAAGTAGTATTTTCGGCAATAAAGCTACAAGAGATATAAAGGAAATACGTCCTATCGTAGAACAGGTTCTTGCTGTTGAGCCACAAATCAAATCGCTCAGTAACGACGAACTACGTAGTAAGGTGGACGAGATAAAGGCAAACCTGCAAGATAGTGTGAAAGATTTGCATGACAAGGTAACAGAACTCACCCAACAGATAGAGAGTACTGATATCGACAAACGCCAGCCTATTTTCGATGAGATAGACAAAACAGAGCAACGCATCACAGACCATTTTGAGGAAGAACTGAACAAAGTACTACCTACTGTTTACGCTATCGTAAAAGATACAGCAAGACGTTTTGCAGAGAGCGGCGACGAAGGAGTCGTAGTAACAGCAACCGATTTTGACCGCCAGTTAGCTGGTGAAGGGCGTGATTTTGTGGACATAGATGGAGACAAGGCTATTTGGCACAACCATTGGGTAGCAGGAGGAAATGACACTGTATGGAACATGATTCACTATAACGTACAGTTGTTTGGCGGTATCGTATTGCATCAGGGTAAGATTGCAGAAATGGCAACCGGTGAAGGTAAAACACTTGTGGCTACCTTGCCTGTATTCCTCAATGCACTCACAAGAAATGGTGTTCATGTAGTCACAGTAAATGACTATCTTGCAAAACGTGACTCAGAATGGATGGGACCTCTCTATATGTTCCACGGTCTTTCTGTTGATTGTATAGACAAACACCAACCAAACTCAGAGGCTCGTCGTAAGGCATATCAAGCAGATATCACATTCGGTACAAATAACGAATTTGGTTTCGATTACCTGCGCGATAACATGGCTATGAAACCAGAAGATTTAGTACAGAGAAAACATAACTATGCTATTGTCGACGAGGTAGACTCTGTGCTTATTGACGATGCACGTACTCCACTCATCATCAGCGGTCCTGTTGCTAGAAGCAACGACCAGATGTTTGAACAATATTGTCCTATTGTAGAACAACTGGTAGAAGCACAGCGACGTCTGACTCAGAACTATCTGTCAGAAGCAAAGAAACTGATTGAAAGTGACAATAAAGATGATGTCACAGCTGGTTTCCTATCTCTGTTCCGCGCATTCAAGGGTATGCCAAAGAATTCTGCTCTTGTAAAATATCTTTCACAACCAGGTATTAAGACTGGACTTCTGCAAACAGAGGAAATCTACATGGAGAATAACAACCGCAGGATGCCAGAGGCTACAAATCCCCTTTTCTTCGTAGTAGATGAAAAACAAAAGTCTGTAGAAATGACAGACAAAGGTAATGAACTTATCGCAAACATTGTGAAAGACGACCAGTTCTTCGTTCTGCCTGACATAACAACACAACTTGCCGAACTGGACAACCTAAAGATGAGCGACGAGGAAAGACTGGCAAAGAAAGATGAGTTGATGCAAGATTATGCAGTGAAGTCGGAACGTGTTCACACAATGCAGCAACTGCTGAAAGCATACACTATGTTCATCAAAGACGATGACTACGTAGTAATGGACGGAGAAGTAAAAATCGTAGATGAGCAAACTGGTCGTATCATGGAAGGCAGACGTTGGAGCGATGGTTTGCACCAGGCAGTGGAAGCAAAGGAACGTGTAAAAGTAGAGGCTGCGACACAGACATTCGCAACAATTACCCTGCAGAATTACTTCCGTATGTACCACAAACTGGCTGGTATGACAGGTACAGCTATAACAGAAGCTGGAGAATTTTGGGATATATACAAGTTGGATGTGGTTGAGATTCCGACCAATCGTCCTATTGCGCGTAAAGATATGAACGACCGCGTGTATAAGACCAATCGAGAAAAGTATAAGGCTGTAATCGAGGAAATCGAAAACATGGTGAAAGCCGGACGACCAGTTCTTGTAGGTACTACATCGGTTGAAATATCAGAAATGCTTTCAAAGATGTTAAAACTCAGAAAGATTGAGCATAACGTTTTGAACGCAAAATTACACCAGAAGGAAGCTGACATCGTAGCACAGGCCGGTCAGAAGAGTATCGTTACGATTGCAACGAATATGGCTGGCCGTGGTACCGACATCAAACTCTCCGACGAAGTTAAAGCAGCAGGAGGTCTTGCTATCATCGGTACAGAACGCCATGAAAGCCGACGCGTTGACCGTCAGTTAAGAGGACGTTCCGGACGTCAAGGAGACCCTGGATCTTCTGTCTTCTACGTATCACTCGAAGACAAACTGATGCGTTTGTTTGCAAGCGACCGTATTTCAAAGATTATGGACCGTCTCGGATTTGAAGACGGAGAGATGATTGAGCACCCAATGATTAACAAGAGCATTGAACGGGCTCAGAAGAAAGTGGAAGAGAACAACTTCGGTATCCGTAAACGTCTGCTCGAATACGATGACGTGATGAACAAACAACGTAAGGTTATATACGAACGTCGTCGTCATGCCCTTATGGGACAACGTATAGGAATGGACATCTCGAACATGATTTGGGATCGCACCCTCCACATTATGGAGGCAAACGATTATGAAGGATGCAAAGAAGACTTCCTGAAAATCTTTGCTATGGAAGTTCCATTCTCTGCACAGGAATTTGAAAACAAAAACCGTCAGGAACTGGAAGACGAAACTTATGAGAAAGTAATCAGTCATTTCAAAGAACGTACTGCAAGACTGGCTTCTATGGCATATCCAACTATCAAACGAGTGTACGAGGAATCTGGTCATATGTATGAAAACATTCTTGTTCCTATCAGCGACGGAAGAGGTGTTTACCAAATTAGCCTGCCACTGAAAGAATGTTATGAATCAGAAGCAAAGAACATTCTTATTGCTTTTGAGAAGATAGTTCTTTTGCATACAATCGACGAGGCTTGGAAGGAAAATCTGAGAGCATTGGACGAACTGAAACAATCAGTTCAGAACGCATCGTACGAACAAAAAGACCCGCTGTTGATATTCAAACTGGAATCAGTAACCCTGTTTGACAACATGGTTAATGACATCAATGATAGAACAATTTCAACATTGATGCGTTGTTCATTGCCAATGGCAGATCCAAACGATGTCAAACAAGCACCAGGTAATATTCCTGACGCTCCACGTCAACGACTGACAGAGAGCAAACAAAATCTTGATGAGCCTCAACAGAGTCAATCTGCCCAGCAGAATGCCGCAAATCGAGATACACGTGAACAGATCTCTAGACAGCCAATTGTAAACAGCACACCAAACATCGGTAGAAATGATCCATGTCCATGTGGAAGTGGGAAAAAATACAAAAATTGCCACGGTAAAGGATTATAATTCACATTTTATAGTAAATAATTAACAAAAAAACCGCTTTTTATTTGTAAGTTATATCAAAATATATAATTTTGCACCCGAAAAGCAAACAAATAAAAAAAAGTGAAAGTATAAATCATGAAAGAGACTATTTTAGTTACAGGTGGAACAGGATTTATTGGTTCACACACGACAGTAGAGTTACAGCAAGCAGGCTACAATGTAGTCATAGTTGACAACCTTTCAAATTCCAATGAAAATGTCATTGATGGTATCGAAAAGATTACAGGTATCCGTCCAGCATTTGAAAAAGTAGATTTGAATGAAATTGACAAAGTTGAGGCAGTTTTCAAAAAATATCCTATTAAAGGTATTATTCACTTCGCCGCATCTAAAGCCGTAGGTGAATCAGTGGAAAAACCTCTACTCTACTATCGCAACAACCTAAACTCTCTGATGAACGTCTTGGAGATGATGACTAAATATGGTGCTAAGGGAATTATTTTCTCATCTTCATGTACAGTTTACGGACAACCTACTCCTGAAAACTTACCTGTAACAGAACAGGCTCCTATTCAGAAAGCTCTTTCACCTTATGGTAACACAAAGCAGATTAATGAGGAAATCATACAAGATTTTATTCACTCTGGCGCACCAATAAAATCAATCATATTGAGATATTTCAACCCAATTGGTGCTCATCCATCTGCAAACATCGGAGAATTGCCTAACGGAGTTCCAATGAACCTTATTCCATTCGTTACTCAGACAGCTATAGGCATCCGTAAACAACTGAAGATCTTTGGAAACGATTATAACACTCCAGACAAAACTTGTATACGTGACTACATTTATGTTGTTGACCTTGCAAAGGCACACGTAAAAGCAATGACACGCGTACTTGATCAGGAAACAGACCCTGTAGAAGTATTCAATATCGGTACAGGTCATGGATATTCAACACTTGAAATTGTAGAAGGTTTCGAGCGTGCAACAGGAGTGAAGCTGCCATGGGAATATGCTCCACGTCGCGAAGGCGACATCGAAGCTATTTGGGGTAATGTCGATAAAGCAAATAAAGTGCTTGGATGGTCGGCAGACACTCCACTTGACGACATTCTGCGTTCAGCTTGGAAATGGCAGCAGAAATTACGTGAAAATGGTATCCAATAATAGATATCTATAGAAGCAAACTACTTTATGTAGTTTTGTCGTGTTTTTATTTTGTGTTTGTGTTGTGGCTATTCTTTCGCGCGAGCGACGGGGTAGCCCTTTTTTTGTAAGTATATTTACAATAAATAATGTTAACTTACGTTTATAAAATAAATAGTATATACCATGCATAAATGCTCTACATATAGTCTGAATAAATTATTCATATTTACACTGTATTTTTTTATAACTGTTTGTTGTGCCGCTCAGAACTTGGCTAAAGGTTTAAAACTTGAAGCAGAAGTAAGCGGAACCGCAAGTAGTGGCAGTTATGCACCTTTATGGTTGTCAAGTAACAAATATGGTAAAGTATCGGCATTTGACAACTCAGCATACGAACGAGTTGGAGTATTTCGTTCTATTGATACTGACTCAGCCAGAGTATGGAAACGAGGATATGGAGTTGACATTATGCTGAACCAGCACTCCACTTCTATTTTCTTTATTCAGCAAGCATATATTGAGGCTGCATACAAAAAACTCACTCTTTCATTAGGTGCAAAAGAAAGAAGTATCGACCTTAAGAATAACGAACTGACAAGTGGTGGCTTGTCTGCAGGATTAAATGCCCGCCCTATTCCACAAGCAAGAATAGACATAGACTATTTTAGTTTTCCATTTACCCGTGGATGGTGGAAATGGAAACTACGCGGTTCCTTCGGTTTTACGACAGATGGAAGATGGCAAAGAGGTTTTGCTGCTGCTAATACAAGATATACTTCCAATATTTTATACCATGAAAAAGCTCTGTATTGGAAATTCGGAAAAGAAAATGCGACCAAATGTCCTCTTACATTTGAAATAGGTTTGCAAATGTTCACACAATTTGGCGGCACAGCCTACAACGTTAACTACCGTGAACATACAGGAGGCAAACAGACTATAAATATGCCAGAAAATTTAAAAGCATTTTGGCAAGCAGTTTTTGGCGGTGGACGAGATGTAACTGATTTCACAGAAAGCAACAACTCTGGAAATATGCTTGGCAGTTACAACATGAGACTTGCCTGGCATGGAAATACAGGAACTGAAAATGCATGGGAAGTAGGAGCATATTTTGAGCGATTTTTTGAGGATCAATCAATGCTAACAGTTCAATATGGAATACAAGACCACCTTATAGGAATTGATGCAACTTTCCCAAAAAATCATTTTGTATCAGCCGCTACTATAGAGCACATGAGTACAAGAAACCAGTCTGGTGCAGTTTACCACGACCGTACAAAATCTATCCCCGACAAAATGAATGGAAGGGACAACTACTACAATCATAATATATATTCAGGATGGCAACACTGGGGAATGGCAATAGGCAACCCACTTATCACATCGCCAATCTACAATGAAAACGGTTATATACACTTTCGTAATAATCGTGTAAAGGCATGGCACATTGGATTATGCGGAGATCCCACTCCAGAATTACATTGGCGTCTGTTCTTAACATTCACTCAAAACTGGGGAACCTATAATACTCCATTCAAGGATAAATTGAAGCAACAATACTATATGGCTGAAATCGGATACAAACCAAATAAGTTGAAAGGCTGGAGCGGGAAATTAGCATTCGGTTTAGATCATGGAGATTTAATAGGCAATTCATTTGGAGCTCAATTAACCATACATAAGAGTTTTACACTAATAAAATGAAAAAACTGGTTTACACATTATTCGCTATAATATGCTGCTGGATTACAACTGCATGTGATAAGTTGCCTAAAAACGGTGACTTAGATGGCATGTGGCAACTAATGACCATAGAACACAGTGGTACTACAGACGATGTAAAAGACTCACAACTTTACTTGTCCTTCCAACTCGACCTGTTTCAGCTGACAACTGTCCAGAACAACAAATACTATTATGGTTATTTCGACCACATAAATGACAGCCTCATATTCAGACAATTTTCTGATATGGCAGAAGAACACCCAACTGCACCAGACAACTACCCTATTACTCCGGAAAACATATCCATAATAAATCAGTGGGGATTTTATGCGTTGAAAGATACTTTTAAAATAGAACATCTGACAAAAGATGATATGATACTGCGTTCAAAATACGCCCGTATAACCTATCGTAAGTTTTAATACAATGATAATACACTCCAACTATATGATACCATTTACTATTTGTATTGCTATAGCACTTGCTGTCATTCCATTCATTGTAAGAATGTGCTATAAACATGAACTGTATGATATGCCCAATGGTCGGAAAATACACAAAATTGCAATACCACGCCTTGGAGGTATAATTTTCATGCCAGTCACAGCGATTGGCATGTTGGTTGGTCTATTGTTAATGAACAAAGGTCACAACGAAGAAGTCGAATTCTATCTTTCTTCATTTCTAATGATTGTCGGAGCTATGCTCATCTATATTATAGGATTAATAGATGACATTAAAGGATTGAAGGCTTCACATAAATTCTTAATACAAACAATTGCTGCATTAATCTTTCCTCTGTGCAACCTGATGATAAACAACCTGCATGGTCTTTTCGGATTATACGAACTGCCACTATGGGCTAGTTACCCCTTGACAGTATTTGTAATATTACTAATCGTAAATGCAATGAACCTTATTGATGGCATAGACGGTTTATCATCCAGCCTCTCCATTATTATGCTTCTTGTATTTGCGTTTTTGTTTCACCAACTCAACGCTCCCCTATTTGTATTGCTATCGATAAGTCTGACAGGAGCACTAATTGGTTTCTTCTACTATAACTACTATGGCAGAATTGGCAAAAACAAGATATTCATGGGCGACACCGGCAGCTTATTTATAGGATTTGTCATTGCATACCTTGCGATAAAATATCAAATGAAAGGATGGGTTAATATTACAAATGGCGATGCTACACTACTAACATCAATAACACTTGTATTCATTCCATGCATTGACGTAACAAGAGTTGCACTAACACGATTGTTCAAAGGGAAAAAGATGTTTGCCCCCGACCAGACCCACATACATCATATTATCATGCAGATGGGACTAAGCATGCATTACGCCCTATACACCATATTAATTCTATACTTCATTATTGGAGTCATCAACTGGGGACTATACGTCAGCGACATGAACATTACCTGGATATTCCTCATAGACATATTGATTTACTCAACTTTCATCTGGAGTGCAGAAAAAATCGGAAGTACTAAATAAGAAAGACTTTTTTCGTATCTTTGTACCGAATTTATTACAGCTTAATTGTCAAATTTAAACTTTCAACCAAATAAAATGGGAAACAACATTAACGAGCAGAAAATTATCGACCTCAGAAAAATATTCATGACCATATGGGAAAAGAGAAAAACATTCTACAAAGTGTGGGCATGGACTTTTGTACTTTCATGTATTTGGATTTTCCCTCAGCCTCGCTACTACACCAGTAGTGTCACCTTGGCGCCTGAAATAAATGGCGAAGATGTAGGAGGACTTTCATCAATCGCATCATCTTTTGGTTTCAACATCGGAGGCATGACAGGTCAGGATGCCATCTACCCGGAACTCTATCCCGAACTATTTTCAAGTCCGGAATTTATTGTAAGTCTCTATGGCATACAAATCAAGACGATGGGAAAAGAAGATGAAGAAAGCATAGAGACAAACTACTATACCTATATCCGGAAACATCAAAAGAAGAACTGGCTTACACTCCCATTCAATTGGGCAAAGCAACGAATTTCCGATCTTATCAGTCCAAAGGAGCCCTCTTCTGACAACATCGCCGACATCAACCCGTCCATGATGAGCTACAGCGATTATATGTTGATGCAAGCCATAATGGAAAACATTGGTTGTGCTGTTGACAAGAAGACCAGCGTCATCACCATCAGTGTTACCGATCAAGACCCACTTGTCTGCACACTTATGGCTGATAGCGTAAAAGCACATCTGCAGGACTTTATCATCCGCTACCGTACCAGCAAGGCAAAAGAAGACGTTACCCACTACCAGCTAATGCGCGATAGTGCTGAGGTAGAATACAACAAAGCGATGGAAAAATACAGCCGTTTCTGCGATAGCCACATGAACACCATCCTTCAGGCCTATCAGAGTGAGCGCGACAAGCTGGAGAGCGATATGATGCTGAAGCAGAACACTCTTGCAGCTATGGAAACCCAGTTGCAAACCACCAAAGTAAAACTTCAGGAAAAGACCCCAGCATTTACCACACTGAAAAGTGCAACCGTACCTATAAAGCCAGCAGGTCCTAAACGTATGATTTTTGTAATTGGCATGCTTTTATTCACTACAATGATAACATCACTTGTAGTAAATTGGAAAAATCTGTTTCATAATGAAGACTAACTCTAAATGTGGTTTCCGTTTAATATTTCTATAATTCAACACGCGCATCTTTCTGAGACAAAAGAAAAAATTCTCAGAAACCTATTTTGGTCTGTGTTGGGAAAAATAGTCACTCTGCTTGGAGGACTACTTGTAGGAATTATTGTAGCCAGATATTTAGGGCCTGAAAAATATGGGCTGATGAACTATGTCATCAGCATAATTGCCATATTTATGATTTTCGCACAGTTTGGTTTCGATCTCATTGAAATACGAGAAGAAGCCAGGAAACCATCTATGAGAGATTACGTGATAGGCACCGTGCTGTGTTTACGTATTGCATTTGCGATAATCTCTCTAGCAGCAATAATAATATATGTACTTCTTTTTGAAGATGACAGTTATGTAAGGTTGCTGATCATGATATATTCTATATCTATAATCCTATCAGCATTTAATGTTGCAAGAAATCACTTTACAGCATTGGTATGGAACGAATATGTTGTAAAAACTGAAATCTTACGTACTATTATAGGCATATCAATAAAAGTAATACTTTTGCTTTCAGATGCCTCTTTGATATGGTTTATTTCTTCACTTGTATTCGACTCACTGCTTTTAGCCAGCGGATACATGGTATCGTACAAGAAAAAAATTGACAGCCCATGCAAATGGAAATTTAACCCCACCATCGCAAAATACTTAATCCAACAGTCATTTCCTTTGCTACTATCTGGTGCTGCAATTATAATCTACGAACGCATTGATCAAGTTATGATTGGAAACATGCTTGACAAGACATCTGTAGGATATTATTCTGTGGCTGTTCGTTTTGTCGAAGTTCTTATTTTCATTCCCACCATAATTGCTCAAACCATAAGCCCGATATTAGCAAAAAACTATCAGGAAAACAAACAGCTATACAAAAGAAACGCAGAAATATTTGTAAACATCACCACATGGATATCTATTGGCGTTGCAGTTCTTTTGAGTTTTATAGCCTTTCCCATCGTATTGCTCACATTTGGAAAACTATATCTTCCTGCGGCACCTATTCTGTCAATAATGTCTTTTAAGGTTATCGGAGCTGCAATGGCACAAACATCCGGTCAGTTAATCATAATTGAAAGAAAACAAAAGTGGGTCTCATTAAGAAACATTCTAGGATGTTTAATATGCATCACCCTTAATTTTATATTAATAAGAAAATATGGAGCAGACGGAGCTGCAATGGTATCAATTATAACAATTATAGTCTCTGGATTCATTGCAAACTTTATTATAACTCCCTATATCCATATATTTAAAATGCAAGTCGCATCTATAATATACGGATGGAAAGATATCATACACATCAAACAACTATTTAAATGAAAATAAGTAGTATCATAGCATTAATAAAATCTAAAATTCCATATTCATGGCTACTGCTACATGAAATGTGGTGCTATTGGCGCAGGTTGTTGAAATATAATGCTATGTTTAATACAGACAATGATATTCAAAAGATGCAATATACTCTTTTACGAGAGAATCATGTTATAGAGAAAGGTATGTCCATGAGCAATCCTCGCAAAGGGTTTGGACAGGGCAAAGTTTCTGCATTAATAAAACGTCTTCGTAAGTACAACAATCATTATGGAAACTACGACAAATCATTTCTAATATACCCTCTCTCAACTATCAAGGCATACATCACATACCAGCAACAAGACAATGTTGATATAGAGAATATAGAAAATGACTTCCACGAACTTTGCAAAGAAGCTGGAATTAATGCTGAAGAACTAAAATTGACTGCCGGCATAAATATTATAAGTTCAGAGTCTTTGCAAAGAGATGCAAAAAGCGATTTTGTTTCTCTTCTAAACAGCAGACATTCCATCCGCTATTTTAAGGATGAACTACCAGAAAAAGAAAAGTTGGAAAAAGCATTAGAAATGGCATCCCGCACCCCATCGGCATGCAATCGTCAAGCATGGCACACACACTTCTATTTTGGAACCACATGTCATCAATTATTGAAAATGCAAGGTGGATGCAACGGCTTTGAAGAAAATATACACTGTTGCATTGTGGTTACTTCTGACATGAAAGGATTTCTAGATTACGAGCCATTCCAATGTTATATTGATGGCGGATTATATGCAATGAACCTTATCAACGCTTTGCACTATGAAGGATTAGGAACAATTCCTCTCTCATGCGGTTTCTACCACACAAAATTAAAGGAGATACACAAAACATTTGACATACCAGAAAATGAAACAATGATAGTCATAATTGGCTGCGGAAACTTGACCGATGAAATAAAAATTGCTGTATCAAGTCGCAAGCCATATAATAAAACTAATACCTATCACGATGAACATTAAAGAAATATTAATCATAAATCAGCCAATAGGCAATCGGGGCGACGAGTCAGCTCATCGAGCTCTCGTTCGTTCCTTAAATCAGGCTTTGCCTTCAGTCCACATCACAACACTTACATTTATGGACTGGACAAATGGTATATCTGAGTTCATCGTAGATTCTCCAAATAATGAGTATGTACGGTTCTTGTTTCCACACAACATGGCAGCAGAACAAATTGCATTATTTCTTATTCAACATAGACTAACTAAGATAGGCACTAACCTCCATCCCATTCTTCATCGTTTATTAACATACTATAAAAGAGCAGATATTATACTATGTGCTCCAGGTGGCATATGTATGGGCGGATTCCAAAACTGGAAGCATATGTATTTACTTCAATTAGCAAGAGACTTAAACAAGCCTTTAGCATACTATTCACGCTCCATTGGTCCTTTCCCTACGGAAACAGCATTAAATAGAAAATTTAAAAGCTTATCTGAAGAAATGCTGAGATACTTTAATTTCATATCTTTACGCGACCGACAATCCAAACTCATTGCTGATGAAATGGGAATTCAATATGTGTCTGCCATCGACACTGCTTTTTTAGAACAACCGAGATGTGAAATACCAACCTCAATAAAGAAGAACCTACAAGAGGAATATGTAGTTTTTGTTCCCAACCAATTAACATGGCACTATGCATATAAAGAAGTTTCTTCCACATTAATTGATGAATTCTATCTTGAAGTAATTGATATCGTCAACAAGGCATTTCCTAACAACCAAATTGTAATGCTTCCACAATTATGCAGCAATCCTGACAATTTAAGCGACTACTCTTATTTCAAAAAGCTACAATCGTTGGCTAAAAACAGTAATATATTTGTTATTCCTGACACTTATGGTTCTGATATACAACAAACAATTATATCGAACTCAAATTGTGTTATAGGTTCCCGCTATCATACAATTGTTTTTTCTATTAATAATGAAGTTCCGTTTGTAGCCCTTAACTATGAACATAAGATAGCAGGACTGCTTGAAGAGCTGAACTTAACTTCAAACATGATAGATATAACAAGTACATTTAATGATGCACCAAGCGTCAAACAGACATTGGAAAACTTCTATACCACTCTTGAACATGTACGAAACAATCCTCCACGTAGAGACTATGCTAATAATTTGGCAAAAGAATGTTTCAATAATTTTTTACAATCTATTAATTCAACCAATCAATAGAAAATGATTTTTCTGCCATTCATATATTTCCTGTTTCTAACAATATACCTATGGTATAAGCACCGCACATTTGATGTGAGTGTATATATGTCATCATTATATACCTTTACCTCTTTTTGTGCTATTATTCTAGTAACTGGCAATATGCTTGAAGGTGGTGGTATACTTTTTAATGGTTGGGAACCTGACCTTGGAATCATTCCTACTTTATTATATTGTACCTTACTAACTGTTACGATTATTCCATTCTCCTTTATTCGTACAGAGAAAATAAGTAACATCACGAATAACAAACCTCTTTTACTAGCCTTATTGGTTGTCATACTCCTAGCACAAGCATTACTCAATTTATATCTTGTGGCAGATTCCACACTTGATATATTAAATGGAGATTTAAATGCCGTTAGAGAAAGTCACTATCAGGAAGACATGTCGTTAGCAGACATTAAAGCAGCGTCATTGCCAGGGCCTTTACAATACTTTAACTACCTCAACTATTCTACCATTTTGGCTTTACCACTCTTTTTCTACTATACATGTATAGAGAAGCGCTCTTTATGGATTACCTCTATTTTGTTCTTCATTTCATTAAGTGCTCCACTAAAATCCATACAAGCAGTAGATAGAGCCGAATTGATTCTATATGGATTAATGTTTATATTCTGTTGCGTCTTTTTCAAAAATGTTTTCACCTCATCTATAAAACGTCTATTTACATGGACCAGTATTCCTGTTGTTGCACTAGCTGTTTTATATCTTACAGCGGTTTCCTCCGCGCGTTTTGAAAAGACAGACGAAGGCACATCAGGCAGCGTTCTTCAATATGCCGGACAATCATACTTGAACTTCTGTTATTTCTACGAAAATGCCAATCCTAATCTCATATATCCTCAAAGAGAATTTCCAGTTATTTCTCACGCTGTCTTCAAATCAGATTATGGAGAAGTCAAGAAAGAGAGAACAGCAAAAGAAGGATTTTTCATCGGTGTCTTCGCAACACACGTAGGAGCCTGGCTATTGGATATTGGACTGGTAGGTTGTATTATTTATACTTTTGCATTTTCTATAATATGCTTACTTACAATCAAATACTTTAACCGTTCAAGTTATGACATTTCAGAAGTTCTAGTCTTGTTCGTTTTAGCCACTGTACCATTATTTGGCATTTTTTATTACCGTTTCCACAGTTTTCAGATTGCCCTTCAATATATAATAGTTGGAATGTTGTATTTAATTTCAAAATATAAATTTATATGGAGCAAAAGTTAAATATTTATATTATAATAGTTACCTACAACGGAATGAAATGGATAGAAAAAGCTCTTTCATGTCTCCGTTTACTGACATACCCAGTAAAGACGCTGGTTATTGATAACTGTTCTACAGATGGAACACGCGAGTTCATTCCTTCTCATTTTCCGGAAGTCATATGGTTACCACAGGAAAAGAACGTTGGTTTTGGTAAAGGCAATAATATAGGTATGAAATATGCTTTGGAACATAGTGCAGACTATGTTCTACTGCTCAATCAGGATGCATATTTACAACCTACATCAATTGAAGAAATGCTGAAAGTATCTGATGGATATAACTTAGTAAGTCCCATACATCTATGTGGGGATGGCAGCAGATTTGACTTTATGTTTCGTGAGTCAATAAAGAAAGCCAACATTCAAATAATAGACGATCTTATTATAAAAGGTGCATGCAATGCACAATATGACGACATCGGTGAAGTCTGTGCTGCTTGCTGGTTTTTGCCAATTAGCATATTGAAAGAAGTTGGCGGATTCAATCCATTATTCTTTCAATATGGTGAAGACAACAACTACTATACCCGACTTGTTTATCATGGCCGTAAAACAATTCTTTCCACAAAGGCATTTGTATGGCACGACCGAAAGATACACGGAAACGCTCAACTCTTTCAGAAAAAATACATACATTTGCGTACACTTGTGACCGCATGTGACATAAATCTAAGTTTTGTAAAACGATTAAAAAAATGGATTGGTGTATGGATAGAATCTCCCATAAGATTTCCAGTGGAATTTATAAAATTAATTCCCAATATGTTAACAATAGAAATGTATAAGCGAAAAGAAAAAAAGAAACAACCAAATTGGTTATGAAAATTGTATATATATTAAATTCCACAGACATTTATGGAGGAGCAACAAAATCCTTCACATCATTGCTGTATACATTATTAGAAAAAGATAATATAGACCCACTTGTCATTATTCCTGATGCAAATGGAATAAAAGATGAATTTGACAAAAAGGGAATAAAAACAGTAGTATTAAACTACCGTCCAAATATATATCCCTATAACGCAACATTTAAAGACTATCTGCTATGGGTACCGCGCCTGATATATTGGAGATATCTAAATGTTATTGCCGTCAAAAAGCTCTCTAAACACATTAAAGGATACGATTTGGTGCATACAAATGTAAGTGTTATTGATATCGGGCAGAGAAGTGCCAAAAAACAAAAAATACCCCACATATACCACTTTCGCGAATATGCAGATTTGGATTTCGGTATGCACTATTACCCATGCCGAAGGCTATTTCATAATACCGTCACATATTCAATATGTATTACCCATGGAGTTCAACAGTACAACAATCTGCAAGATCTGGATACATCTCGCGTTATTTACGACCCCGTAAACATAAATGAGAAACAAAATATAGCAAACACCTTTGGTAGTTACTTTTTATATGCAGGTCGCATAGAAGAAACTAAAGGAATTGAGGATTTACTTTATGCATACTCTGAAGCATCTGTTAAGTCAGACTTATTGGTTGCGGGTAGATTTCTGGATACCAGTTATGAAAATAGAATCTATGGTCTGACTAAAAAACTGGGGTTAGAGGACAAAGTGCATTATTTAGGAAATCGCGAAGACATTCTTGCACTAATGTCAAATGCAAAAGCTCTTGTAGTATCATCTCATTTTGAAGGATATGGAAGACCGATGGCTGAAGCAATGGCACAGAAATGTTTGGTTATCGGTCGTAATACTGCTGGTACCAAAGAACAATTTGACAATGGTAAAAAATATACAGGAGATGATATCGGATTCCGTTTTTCTTCAACATCTGAGTTAGCCGAAATTATGCAAAAAGTTGAGAACATGTCTGAGGAAAAGCTGAACGATATTCGCGAACGTGCATATAAAACAATAAAACATTATTATTCCAATGACATTTCTGCAGAACAAGTTCTTAACTTCTATCAATCTATATTAAAAACGAATGAAAATCCTTTATTATTTAAATAGAATAAAAATCCATCTGTATAGTCTTTTCATAAGAATACAGAATAAATCCATTGGCAAGGGGGTTCTATTTCAACCACCATGTATGATACAAGGAATGAAGGATATAAAAATAGGACATCGAACAGCATTTGAAAAAGACTGTCGATTATCCACATGGGGTAATGGTAGCATAATTATTGGAAAAGAATGTCATTTCGGAGAAAGAAACTTCATCACATCAGCATGTAGGATTACAATCGGAGATAATTTATTAACAGGGAATAACGTACTCATAAGTGACAATTCACATGGTGATACGTCACTTAAAGACATTTCGATTCCACCTATAGACCGTCCGCTTAAATGCAAAGGAAAAGTAACAATTGGTAATAATGTATGGATTGGAGCCAATGCTTGTCTTCTGTCAGGGATTACCATCGGTGATGGAGTTATTATAGGCGCAAACAGCGTTGTAACACACGATATACCATCCCTGTCTGTTGCATGTGGTGTTCCAGCAAGAATTATTAAAACAATAGAAAAATGAAACCTAGAATTATAGCATTATACTTACCACAGTTTCACCCGATTCCTGAAAATGACCAATGGTGGGGACCTGGATTTACTGAATGGACAAATGTAGTTAAGGCACGTCCTCTCTTTAAAGGACATGTACAGCCCAAGCTACCGGCTGATTTGGGATTCTACGACTTGCGTCTGCCCGACACTCGTGAAGAACAGGCAAAATTGGCAAAAAAAGCAGGAATTGAAGGTTTCTGTTATTACCACTATTGGTTTGGCGGCAAACAATTATTGGAACGTCCATTCAACGAAGTCGTTGCATCTGGCAAACCAGATTTCCCATTCTGTCTATGCTGGGCTAATCACTCATGGAGCAACAAGACATGGAACCGGAAGTCAAACCTTCAGGCAAATTCCATGCTGATGGAACAGACCTACCCCGGAGTAGAAGATGACACCGCTCACTTCATGTCACTTCTTCCGGCATTCAAAGACCCAAGATACATAAAGGTTGACGGCAAACCGATTTTCTTCCTTTACAACGCATGGGAACATGCACACGTCAAGGAATGGATTACCACATGGAGAAAACTTTCCGAAGACAATGGACTTCCAGGTCTTCACTTGGTTGCGATGAGCGACTCCACTCTGACTTTTTCCAAGAATCCTGATGGTTCACGTACAAGAGTGATACCAAATCTTGAGAGTAGTGCAAAACTATTTCAAGAACTACTCAATATGGGTTTTGATGCAGTAAACTCATTTGGCAGAAGAAGAGGAGAGATGCTTTGTAATGGTAAATATCAGGACCTGGCAAAGACCATTTTACGTAAAGCCGGTATTCCATTCAAAAACACATACGACTATGCAAAGACTGTCAAAGGTTTCTTTGCTCCTGAAGACAAGTGGGAGAATGTATATCCAACTATCATGCCAAACTGGGACAGAAGTCCTCGAGCAGCATCATGGGATGGTATATACACTGGGGCAACGCCTGACAAGTTTAAGCAACACATTATGCAGGCATTCTCTTTAATAAAGGATAAAGAGCCAGAACATCAGATAGTCATCCTGAAATCATGGAACGAATGGGGAGAGGGTAATTATGTAGAACCCGATCAGGAATTCGGACACGGATGGCTTGATGCTGTTTACAAGGCAATAAACAATAAATAAGACATCATGAAACGGGCTTTGTTTGTTATATTCAAAAAATACAACGGAATACTGGAAGGAGGTGGCATTGCAAACCAGCGCAACCTCACCATGGCACAGCATATACTCGGAAAGGAAAATGTAGATACTATATATCTGCACGATGAAAACAAGAAACGAAGCATTTGGAACATTATTCTCTCTGCACTTGTATTCCCATTCGGGTACTACAATGGTATGACACCATGGAAAGTAAAAGACATTGTAAAGAGGGCAAACGACTACGACTATGTATTTCTTAGCACCAGTCTCTTCGGCGTCATAGCAAAAGAGCTTAAAGCAAACCACTACAAAGGTACTGTAATTGCACATTTTCACAATGTGGAAAGTCTGTACTATGAGCACACGCTGTCAAAACGTATGCCAATTAGAAAAGTTATCATAAATTGTGCAGCACAGAATGACGAGTATTGTTGCAAGTATGCTGACAGGGTGCTGACGCTAAACCAGCGCGATAGTGATATGCTCCATAAAATGTACGGACGAGATGCCGACATCATTGTGCCTATCGCATTCGCAGATAAATGCCAACAGATTGTTCCTGACAAGGAGTCCATTACCTCAACACAGCCCTTATGTCTTTTTATAGGAAGTTATATCTCACCAAACGTACAGGGAATCGAGTGGTTTGTAAAGAATGTTCTGCCATATGTAAATATCCGACTAAAAATTGTTGGAAAGGGAATGGCTAAACTTAAAGAGAATAATCCACTATTTAACGACATTGAGATTATTAGTGATGCACCTGACATGCAACCGCATTTCTTAGATGCAGACTTCATAGTACTTCCTATCTTCACAGGAAGCGGAATGAAGGTAAAAACCTGCGAATCTCTTATGTATGGTAAAAACATACTCGGAACAGATGAGGCATTTGAAGGGTATAGTCTTGATGCAGAGAAAGTAGGTGGAAGATGTAACAATGAAAAAGAATTTATAAGCTATTTAAACAAATATATTCAATCCCCTATCCCACGTTTCAACAGCTACTCCCGACACATATACGAACAGTTCTATTCCGAAGAAGCATCAGTGAAGGCATTTGAAGAAGTTTTCCAATAATCAGTCGAATGTATCCAATGATAAAAGCATTATTACTCTTCATATTACAAATAGGCATAATGACGCCAACATATGCACTTTCTCTGAAAAGCCAATTCGTAAAACAGCTTAAGAAGAGTGCGGCAAAGGGGGTAATGTATGGTCACCAGGATGATACTCTTTATGGATTCCAATGGAAGGACGAGGACGACCGGAGCGACATCAAGGATGTAATCGGGATGTATCCGTCGGTAATGTCTTTTGATATAATGGGAATTGAAAATGGACCAGACAGCAGTTTCAGACTAAGGCGAATCAGAAAAGAGATAAGCAAACAACATGCAAGAGGCGGTGTAGTAAATCTCACGTGGCATGCCACCAATCCGGTCACGGGAGGAGATTCCTGGGATAATCAAGATACCTTAGCCGTAGAAAAGATTCTGACAGAGCCTCATCATTACGATACATTCATTTCCTGGATTGATAACCTTGCTATATTTTTCAACTCTCTGAAAACAGATGAAGGGGAAAGTATACCCGTCATATTCTGTCCTTGGCACGAAAGCAATGGAATCTGGTTCTGGTGGGGAGCCACATGCAGTTCGCCTGAGGAATATAAAAAACTATGGAGAGTAATGATTAGCAGGCTCAACGAACATAATGTTGAAAATGTGATTTATGCATACTCTCCAGGAGCTGATCTGAAGACAGCCGACGACTTTCTCAAACGATATCCTGGAGATGACATCATCTCCGTCTTCGGAGTCGAAGGATATGCCATAAACAAATCAGGTTCCGAGTCCGACAGACAGACTTTTATCACAGGAATAAGGAAATCCTTCGACTCTGTCGTGCCATTAGCAAAACGAAGAAAGAAACTCATAGCATTCACAGAAACAGGCATGAAACACAACTCAGACACGCAATGGTGGACAAAAGCCTTAATGCCTGCGATAAAAGGATACCCTCTCTGCTATCTTGTAACATGGAGAAATGCAACAAACCAGCCCGATGAATGTTTTGGCATATATAAAGGGCATCCAGCTGAAGAAGATTTTAAAACTTTTGCAAGCTATACGAACATATTTTTTGTAAAATAACGCAACTATGAACATCTGCATACTTACACCCCGATTTCCTTATCCGCAATACGGTGGTGATGCTTTGCGAATCAACGAAGTGGCAAGGCATCTGAAACAGCAGGGACATACCCTCATCCTCGTATCGCTCTCCGACGACGTCAACCCTCCTGTCAGTCAGGCTCGTCAGCTCTACGACAAAATCTATTTCGTAAAGCGCAACAAGGTGATGTCGCTCCTCATCGGTGCGTTCAACTTCCTACTGGGCAAGCCCATCCAGTGCGGCTACTACTCGTCCGGTGCCTACCGCAAACTCCTGCGCGAAGTGATACGGACGGAGAAGCCCGACCTCTACCTGTCCCACCTGCTACGCATGGTGCCCTATCTCAGCGAACTCCACTTGGAGCAGAAGTCTATCATAGAGATGACGGATGCCCTGTCGAAAACATACATCCTGTCGTCGAAAGCGCAGGGAGTAGGACTGCTGAAATATGTCTATCAGCTGGAACAAAAGCTCATAGCCAGATACGAGAAATATGTCACCACCCACTACCCGAAGGTGGTACTTGTGTCGCAGGCGGACATCGACTATCTCAAGCAGAACATTAAGGGCGACACCTCTTCGCTCGCCCTGCACAGCAACGGCGTAGGATATATCGAAAACATCTCCACCTCGTACGATGCCGACAAAATCTGCTTCATGGGCAACATGCGCTCAATGCAGAACCAGGATGCAGCAATATACTTTGCAAACGAGATATTTCCGCTGATTAAGCAGAAGCGCCCTACGGCAAAATTCTATATCGTCGGTTCGCTGCCCCCTGCCAACATACAGGCACTGGAATCGGACGACATAATCATAACCGGATTTGTTGACGACCTTGAAGGATTCCTTCAGGATGCCAGTCTCTTGGTAGCACCTATAAGAGTTGCCGCAGGAATACAGAACAAAGTGCTGGTCGGCATGGGTTGCGCAGTACCTGTGGTGCTTACCTCACTCATCTCGCATGCCATACCCGAACTCCACGACGGCGACAACTGCCTCATCCGCGACGGTGAACAGCCATTTGCTGATGCCTGTCTCCAGCTGATGAGCGACACGTCCCTTCGCAACTCAATGGCTCAGCAGGGCTATGAAATGGTAAAGAAACACTATTCATGGGAAGAAAAACTCCGAGGATATGAAGTCTTATAGTCATCCTCAGAAGAAATAAAACCCCGAAAGTTACCACTTAACTTTCGGGGTCATTTTTATTTATGAGGCATCCGACAGTCTTTTAAGACTCGTCAGTGCCGTCGCCACCATCGCCTCCACCACCCGGTGTCGGGTCAGGGGTTGGAGTCGGAGTGTCACCACCATCGCCAGGAGTGTCGCCACCATCGTCGATGATGTCCTCCTCGTCAATTGCTGCGCCCGAAGCATCAACGCGCTGCCACGACACATCAGCGGCAAACTGGGCACTGTACTTCTTGCTGACCGTAGCACCAAGGCGGCTCTTTGCACCGGCAAGTGTAAAGTTCTCGATTTTAGCTACCTCAACGACGTTGCCTTGTGCATCCTTCTTATCCTTCAGCGATGCCTCCAGATTCGGATACACGTAGATGAACTGCTCGCCGACAGCACAACGGAAACCTTTCAGCACGTTGCGCTTCACTGCCTTCATGTACTCCGTAACGGCAGCACGCATCAGCGACGGCTCAATCGACGTGTTCTCGCAAGCCTCCTCGCAGACCTCCATGAAGTCTAACGTGCCGTTTGGAACTGGAACTGCGTAGAAACTATGTGTTCCCACCTTCTTGTTCTCTTTGATAGTGTACTTGACTTTTGCCATAATACTAGAAATTTAAAAAGTTAAACAAATAGGTTAGCTACTCTCGGTATATAGATTTAAAATCTTCAGTGAACGGACTAAAAATTCTGAGTCAACACCCCGACTTTCGTAAAAGTATACTTCCAGCTCCGTAAAAGTATATTCTCAGCTCCGTAAAAGTATACTTTCAGATTTCTCGCCATATTACTTTCACGTCGTAAAGGAATGACTTTTCCAATGCAGAAAAAAAGGATTAGCTTTTTTATTCTGTTATTTTTTTCGTGGCCGACCGCCTTTTTTGCCCTTCTCGCTGTTCTCAGCCGACAACACTGCCGACTGCTTCCGCGCCCACGGCTCCATGTTCCACTTATACACAAAGTTCGTTATCTGCTTCACCGTCAGCCCCAGCAGCCGTGCCAGCTCCCGCGTCGGCATCTTCGCATACAGTGCTCTAATCTTCGGACCGTCCACCACCTCGCGAAACCGCCTGCCGCGACGCCCCCGTCGGTCTTTTTCTGTGTCTTTCATATCTTTAGGTTTTTAGTGTGTGTATATATATAAAGCAGGAACCGCAAATAATGCAGTTCCTGCCTATATATAATTCCGCCACCGCACCATTGCGGTGCGCTCCGATGCGGGGAGGGGAGGGTTATTCCGGCTGATAGGTGTACGGGCTCGTTGTGATGCCGTCTGCATACACTGTGCCGCCATTGATGGTGATATTGCCACCATTTCCGCCGATGCCGGCACAATATTGTCCGCCTCGCGCTGTGATTGTGCCGCCCTCGATAACAATATTGCCGCAAGAAACACCAATATAGAGCGTCAGCCCTGCTACTTCCCTCCCCTTGCCTTCATGTATTTGGTGTAGGCAACGAGGTAGTTGCAACGAGCTTCTACAGAACTTGCATTTGCCTGCTGCCACAGTGCCTGAGCCTCGAGATGGTCGGAGAGTGTTTCGGTTCCCACCTCGTAATGTTTCTTGGAAAGACGCATATTCTCGGCTGCCTGCTCCACCGATTTATTGGTAACGGCAATCTCAAGCGCTGCTTCCTGCAACAGATTCGTTGCCTGAAGGAGTTCAAGCTGCATCTTTTCGTTCAGTTCCTGCTGTTCCAACTGCGAAATCTGGTATGCCGCCTTTGCAGAACGCACCTTCTGCAAGCCTTCGCCAAAGTGGAACAATGGCACTTTCAGTACTACACCTACCGTAGCCGACCCTGTGTTGAACAGGCGTTCGCCCATGAGTTTCATACCATTCAAGTATGAATACGAACCGAACATGGCAAGATTGGGGAGGAAGTCGCTGCGAGTCAGCTTTATCTTCAAACGAGCCATTTCGGTCTTTTGGTTCAGAAGGTCGTATTCCGGACGATTGGAAATATCTGTAGAACCGTCGAATAGAACATTATTGTCCGTCGGGATATATAGTCCGTCCGTAGTCACTTCTATACGCTCCGTGAGAGGTGCGCCAATCACCTGGGCAAGATTCATCTGAGCCAGTCTGTAAGCATTGTCAGCCTTCAGTATGTTCAGTTCTGCCTCGTTCAGTTTCACCTGAACCTTAAGCACATCGTTCTGAGTGCGCACACCATGTTTCTTGGCATTCTCAACGGTCTTCTTCAGTTCATCGAGCACTGCCTTATAACTTCTGGCAACGCCACCCATTTCCTTTGCCCTGACACAGAGCACATAGGCATTGTCGGTATTCAGCAGCACTTCCTGTTCCGTCAGTCGCACTTTGTTCTGAGCCATCGACACGCCCAACTTGTTCATCTTATATCCGGCAGTAATCTTTCCTCCGGCATACAGCGGCTCGATGAAGCCGACTCCGGCAGTAAACACATTTCCTACTTTGAATTCAAGGAAATCGTCGGGCAACTTAAACCCGCCTGCAATACTTTTTATCCCGCCGACCAGCGGAGCATAAGCCGGATTGGCAGCCAACTGTGCCAACACATTCTGGGCATTTGCAATGCCACTGGCAAACGTAGTACTCAAGTCGGGATTGATTGTTGTCTTGCCTGTGTTGTAAAAGTCTGCAGCAATAATCTTGAAGTTTGGCAGGAAGTTGGTTTTCATCGCCTTCAAATCAGCCTCCTGTTTCTGAATCTGCAACTTTGAAGACGCCAAAGACTTGTTGTATTCCAACGCCCTGCTTCTGCACTCGTCCAGAGTCAGAGTTTCAGCCTGAACACAAAGCAGTCCGCAGACAAATGTACTAACTAATACAATATATCGTTTCATAATCATTTCACTTTAAAGAACAGTGCGTAAAGCACAGGAATAAATATAAGGGTAATCAGAGTTCCGGCAAACAGACCGCCCATGATAGTCACCGCAAGAGCACCGAACATAGCATCGGGCAAGAGCGGTATCATGCCGAGAATCGTCGTCAGACTTGCCATCATAACCGGACGCAGGCGCGACTTAGAACTGTCTATCAACGCACGCTTAGGTTCCACGCCCTGCTCTATCTGCAGGTTTATCTCGTCCATCAGCACTATTCCGTTCTTAATCATCATACCGATAAGTCCGAGCACTCCCACTATGGCGACAAATCCGAATGGTTTGCCCGACAAGACAACCGAAGGAATCACTCCGACAAGTATAAGTGGGATACAACAGAATATAATCGTCGGTTTCTTGAAGTCTTTAAACAACATGATAAGGATGAGTATCATCATGATAATAGCCATCGGGAACGCATTGAAGAGGTATTTCATCGACGTGTCACTGGCTTTCTTCTCACCCTCCCAAGTCAAAGAATAACCTGCGGGAAGCTGAATCTTCTCTATGTCTTTTGCAATAGCCTTTCTTGCATCTTCTGTTCCTACTCCAGGTCGCGGACTACACTGCAGTCGCTGGGTTCTCTGACCGTTATAACGGCAAACAACAGGTTCCTCCCAAAGAATATCAATTCCATTAGCTACTTGAAGCAAAGGAGTAGTAGCTGTCAAGGCACGAACAAGGTCTGCCTTCGTCAGGTTTCGAGTAAGCAGCTGCTGAATAGTATTCTTGTTCAAGTACTGACGCAGACGCGGTACGATACTGAACAACTCAACGCCGCTAAGGTTCGAAACCGGATTTCCGTTAGGGTCGGTACATTTTACATATATATGTTCCAAATGCGTTCCATCATAGAAACTGCCCACAGGAATACCAGCGGTATATGCCATCATCGAAAGCGACACATCCGAACGGGAAAGTCCACTGCGTCGGGCAAGCGGCTGACTGTAATCAACGGAGAGAACCGGCACTTTAGGTTCCCAGTCTGACGTAGGCAAGAACACCTTATCACTCCTCTCCACAATTGCCATGGCACTGTCGGTCAGTCGGTGCAGCACAGCCGGATCAGGTCCGTGGAAACAAGCCTCGATAGGATATTTCTTATACATCAGATTATATCTCTTGAACTTCACATACGCCTCAGGAAACATCCTGCTTATTTCATCTTGAAGTTCGTCGATATTATCTACAAGCGCGCTTGGCGATTCAAAGTCGATAATCAGTTCTCCGTACGCTAACGACGGCGTCGGAATGCTTCGAACCAGATTATAACGACCCGGAGCACCACCTACTGAAGCTGTTATGTGAGTGATATAATCCTTTTTCTTCAGATAGCGCTGTATTGAGTCAAGGTCTATCTCCGTCTGCTTGAAGTTATTACCCTCAGGCAATTTATACTCCATATACAGCTGGTCGTATTCCATATCAGGGAAGAATGCCTGATTGAGGAAACGATAAGAGAACGCACTGACGACAAACATAACTACAGCTATCAGAACTATCATCATGCGGTGGTTGATACCGAATTTCAGAATATTCTCAAGCACCGTATAGGCTTTTCCGCGATACAGTTCATTGGTATCAGCTGCATCACCTTTATTATTACTTGCAGAACCTTTCATTCCGTAATCCTTTGGCAACAGCCAACGATCGGACAACAATGGCACATGGAGCAAGGCAAGCACCCAACTGAGCATCAGCGAAACAGCTATGACTATAAACAAGTCACGCACATACACCCCGGCAGTATCAGGACTCAGGAATATAGGCAGGAAAGCAAGAATAGCTATCAGCGTAGCTCCGAGAAGCGGCATGGCTGTCTTCTGTCCTATCGACGTCAACGTCTCCAGTCGCGACAGCCCTTTCTGGCTATCCACAAGAATTCCGTCCACAATCACAATGGCATTATCCACAAGCATACCCATCGCCAAAATGAAACTTGCCAAGGACACACGTTGCAGCGTTCCGTCAAAACCCTTCAAGATAAGCAATGAACCGAATACAATCACCACCAGACTGTAACCGATGATAAGTCCGCTCTTCAGTCCCATAAAGAAAATCAGCAGCACAACAACTATCAGCACCGATTCTATCAGGTTTATCATAAAAGTGTTCAGGGCATCGTTCACACGGGTTGGCTGGAAAAACACTTTGTGCGTCTCCACACCGGCAGGCAGACGCTTTTCAAGTTCTGCCATCTTCTTGTCAACCTTCTCACCTATCTTAACAACATCGAACTGCGACGAACATGCTATCATAATACCCAAAGAACGTGCTCCGTCATACGACATCTCGTTGCGAGTAACACTTTCATAGTCCTCATACACCTTAGCTATATCCTTGAGAAGCAGTTGATCATCCTCGTGTCCTTGAATTATTACATTAGCAATATCTTCAACATTATTCAGCTTATCACTAACCGTCACACGAACACGGCGGTTTCCATTATCATAGTAACCAGCATAGCTCGTACTGTTCTGATTGCTCAATGTCTGCAACACCTCTATCGGCATCACACCAAGGTGAGCCATGCGGTCCTCAAGCAGTTCGATATTGATACACTCATTGCGGCGACCATATATATTTACTCGTGTCACACCGTCTATATCATTTATCTCACGCTTTATCAAATCAGCATATTCCGACAGTTCGTAGTCTCCAAGACCATCACCAGTCAATGCGAAAAACATTCCATACACATCACCAAAATCGTCCTTCACAATTGACGCCGATGCACCTTGTGGCAACACGCTCTGTGCATTCGCAACCTTACGGCGCAACATATCCCATTGCTGTTCTATCTCTTTCGGAGGAGTTGTTGTAACAAGTTCCACCGTAATCAGACTCAGGTCCGCGAAACTCTTACTGTCAACATTGTCTATCGTCGCCATCTCCCTTATTGCCCTCTCCAGTGGATCGGTAACCTCCAGTTCAACCTGATGTGCAGAAGCACCGGGATACGTTGTGACAACCATAGCTTGTCGCACCTTTATCTCCGGGTCTTCCAACTTACTCATGGCATAATAGGCTACCATACCGCCAACCATCAGACAGAATACCAGAAAGTTGACAAGATTTCTATTATCTAAAGCCCATTTACTTATATTCATCGCTGCAATCTGTTTTCTTCTGTTAAATCATACCTCCAACATTTGTCTTTGAAGGCTCTGCCATAATCTCAACTTTCTGTCCGTCAGACAAACTGTGAGCACCAGTACGAACTACCTTCTCTCCAACACTTAAACCACGCGATACAGTAACCGTACCATCAGGATTGATAAGATCTAATTTTACAACTCGCTCCCTAACAACGCCCTCCTTCTCATCAACAACAAACACACGAGTAACATCTCCATCTCTCACTAACGAAGTGGCAGGAATAATAATATCATGCTCTTCATCTTTTACTGCACCTGTCTCATCCATACTGCTGCGATGAGTACTTTTACGACCATAAACCATAGCCGACATACCAGCTGTAACTCCCTTGTGACCTACGCCATCCTTAAACTGCAAAAACACAGAATACAACTGATTGGCATTAGCCTCAACTGATGTACGAACAACCTTCAACGGATAACACTTCGCACCAGTCACATTGAACGTGCAATAGAATTCCAGATATTCATTCAGATTCATAAATTCTTTTGCTGGCAAGTCTATCTCTATTTCCAGTCTGTCGGAACTACTCAGTTCCACAACAGACAAACCCGCTGCAACAGCCTCACCACTCTCACGCAATTTTTGCTTTACAACTCCTGCCATAGGAGCCACAAGACGAGTATCGCGCAACTGATTAGTATGGTTTGCAAGTTTCTGGCTTATCTGCTGAAGACCATAACGAGCCTTATCATAATTCTGAGCAGTAGTACTACCATCCTCGTACAATGCGATAACACGTTCTGCATCAGCCTTCACCGATTCATATTCTGCTTTAGTGGCATTCAACTGAACCTGATAGTCACGGTCGTCCAATATAGCCAGCAACTGCCCCTTCTTCACATAGTCACCTTCCTTCACCACTACACGACTGATGGTTCCACTCACACGGAACGCAACATTCACCAAATCAGCAGAACGTACCAGGCCCGTGAACGACGTAGGGGGCAACTCACTAGCATCCCTGCACACTGACACATTGACCATCTTTGCAGTTTCATTACCTTGTTTCGAGTTTCCTCCACAACCTACTAATACAGCAACACATGCAAAAAACATATATCGTTGCAACACATACAACAAACGAGACACATTACATGTCTTGCCACTAAAAAATCTCTTCATGTTTAACGTGATTTTATTATTTCAACTACGTAATATCGATGCAAAATTACGGTTTAATTAGCGAACAACAAAAAAACATCTAAATAAAATAGCCAGAAAAGTCTAATAGTAAAAAAATAGCCTTACCTTTGCACTTAGTTTATAATCACAACAATGAAAAACTCAAAACCGAAACAGATAGCACCATCGAAATGGATGCAATGGGGATGGGCTTTTGCCTTCATCCTGGCATTCGTACTCTTTGCAGCCTATTACCTGATTACAGAAAATAGCGACACTCTCTTCATGGCACAAAGCCGATCGCTCTTCTACAATAGCGAAATCCATTTTAAAGAGTGTATGCAGCTGCCAGCCGGACTTCTATTTTTCATAGGAGGTTTCCTTACTCAGTTTTTCTATATTCCAGCGCTCGGAGCAGCAATACTCATTTTCCTTTGGGTAGTTATAGCTCTCATCACAAAGAAGGCTTTCAGCATACGGAACCTGCTCATGCCTCTGAACCTCGTAGTTCCATTTATGTTGCTCGTTTCAGTTATCGACCTCGGTTATTGGATTTATTACATTAAGTTCATAGGTTATTACTTTGTACCCACACTCGGACTCATGTTAGTCGTTTCATGGGCTGCACTCCGACTGCCTAAGAAAGGTCTGTGGACCGTCATTCCCGCGCTCACCTACCCTCTCTTCGGCATCTATAGCCTACTCTGCATGGCTATCACCGGACTACAAGGTGTTAAGGGCAAAAACGGAAACGACGAGAAAACACACTCGATGCAAGGCAAATGGTACCTGATGAACGTAGCTATTCCTTTCGTTCTCGCAGTCGTCACACCTGTCCTATGGTTCCGTGCCTATAGCGAACTGGCTTTAGAAAACGCATGGATTTCCGGCTTCCCTATTTTCGAAGCTGAAATGGCAAGCAGTTGGACTCTCTCCATGCCGTTCATCATTGCCATCGTGTGGTTGTTCATACTCGCCATACCCAAACCTGCCAAATGGACTAACCTCGTAGCAGATAAACTCAGTGGCAGCAAACTATCCCTGCTATGCTCAACACTAATATTCGTCGCACTTGCCTTCATCACTCACAAGGCTAATTTCGACAATTACAACTACCATGCTGAAATGCGTATGTATAATGCTGCAGAAGACTACGATTGGGATAAAATACTTCAAGAATCAGCAAAACTGCCTGGCGACGCTACTCGTGAGATGGTAATCCTGAAAAACATCGCCCTTTTCAACAAAGGTACTGTCGGAAACCAGTTCTTCCACTACAACAACATGGGAGAAAAGCCCTACGTACGCGATTCTCTCAAAGTACACATGGTACAGACAGCAGCCCCATTGCTTTATATGTTCCACGGGAAAGTCAATTTCTCTACCCGTTGGTGCATCGAAAACTCTGTAGAATACGGTTACAGCTACAACAACCTGCGTATTCTAACCATCTGTGCTCTCGTAAACGAGGAGTACAAGCTGGCACGCAAGTATCTCGACATACTGAGCAACACACTGTTCCAAAAGGAATGGGCTGAGCACTATATGCCTGCTACATCAAAAACATACATGCTCAATCAGCATAACATACAAAAATACTACCCCGAACTGGCAAACATCATCGATTTGCAACGCCACATGGGTTCCGTACTCGATGGAGATAACGGCATACCAGAGATGTATCTCATCAATTATTTCTCACGAAGCATGAACAAAGACAGTAAGTATTTCCAGGAAATGACACTCGTCTATGCCCTTGTGCAGAAAGACATACAACTCTTCTGGCCTCGCTTCGTGCAGTATGCATACCTCAATTCCGACAAAACCATGCCAATCCACTATCAGGAGGCTGCATATCTCTACGGAAAACTCGAACCACAAAGCATGGATATATCACGCATGCCTTTCGACCAACAACAGATAGTAGCTCGCTACGAACGTTTCAACCAAACGGCACAGTCACTCCTCAGTACAGGTTTGGACACTAAACAAGTAGGAGAAAACATGAAGGCTGTTTATGGCGACACATTCTGGTGGTTCTACTTCTTCTGTCGCGATATAGTTTCATACTAACCAATATTTTTTCTTTATGAAGTCATATAAATATAACCTTATAACAATGATACATTTACGTAATTTAGCTTTAATCTTAACTCTAACAGGCGCATTCATCTCCTGTAGCCGTCCTAAAGCACCTGACACATATATAGAGACTCAGGAACTTCCTGTGATTCGTCCCGATTATGCAGAGGTGACTATGCCTGCCAATATATGCCCTCCAAACTTTGCTGTCCTGCAAGGTACACACAACGTTGTGGCTCGTTTCACAGCTCCGGGCGGACTCTCCTACACGTATGGTGAAGATGGCAAAATCATCATCGATGAAGACGAGTGGGCAGAACTGCGTAACGCTGCCAAGGGTTCTGGCATTGCTGTTGAAGTATTTGCTAAGGTTTCTGAGGAATGGGTTCGTTTCAAACCATTCAATATTTACATTGCAGAGGAAGACATTGACCCATATATCTCCTATCGTAACATACAACCATCCTACGTGGCTTTCGAGAATATCGCCATTCGCCAGCGTAACCTCACCAATTACGACGAGAGCGACATCTACAGCAACATGCCTCTGTCAAACGAGAAAACAGGTCAGTGCATCAATTGCCACTCATATCAGAACTACAAAACCAGTCGTATGCTCTTCCACATGCGTCAGGGCTACGGAGGCACAATGATTGTAGATGAAGGAACTATCAAGAAAGTGGATCTGAAAACCGATTCCACTATCTCTGCAGGAGTATATCCTTCATGGCATCCACAAATCAATGTTATTGCGTTCTCTACCAACAACACAGGACAGTCGTTCCATACTAAGGACATAAGAAAGATTGAAGTACAGGACACTCGTTCCGACCTCATCCTCTACGACCCGCAAACCGACGAGGTAAGCATCATCGAGAACGACTCCAACGAACTCGAAGTATTCCCATGCTGGTCGGCAGACGGCAAAACTCTCTACTACTGTTCTGCTCACTTCGAATACCACAACGACAGTCTCGCCAAGGAAACAGAAATGATTCAGCGCTATAAGGAGGTTCACTACAACCTCTACGCAAAGAGTTTCGACCCTAAGACACGCACTTTCGGTCCTTCTGTAAAGATTTTCAATGCCGACTCACTCGGACTCTCCGCTACTCTGCCACGTGTTTCTCCCGATGGTAAATACCTTGTCTTCTCACTTGCCGAATTCGGGTGTTTCCATGTATGGCATCCAGATGCCGACATACAACTGATGGATCTTAAGACAGGCGAAGTACGACCACTTACAGAATTGAACTCCAACCAGTCTGAGTCTTATCCTTCATTCTCCAGCAATAGCCGTTGGATTATGACTGCCTCACGTCGTGACGATGGCAACTACACCCGTCCTTACATTTCTTATTTTGACAAGAACGGACAGTGCCACAAAGCATTCGAACTGCCACAGCGCGATCCTAATTTCTACACGTTCTTCCTTCGTTCCTACAATCGTCCTGAGTTCATGGTAGAACCCGTAAAGGTTACGCCACAGGAGTTTGTCAGCATTGCTCGCGAAGACCCTAAGAAGGTAACATTCAAAAGCAAGTAACACACATTCTTCCGACTATATAACCACACACCGCTCACAGTGTCTTTCATTAAGAAACATATCATCCCTATACTATTCGTCATCGTGGCATACACCATTCTCCTATGCCACGCAGACTATCTCTTTGCCATAAGCGACAACTCTCTGTTCGTTTCTGGTAAAACATTCATGCGTGAGATAATCTCCGAGCGTGGTGGACTGTGGGCATGGATAGGGTGCTGGCTCACTCAGTTTTTCTACTACCCCTGGATAGGTGCTGCTATCCTCATTCTCCTGTGGCTCATCACATACTACTGCCTCATCTCACTTTTCTCTTTGAAAGGATGGGCACGCCTCTTCGCACTCCTGCCACAATGTGCCCTACTCTATCTTCTGCTATGCCTCGGCTATTGGATATATTACATCAAGTCTGCCGGCATTGCATTCGTACCCACACTCGTACTCCTTTACGCATCTTTCCTCGCCCTAATCACTGATTACCTCATAAGACGTTTTCTCCATCATGCCCGCTGGTGGCAACCCTACCTCCTTTTCTTGCTTTCTTTCATTTCAGCTCGTCCTGTACTGAAGATCTATTCAGTCACCATGCCTGAAAAGAGTTTCTACAGCGAACTGCGTATGTATCGAGCTGTTGAGGAAGGTCGTTGGAAAGATATCATCAGCGAACACCATGCCATTGCCCAACCGACTAATCTTATGGTGGTTTATAAGAACATAGCCCTTATGCACACAGACAAACTGCAGGATATGTTCAAGACAAACAACTGCGGTTCTGTACCTGCACCTATTACACGCCTCATGCCGGCAGATACACTACAGATACATATCTCACGACTCGCTGCCCCAATGATTTATTTTCAGTACGGCCAACTGAACTACGCCTATGAAAGGGCTATGAGCAACATAGTAAAGTACGGACTCACTGCTCGAGATATAAAAGTCATGACTCGCTGTGCAATAATGAATCAGGAGTTCGACCTTGCTCGCAAATACATCTCTCTGCTCAAGGCAAGCATTTTCCACCGTCAGTGGGCAAACCAGCAGGAACGCTTCATTTATTCCAGCACGCTACTCATGCAGTCTGATGAGTTTAAGAATATCGCACCATTACTCACCGACGAACCCGACAACCTCGATTCCGATAACGGTATGTGCGAACAATGGATTCTCAATCACTTTGCCGACCTCCTGCATCCTTCAAACCCAAAACTCGAAGATGTCATCATAACCACATCCCTATGGGCAAAGGACGAATATGCCTTCGACGTGCATTTCTACAATTACGTTAATGCACACCCCAACGATGCCATTCCGCAACTCTACCAAGAGGCTGCCATACTCCTCTGCACACGCGAGGACTCCCCAATCACACTCGACCATTTCCCGTTCGACAAATTCATTGCCGACCGCTATAACCGATTCGTAAACGACTACAACCAGTTGTCCGCCCAACGACTCTCCGACACGGAGATGTCAAAACGTCTCCATGCCGTCTATGGCGACAGCTATTGGTGGTACTATTATTTCTACACCGACTTTAATCTTTATTAATTATGAAAAACTATATCCTACTCTGCCTTTTAACAGCAACAACCACCTACGCTACTGCACAGGACATGGTTGAAAAGTACAAAAACGCATTTGCAATCAATTCCAAGTATCATTGGAAAATGAAAAACGGAAACGTCGAAGCCCACAAGGGTAAAGACGGCAATTTCTGGTATTCTGTATATAACGGCGACAGCACCGTCTATTACAGTGTTGACAGCAAGACTGGAGCCAAAGAACTCATCTCCGACCCACGTCCTCGTCGTCACCCTCATCATGATGGTAATGGTCACCACTGGATGGAAGTACTCGACGAGAAGGACGGACATGCAGAGTCTCCTACCCTCAAGAACACATTTATTATTCATAAGGACAACGACCTCTATCTGTCTGACGAGCGCGGAGAACAACACACACTCACCCAACTAACCTCCGACGGTCAGGACACCTGCTATTATTCCTCTTGGGGACGTTGGTCTGAAGATGGTAAGTACTACGCTACAGTACTCATAAAACCCGCACCAAAGCGTTTCGTAACCTACACCCTTTCTTCACCTACCGATCAGGTACAGCCACGCTATTCAAAACAGGAATATGCAAAACCTGGTGATTCTCTCAACTACCGCATTCCTGTCATCATCGATGTAGAAAACCATCGCACCATACGTCCTCAGTCCTGTAATCTTTTCCTCAGCCAATATCAGGTAGAGGCTCCTGTATGGGATGCAGGCGGTCAGACCGTTACTTTCGAATTCAACGAACGCGGTCACAAGACTTATCGCGTTCTCGAAATGAATCTCAAGGGCGAAGTAAAGACTCTCATTGAGGAGAAGAACGATAAGTATGTAGCATACTCACGTAACCTGCGTCGCGACATCAATCCTAATTTCATACTTTGGAAGTCCGACCGCGACGGACATGCACATCTCTATCTCTATAACCGCAAGACAGCAAAGCTCACCCAACTCACCAAAGGCGACTACTGGGTACGCAACGTCATTGCCCACGATTGCAACGATAAGGGACAGGGCTTCGTCATCTTCTCTGCCAACGGCATGAACTGCAAGAATATAGGTAAAGTCGCTTCAAGTCTCGACGGAACAATTTCACAGGAAGACCCATACAATATCCACTATTATCGTCTCGACCTGAAGTCAAAGAAGGTCGTTGCCCTCACACCCGAGGAAGGTAACCACCGTGCTACTTACAACGAGGATTCCCAGACTCTCATCGACACATACTCCACTCCGCTCTGTCCTCCAACTACCCTCCTCCGTTCTGCTATCGACGGCAAAGTCATCTCCACCCTCGAGACTGCCGACATAAGCAAACTGAAGGATGCAGGCTGGACAGCTCCAGAAGTGTTTGTTGCTCCCGGTCGCGACGGCAAGACCGACATGTGGGGACTCATTCGTCGTCCTCGCAACTTCGACCCGTCCAAGCGCTACCCCGTCATCGAATACATCTACTCAGGTCCTGGCGACCAGTACGTACCTAAGTCATTCTCACCATCCCTCTACTACATGGATGCACTCACCGAACTGGGCTTCATCGTCGTACAACTCGATGCCATGACTACCTCATTCCGTTCCCTCGACTTCGAACAGGTATGCTATAAAAATCTCAAAGACTCCGGTTTCCCCGACCGCATTGCATGGATAAAGGCAGCAGCACAGAAATATCCATATATGGACATCGACCGCATGGGCATCTATGGTTGTTCTGCCGGAGGTCAGGAAGCACTCGGAGCCCTGCTCTTCCATCCTGAGTTCTACAAAGCCGGTTATGCTGCTTGTGGTTGCCACGACAACCGCATGGATAAAATCTGGTGGAACGAACAGTGGATGGGTTACCCAGTCGATTCCAGCTATATCGAATGCAGCAACGTAGTCAATGCCCACAAACTCCAAGGCAAACTCATGCTCCTCGTTGGTGAAATGGACGACAACGTCGATCCTTCCTCATCCTACCAGGTAGTCAATGCCCTGCAGAAGGCAAACAAAGACTTCGAATTCATCCTCATTCCTGGTGCCCACCACACCATGGGTGAAGCCTACGGCGAACACAAGCGTTTCGACTTCTTCGTAAAGAATCTCCTCGGCATCGACCCTCCAGCCTGGAGCCTCTTAGACAAAAAGGAAGAAAAGAAGTAAAGCCCCAAGTAAGTCCCCAAGTTGAGTCCTGCGATATACCATATCGCAGCCAAAATAAAAAAGAATGGAACAAACCAACCGCACCAAAGAACTCGGCACAGCCCCAATCAGTTCCCTGCTGCTGAAGTACGCCATACCAGCCGTCATAGCAATGGCTGCCTCATCGCTTTACAACATTGTTGACCGCATCTTCATAGGTCACATACCCGATGTAGGCACACTTTCCTTAGGCGGACTGGCTGTCACCTTCCCCGTCATGAACCTCGCTGCAGCATTCGGGGCAATGGTTGGCGTGGGTGGTTCCACACTCATGTCCATAAAACTCGGACAGCGCGACTACGAAGGTGCAAAACGGGTACTGGGGAACATCGTGGTTCTCAACGTCATCATGGGCATCCTTGTGTCCGTCGTTGCACTCATCTTCATCCATCCCCTCCTCACCTTCTTCGGTGCCAGCGAAAACACCTACCCTTATGCCTATGAGTATATGTTCATTATACTTCTGGGCAACGTCATTCCACACCTCTACCTCGGACTCAACGCAGCACTGCGTTCCACAGGTCACCCGCGTGCAGCGATGATGGCTACTGTAGCAACCGTCGTCGTAAACTCCATCCTCGACCCCCTCTTCATCTTCACCCTCGACATGGGCATTCGGGGAGCTGCCATAGCCACAGTGCTCTCGCAACTCTTCGCCCTCTGTTTCGTATGGATAAAACTCTCTTCACCGAAAGACCTCATCCACCTGCAACGGGGCATCTACGGACTTCGAAAGACCATCGTACGCACTATACTATCCATCGGACTCTCACCCTTCTGCATGCAACTCTGTGCCTGCCTCGTAGTCATACTCATCAACAAAGGACTGGCTACCCACGGAGGCGACATAGCCATCGCAGCCTATGGAATAATCAACAGCGTACTCTTCCTCTCCGTCATGATAGTACTCGGCATCTGTCAGGGCATGCAACCTATCGCAGGATTCAACTACGGAGCACAACTCTACAACCGTGTCACCCTCGTACTGCGTTATGCCATCTACATGGCAACCACAGTCATGTGCATCGAATTCGTCATCTGCGAATTCTTCCCTGAATACATCATACTGCCATTCACCTCCGACACCGACCTCACCCGCATCTCCGTAATAGCTATGCGCATCATCGTATGCATGTCGCCACTTGTCGGATTCCAGATTGTCACGAGCAACTTTTTCCAGTCTATCGGAATGCCTAAGCGAAGCATATTCCTTAGCGTCAGCCGCCAACTGGTATTCCTCGTGCCCTTCCTCATCATATTCCCCGAACTGCCAACTGCCGACGGCACACTCTTGGGCACTAACGGAGTATGGATAGCCATCGCAGCAGCCGACGCCATTGCATTCATCACCTCCGCCATCATGCTCTGGCAATACTACCATGGAGGCGAATCAACCCATCTGAAGAGTCAGGCACGAGCACAAAGTCTGCCTCACCGCATTGCAGTCCTAATGTTTTTTATATTATAATACTTGATTATCAGTTATTTAAATACAATAGCAATCTGTGCCCCTTAACTCGATTTAAGCCCCTTTCAGAAAACTTTTGACTGCGATGACGACCTAAAAATCTATGGCAGAAATTTACGCTGAGAGATGTACTCTTCAACTAAATTGCAGAAGAACCACTAAATTCAAAAAAATATCCCAACTTTAGCAGAAGTATAGAAATTAGTTTGTATTGTTCGCTTCGCGCAAAATACTCTCGCTCGAAATTAAAAATAAACTAGATTTATTTTGTATTTTGCTCGCTTACTCGTATTTTTGCGCAGAATAAAAATTGAAGTTATGAGCAATAAGGTGTTGATACAGCAGACTGTTTCTGATTATTTTAAGACACAACCTGTACTGAAAGCATGGCTGTTTGGTTCCTTTGCTCGTGGCGAGGAAACACCAAATAGCGATGTAGATTTAATGGTAGTTTTCGATCATAGTTCTCCAATCGGTTTGTTTGCATATTCCCGTATGCGCAGAGAGTTGGAAGAACGTTTGGGAAGAAAAGTTGACTTGGTTGAAGATGGAACACTACGCCCTGCAATTGGTGATTCAGCCCTTAAAGACATGCAAATTGTATATGAGAGAGCGCATTAAAGATAAAGACCGCCTTGTACATATAATTGAATGTATAAAGCATGTCAACGATTTTCTACGAGGAAAGTCGTTTGAGGAAATGAAGGCTGATATCATGTGCTATCATGCGGTTGTTTACAATATTATGATTATTGGAGAAGCTGCCAATCTGCTCACCAGGGAATTTCGTGCAGAACATCCTCAGACTCCTTGGCGTGATATTGTAGACATGAGAAATGTTCTTGTACATGGTTACTTTACCACAAGTCCATTGTTTATTTGGGAAACATATACCAATGATTTACCTTTGCTTCAAGAGCAAATAAACAAATATATAGAAGAATAAATTAATTCACTTATCCTACTTGCCTATGAGATAATTCATACATAAAGAAATATAAATAGAAAAGCGTCCGCTTAAGTTCTTGTATTCCTAAATCGGCAAAATTAAAGAATGCACAAGAGTAATAGCTTGGATGCTCACGCTGATGGCGTGGGCTTTTACTCGTTAAAGTGCATTGGGTGTTTGCCGATACCTTGGAATACGTAGACGAAAGTAATTGTCCACGTTTTCTTTTTTTGTGCCTATACTGAAACCATGAGTCATTAATCTGAAATCATTTATAAACTAATTATTAATCCTAAACAATTATGAAAACAAAGAAATTTTTTATGCTTTTGGCAGCAGTGTTGCTGAGCGTAAGTGCATTTGCACAGAGTGGTAACAACGAACCTCTTAAAGGTGATGTCAATGGAGATGGTGTTGTCGATTATGCTGATATTGATGCTGTCATAGAGATTATGAAAAATGCAGGCGGCTATGTTGATAGCAATTATTATTGGTATGTTGGACATACTGATCCTTCAACAATGAGTGAGATTTCACCAATGGCAGAAGGTAATGGTCCTGGTTGGAGAAAGATTGGAACAACTTTACCAACATATAATGAGAATAATAGATTGTGGAGCAGCGCTACAAATGGAGATATTGTTATAGCATCAGGATTGAATTTTAGTAATATTTATATTGCAATTCCTAATACAACTACTATACCACATAATGGTTTAGGAGGAAGTTGCCTAGAAGATGGTTCATATACAAAATTACCTAATACAACTACTATAGATAGAGTAACATATACAATTTATAAATCTACTTCAGATGCTTTACAGAGATATTCTGATGAAATATACTAATAAAATTTGGTAAAATATTCTGAAAATTCTAAAAAATATATAATATAAATAATATTATGTTTTGTAACAAATTCATCATAGGAAAACTCGTTAAGGTTCTTCCTGAAAACAATTCAAACTCCAATGTGTTTGATGTAGATACATTGCGAATAACAAGTATTTCTTCATCAAGAGAACTTGACCAATATGTCGTTTTAGAAAGTCATATGTATCAAGAAATTTTTGGTAAGAAAAAGATTTCTTCTAATGCGTCAAAAAAACGATTATCTGTTGTAAAGATTTCCTATAATGGTTCTTCAATATATCGAGCATATCTTTCTGCACCTGCAGTTGGCTTTAAAAAAGATTATGTTGCATTAACTCCCAATTCAATATATGAGTTAAGTCAGGAAGAAAAGATCAATTTACTCGATAATGTTACCCTAACAAAGGGCTCTTGGTGGAAATATTATTGGAATAGTCCTAATGCTGCAGAAAGGATGTCGTTCAGAATAGGAATTTGTGGCATTCTTGTCACCATATTATTATCCTATAGTACAATATGGTCTTTGATGAAATATTGTATTAGTTTATTTTAATTATGTGTCATTCTCTATAAATCTATAAAAACAATGAAAACAAAAATTTTCTTTTTTCTCGCAACAATGATGTTGTGTTGTGCAAGTGTCTTTGCACAGAGTGGGAACAATGAACCTCTTCAGGGTGATGTCAACGAAGACGGAATTGTCGATGTGGCCGATATAGCTGCTATCATCGATATTATAAAAAACTCTAACAATTATTTTTGGTATGTTGGACAAACTAATCCTTCAACAATGAGTGAGATTTCACCAATTGTTACAGATATGACTTCACCAGGTTGGAGATTAATTGGAACAACTTTACCAACATATAGTTCTTCAAACAAATTATTTGAATATGTTGAAGGTGGAGAAATTGTTACCGGCACTTCACTTGCTAAACAATATATTGCAATTCCTGCCAATAGTTCTGCATGTCCAAGAGATGGTTTAGGTAATGATGCATCTACAGTAGATATGTATACTAAACTTTCTAATGTGACTATTTCTGGAGTAACATATAAAGTTTATGAAACAGTTGGTAAATCTAGAAAATTAGCAATTGATATTTATTAAAAATATAGATTCATTAGTGTCCCGTTAAAATGGGACGAGTTTAAATATTAATCAAATAGCCCCGGAATGAGGGAACCAAATCGATCTTTGACATCGTTGAAATTAGTCTTATCGAACAGGTCTAGAAGGTGAGTTTTGTCTGTCAATGAGATGCTAAGAATCTGCAAGACCTCATAGGTCGATCGTTCTAGCCGCATATCATGTTGGACAATAGCCACGAGACAGTATGTGATAATAGCCACACTGATTTGTATGCGTACAGCATTCTCCGTCGTACCCCAAAACCTCTTTATCTTTAGATGTTGCTTAAGCCATTTGAAGAATAGTTCTACCAGCCATCTTTTCTTATAGAGATTTGCGACATCCAATGCGGAAAGATGCTTTGCATTCGTCAGGAAAGTGAACTCACGGTCGTCTTCCTCGTCATAGTAGCGAATGAGTCTGAATGACTCTGGATACTTCTTTTCCGAGAGATAACCAGTCAGTTTTACTTCTGCATCAGTCAGCACGTTTTTAGGCATTCTTCGCTTCCATTTGACTATCTTGTACTTCAGGTTCGTCTTGGCTCTGACAACAAAGAAAGACTCTGTAAGGTGTATTCTGTAGAGTTCCCTGAATGAGTCGTAAGCCCTATCGAATACGTAGTAAGCATTTGGCTCACAGGAAATTGAAGATATTGCCGTTGAATCATGCTTAGATGCTGTGGTCACAGTATAGAAGGCCGGAACCTGAGCCTCAATGTCATATAAGACATGGGCTTTGATGCCTCCCTTCTTTCTTCGAAACTTCGCCCATGGGAATGTTGCCAGACACAACGGGATAGTAGTTGAATCAAAGGCATATTTCTTTCCTGAGATATCCAAGATGTTGGTCGTTCGCTTCTCGCAGGCTTCCTTCATCATATAGAAAGCGAAGTCCTCGAAGATCCTGTAGTCACGATTCTGATTTGCTGACGCAAGAGTCGTTTTGGCGATAGGTTCACGACCTAATCCAAGATGGTATTGCTTGGCCCGATGTGCTTCAAAAGCCACAATCAGATCACGAAGACTCTCACGATTACTAAGTTGGCCGAACATCATCGCAAGCAACTGGTTCCAACAGGTGAAGTGCTTCACGTAGCGATTGCCATCATACTTGCGAACGTAGTTGTTAAACTGAGTCCTGTTCAGAAAAGCGGTAAGTTGAGCAAAAACGAATTTGTCCTGGAACATAGCAGTCAATTATATTTGGCTGCAAAGTTACAAAATCAAGTCCGTTTCATTTCAAAAAACCGGCTAATAGACTGAATTTTAATTATTTCAAAGAGCGATTAGTCCACTTTAACGGGACAGTAGTGAACAATAATTTAAAATAATTGACAAATAATTTTATTGGAATAATTATTGGTTCAATTATTGGTAATTAGCTTCGCTGAGCCGTTTGCACACTCCTTAAAGATTGAGCCTCTTCACAGAAGCATCCTCGGCTCATCTTCAATGTCGTGCTCTGCGCGAGTTGTTTGTAATTATTGTTGGAAAATATTGCGCCAAGCAATAAGAATAAAGCCTTGATGGCTTTCACCCAATAATTTGAAATAAAAGGTTACAGTTATTGTTTATCTACGCTGGCTAAGGTTTTTGTCTTAAAGATTTCTGATTAAAAAAATTGGTGTGATTGGCTTCGTCGAACCGCTTAATACCTCCAGAATATTATGTGTTGGCTCCGCCGAGCCAGTTGCTTATTCGTTATATATTGAGCCTCCCCGCAGGGGCAACGTCGGCTCATATAAAATCTCATCACTGCGTGGGTTCCCGCAGGGGCTACTTCGGGCATTATTCTGTGGCGGTCTTTGCGAGGTTTCGTGCAATTAGTGTTCGAAAAAAAACGACTGCATTGCAGCCGATAGAGGGTATAAAGAAGATGTTTTTAAGTTTTTCCAAAAAAAATTCGGTGATTCTAAATAAAGTAATTACATTTGCAGCAATTCGTAGGAACACATAATAACAGGAATATGAAAAAAATTAATCTATGGTTGATGACTGCCCTACTCGCTTTGGTTTGTGGCGGCAGTCTGATGACAAGTTGTGACAAGAAAGGTAATGAACAGGCTGAGGCTTTGTTTGAGTTTACTGATTCGACTGAGGACAGAAGCCAGTTTGTGGTACTGACCGATGTGATACCTGATGCTATTCTGGAAATTCGCTATTTCGGCACTTATAATTTTGTGGGGGAACGCATCGACGGTTATAAGGCTCCGATTGCTTTGCTGACAAAAGAGGCTGCTGACTCGCTGAAGCTTGTAAGCAACGATCTGAAGCAGGTAGGCTTTCGTCTGAAGATTTACGATGCTTACCGACCACAGAAGGCTGTTGACCATTTCGTTCGTTGGGCAAAAGATTTGGATGCTACGGATATGAAGCAGTATTTCTATCCTGACTTGGAGAAGGAGGTACTGTTTCCACAGGAGTACATAATGGCAAGAAGCGGACATTCACGCGGTTCGACGCTCGACTTGACTCTCTTCGACATGAATACGGAGAAGGAGGTGGATATGGGTGGCACATTCGACTGGTTCGGTCCTGAGAGTCATCCTGATTTCTGTGGCGATCCAGATACCTTCGAATATACTGGTAAAAATGAGAAGAGTCCGCAGGGAAGAAGCATCACGGCTGAGCAGTTTGCTAACCGCATGATTCTGCGCCGGGCTATGATGGCTCACGGTTTCAAGCCGTTCCGCACTGAGTGGTGGCACTTCACTCTGGAGAATGAGCCGTTCCCTGACACTTACTTTACTTTTGACGTGGAAATTTGAACGAAAACGAAAACTCAATAACCAATAACCTATAACCAATAACCATTACAAGCGATTTTGACAAAATGTCAGTCTGAGAAGGGCTGGCATTTTTTTTGTATAATCTTTTGGCAGTAATTAATTAATTGTAAAATTTGGAAGGATTAGCAGGCGGGGCAACTCCTAACTCCTAATTCCTCATTCCTAACTAAAAACGACTATGACAAACGGTAACATCGGGGTTACGACTGAGAACATCTTCCCCGTTATCAAAAAGTTTCTCTATAGTGATCATGACATTTTCATCCGTGAGATTGTAAGTAATGCTGTGGATGCCACCCAGAAGCTGAAGACTCTGGCTAGCAAGGGCGAACTAAAGAGCGAGGCTGGCGACCTGACAGTTAATGTCAGTATAAATAAGGAGGCTGGCACTCTGACTGTCAGCGACCGCGGTATCGGTATGACAGAGGAGGAAATCGATAAGTATATCAATCAGATTGCGTTCTCGGGTGCCAACGACTTTCTGGATAAGTATAAGGAGGATGCAAATGCCATCATCGGACATTTCGGTCTCGGTTTCTATTCTTCGTTTATGGTCAGCAAGAAGGTGGAGATTATCACCAAGAGCTGGCAGGAGGGAGCAAAGGCCGTGAAGTGGTCGTGCGACGGCAGTCCTGCTTTCACCATCGAGGAGGTGGACAAGGCTGACAGAGGTACTGACATCGTGATGTATATCGATGATGACTGCAAGGATTTCCTTGAGGAATATAAGATTGGCGAACTGCTGCGCAAGTATTGCCGTTTCTTGCCTATTCCTGTTAAGTTCGGCATGAAGAAGGAATGGGTGGACGACCCGGACAATAAGGACGAGAAGGGTAATCCGAAGCGCAAGGAGATTGAGGTGGATAATATTATCAATGATACTACCCCACTCTGGACCAAGAAACCTGCCGACCTGAAGGATGAGGACTATAAGGAGTTCTACCGTAAGCTGTACCCGATGAGCGACGAACCTCTGTTCTGGATTCACCTGAACGTGGATTATCCGTTCAACCTGACAGGTATCCTTTACTTCCCGAAGGTGAAGAGTCAGTTCGACCTGCAGAAGAACAAGATTCAGCTGTACTGCAACCAGGTGTTCGTGACAGACTCGGTAGAAGGTATCGTGCCTGAGTTCCTCACTCTGCTCCACGGAGTTATCGACTCTCCGGATATTCCGCTGAACGTGTCACGCAGTTACTTGCAGAGCGACCAGAACGTGAAGAAGATTTCTTCTTACATCACCAAGAAGGTAAGCGACCGACTGGCAAGCATCTTCAAGCAGAACAGAAAGGAATTTGAGGAGAAGTGGGACGACATAAAGATTTTCATCGACTACGGAATGCTCTCAGACGAGTCGTTCTACGATAAGGCTAAGTCATTTGCCCTATTCAAGGATACCGAGGGTAAGCACTACACATATGAGGAGTACCAGACCCTCATCAAGGACAATCAGACTGATAAGGACGGCAACCTCATCTATCTGTATGCTCAGAACCGCGACGACCAATACACTTATATCGATGCTGCTCAGGCAAAGGGATATAATGTATTGCTGATGGACGGACAACTCGACCCTGCTATGCTCGGAATGCTGGAGCAGAAGATGGAGAAAACACGTTTCACCCGTGTGGACGGAGATGTAATCGACAAACTCATCGTGAAAAGCGACGAGAAGAAGGAGGAACTGCCAGAGGAGGAGAAGAAGTCGCTGACAGAGACCTTCAAGAATGCTCTGCCAACTATAGAGAAGACCGAGTTTATGGTTGACGCACAACCTCTTGGCGAGGGAGCGGCACCTGTCATCATCACTCAGAGCGAGTATATGCGACGTATGAAGGAGATGGGACGCCTGCAACCGGGTATGGCTTTCTATGGCGAGATGCCTACAATGATGAATCTGGTGCTGAATACCGACCACAAACTGATTAAGGAAAGCATCAAGGATGCGAAGCCGGAAGTGGTTAGCCAACTCATCGACCTGGCTCTGCTGCAGAACGGTCTGTTGCGTGGCGAGGCTCTGACGAAGTTTATCAAGAGAAGTGTGGATCTTATCTAAGAGAATGACTTTTGCAAGAAAAGGCTTTGACAGAATAATAAAACGAGGACGATTTTCGTTATATATTTTTGTATGAACGAACTTCGTGAACATATACTAAAAGTAAAGAGAGGCTTCGCAGCTGTTCTCTTTGCTTTTTGTTTTATTATAGTCTGTCGGGCTGAAAGCGTTATCATCAAGGGTACTGTTGTTGATGATAAAAAGCAACCGATAGAACTGGCTCAGGTAAGGGTGGAAGGAACTGCCACAGGTGGCGTTTGCGACTTAAAGGGCCGCTTTCGCTTCGTTGCGGAATCAACTGATTCAGTAGTAGTTGTTGCATCAATGGTCGGCTATGAAACAAGGAAGCGAGTGCTGAAAAATCCGCAGGACTCAGTAACCGTTTCGTTTATGTTGTTGCCACTCGGATTTGAACTGGGCGAGGTGGAAGTGAAGGAGATAAGACGACAGACGAACACGATGAGCGACGTAAGCATTCGCGACATGAAACACATGGGTAATGCCAGCGGCGGAGGTGTGGAACAGGTGATAGCTACTCAGGCTGGTGTGAGCACTCATAACGAGATGAGTTCGCAGTATAATGTGCGTGGAGGTTCGTTCGACGAAAATTCTGTATATATGAACGGCATAGAGGTGTACAGACCTCTGCTCATCCGTAGCGGACAACAGGAAGGACTGAGTATCATCAACCCCGACATGGTGGAGAAGGTGAGTTTTTCGGCAGGCGGATTCGATGCCCGATATGGCGAGAAGATGTCGAGTGTGCTTGACATCACATACAAGAAGGTGAAGGGTTTCGAAGGCAGCGTGTCGGGTAGTCTGCTCGGAGCCAGTGCCTATGCCGGTTACGGAACGGATAAGTTCTCCATGACTCATGCGTTCAGGTACAAGACGATGAAAAACCTGTTGAGCACCCAGCAAACAAAGGGTGAGTACGACCCTCGCGATATGGACTACCAGACTTATATCAGCTGGAGTCCGAACAGCCGATGGACTTTCGACCTGATGGGTATCATCTCGCTCAACGACTATAATTTCAGACCGAAAGACAGGGAGACGAGGTTCGGAACGCAGGAAAACACGAAGGACTTCAAGGTGTATTTCGACGGACAGGAGAAGGATAAGTTCCACACTTACTTCGGAGCTTTCTCGACTACATATAAGTTCAACCCTATGAACTCGCTTACTTTCAATCTGTCGGCATTCAAGACTACAGAACGCGAAAAGTACGACATAAGCGGTCAGTACTGGTTGAGTCAGTATGGCGAGGAAGAAGGAGGTCTGGGTATCGGTACTTATATGGAGCACGCCCGTAATCAGTTGAATGCAAGAGTAGTGAACGCAGGACTGACAGGCAGGTCGCGTTTCACAGCCCACGACCTGAAGTACGGAGCTCTGATGAAGTTTGAGAAGGTAACGGAGTCGATGCGCGAATGGGAATTCCGCGATTCGGCAGGTTACTCACTACCCCACTCTGAAAACCGTATTGACCTCATCTATAATATGGTTTCGAAGAATGAGGAAACCAGCAGACACTTGGAGATGTTCGTACAGGACACTTGGAGAACAGAGACTGACAAGGGCGAGATTGTGCTGAACTACGGAGCCCGACTGACTAACTGGAGCTGGAACAAAGAATGGCTGGTGAGTCCGAGAGCTACCATAGCTTTCATTCCGGCAAAAATACCAGACCTCGTAGTACGATTCTCAACCGGTCTGTACTACCAAACGCCGTTCTACAAGGAAATGCGAGACACCACAAAAGTAAACGGAAACACTATCGCCTTCCTGAACAAAGACATAAAGTCGCAACGCTCTATCCACTTCGTACTCGGAGCTGAGTATAAGTTCAGAGTGAACCAAAGACCGTTCAAACTGACTGCTGAGGCATACTACAAGGCATTGAGCAACCTGATTCCATACAATATTGACAATGTACGAGTAATCTACTACGGCGGAAACATTGCAAAGGGTTATGCAGTAGGACTCGACATGAAACTGTACGGAGAATTCGTGCCAGGCACAGACTCGTGGGTAAGCGTAGGACTGATGAAGACACAGGAAAAGATAAACGGAAGCAGTAAGTGGGTGCCAAGACCAACTGACCAGTTGCTGAACTTCTCGCTCTTCTTCTCCGACTATTTCCCAAATACAGACCGATGGAAAATCACAGTCAGAGGACATTATGCCAGCGGACTACCCTTCGGACCTCCACACTCAGGACGCGAAAAACAAGTGTACAGGATGAAGGCATACCGAAGAGTGGATATAGGACTGTCGTACCGACTGCTGAACAACGAAGACCGCCACATACGTACCCGCGGACTCGGCATCTTCAAGAATATATGGCTCGGAGTGGATGCATTCAATGTGCTTGGCATCAACAACGTAAACTCGTACTATTGGATTACCGACATCACAAACAACCAGTATGCCGTTCCGAACTATCTGACAGGCCGACAAATCAATGCAAGGGTTTTATTTGAATTCTAACGGCACCATTTTTTTACATATTTATTTTGTATTTCGCTCGCTTACTCGTATCTTTGCACAAGAAAGATTATTCACTATTTTGTTTAATATAAAAACGTTTTTATTATGACTATTCAAGAGTATAATTTTGCTGGTAAGAAAGCAATTGTACGTGTAGATTTCAATGTTCCTATTCAGGAAGGTAAAATTACTGATGACACTCGTATCCGTGGTGCATTGCCAACTCTGAAACTCATCCTCGAAAAGGGTGGCTCGCTGATCATCATGTCACACATGGGCAAGCCAAAGGGTAAGGTAAAGCCAGAACTCTCACTTAAGCAGATTGTTCCTGCTGTAAGCGCAGCACTCGGCGTTCCTGTTCAGTTTGCTGACGACTGCCAGAAGGCTGACGCTCAGGCTGCAGCTCTGAAACCAGGTGAGGTACTCCTGCTCGAAAACCTCCGTTTCTACCCAGAAGAGGAAGGTAAGCCAGTAGGTGTAGAGAAAGGTACTCCTGAATACGACGAGGCTAAGAAGGCTATGAAGGCAAGCCAAAAGGAATTTGCTAAGAAACTCGCTTCATATGCTGACTGCTGGGTAATGGATGCATTCGGTACTGCTCATCGTAAGCACGCTTCTACAGCTGTCATCGCTGACTACTTCGATAAGAACGACGTAATGCTCGGTCTGCTCATGGAGAAGGAAGTACAGGCTGTAGATAACGTATTGAAGAACATCAAGCGCCCATTCGTAGCTATCATGGGTGGTTCTAAGGTTTCTACTAAGATCGGTATCATCGAAAACCTCCTAGGTAAGGTAGATAAGCTCATCCTCTGCGGTGGTATGACTTATACATTCATGAAGGCTCACGGCGGTAATATCGGTGACTCAATCGTTGAGCTCGACAAACTCGATGTAGCTCTCGGAGTTGAAGAGATGGCTAAGAAGAACGGCGTAGAACTCGTTCTCGCTGAAGATTCTGTATGCTGCACAGGTTACGACTTCTCTACTTTCTCTGTAAAACCAGGTGCTCAGGTTAAGACTTTCCCATCTAACAATATCGAAGACGGTTGGGACGGACTTGATGTAGGTCCTAAGAGTCAGGCAAAGTTTGCTAAGGCAATCGAAGGCGCTAAGACTATCCTCTGGAACGGTCCTGCAGGCTGCTTCGAGTGCGAAGACTTCACAGCTGGTTCACGTGCTGTAGGTGAGGCTGTAGCTAAGGCAACTGCTGAAGGCGCATTCTCACTCATCGGTGGTGGTGACTCTGTAGCTTGTGTAAACAAATTCGGACTTGCAGACAAGGTATCATACATCTCTACTGGTGGTGGTGCTCTGCTCGAGGCTATCGAAGGCAAGGTACTCCCAGGTATTGCAGCCGTTAAAGGAGAATAAGCATTGACTATAAACAAACTACACATGACAACAAAGACCTTAGCCTTCGTGGCAAAGGTTTTTGTTGTCTGTTTTTTAACTCTCGCCTGTTCCGGAAATAAAGAACAAGCGAAACAGAATACAGACGATTCGCTGGGCATAAGACTGGCTGTACTGCCAGTAGTGGATTGTCTGCCATATTATTATGCAACAAATGAAGGCATCTACGACTCGCTCGGGCTGCACGTAGAACTAGATACCTATGCAGCTGCGATGGATGCCGATACTGCGTTTTGCAAAGGACATACCGACGGAATAGTGACCGATATGGTGAAAGCCTGCATCTGGAAGGCTGCAGGCGATAGCGTGAAAGTGGTGATGAGTGGCGAATTGAAATTATACTTGATGACTGCCTTTAGCGCCCGAATCAGACAGACAAGCAGTCTGAAGGAGAAGATAATAGGCATCACACGCAATTCGGCTGTCGATATGTTTACCGACGAACTGTTGTGGCAAGCACGTTTCGTTTCGACAGACCTGAACAAACCACAGATAAACAACCTGACACTCCGTTGTCTGATGGTAGATCAGAACCAATATGACGGAGCTGTGATGCCAGAACCTTTTGCATCGGAATGCGAAGCAAGAGGGGCACGAAGAATAAAGAGTACTGACGAACTGAACCTGACACTAAGTGCCGTAGTAATGCGCGATAGTGTATTGAAGGCTCATAAAGAGAATATACACCTCTTGAAGGAAGGCTACAACATTGCCGTTGAGAGGATAAACAAACTGATAAGCGACTATCAGGCTGAGCTGAACGATACTACCAGACTGTTCGGAGAACCTGAAGCCCCTACCCTCATGAGTTACCTGCCACAGGACATGAGAGTGGAAATCCCAGACTCATTGGTGCAATACCGCAAGATGAGTAAGGCTACTATGCCCGACGACTCCACAATGGCACGAGTGGTACGCTGGTGCAAAGGACGTGAACTACTGAAGAAGGAATTCGCAGCTAGCGACCTCCTATACAAAAAAGAAACTACAGCTAAAGACAATATAAACAAATAAGTAGCAGACGTGAAAAAGACCCTTGCAGAATATATAAACAACCTGAAGAACCAGCTTTACACAATAGAAAACTGGGAACTCTCGGAAGCCGTAGAACAGATAGCTGAGACGTATAAGGCTATGCTGCAATACTTGACTAAGGGTGTGGAAGACCCTAATGCCGAAAAGATGCAAGGACAACTATGGACTCAGACTTTAAGTCTGCAACAGAGGGTGTTAAGACTGAAAAGGCTAAAGGATTCGCCTAGCAGTAAATATAGCACTATGCAACGTGAAGTGCAGAATCTGGATATAAACAGTTTGTTGACACGACTGGAACTGAACGATGACGCAGAACGGGAAGAGGAGGACATAGTAAAACTGTTCAAATGGACTCTGACAAGCGACCAATGGAAGACTGCCGACTATGAGGTGATGATGCAACTGCTTACCTCAAGCGACGTAAGTGATAAGGCAAAGGCTGTGATGATTGCTGCCACAGGACTGGCAACCCTCGATTTCCTAGACGAAAAGAAACTGATGCTTCTGCTTGATGCATATCTGATAGACAACAAGGAAATCAGTATGCGAGCACTTGTCTGCCTCATCCTGGCTTTGAGAAAAGAGCAGGATAAAATAAATATGTATCCCGAGATAGTAAGCCGACTGGAGATATTCAGCGGCGACGAGGGGTTCGTTCAAGACTCTTACAACATACTCATACAATTACAAATGAGTTCGTTGACAGATAAGGTAGCAAGCAAAATACGCGAAGATATAATGCCAAGTATCGTCAAAGGCAGTACCACTCTGAAGAAACAAATGGGAATGCTGGAGATAAACGAGAAGATGACTGAGAACGGAGAAAATCCTGAATGGCTGAAAGCAAATGCCGAGGACGACAGCAAGGCAGAGGAAAAGATGCGGGAGATGACCGATATGCAACTAAACGGCGAGGATGTGTATATGGCTACGTTTGCTATGCTGAAAGGATACAGATTCTTCAACGAAACAGCTCATTGGTTCTACCCCTTCACTACCGACGACCCAGCTCTGACGAATATGAAAGAACTGATGGATAGCGAGAACGGACGATTCATCAGAGCTCTACTCAACAACTCACCATTTTGTAATAGCGATAAGTATTCACTCTGTCTGCTCACCAACTCACTAGGCATGGGCGGCTTCGGTTCTATCGCACAACAGATGGAGGCTCAGATGGCTGACATGGACGAAGAAGAGAAATCTGCTATACTCGCATTCTTCAACAACCGACTCACCCACTAACTTTCAATTTTCAACTTTCAATTTTCAATTCTCAACTTTAAACTTTAAACTTTACCCTTGCGCTACTTCATCACACTCTCCTACGACGGAGCTGCCTACAACGGTTGGCAGATACAGCCCAACGCACCCTCCGTACAAGAAACACTCCAGAAGGCACTCTCCACCCTCCTACGCACGCCACTCGAAATCGTAGGAGCTGGGCGCACCGACACCGGAGTCAACGCCTCCTTCATGGTAGCCCACTTCGACTTCGACACAGCATTTACCACCGACGAACTCGCACAACTCCGTTACAAACTCAATAAATTCCTGCCTGCCGACATCGCCATTCACGACATACACCCCGTCGCTGACGACATGCATGCAAGGTTCAGTGCCACCTCACGCACGTACCATTATTATATTGTGACCGAGAAGACACCCTTCGAACCCTATGCCTACCGCTATCCGCAACCGCTCGACTTCGAACTGATGAACCAGGCATGCCAACTTCTTCTCACCACCAGCGACTTCACATCGTTCGCAAAACTTCATACCGACACCAAGACCAACATCTGCACCGTGACCTATGCCCATTGGCAACAGCTCACACCCATCAAGTGGCAGTTTACCATCACCGCCAACCGATTCCTCCGCAACATGGTTCGTGCCATCGTAGGCACCCTCCTCGACGTCGGTCGCGGCACCATCACCCTCCAACAATTCCAACAGATAATAGAAAAGAAAGACCGCTGTTCCGCAGGCAACTCCGTCCCCGGCAACGCCCTCTTCCTCTCCGACATAAAATACTAATAACGGTTAAAGGTTAACGGTTAAAGGTTAAAGACCTAAGCCAAAAGCCAAAAGCCAATAACTTTCAACTCTCAACTTTAAACTTTAAACTATAAACTTTATCCAATGTGGCTCATTCTCGCATTCATATCAGCCTGTCTATTAGGATTCTACGACGTCTTTAAGAAGAAATCGCTCAAAGGCAACGCCGTCATCCCCGTGCTCCTGCTCAACACCCTCTTCTCGTCACTCATCTTCATACCCTTCATCGTACTCTCCCGTCAGGGTACCATACCCGAAGACAGCCTCTTCTTCACCCACTCCTACGGATGGGAAGAACACAAATACATACTTCTGAAATCAGTCATAGTCCTCAGCAGTTGGCTCTTTGCTTACTTCGGACTCAAAAACCTGCCCCTCACCATCGTCGGACCAATCAACGCCACACGTCCCATCTGGGTACTCATCGGAGGCATCACCTTCTTTGGCGAACGACTCAACCTATGGCAGTGGTTAGGAGTCACCATAGCCATCGCCGGACTCTACATGCTCTCCCGTTCCAGCAAAAAAGAAGGTATCGACTTCAAACACAACCGCTTCATCATCTTCGTCATCCTGGCAAACATACTCGGAGCCATCAGCGGACTCTACGACAAATTCCTTATGGCATCGCCCCAGAACCACGGCGTCGGACTCGACAAACTCGCCGTGCAGTCCTGGTACAACATATACCAGTTCTTCATGATGCTAGCCATGCTCTTCCTCCTCTGGTGGCCAAACCACAAACGCACCACCCCCTTCCATTGGGACTGGAGCATCATCCTCATCAGCGTATTCCTCTCCGCCGCCGACTTCGCATACTTCTATGCCCTCGGCTTGGACGGAGCCATGATATCCATCGTCTCCATGGTGCGCCGTGGCAGCGTTATCGTCAGCTTCCTCTTCGGAGCCCTCATCTTCCATGAGAAAAACCTCCGATCCAAAGTCGTCGATCTCCTCCTCGTCCTCCTCTCCATGCTCTTCCTCTTCCTCGGGTCGAAATAACGAAAACGATAACGAAAACCAAAACTTTTTAACCGTTAACCGTTAACCTTTAAACGTTACCCCAATTGGTTCAAATTCAAAATACCCTCGTATCCCTCGACATCTTTCAGGTTCACTTCTGTTGCGACCTGACACGTTGTCATGGCATCTGTTGCGTCGAAGGCGACGCAGGAGCCCCGGTAGCCCTTGACGAAGTAGCAGAACTGGAACATGCCAAAGACATCGTCTGGCCCGACATATCCCCCAAAGCACAAGCAGAAATAGAAAAGAACGGAGTAGTCTATTCTGACCGCGACGGCGAACTCGTCACCTCCATCATCAATGGTAAAGACTGCGTCTTCGTACGTTATGCCAACCTATCCCCCGACGGAGGCAAGACACGCGGTCCCCGTTGTGCCCTCTGTGCCATCGACACCGCCTACCGTGCCGGAAAACTCCGTTGGCAGAAACCCATCTCCTGTGCCCTCTACCCCATCCGCATCACCACCGTAGCCGGCATGCCAGCCCTCAACTACCACAAATGGGACATCTGTCGTCCTGCCCTCGAACTAGGCGAACGACTCCAGCTCCCCCTCTACCAATTCCTCAAGGAACCCCTCATCCGCCGTTTCGGTCAGTCCTGGTACGACGAATGCCACCTCGTCTATGGTGAACTCAAAAAAGCAGGCTACATTAAAGGTTAACGGTTAACGGTTAACCGCTAATCAATGAAAAATGAAAAGTGAACCATTAATCTATCATGCGGGTAGCGTTGACCTAAAAACAATAATTTAAAATAAGTATTCCATTATTGTTTTATTCTACGCTGGCTAAGGTTTTTCTGCGAAGCAGGGTTTTTCCTTCGAGGGCTTGAAATAACGAAGTGGATGCGATGAGGGATGTGAATTTGGCTGAAGAACTTGTTCTTAAAGACAAAGACACAACACTTAGCGCGGGCTCTGAAAGAGCTTCAAGACTAAAGAAGGGGTTTTTATGGTTTTGGTTAAAGAAAAGTTTTCGAGTATTTCGTGTCTTTAGATGTCGGAATAACTAACAAAGCTTTTTGGCAGAATAACATTCTCCACATCGATAGCATCCTTGAACAGTGGAGCGATCTCCTCATCCCTGAAACCCGCGATGCCGCAACCGATGCGAGTCACGAGAAACTTCAGTTCCGGGTGTCCCTTTGCGAACTCGATAAACTCATCCACAAACGGCTTGATAGTTTCCACCCCACCCTGCATTGTCGGGATACCATAACACTGTCCCTGCAGTCCAACGCCCTGTCCCCAGATAGCACCAAACTTCTGATACGCAATCCATGCAGCGCCGCCGCCATGACTCCCCGACAGATTACTGCCAAACACAAAAACCTCATTCTCTTCCAACTCCGTTATCCTCTCAGGAGTAAATTCTCTGTTGTACATAATATTCAAATTTTGTGGTAAAGATAGTAACCCTAATCTAAAAACAGAAGTATTTGTGTACTTTTTTACTTTTCAATTTTCAATTGTCACTCCCCTCAAAGGACAAAGGACAAAAAGGACACTTTATTATAGTGTTCCTTTATACATTATTAAAGACAAGCATTCTTGGTTAAATTAGCTAAGAATGCTTGTCTTTTCATTTTTTATCCATACCTTTGCAGTTGACCAGTTTGCCAGTAGTGGCTAGTGGTATGCAAAAAGATTCATGCAACAACAGCATCTGTCAATTTGCAATTTTATGGTAAAAGGGCGTTAAAAGACGCTTATCTTCTACATTTCAAACCTGGAAAACTTGAAAACGTACAAGAAGATAGAGCAGTCAGTACGTCCCGCGTGGGATATTATATCCTTGTACTCATATTATTCTGAATGGCATTTGGAATGATTGAGATATACATTATGTATAATTATATCACACCGCGTGGGCTAACTGGGTGCTTATCCTTGTACAAGGGCAGTTTCCAGGGCCTGAAATGTGGGATAAGTAAAAACAGCTTACCCACGCTTTTTTATCTATATAAAGTTAACCGTTATATAGAGAAACTTTGAAATGCACATCGGAAAAATCTTACAACAAAAGCTAAAGGATGATGGTAAAACCGTCGTATGGCTTGCAAACGAACTTGGTTGCCACCGCACTAACGTGTACAATCTGTTTGAAAAGTATAGTATCGACACACAACTGTTGCAGCGTCTGAGTGTCATTATGAACTTTAACTTTTTCAGTCTTTACGAAGAAGAAGTCAACCACAAAATGGACGATAAATAGTCTATTGTGTATAAATATACTATACATGTAGTAAATCACGCTACATGTGTAGTTTCAGTATACCATTACAATACTATATATTTGCACAAATATACATTATTAATTATATAACATTAAAACATTCATTTATGAGAAAGTATTTTTTTCAGATTTCGACCATTATCATGGTTTCGATTCTAAGTTTGGCTTATGTAGCTTGCGGTGACAGTGGTAACAGTAATGGCGGCGGAGGAGGAGGCGGCGGTGATGACGGTATTGTTGGTGTCTGGACTGGTCAGGGTGGACGACGCACCTATTCTTTTACCTTCAATGGTAATGGAACTGGAGTCATTGTAGAGCAGTACAACGATTCTTATTCAGGTATAGAAACAGAAACAGAAACTTTTTCATACGTATTAACTGGAGAAAATAAGGGTACAATAACCATTAGAGTATATGACAGCTATAGTGGTTATTCTACAGAAGTTGAGTATTTCGAAATTCAGAATAACCAGATGACCATTTCCGAGGATGAACAAGGTAGATATCCTTGGATAACACTCAGTAAAGCTGGGGCACCGAACACCAATAATGTCGTTGGAACATGGAAAGGTGGAAAAGGAAGATATAATTATACATTTACATTCAATGCAGGAGGAACAGGAAGTTTTGTAGAACAATATTATGATTCTTATTCAGGAACTGAGACGGACACAGAAACGTTCAACTACTCTTTAACTGGTAATAATAATGGTACAATAACAATGAGAATATACGATAGCTATAGCGGATATTCTACGGAGGTACTTTATTTCTATATCGAAAATAATACCATGTCGGTTTACGAAGGGGTAAACAAAACAGGTCTTTTGACAACTTTAACAAAACAATAACTGCATACGCCTATTTCAAGTAAAAAAGGAAAAATAACGATATTGTGTAGCGAGGTGCTCTACATGTAGTCACTCCTGCTACACAATATTTCTTTTTGTTAACATAAACCTCCATAAATTTGCAAAAAGTTTTGAAAGAAACTTAAATAATTAACATCAGTATTAACTAAAAATTAAAAAAGGTTATGAAGAAATTATTTATCGCTGCAATCGCAGTATTTGGTTTTGCAACAGCAAATGCACAGTACAAAGCTGAAAAGGGTGATCTCCAGACATCTGTTGATTTCCGTCCATTTAACAACAATGGTAAAGAAATGTTTGAAAACATTGGTATCAATGCTTCTTACTTCCTCACTGACAAGGACGCTCTTCGTTTAGGTCTTAACTTCGGTCTCAACAATACAAAGGAAGGAGAAAAGACAAACACAACAAATAAGACTACTAACAAATCTACTTTGTTTGGTATAGGTGTAGGTTACGAGCGTCACTTCGGTAAGTTTGATCGTCTTGATATTTATGCAGGTGCTGAGGCTGAATTTTCGCTCAGATCAAACAGCATAAAGATCGAGAATAACAATGGTTCTGCTGAACTTAAAGGTTCTAATGATGAAAAATTAGCAGCTGCTCTTATTGGTGGTTATACCCCTGGTACTATTGACAACGACAAACGTGGCTATACAGCATTTGGTGTAGGTGTATTCACTGGTGCAAACTTCTATGTTTACAAGAAACTCTATGTAGGTGCTGAAATCGAATTCGCATTCTCTAATACAAGCTACAAGAAGATTGAAGCATCAAATGGTACTGCAACTACAGAAGTTGCTCCAAAGGCTACTGGTACTGAACTCAAGTTCGCTGTTAACCCAGCACTTCGTCTTGGTTGGACATTCTAATTTGAACTTAAGGAAAAATCACGGTTAACACCGTGTATTCTTCAAATCTAAATAATTTAATCCTATGGGGAGATACTGTGAAGTATCTTCCCTATTTTATAATTATTATCACACTTTCTGGTTGCTACTTATTCTTTAAAAGCATTTGGATATATAATAACTACTCAAACGCCCCCAAAAGGACAAAGGACAAAAAGGACAAAGGACAAAAAGGACGAAAGACGAAAGACGAAAAACGAAAACTTAATTATGCATTATGCATTATGAATTATGCATTAATACTAACCTCTAACCCTTACCCCTCACCTCTAACATGAAAGTAAGTTAGGAATGAGGAGCTTGTTTATTTTAGGTATGAATGAAGATGCTTGTAATTTAGAAAATTGATAGCTCCTGTGGTGTTTTCAAGGTACCCTGTGTATATAACAATCCTCTTGACAACAGGAGTTTTAATCCATTCTGGCAATTTAGCAAGCGTGGTTTCGAAAGAACTATGATAGGTCATGGCAGATTTAATCTCGATGGCTGTGATTTCGCCTTCCTCTTTCAATAGAATATCCACCTCATTTTGATTTGAATCACGATAGAAATATACTCCACCCATTAAACCGCGGTTGTAACGGTGTTTGATAACCTCCATTACCACATAATTCTCGAAGATTACACCTCGCATCTTGTCACGGGCTAACTGTCGTGGACTCTCAATGTCCAAAAGTGAACATACAAGTCCTGTGTCGTTGAAATATAACTTAGGACTCTTGACCAAACGCTTTGAGATGTTCTCGTAGTATGGTGGAAGCATAGTAATCAGGTATGATGCCTGAAGTACGGAGAGCCAATGAGATATAGTTTTGCTGTCAACGCCCAGTTGGTTGGCTAATTCTGTTGCGTTAAAAACAGCCCCTATTCTAGCTGCACATAGCTTCATGAACTTCATAAACTGCATCTGATCTTTTATCATTAGCAGATCACGGACATCGCGCTCCAGATAGGTCTTCACATATGACGGATAGAACAGATGCCCCTTGTTCTTACCCGCACATACGGCAGGGTAGAGCCCGTTGTATAGAAATTCATCTAATGTCTGGTTGCCCACAGTGCACTCTGATTCTTCATAGGTCATTGGGAGCAGCTCGTAAACACCAGCTCTGCCTGCTAACGATTCACTGAGCGATTGGAGTAGTTCAAAGTTGGAACTACCAGTCAACAGGAACTGACAATCAGGATTGTCATCAACAATACCCTGAATATATTCAAGCAATTGTGGCACTTTCTGCACTTCATCTATAAACATGCCATTAGGATGCTGATGAAGGAATGCCACAGGGTCGTGTTCAGCAAACTCGCGAACATTAACATCCTTGAGGCTGTATCTTGGAATATCAGGAAAAAGGTGTTTTAAAAGTGTACTTTTTCCAGACTGTCGGGGACCGGTGACAGAGATGACAGGAAAATAATGTGAGGCTTCTTTTATGACGTCCTCTATTGAACGATTTAAGTATAAATTATTCGCCATTATTTTATGTAATTTAGGAATTTGACTCCAAAATTACATAAAATTTTTATACTCTTTGATAGGTCGCATATAAAAATTGTCACTTTTAACATTATTAAACCTTTTCGGAATAAAACTTTTCACTAACCCTTAACCTTTAACCGTTACCTCCTCCCACGCTTTTCTATAGCTCTCGGAATCGAACGGAGTACCGGTCAGCGAGTGCAGCAGCTTCATCACCTGTTCCAACTTATATTCTGCATTCTGTTCCGACCCCTCCCATATCAGGATGCTAACTCCGTCCCTCAGGTGCAAACCGGAACACTGCACGAACACCACAGCATCGTTGTACGACAGAAATGTATGTTCAGCCAGTAGCAAGACCAAATCCAGCCAACCACCCTTCGACCTCTCCCTACACAGTCTGATGGTGTAAGCATACAGAGCCCTTAACGACTGAAACGGAACGATGCGATCATCCCCAGTCTTGAACAGGAAAGGGTCAACCATCTTCATATATTCCGATATATTCCCCTCCACCACAGCCTTGCTGTTCGACTTATTTATTCTTACTTTTACCAGATTTCTCATCTTTACTAATCTTTTTATAAGTTCCCTTTCCTATCTCCTCGATAATGCCGAGTTTCTTCCATTGGTAAATAATCTTTCGCAGTTCGGTCTTAATGCCTTGCTTCAGACACACAGTATAGATATCAGCCTTTGTAAACTCCTCCGCTAGTCCTGTATAAACCGATCTCTGTGGAGTAGAAACACTGGTATTGGTCAGTTCGTTATACTTCGCGCCCCACAACCGCAGCGACTCTTCAAGGTCGATATGCATCCACCAGTCCACAAACTTCTTCACATTCTCCTTATCGCGCGAAGTGAATCGGGTATATACCTGCGTACACTCCAGAGCCAGTCTGAAACCTCTCACTCCAGTTCGTCTGCGAAACACATCCCTGGCTCTGTCCACATCCCTAACGGCTATCTCCACCTGTTCCTTATGGAAAGCATCAATGACAGGCATAATCCACGCCATGTCGATAGTCTGTTTCTCGCGAAACTTAAACCTCCAGGGAATTTCCTCGTCAAACTGTTTTTCGTTCAGTCCCTCCACATCAGCCACATCCACATTACAGGGTTCCTCGTACGTTGCAGCATCACACTTCTTACAAAACTCCTCTACCCTCTTCTTCTCCTGCTCCGTCATTGGTGCCCACGGCATAGGCGATGCAAACTCCTGATTCTGCAGTTCCGTAAAACAGCATCTCTGCACAAGTCCGTTTTCCACACTCTTGAAATACCGTTCCACCTGATCCCACGTACCCAGAATCAGCAAATTCCAGTACAACCTTACCGTACCCTTAAACGAATTGCTGCTCTTAAACGCCTGTCCGTACTCACCGTTATCCCAAGCAATGCGCACCATATCGTCCTTATTACCTCCCGCAGCCTTCACACCCTTAGCCCAGCTGTCCATCTCCGCAGCATAAGTAAACATGTGATACCCGTGATTTATCTGCTGCTTCTCCAAAAACTCCGTCTCCGAATTCTTTGCAGGGATAAGTCTCATACTCGTTTGCGGATTCTCAGGCGACCTCTCGTTATCACCCTTCCTGTTTATGTACTTCAGATACAGAGCCTCACGTTTTTCCTGGATAAAATCGCGCAACCTGATATCCTTAAAAAACATATCCATGAAGCGTTCCACAAAACTCTTTCCCGACCCCGGAGGCGCAGTGATGATAGAGAAAAACGAAGTAGTGTGCAGCTTATCATCATACGGATAACGTGCCTGTACATAACTTGTCAGCGTACCCAGAATCGGCATCAGCGCATTTATTCCGGGCACTACGAAATCAGCTGGCGCACCCCTCAGCACATCGCGGAATATAGGAGGCAGAAACGGCGGCATCGCAGCATTAGTTTCGTCCTCCAGAATGATACTGTCATCCTCCATACTCATTGCCTGTTTACGGCTTACATAAAAGCCGTTATCCTTCATGAAGAAATACAGCTCCTTCGGCAGAGAAGAAATAGTATTCACCTTACAAATCGACTTAATCTGGCTCCATCTCTCCTCCTTCGTATGTCCTATAGCAGGCAGCAGATACAGCAGACAGCGCTTATTATTCGACGTGAGGCAACGGAAATTCTTTATCAGGTCATTATAATAATTATGAGCCTCGCCGTCGCCCGACTTCGGAATACCGTTCACCTCTATATACTTCTGCAAGATAGGTTTCACGGGCACACCTCTCCATGCCATATTCTCAAACTTCTCAATCTCCTCCTCGGTGAAATCCGGAATACCTCCGTCCTCCTCAGCCTTCTTGGCAGCACTGGCATTACCATCTTCATCCACCTCCGCATCAGCGACTATCTGTCCTTCGGGAAAATCATCCTGCCATGCCAAATCCTGATTGAACTGAAACACATAATCCCACGACACCAGAAACGAACTGCGCGAGATGTCATGACACTTCTCGTCAAAATCTCCGTGATGGTCAAAGTGAAACTCTCTGTTCAGTTGAGCCAGAGCATCAGGAATCGACGTCACACCTTGCGGAGCCACAACCACGATGCGCAGTCCATTACCGCTTGGAGTCTTATGAGCCACGAGCAGTTCCCTGTCCAGATACTCCTTGCCCATCACAGTCTTCAGCGTATTCCACGACTTCTCCACATCCTCCATGTGGTCAATATCAATCATGATAAACTGCGTAGGCTGCATAGTCGCCTTAGACCTGAGACTCCCCTTGCCCATAAAACATACTACTGGCAATTGAGTCTTCAACTCCTTCTCCCCATTAATCACCCTCTGCAGAATACCTCTATACTTCTTACTGTTCGTCACGAGGTCGAAAGCCTGATTCAGCGACTTAGGCTCGGTCTTCACTCCTGGAGCAATAGTCCCAGCCTTTGTTTTCATCGGCATACATACATCAAAAAGCATACTTGTGTAAAATTTCAGTTAAAACATTCATTTGATTAAAGAACTGAGCCAGAAGCCCCTTCTTCTCCTTAGTCTTATTGAGCGACATGTGTACCACCACCTTCTTCTTAGTCTCATAAACAGAATAGCCATTACCCTCCGTCACCAGCTTCTTCGACCCTGCAGCCACCCCCGTCTGTTCTGGAGTGAAATTAATCTGTCCGTACTCATTCAGTGAAGCCCAGCCTCTGTACTTCTTGCCGACCTCCATCTGTTTCTTTGTCATTTCAGTATTCATAATCTATACATACATTTTAGTTCGTTAATAGCATAATCTCTTATCTTACGACTAAGTAGGGAATCCCGCTGAAAATTCAGAGCATAACAAACTGTATTACGTCTACAATTAAAAACCGCCATCATCTTCTCGCGGTCTCCCTTCTTAGTATAAATTTTCCTCTTTCGGGAACTTGGTAACATTACAAAACAATCAGGTTAACTATATTGATATACGTAGAAGTTCTTTGGTTACCGTTCTCATCCTTCCAGTCGCTGACTCTCAGTCTGCACAGCACGCTCACATTCGTACCTACAGGAATCTTGTTCTCGTTCAGCGTACTAGCCAAATCGTCAGTAGCTTCAGCCACAAACTCATCAGCCCCGTCCTTCAGTCTCACGGTAATCTTCTTGAACTTACCGTTACCGTCGCGTCTGTCCTTCTCTTCGTAATTACCAATTGCTTGGATTTTGCATACTTTTTCCATAATGTATTTTGATTAAAAAATTCACGCAAGGAACATCCATACGTGACAACCATTTTCGATTGCGATGCAAAAGTATGGACATAAAAAAACGCCCCAATGTCTTGGAGCGTTTTGGTAACGATTTGGTAATGTTTTGGTAATATTATGGAAAAATCCTATACTGCTTCTTCGTGAAAAATAGTCTTTTTTCCCATTTCTTTAGCTAATTCAAGAACGACTTCTCTGCATTGCATATAAAAAGCATTATCATTCTTGCTTACTTTTACTTTGTCAAGAAATCTGGCATCCTGTTCCATAAAGGTAGAAGTACAATCTCGCCTTATGTTATCATAATCACATTCATATTCCAGTTCCCCTAAAGGCAACTCTTTCACTCTCTCACAAAAATCCTTTACATTATTGGGAAAATTACAATACCATCTTAAACACCAATAAACGGCAGCCCACTTTCGTTTAGAATTCAAAGGCTTCTTATCTCCGTTTATAGCCATAATAGCTTGGGCAATCTTTTCATCACTTACTTCAGAACTATCCTTTTTCTTTTCTGAATTGTAATAATGATCTCCACCATTTCTTGTAATAGTTCCGTGATTTATCGTCAGATTATGAATTGTGACACCACTATGAAATATATTCGTGATGCCACTCTTCGACGATGGAATTTCTTCTGTCTCCATATTTTAATTTTATAAGAATGTATTCGTTTAAAACAGGAGAGTGGACACTTTGGTTACAGCATGACTTTAGACCGCTAAGTACTGATGCGTGCTGAAACTGCCAATGCCCACGTCTCCGTTAAAGACGTGAGCAGGCAGACAATCCGTCTCGCAATTGTACTTCTGATTAGCGGTCTAAAGTCAACGAGAAAGCTGTCTAAGCTCTTATTTTATTTTCAGAGTGCGAAGGTACGAATATATTTCATACCTCACACCTCTGCTTTGCAATTTTTTATTCGTTTATAGTAAGATTATCTATATCTCCGTGATAATGGTTCTGAATTGTTATATTTATAGCAGGAACATTGCCAAAGTTATCATCATCCGTCAGATTCAGGAATTTGCTGAGATATTCCTTTAATTTATCTATTACAGTTTGTTTCTTTTTTCCACTTTCAGGAATAAACGGATTTGATGGTGGGAGAATCTTTGCAATACCTGTACCTGTCTCAGTTATATATCCGTCTTGAAATGCTCGTTGAACAAATGCAACTGTCTCGGCAGGCTTAAGATTTTCTTCCCTTATGATTGTGTTCAATTGTTCTGCCCTTTCTCTTTCTACATATTGAGCCCAATCTTTATCCACATCATAGTCTTTTGAAGGAGTCATATACTCAATGAACTTCTCTATCAGTTCTTTCTTATCTCGCATATCAGGGCTTGCAGCGATATCTCTCTTAATCTGGGCTACAATAGTCACGTCTTGACAATTGGTATCGTGGTATCTCTGAATCAGTCGCAAAATATAGCTGATGTTTATCTGTACCTGCTTCACCAGTTCCATCTCAAACACGATGTCATCATTAATATTCTCACGTTCACCACCATGTCCACTTCCTTCACCGCCTTCACCGCCGTTTCCTCTGAAATCGTTGTATATGGTTACATACCATCCTTTATAGTCTTGCCAACGACTTTCCGATATGATACGCTTCTCTTCAGTGAACTCATCAAACGCTTCCAAGATATTCCTCAGTCGTAGAATCTCACTGTATAGACGCACAAACCTCTTCTTCTCTTCCTCGTCAATTATAGTAGGTATCTTCTCTACCGGAAAATCATCCAGCAGCGCCTGAATCAGCTCCACATATGGTTTTCGCTCTCTTCCCTTTTCATCCACATACCCTGTTTCATAGTATTCCTCAAACGACTTCATGAATACCATTCCACTTACATTTTTGTCGCTGAAAATAGCAAGAGCCTGATTTGTCGCTTCTTCCAGATTACGGAAACAAACAATATTTCCACAGTTCTTCACGCTGTTCAAAATTCTGTTTGTGCGGCTATAAGCCTGCAATAGTCCGTGCATCTTCAGATTCTTATCTACCCACAGAGTGTTCAGAGTCTTTGCATCGAATCCAGTCAGGAACATACCTACAACAATAAGCACATCCAGCTCCTTATTCTTCATTCTTAGCGAAACATCCTTGTAGTAGTTCTGGAAACTGTCACCATCTGTCGAATATGTTGTGCCGAACATCTTGTTGTAATCATCAATAGCTTTCTGCAAAGCATCCCTCGACTGCTTGGGTAGAGCACCAGTATCTTCAGGATTCTCATCTTCGAACCCCCATTCATCTTGTTCCTCTTCATTTGCTGCATAAGTGAAGATGGTTGCTATCTTCAGTTGCGGACTACCATCCTCCTTCATCAGCTCCTTGAACTTATTATAGTACTTTATTGCAGTCTCAACCTTATCCACAGCAAATATACTATTGAATCCACGAGTTTTCAGTCTTGTTTTGTTTTCCTTTACTTCACTTCCTTTCTTTGCTCCGTTCTTCACGACCTCTTCCACATTCAGCAGTTTGTTCATAGCATATGCGTCTGCTCCCTGCTTAGTCTTTGTTCCAAAGTGTTCCAGAATATATCGTGTGACGATAGTTATACGCCTGTCATCATGCAAAGCTTCATCCGTATCTATGCCCCAAACTCTCTTGCTGTCCACATCACTCTTCATCTTCATTGTACTCTCATAATCCACATGGAATTTCAGCACATTATGGTCTCTTATGGCATCAATGATAGTATATGTATGCAGAGGCTCTGTGTGGCGTCCGTCCTTGTCTGGCTCACCTCCGAACAACTCTGCTGTCGTGTGGTACTTGCCTCCCATATGTCTGTTTACAACTTTGATAGGAGTACCTGTGAAGCCAAACATCATATACTTCTTAAACTTCTTCACAATCTTCTGATGCATATCGCCAAACTGACTTCTGTGGCACTCATCAAATATCATTACAATATTATCCTTTGCCAGCACTTCCCTCAGTTTTTCATCATTGTCATATATGCTTGGTTTCAGCAGGTTCGATAGCTTTTGAATAGTAGTGATAATGATTCGAGCATTATTATCCTTCATCTGTTTCTGAAGAATCTTTGCCGAACTATTTGAGTTTGCACAATTGGGCTCAAAGTTATCATACTCCTTCATGGTCTGATAGTCCAAATCTTTTCTATCCACCACGAAGAGTACCTTCTTCACTCCATCCATCTTCGATGCCAATTGAGCAGTTTTGAAAGATGTCAGAGTTTTACCTGAACCAGTAGTATGCCATATATATCCACCTGCCTTAATCGTTCCTTGCCACTTATTATTTATTGCAGTCTGAATTCTCAGCAGAATCTTCTCTGTAGCTGCTATCTGATAGGGGCGCATCACAAGCAGCTGTTTATCTACATTAAACACACAATACTTTGTCAGAATATTCAGTATGGTATGCTTTGCAAAGAACGTAGTAGTGAAATCTCTCAGGTCAGTCAGTAGAGAGTTCTCCTGATCTGTCCAGTATGAGGTAAATTCAAATGTATTTCCGTCAGTTTTCTTTGTTCTCTGTCCCTTTGCTGCCTCTTGTTCCTTCGCAAAGCGTGTTGTGTTCGAGTAGTACTTAGTTTCAGTTCCGTTCGATATTACAAAAATCTGAACAAAGTCGAACATAGCCTTTCCTGCCCAAAACGAATCCCTCAGATAGCGGTTTATCTGATTGAAAGCCTCCTTTATATCCTTTCCTCTTTTCTTCAGCTCCACATGTACCATCGGCAAACCGTTCACCAGAATCGTAACATCATATCTGTTATCATACGCACCTCTCACTTCATACTGATTTATTACTTGCAATTTGTTATTGAACACATTTTGCTTGTCAATCAGTTTTATGTTTTTTGTAAGTCCGTTATCAAGCGTCAGATTCAGGATATAACCCTTGCCTTGCAGCATCTCAGTCTTATCCTGAATAGTCATCTGCTCATTCGAAATCATAGGTAATAATCTTTCCCATTCTGTATCGCTCAGAGTCACGTCATTCAGTTTCTCCAGCTGCTTGCGAAGATTCTTTAGCAGACCTGCTTCATCCTTCACCTTTACATACTCATATCCCTGTTTCTCCAACTGCTTGATGAAACTCTGCTCCAGTTGCGCTTCAGACTGATAACCACCATCCGGTTTGGCTTCCACTGTATAGTGTGCCATCACCGTTTGATGCTCTTGTTCTACTATGATTTTATAGTCTTCTGCCATATTATAATTCAAATAATATTAAACCAATTATAAAAAAAACGGAAATGATAATAAATCCCCTTTGCATTAGAACTGCTTCCATTTTGGTTCTTTCTAAAAATATTTATTTATCATACAATATTTTTATAATTTCTTCTGCTCTTTTTTTGGAATATTCGTAGTCATTGATAATCTCATGAAGTTTTTTTCTAGTGGTTATAGGGAACGCAGTATTCCTTCCATATGATATATGTACACCATTTCTATATCCTCCTATGCATATTGACATTCCACATTCTCCATAAGTTTCAAAAGTCCCCTGTGGTGGTATAATTTTCAATAACTCTTCATACTTGTCAAAATTTATCTTATATGCTTTAATATAATCATCTACTTTATCGGAGGAGATGCTAAAACTATGACCATTATATCTTAGGTCGGGTCCCAAAAAATAATATTCAATTCTCCAGCCATTGGGGGTTACTACCAAACTGCCGCCTGAATCTAAAGGCTCCTGATAATCACTCATTTGTTTCATTTATTTTCAAAAGTTAATAGTTTATTCCTGTAATATTCATATTGCTTTTCTCTCTGGTCTAACTGAGCCTCAAGATTCTGTATCGAAGCCTCGAAAGAATCTAGGATAGAGACAATGCGCTGCTGCTCTATCTCAGATAAAACGGGGATAGTAAAAGTTGAAAGTAGTTTCTGCGTTAAATGTTGAATTGACCCTGTGGTGTGATTTTGCTGCATCCATTTCTTAAAATGATATGAGGTTAAATAGTACATTATAAACTTTGGTATAACCCTTTTCTTTGGGTCTCTAACAACGAAAACACCACCATTTAAGGTAGCAGGCATGTCTAATTTATCAATATATGCAACTTTGCCAAGTGTACCGTCTTTAGTAATTAACACATCTCCGACCTTCAACTTTATATATTCATCTTGTTCATATCTTTCTTTCTCCACAAAAACGCAACTCTCAAAATCGATTCTCAGATTTCCAGTAAAATCAGTTCCAGTAACAAGTTTATAATCCCCAGAGGTCTTATATTCTTTCTTTGTTAAACCCTGCCAACCAATTCTTGCTTTTATTTGAAAATCATCACCAAAAGAAAGGGTTGTAATTATTTCTTTTCCTTTGAGGTCGAGGAGTTGGTCACGATAATATTCGTATTGTTTACGGCGCTGGGCTATCTGCTCCTTTAGGTTGTCTATTGCAGAAGTGAAGGTATCAAGGATTTCCACTATCCGAGTCTGCTCGGAGAGAGAAGGAACGGGGATAATCTGTTTATATAATGTGTCTCTATTAAGCCCAGGAATACCTGCACCTTGTTTAGATATCTGAATATCTCGTTCTTTGTTTTTCAGAGTGTGGTATATATATCTTGTATCACAACAGTCAGGAATTTCAACAACATAACAATGTGCACCAGCCCAAAAATATACATCAAGCCAATTTACGAATCCAGCAGATTCTCCACCCTGTGAAATTGTTATTGAGTTTGCCTTCTCGTTAAATTTATCTGTATAACCAGAATACTCTCTACCTCCATTAACTACAGGATAAGGACCGAATGCTAACATATCCGATCTGTTAAGTTGGCTTCCAGTATGAACTTTACAAACTTCTCCGAATTTCTTCCACTCTACCATACTCTACTCTCCTAATTCTTTAATGATGGTTGCGATTTTGGCATTCAGCTCATTGCCTTCGGAAACCAACGCTTTGAGCTTGGCATTAACCTCCGTGATGTTGATAACTTCACGAGTATCTTCCTGCTCAACATACGAAGAAACAGAGAGGTTGCAATCATTCTTAAGGATGTCGTCATTCTTCACCAACTTGGCAAGATAATCTTCATTCTTACGATTTTGGAATAGTTCCATTATCTTATCCTGATGCTCAGGCATAAGAATATTCTTGTTTCCATTTTTCTGGAACAAATTGCTGGCATCAATGAAGAGAACCGAAGAGTCCACCTTAGAACTCTTCTTCAAGACAATTATACAAGTAGCAATACCGACACCAAAGAATAGATTGGCAGGTAGCTGGATAACTGTATCAACAAAGTTGTTTTTAATCAGGTACTCACGAATCTTCTTTTCGTCACCACCACGATAGAGTACTCCAGGGAATTCAACTATAGCTGCTGTACCTTGTTCGCTAAGATGCCAAAGCATATGCATTGTGAATGCAAGGTCGGCAGCACTCTTTGGAGCTACAACTCCTGCTGGTGCATATCGCTCATCGTTAATAAGTATAGAGTTATCCTTTCCTTCCCATTTTAATGAATAAGGCGGATTTGAGACAATTGCATCAAAAGGCGCATCATCCATATGCTGAGGTTTCAGAAGAGTGTCTTCTAAACGAATGTCAAAGTTGTCGAAGTTTACATTATGCAGGAACATATTGATACGACAGAGGTTGTAGGTAGTGGGGTTTACTTCTTGTCCGAAATACTTCAAATTAGGATTCTCTTTGCCCACTGTCTTTGCAAACTTCAGCAACAGAGAGCCTGAGCCACAAGCCGGGTCATATACCTTCTGAATGTTTGGATTTTCCCAAGATGCAATACGAGCCAACACTTCACTTACTTGCTGAGGGGTGAAGAACTCTCCACCACTTTTACCAGCTTCCGATGCATACATCTGCATCAGGAACTCATAAGTATCACCAAAGGTATCATTATCTGTGTCATCATATTTCGAACCAAGATCCATCTGTTCTACAGTTTTCAACACCTTTGCAAGCAGCTGATTACGCTTTATGACAGTACTACCAAGTGCTGCACTATCAACTGCGAAGTCGCTGAACAACCCTCGAAGGGCATTTTCCGATTCAGTTCCTACGGCAGAAGCCTCTATGCTACGGAATATTGCAGTCAGATGTTCATTCAGATTCTCATCCTTATCCGCACCCTTCACAACATTCTGAAACAATTGAGAAGGCAGAATAAAGAACCCCCTTGTCTGCACAGCATCCTGCTTACCTCCAGCAGCCTGTTCATCAGGCATATTAACATAATTGAAATCATCATGTCCAAAATCATGCATTCGCTGATTGAAGTAATCGCATATATTCTCCGAGATGAATCGATAGAATATACTGCCCAAAACATAAGCCTTGAACTCCCATCCATCAACTGAGCCACGCAAATCGTTAGCTATCTTCCATATTGTCTTGTGCAATTCTGCACGTTCTCGATTTGTTGCCATATATCTATTTTATTATATTTTATATTTCCAATTTTTTCTAAAAAATCCTCGCTATTCTCGCGAATCGCGAGGGTGTTATCACAAATAAATTTTTTATGTTAAAAAAAAGTTTTAGTTTGTATGTTTTTAAATCATTTTTTCTAAAGAGTCCTCGCCTAACTTCGCAGTCTGGCGAGGGAATTATTATCAACTATTTAACACTTTTTTTAAGAGCAGTTGCCTACTCAAAATGAAAAAGCAAACGGGTATCTAACCCGCTTTGGCATTACTCCATCTTATAATACTTCTTTTTGTGCATAGGACTGCCTCCGACCGGTTCTATGTAGAAGCTGTCGGAAGCACACTGGGAAAAGTGCAGGGCTACTTCGTCGCCTGTCGCTTTTCCATCCTCATCAAAGAAAGTAAGCATTATGGTGGAGTTACCCAGCAGTTCGTATGTTCCGCTGAGCAAATGGTCTATCTCGGAAATCTTGCAATGGAAGTTGTTGCCAGTACAGAAGTGGTAGTATTCTCCTTCGGAGTTTTCATAAGTGCCAACTTTGGGGAACTGCCCATCCTGACAACTCGCAAACAGAAGGAGAGCAAAAAACAACCCCGCCGCATAGGACACGAACCGACGCAGCAGGGATATAGTTTTAGCAGTAAAATAGTCAGACTTGCTGTCTATTTTACCCCCCCCGTTAGTAAGATATGGCTTAGTATCTGGTCTGCCTTTGTATCTTGCATTTTCATAATGGCAAACCAACGCTTACCAAGGTCTTTTATACTTGCACCAACATGATATACATCGTTGTCGATTAGGATAATCCGCTTCTGAGCACTCTTCACTAATTTGCATACCAGTTCGTAGGCATCGTATATCTGTCCGTCAAAGAACACTCCCTCAACTGGTGGTAAGGAAGTGCGAACAAAGAAATCTACTTTGCTTTTCAGTTCACGAATTTCAACATCATGCTGAGCTGCATGTTGCTCCAATGCCGAAATTCTGGTATTAACAACATAGCCACGGAGCAGGTATTCCTTTAGTATTTTGTTAGCCCACTGACGGAATTTAGTGGCATTTATGCTGTTTACCCTGTAGCCCACTGATAATATAGCATCAAGATTATAGAACTGGGTTTGGTAGGTCTTGCCATCGGAAGCAGTATGTTCCAAAATGGAACTAACTGAGGATTCATCAAGTTCGCCAGATTTGAAAATATTGCGCAGGTGCTTGGTGATGGCAGGACGTTGCACACCAAAAAGCATTGCAATTTGAGGTTGAGTGAGCCATACTGACTCATGGAGCATTCTAACTTCCAAATGGATTGTCTCGTTTGGCTGATAAAGCACTATTTCATTCTCCTGCATCGGCCGTGATTTCGTCTGTGTAGTCATGATCTTAGCTTACAACTCGCAAAGATACAAAGAATTTCAGATATAAAACAAAACATAAAAAATAATTTAGTTTACCGTTTTCGTTATCGTTATCGTTTTCGTTTTTCGTCCTTTTTGTCATTCGTCATTTGACGGGTGTTCTGATTTA
>FLNY01003027.1_pt1 | contig 114882 bp, 92 predicted proteins | sample 1140381 | NCBI WGS metagenome assembly FLNY01 (sample SAMEA3878172, study PRJEB12797) | bioreactor metagenome | biome: Moose rumen | place: Sweden | collected 2011-10 | reverse complement strand
TTCTGTTTACGAGGATATGATGGCGATGTATGGTGAAATGATTTTCGAGAAACGCAGCTCATTCATTGAGGAGCTTGTGCCTCTGTTTCAAAAGTTCTATTGCGCAATATCTGGTGAGGGCGAAGAAGTCGGACTTTTGTATACCAGTCATTGTCAACGGGGACCTTTGCTCGACGTGATACGTAGAGACCGGATGAAGGATCGTGTCATGGGGTATTCTCTTCACGGCGTACATAAGGATGATCTGGAGATGACGCTCGGTGGCTTCCAGATTAAACGTGAGGGTAGTCAGGGACAGAGCAAGACGTATCTCGTGGCGTTAAAGCTGGCTCAGTATTATTTTCTGAGCCTGGCTGGAAAGAAGACTGCTCCTCTTTTGCTGCTTGACGATATCTTTGATAAGCTTGACTCGTCACGTGTGGAGAATATTATACGTCTTGTGTCTGGGGAGTCTTTCGGACAGATTTTTATTACCGACACAAATCGTGAGAATATGGATCTCTTGCTGGAGAGATGTGACGGCGACTATAGGCTGTTCCGCGTTTCTCATGGTAGGATAGTAACTTTGTGATTCATCATGGAAAGAAGGAAGACGGAGAATATAGGTCTGCTCATCCGACAGTTCCTGCGTTCTGAAGGATTGGAGACACCCTATAATGAATATAAGGTAGTGGCGGCATGGCCTCATGTGGTGGGGGACAGGATCGCAAAAATGACTGGCGAGGTTTATCTGAAAAACCAGACTTTGTATGTGAAGGTGAAGTCACCTGTCATCAAGAATGAACTTGTCATGTCGAGAAAAAAACTCGCCAACGCACTGAATGAGTACGTTGGCGCTTATGTTATCTCTGATGTCATGTTCTACTGACGTGTGTCCTTACTCTGACTTTTTGTCTATGGTCTTATGGTAGATGTCCTGTATGACTAGTCCCGCAAGCTGAAAGCCGAATATTGCTGTCGTGTGTGACAGTGTTCCGTTTATCTGTGCTTTCCTCGTGCTCCAGTCATGGTTGAGCAGGTCTTGCCTTCCTGGACCTTCTGTCTGTGACGGTGTGTTGACCGTTCCTTCTTTATCTGTGTTCTCTCCTCTGTTTTTTATAAGCTCTTCAGAGTATACACACGTGAATTTCTTTGACGGGAAGGTTTTGTTGTGTTTGAACTTTCTGCGTAGTGCGGCTCCGAGCGGACATCCCTTCACTTTCCAGAATTCCGCGGTTTTGATTTTCTGCGGGTCAAGCTTTAGTGCCGCTCCCATGGATGAGAAGAGTGTGGCGTCTGTCTTTGTTGTCTCTAATATGAGAAGTGCTTTGTCTTTGAGTGAGTCAATGGCGTCTATCACGTAGTCGTACGACTGCAAGTCGTAGTCACTGGCTGTGTCCTCATCGTAGATGTCTTGTATGGCGGTCACTTCCGCATCAGGGTTGATGTCTAATAGTCTTTTGCGCAGTACGTCGACTTTCACTTCTCCTATGGTCTGTGTCGTCGCCATGAGTTGTCTGTTGACATTGCTTGCGCAGACTCTGTCGGAGTCGACAATGGTCATGTTTTTTATACCAGACCGTATCAGGCTCTCCGCACACCATGAACCGACACCGCCTACACCGAAGATGATGACTCTCTTGCTTTGTATGGCTTTTACCACGTCTTCTCCTAAAAGAAGCGCGGTTCTCATGAATATGTCATCTTTGACGCTCACTTATTTATCCTTTGTGTTGTTGTTTCTTCATTTGTGACCATTGTGCCTTGGCCAGTTCTTGCATGTCGACGACCTCGTCTTTCTCGTCCACAATCTCAAATCCTAACATCGTCTCTATAACGTCTTCCATGGTGACGATACCTCTGAGACAACCGTACTCGTCGATGATGATTGATATGTGCTCTTTCTTCTCAAGCAGCTTTTCCCATATTACGGATACGTTCTCGTCTTCCGAGAATGAGAGAATAGGTCTTGCCAACTCTCCGAGTTTAACGTCGAACTTGTCTTCAGCTAAGCTCTCAAGTATGGTCTGACGCAGTACATAACCTGTGATGTAGTCGCTCTCGTCTCCTTTGTACACTGGTATTCTTGAGTGGTTCTTGTATTCCTCGTCTTCGTAGAATTCTCTCAGTGTCATATCCTCGGCAGCCATCGTCACGACAACACTCGGTGTCATAATCTCGTGTGCTGTCACACTGTCCAGCTTCAGAAGGTTCTGAATCATCTTGTTCTCTTCCTTCTCAAGCACTCCTTCCTCTGCTCCAACGTTCACCATGGCCACTACTTCCTCTCGGCTGACAGCCACTTGATCCGACTTGGCAGATACTTTATGTGTTATTGTCTCCAATATCACAACGAGTGGATAGGTGACGAAGATGAGAAGCCTAATGACATTTGCTGCTGGTATCGCAAGTTTTCTCCAATACGTAGAGCCTATTGTTTTAGGCAAGATTTCTGAGAAAACTAGTATAAGAAAAGTGAACACACCCGATATGATTCCCACGAATGTGGCCGCAAAGGTGTTGTCAAACTGTGTTTGTGCGTATACCGCTGCCTGAGAGCCTACGAGCGATGCACCTACAGTGTTGGCTACGGTGTTTACTATCAGTATTGCAGATATAGGTCTGTCTATGTTTGTCTTATATCTTTTCAATATCTGCCACCCTCTTGTGCCGTTGGTCTCTAACGTCTGAACGTATGAGAGTGGTGTGGATAACATTGTCGCCTCTAGCACAGAGCACAACGCTGATATGACGAGCGACAATAACATGTATGTTATTATCAGTGTCATACTAACGTGTTTTCTGTTAATGAATGATTACTTACCTCTTTTGTCGCCGAACCGTATGGTGCCGCGGGGCTACCATCTGAATCTGATGTCATTTATCTTTTCTTTTTGTTACTTAATACTCTGTTATCGTCTGCTTCTGTTTGACTTCCAAAACATCCACTTCGGAGATGGAGGTTCTTCTAACTCTCCCATCTCCTCGTAAATCCTGGCGCGTAAAATCTGCTGGTAGGATTTGCCCGTGGTTATAATCCTGTATATTGTACCCCAATCAGGTATTCCGCTGATATTCTTGTCATCTATGAATACATCTGCGTTTAGTTTACAAGAATAATTCTTGTCCTTCGCTTCGTTAAATCTGTCTGAACAGTCACTGTTTATTGCGTAAAACTCAAGACCTCTTTCCTTGCACCAATCAAGTGCGTCTTCTAGAAGCTTTCCCTCGCGCACAGTCCATAGTATAAGCTTATGTCTTTGCTCCGCAAGTTTCTTTAAGGTTTCAACGGCGAAAGGACGCTCCTCACCTATCTCAGGATATTTATGCTCGACTATTGTTCCGTCAAAATCTACAGCGATTACCATATTTTATTTTTGTTTCTTGTTCTACAGAAATTATACTTCCTCGAGTTTTTGGCCACCGTTGTTTCCGTAACCGTAACCGTATCCGTAACCGTATCCGTATCCGTAACCGTATCCGTATCCGTATCCGTAACCTTTTCCGTATCCATAACCCTTTCCGTATCCGTAGCTCTTTCCGTATCCGTAGCCGCCATAACGCTTGTAGCTGTAGCTGTTGTGCGTGAATTCCACTCCGTTGAGAATGATATTCATGTTTGGTAAACGGTTGTCTACGTGCATGTCATTTACGAAGTCAAGGTCTGCTTTCAAAGTGTAGTTACAACGCACTACAAACATTGTGGCGTCTGTGTACTTCGAAATTGTGAGTGTGTCGGATACAAGGCCTACAGGAGCCGTGTCCATAAGAATATAATCGTACTTCTCCTTTAAGTGGTTCAAGGCTATACTGAGATTTGACTTCTCTAACAGCTCTGATGGGTTCGGTGGAATTGAACCTGCTGGCAGGATGTCGAGGTTGTCACTTATGCCTGAATTCTGAATCAAGCTATCGAGATATTCAAAATCCTCAGGATCTCGAGCGAAGTAGTTTGAGATTCCTTTCTCCGTTTCGTTGAGGTTAAAAAGTGTTGCCAGTCTTGGCTTTCTAATGTCGAGTCCAATAAGTAACACCTTCTTTCCTGCGAACGCTACACACGTTCCGAAGTTCGCTGCGATGACAGTCTTACCTTCTCCTGACGTACATGACGTGAAAAGCAACACTTTCTGTTCTTTTGTAATAACGAATGGCAGATTTGAACGAAGTGAACGATAGCACTCCATCATGATAGAATTGTGATTCTCCTGCAATACAATCGTTCTGTTTCCTTTTGAAAGGGCTTTCACGAATGGGATGCTTCCGAAAAGAGGTACTGTCGTATACTTTGCGATATCTTCCTTGCCCTCTACGCGGTAACGGAACATGTTTCTTATGAAGTATATTGCGTAAGGTAAACCGACGCCAATAGCTAAGGCAATAAGGAGTATCATCTGTCTCTTTGGTGAAACTGGACCTGAGACTGTAGGCTCCTCAATCTGCTTCGCCTTGTATGCTTGTGAGTTGAGTGTGATGAGGTTTTCCTCTCTCTTCTGCAGCAACATGACGTACAAGTCGGCCTTCACACCTTGCTGTCTATTCATACCAGCAAGTTGTCTCTCTTTGGAAGGAGCTGCGGTGATGAGGTTCTCATATTTGCTTTGCTGTTTCTTCAGGTCTTGCTGCTGAATGAGCAGTCCTTTTTTTGCACTTGACAATGATGTCTTGATACCTGACATGTAACTCTCTGCCTCAATAGTCTTCTGCTGTACAGTCGGACTTGTCTCCGCTGCGCTTCTTAAGAGTCGTAATCTGTCGTGTATAAGATCATTGTATTTACCTATCATTGTGTTGAGGTTGTTGTCAGACAATGGCAAGTTACTTGGTATCATTTCCATGTAATTGTTTTTGTTGTTGACGTGCTCAATGAGATAGTTAAGCAAATTAATCTGCGTGTTGAGCTCTGCGAGTTTATTCGTGTATTGCAAGTTCTGGTTTGCATCCATTGACGCATCTTGTCCGTAGTTGACAATTCTGCGTGAACTCTTATACTGTTCCAATTCTTCCTCCGAAAGGCTGAGCTCCTTGCTGATTTCTCCGAGTCGTGCATCAATAAATTTGGATGTTTGTGCCGCTTCGTAGTTGTTATCTTCATTTGCGTCCTCGTTGTACGCTTCTACAAGGCAGTTGAGGTAGTCTACTGCGCGTTCAGGTATGTTATCTGTTCTGGAAATGAGCGCCACTGTTGTGGTCTTTGAAGTTGCCGAAACTGATAAACCTCCTGCATATCTGCCTGCGGCGGCATCAATAGGTGTTATGTAAGCATGCAGAGCATTATCACCGAGAGTGTTTTCTGTGATTTTTGGGTTTCTGCTAATCGTAATAGGACCAAGTGGTGTGGAAATCTTACCTGGAAGTGTTTTCAAATCCTTTACAATGTCAGTCCCATCTGCTTTAACGACCGCCTTAACACCTTTGCCTGCTTGACGTATTTCTACAGCAACTCCCGAGTGGAGCGAGTCAAGGTCTGCCTCTTCCATATCTACAATATATGGAGAATATTTCCCATACATCTCGTGGTCTTTAATCTTTCCTTCTATAACATATCGTGTGTAGAGCTTCAGTTTTCGTACAACTCTTTTGTTGAGGGTTTTAGTACCTATGATTTCCAACTCGTTGTCAAAGCCATTACTGCTATTTGTCATACCCATCTCTGCAAACGTGTTGTTGATGGATGAACTAGAATAGCCGTGTTCTTTGTCTTTAATAAGGATTTTTGAGGAGATGCTGAAAACAGGAGTAGTGTATCTGAGATATATCATTGCGATGGACATGCAAATGATTACTGACGCTAAAAACCAATACTTATACTCCATGAATACGGCCCAGATCATTCGAATGTCAAATCCGGAATCTTCATCGTTCATCTGAGCAATATTTGCTTCATTGTTGTTAACTTGCATATTGTGATTTTTTTCTTTATGTATTTCTAATTAGACAAAATATGCGCAAATATACGTTCTTTTTTTTAATCGGCAAAAAGTAGCGATAAAAAATGACTTGTCGTCGTGAAACCGAAGATATGAGCTCGTATGTTCGACGTGCCATACTTTGTTCTTTCTGACTGTTAAATGCTTGATAATGTGAAGCGGCAAGTATATGAATGGTCGATTTTGGAAAAAACGACAGGTGACGTGTGGAATATGTGTGTTTTTTTTCTTAACTTTGCGCAGTTTTATTTCGCTAATAAATTAAAGTGGAAAATGGTTTCTGATTTTGACAAGGACAATACGTTGAAGTGGTTTATAATGACAATTGATGTCGTGCTGCTGGTGTGTGTTGTTTCTTTTACTTATTATTTTGAAGTGTCGGTGCTTGGACTAAAGGTTACTTCGGTCGAGAATTTCCCTGCTTTGCTTGCGACGTATGTTTTCAGCTTCCTTGCAAGTTATAGTATATATCCTTCTGTTGTACCCCAGCGTATTGTGTCCTCTGAGGATATAGCTAAACGTGTGACGACTACGAGCCTTTTGATGTTTCTATTCGTGTCTCTGCTTATTCTGCTCACTCGTTTCAGTCCTGTTTTCCCTAGGACATTTTTGTTGGCGACGTTCTTCATCTTCACTCCATTGCTGTTTCTCGGTCGTCTTACGGTGAGAAAGGCGTTGATGAATATGCGTTCCAACAAGAAAAATCAGAAGAGAGTGTTGCTTGTGGGGGCAGACGATGCGATTGTGGACTTGTACAGAACTATGTGTACTCCGAGTTATGGATATAATATTATAGGTGTTTTTTATGATGGTGTTGCTGCTCCGGAGTTGGTGGAAAAACGGATTGGTGGATTGAATGATTTGTATACGTGGCTTGCGTCACATACAAATGTGAATGAGATATACGGATATATTCCAAAAGAAAATCAGGGACTTATCAATCTAATCAGCAAATATTGTGATAACCATTTGATTCGTTTTTATTATGTCCCAAGTTTGGATGTTTTTGGGAACAAGCTGTCTTTGTCTTTTGTGGGCGATGTCCCAATTGTGGCTAAACGTGAGGAGCCATTAGCGAATCCTGTGAATAAGATGTTGAAGAGATCTTTTGACTTTATTTGTTCGACATTAGTCCTCATATTCATTTTCCCTTGGCTTTATGCAATTGTGGCTATCATCATTAAGATTGTGTCACCCGGACCGGTCTTTTTTAAGCAGGAGAGGACTGGATTGGATGGTAAGATTTTCATGTGCTACAAGTTTAGGACTATGAAGGTGAATAATGATGCTGATAAAGTACAGGCGACCAAGGATGATCCGAGAAAATATCCTTTTGGTAACTTTATGAGAAAAACGAATATCGATGAGATACCGCAGTTTATTAATGTGTGGAAGGGCGAGATGTCTATGGTCGGTCCACGTCCTCACATGTTGCTTCATACGGAAGAATATTCTAAACTCGTCAATCGTTTTATGGTGCGTCATCTTGCTAAACCGGGAATTACAGGACTTGCTCAGGTGACAGGTTTCAGAGGCGAGACCAAGTACATAGATCAGATGGAAGGTCGAGTGAGAAAAGATATAGAGTATATAGAGAATTGGACTTTCTTCTTAGATATTAAGATTATGGTGAAGACCATAACTAATATGTTTGGAGGAGAGAAAAATGCATATTAAATATAAAATAAGATGGGATTTTTAAGTAATATTTTTGGGAAAAAAGAAAAGTCAAATGTCGGAGGCGTTGAGGATTTTATGAGCCTTATAAGGGTTTATTTTCAAAGTGTGTTGGCCTCAGATTTCGGCATCACTAATTTGGGTGCGTTGCCAGACTTGCTTGCGTTTAAGCGTTCTTTGCACGTGCCTACTGCTAATAACAAGCTCGGTCTTGCCGAGAAGAAGGCATGTTGTAAGATGCTTACAGACATCTATGGTCTTAAAGAGTCTTTTTTTAAGGAGATAGATGCAAGCATAAAGAAAAACTGCAAGAATCAGAATGATATACGCGGTTATATGATTGCTTTCCAGGGATTCAGTCAGGAGGTCATTATGCTCGTAAGCAACCGTCTTAGTCTAAAGGTTAGAATTCCTGGATTTCTCAGTGGCATATTGAAGAAGGCTATCAATAATGAAGTACATACCATTTTAAATAGTAGTATTTGGAATGATGACGCGACTCGTCATGCTGCTGCTGATATCAAAGTGTATCAGAGAAAGCTTGGATTCTCCGAACAATGGATTCAGGATTATGTCTATAATATAATAGTTTTGGCGAAAAAAGAACCTAAGCCTTCTGACGAAGATATCCAAAAGGCGGAGAAGAAACTCAAAAAATGAGTTTTTGCTTGTTTAATAAAGAAAAATTCATACATTTGCAAAAGAATGTTGTAGTTTGTATGCACGATGACAGAAGAGGAGAGAAATTCTATCAGACAATTTGATGCTAAGGTGCGTCGCCTTATAACAGGGTATGAGGCACTGAAACGTGAGAATCAGTCTCTTCGTGATGAACTGGTTCTGAAGACGGACACCTTGTCATCTTTACGTGCTGAAGTGGAGCAGTTGAGGAGTGACTACGACAATTTGAAAATGGCCAGGTTGATTAGTGTGAGCGATCGTGATGTGAAGGATGCTAAGCAAAGAATCTCAAATATGGTACGTGAGGTGAACAAGTGTATTAACATCCTGAGTGCCGGAGGGGATGAGTGAATTTAGTCTGGCTCCCAACAGTATGGTTTAACAGAGACTAAGTTATTATGCCGACAGACAGACTCAATATACGTGTGAATGTGGAGGACCTGCAGATTCCTCTTACAGTGAAAGATGCGGATGAGGAAAAATTGTTCAGGGATGCGGCGGTTGCGATACAGGACCGTATCCAGAAGCTTAGGAGTGAGTTTCCTTCTCTTCAGTACAATGACAAGTTTTATTATGTGATGGCTATGCTTATGACTGAGACGGTCGCTCTGAAAAGCATCAATAAGACTGATGTTGAACCTTACAGAGAAATGATGAGAGATCTGGAGAAGGAAATATCTGATCTGGAGGTCTAATACAATAACCCTAAAAACAAATTTAAAATGGATTTAATCATAGCTATTATTATAGCGGTAGGATGTCTTGTGGTCGGATTTGGCCTGGGATATGCCTTGTTTAATATGATAATCACCCAGAAAAAAGAGCAGATATTAAAGGATGCGGAAATTGAAGGTGAGGCTATCAAGAAAAGTAAGCAACTTGAGGTAAAGGAGAAATTCCTCAACAAGAAGGCTGAGTTGGAGAAAGAGGCGGCACAGCGCAATCAGAAGATTCAGCAGATAGAGAACAAGCTCAAACAGCGTGAGCTCTCTCTTAATCAACGTTATGAGGACGTTCAGCGCAAGAATGCGGAGAATGAGAAGTTCAGAGTATCTTTAGAGAGACAGCAGGACTTGCTGAACCGTAGAAAGGAAGAGGTGGAGTCTCTTCATGAGCAGGAGATGCAGAAGTTGGAGTCTATCAGTGGCTTGTCCGCTGATGAGGCTAAGGAGCATCTTATTGAGGGTCTCAAGGATGAGGCAAAGTCACATGCTCAGCAGTATATCAATGAGATAATGGATGACGCCAAGATGACAGCCACCAAAGAGGCTAAGAAGATTGTCATCCAGACCATACAGCGTGTCGCTACCGAGACTGCGATTGAGAACTCTGTAACAGTGTTCCATATTGACTCAGACGAGGTGAAAGGACGAGTCATCGGACGTGAGGGACGTAACATACGCGCTCTTGAGGCTGCTACTGGTGTTGAGATTGTAGTTGATGACACACCAGAGGCAATCGTGATAAGCGCATTCGATCCTGTCCGTCGTGAGATATGTCGTCTTGCCTTGCATCAGCTTGTGGCTGACGGACGTATCCACCCGGCAAGAATTGAGGAGGTTGTTGCTAAGGTTAAGAAGCAGGTTGAGGAAGAGATAATTGAGACAGGTAAACGTACTACTATAGACTTAGGCATTCACGGATTACATCCAGAGCTGATTAGGATTATCGGTAAGATGAAGTATCGTTCTTCCTATGGTCAGAACTTGTTACAGCATGCTCGTGAGACTGCTAACCTGTGTGCCGTTATGGCTAGTGAGCTTGGTCTCAACCCTAAGAAGGCAAGACGCGCGGGTCTCCTTCACGATATAGGTAAAGTTCCTGACGAGCAGCCAGAGTTGCCACATGCTCTCTATGGTGCTCAGATAGCTGAGAAGTATAAGGAGAAGGCAGATATCGTCAACGCTATTGCGGCTCACCATGATGAGACTGAGATGACATCACTCATTGCACCAATAGTTCAGGTCTGTGACGCTATCTCTGGAGCGCGCCCTGGTGCGAGACGAGAGATTGTTGAGGCATACATCAAGCGTCTTAAGGACCTTGAGAATCTTGCAAGCAGCTACCCAGGTGTTACGAAGACTTACGCTATTCAGGCAGGTCGTGAGTTACGTGTTATCGTTGGTGCTGACAAGATTTCTGATAAGGAAATAGACACATTGAGTGCTGACATTGCGAAGAAGATTCAGGACGAGATGACTTATCCGGGTCAGGTTAAGATTACAGTTATACGTGAGACACGTGCTGTGGCGTTCGCTAAGTAACGAGGAGTGTTGTTTTTTTAACGTTGCGCATTCGGACAGAAGAGACCGTTAGACTGTTTCGTGGAAGTCGAACATCGCTTTTCGTGTGCGTCAGTGAAAAACAGAAAATAACGTGGCAACTGAGATGAGATTAATAACGGCATTACTTCCGTTTATGATAATCGCAGATACCTTTGCTCAGATTCTGAGCAAAGGTATTACTTATTCTGCGGAGGTTAGCTCATCGTTCAGTGATGGTGCGTATGCTCCTTTTTGGTTTTCCGCTAATAAATACGGATTGTCTTCTGTAGAGAGTAATTCAGGATACATGCGTTTTTCTCTTGAGAGAAGCTTTGAGAACGACAGCTCACGTTCTGTCGGTCTTGCTTATGGTGTTGATTTCGCATGCCAAGTGAATAACACCTCAGTTTTCAGCGTACATCAGCTTTATGCGGGATTGGAGTACAGAAAACTTCGTCTTACGTTAGGTGCCTGTCGTCAGCCTTTGGAGATAAAAAATGAGGAGCTGAGTATGGGTGACATGACATACGGAATTAACTCTCGCCCTATACCACAGTTTCGGGTTGAGCTGAAGGAGTGGGCTGTTCCGTACACCAATGGTTGGCTTGGTATAAATGGACATTTGTCGTATGGTTGGTTCACGGATAGCCATTGGCAGAGAGTTTTCACATCAACATCTGGTTCAGTGCATAGTGAGAACTCTAAATTCCATAGTAAAGCAGCGTACATTACCATAGGTAAACCATCAGTGTTCCCCTTGTCTTTTAAGGCGGGCGTTCATTTCTGTTGTCAGTTTGGTGGTGAGTCATGGAATATGGGCAGACGATTGGATGACACCAGTTCGTTCAGTGGTGACTATGCCGACATGGATGATGGATTGAGTGGCTATTGGCACGCTTTTTTCCCTGGAGGTCGTGACGCCACGGATGGCGATTATGATAATGCGGAGGGAAATCACCTGGGTAGCTATCAGGTGTCACTCACTTATTCCGCTAAAGATGTCAATTTGAAACTTTACGCTGAGCATTTCTTTGAGGACCATTCACAGATGTTTCTTCAGTATGACTGGAAAGACTTCCTTCTTGGTGTCGAGTGTGAGATACCACATGGCACATTGGTCCACAATATCTTATATGAGTATCTTGGGACATATGACCAGACAGGCTCCGTCTATCACGACCGTACATCCAACTTGCCGATACAGATAAGTGGTGCGGATGATTATTACAACCATTCCATTTATGGAGCGTGGCAACACTGGGGAATGTCTATAGGTAATCCGTTGCTGCTCTCTCCGATTTATAATGCCAATGGAGCCTTGCGGTGTTATTATAATAGAGTGGGGGCGCATCACTTCGCAATGAGCGGATCTCCTTCGTCCTCTTGGTCGTACCGACTGATGTTTACACATTTACGAACACTTGGAACATATAATAAACCATCATTTAATCCAGTGTATGGCAATTTCTTCTATGCCGAGATGACGTGCTCACCATCCTTGTTTCGCGGATGGAGGTTCACTGCCGCGGTGGGAACAAATGGTGGTGAGTTGATAGGCAACTCAAAAGGAATCACGTTGTCTGTAAGCAAAAGCGGATGGCTGACAAGACGTTATTAATTATGAGATATTACATATTTACACATATAATATTATTACTACTGATGTCTGTCTTTTCCTGTGAGAGTCGTCATGATGATAATGGCAGTTTGTCGGGCAACTGGCAGATGACGACATGGTATGACAGCGACAGTGTCGCTGAGAGAGACATGTTGGCTGACGGTATCTTCTATTCTGTCAGTCTTGAGCTCATCAAGATATGGCAGCCGGGTAAGTCGAGAATCTATTACCTCGCCTCATTCGTCCGTGACGGCGACAGTTTATTCCTCGTTAATGCTTATGTCTCGCCAAATGACTCCGTAGTGTCATTTGAGGACATGGCTCCGTATGGCGTTGAGTCTGACGGACGTTTCAGGATAGTCTCCAATGACTCCAAAACACTCATTTTGTCTGGAAAGACTAAAACGCTGGTGTTCAGGAGTTATTAAGAGAGTGTCAGTAAAGAATCATGCTAAATGTGAAAAAAAATAAAAATTCCCGTTTTTTAAGTCAATAAATCCCCTGTCGTTTCGTTATATATCATAAACAAAACCTGTAATGTCATCGAATTTCCAAACGATATATATAATAATAGCTTTCCTTGTCAGTCTGGCGTTTGCTGTCGTCAGCATGCCATTCGTGATAGCCATGTGCAAGAAGAATGGGCTCTATGACCAGCCGGAGGCGCGTAAAGTGCACCAGTTCGCCATACCTCGTCTTGGTGGCTCATTGTTCATGCCTTCTATGGCCGTAGGTACCGTCTCAGCCCTTATCTTCAAATATGGTGGGGTGAGCAATGACTTTGTTGTCAGTCTGTCTACTGCAATGATGGCGGCGGGTGGAATAATGATATACCTGATAGGAATCCTTGACGACCTCAAGGGTATGAAGGCTATGCACAAGTTCATCATACAGAGTGTTACGGCCCTTTTCTTTCCGGTCTGCAACCTCATGATTAATGACCTTCATGGTCTGTTCGGCCTGCATGTCATACCAATATACGTGGCATATCCCATCACCGTTTTCGTCATTCTTCTTATCGTCAACGCTATGAATCTCATAGATGGTATCGACGGGCTTGCCTCAGGTTTGTCTTTGTTGATATTATGCTCCTTCGGTTACTTGTACAACAATCTTGGATCTCCTCTGTTCTCCATAATATCCTTCAGTCTTGCAGGCGCAGTCCTTGGATTCTTCTTCTATAACTACTTCGGTAAGATAAATGGGAGGAAAATCTTCATGGGCGATTCGGGGAGTCTCTTCCTCGGTTATGTCATAGCGTACCTGTCCATCAAGTATCAGATGACCAACTGGGAAGTCTTCGAGTATCGTGAGAACTCCTTCTTGATATCATTCTCGTTAGTCATGCTTCCGTGCTTCGACGTCATACGTGTTGCATTGGGACGAAAGATGCGTGGAAAAGACATGTTTGAGCCGGATAAGACCCACGTGCATCACCTTATCATGGCAACAGGGCTTAGCATGCATCAGACACTCTATGTCATACTTTCCATCTTCGTCTCCTTCTGTGTCCTTAACTACGGACTATTCGTGTTTGGCGTTAAGATGTCATTAATTATCTTTGTCGACGTCGTTCTCTATTCGTTGTTGATAGCGTTTACCAACAGCATGAGGACAGAATGAGACACTTCCGCTTCTCAGACGGGTACTTATGTTTCTTGTTGAGGCTCGGCGTGTGTTGTCTTTGATGGTGGGATTTCTGGAAATTCTGGATTTTCTAGACTCTCTTGATTATCTGAATTCTCTGTGGTCGACGGTGCGGTCGCCGTATTTATAAAGAGAGTACTTACCAGATTTCCTATTCGCAACCCCAATTTTTGCTGTCCGAAACTCCTCTTTTTTCGTTGACGCATGGCAACGAGGAAATGACTTCTGGAATTTTCTCATGGCTTATTCTGTGTCTGAAAATCTTAGGTTAGGACGTTGAAAAGTTCAGGTTAGGATTTTTAAATCCTCAGACCTGCGTATAGACTATATCCTAACCTAAGAATTTAAAAAAAGAGACACAAGATTTTTGAAAGCCTTATAATAAGATTATCAATAAGTTAACCTAAAATTAGTAAAAAGTAGGCATAGGAAATCTCGTCACGCTGCAAATTGTCCATTATTCCCCTTGTCTCATCATCATGTCACACACGTGCACGACATATCATAACCATGGTGTGTCTCGGCGTTCGGAGACCAGTAAAGCACATAACACAAACATCCCGATTCTCACTGCTGAGAATCGGGATGTTGATATGTATGGATGGAGGGCGTCTTCGCCTTGTCCTTCCTCTTGTGTGTTTTCTGCTGGTGCTGTCGTCCGGCTTAGCCCATTATGACGTCCACCATGTGAGTGCCCGGAGCGTAGCTGATGACATTACCGTCGATTTCCTTGCCGTCCACCTTGATCGAACGCACGCCCTTTTGCGCACCGTCAGGGTTAGATATCGAGATGTTGTACTCAGAGTCTCTGATAACCCTTCTCACCTTATATTGGCGCATGTCAGCAGGTATGCAAGGGTCAATCTCCAGTCCCTCGTATGTTGGCTTGACACCCAATATGAATTGTGTTATCGTGTACCAGTTCCATGCAGCTGTTCCTGTGAGCCATGAGTTCTTGCCCTCTCCAGGCTTCGCGGCGTCCTTACCCGCCACCATCTGTGAGTACACGTATGGTTCCACCTTGTGCAGTTTCTGGTCCTTGATCCACGCCGGACATATCTTGGTGTAATGCTCCCATGCGTCATTACCTCTTCCCGCCACGGTCTCTCCGATAATCACCCATGGGTTGTTATGGCAGAAAATTCCGGCGTTCTCCTTATAGCCGGCAGGGTATGAGCTGATCTCACCCATCTCCACGTGATACGTGGTGTATGCTGGCCAGTTGAGTACGATGCCGTGCTCGCAGTCCATGTATTTTTTCACTGAGTCGAGTGCGAGGTCCACCATGCCTTCACGTAGTCCGATGCCTGCCATGGTGCACCATCCCTGGCTCTCAATGAAGATTTTACCTTCCTCGTTATCCTTGGAGCCTATCTTGTTGCCGTAGAAGTCATAGGCTCTCAGATACCACTCGCCGTCCCATCCGTGCTGTTTCACGGCGTTGATCATGTCATTGATGTGCCCCTCGGCTCTCTTCGCCTCATCCTCGTGCCTTTTGTCTCCGTCACGTTTGGCGAGGAAGCGGCACAGCTCGGCGTATTGTCGTCCGCACACCACGAACAGGCCTGCTATCATGAGTGACTCGGCCTTGCTTCCCTCCGTCTTGTTCTCGGTGGTCTGGAAGCTCTCGTTAGGGTCCCATGAGAAGCAGTTGAGGTTGAGGCAGTCGTTCCAGTCTGCTCGTCCTATCAATGGTAACTTATGAGGTCCGAGGTTCTCGGTGACGTGGTTGAATGAGATGCGCAGATGCTCGAGGAGTGACACTTCAGAGCCTGGCTTGTTGTCCCAAGGCACCATTTCATCGAGGATGGAGAAGTCGCCTGTCTCTTTCAGGTATGCTGTGGTGCCGAAGATGAGCCACATCGGGTCGTCGTTGAATCCGCCTCCGATGTCGTTGTTTCCTCTCTTCGTCAGCGGCTGGTATTGGTGATAGCAGCCACCGTCAGGGAACTGTGTTGATGCTATGTCGATGATACGTTCCCTGGCTCTTGACGGTATCTGATGGACGAATCCCACGAGGTCCTGGTTGGAGTCTCTGAATCCCATTCCTCGTCCGATACCGCTCTCGAAGAACGATGCGGAGCGTGAGAAGTTGAAGGTCACCATACACTGGTACTGGTTCCAGATGTTCACCATTCTGTTCAGGCGACTGTCATCGCTAGTGACTGTGTATTTGTTGAGCAGACCGTCCCACATGGCTCTGAGCTCCTCGTAGGCTTTGTCTACAGCCTCCACGGTGCTGAACCGCTCAATCGTCTCCTTCGCCTTCTTCTTGTTGACGAGGGTCACGTCGCTGTCCTGTGATGAGATGAGCTCTCCCTTGGCCTTACGCACGATGTCATCTTGACAGAACTTGTCGTTCTGCGCGTTCTCCACGTAGCCGAGTATGAATATGAGGTCTTTGCTCTCTCCCGCCTTCAGCTCCACCTCCAGGTAGTGTGAGGCGACAGGTGACCATCCGTGTGCCAGCGAGTTTGCGGCTTTACCGTCCTTGACGCACTGTGGCTCCGAGAAGTCGTTGTACAATCCTATGAATGTCTCCCTGTCTGTGTCGTATCCTTGTACCGGAGCGTTCACGGAATAGTAGGCGTAGTGGTTTCGCCTTTCCTTATACTCCGTCTTGTGGTATATGACGCTGCCGTCAATCTCCACCTCGCCGGTGGACCAGTTTCTCTGGAAGTTCTCCATGTCAGTGGCTGCGTTCCACAGACACCACTCAGCGAAGGAGAACAGTTTGATGGTCTTAGTCTCCTTTGTCGTGTTGCGTAGCGTGACTTTCTGCACCTCCGCCCAGCTGTGAAGAGGCACGAAGAACAGCACGCTCGCCTCGATGCCGTTCTTGGCTCCCATGATGCGTGTGTAGCTCATGCCGTGTCGGCACTCGTAGAAGTCAAGCGGAGTCTTGCAAGGTTTCCAGCCAGGGTTCCAGATCACTCCGTTGTCGTTGATGTAGAAATAACGTCCTCCGTTGTCCATCGGCACGTTGTTGTATCTGTATCGTGTTATTCTCCTGAACTTGGCATCTTTGTAGAAGTCATAGCCTCCGGCGGTGTTGCTTATCAGTCCGAAGAAGTCCTCGTTGCCGAGGTAGTTAATCCACGGGAATGGAGTGGCGGGTTCAGTGATTACGTACTCCCTGTTCTCGTCATCGAAATATCCGTATTGCTGATTGTCCATGTTGTTTGTTGACATTGTTGATTATGTTGTGCTTGTTATGTTTATTATTGTCGTGATGTCATTGTTATTTTGACACATTGAGATGTCTCTGCAGGAACGCATTCCATTCGTCCCACTGCTCCTGATACCAGAAATGCTCTGTCTTCGGATATGGAGACAAGGTCTTATCCGCATTCACCACGTTGTATGTCGCATAGGCTGTTGTCGGTGGAACTACGTTATCATTGTATCCGAATGAGAAGTAACCCGGCACTTTGATGCGTCTCGCAAAGTTTACTCCGTCGTAGTATCTCAGCTGCTCCACGAGTCGCTTGTCCACGTTTGCCTTGGTGGTTCTCGTCGACTCGTCGTAGAAGTAGTGCGGCCATCCGCACGCTGTCTTCTTCAGTGCCGCCTCATAGTCACACATGGCGGCGTGAACAGCTGCGTAGCAACTCACTCTCTTGTCGAGCGCAGTCGTGGCGAGGGTTAGGAAACCGCCCTGTGACGATCCTGTCACCGCCAGGTCGGAGCCGTTCCACAGGTCTCCGTTCTTGGTGTCGTTCACAGACACGAGTTGTCCGTTAGGTGTTATGCTGAGTGACTGAATGAAGTCGATGGCTCTGACGCATCCCGTGATTACGTGCTTGTAGTAGTTCTGGTTCTTGTCGTGTATGCCGTTCATCCAGTAGTCGGCGAGAGCGGCTGACGACAGGTTGTCGTAGAACGTCCTGTCGTAGGTCACCGGCACTCCGTGTATACCGATCTCCAACACTATCATGCCTTGTTTGCACGACCATTCGTCACCGTTGTACGGACGTGCTCCGGCGCCCGGCACGCGGAGCAGGGCAGGGTAGCGTCCCGGCTTGACTGGCACATTGAGTATGCCGTACACCCTTCGTCCCCATCTGTCATTCTGGAAGTTGATGTGGTAGGTGTTGACCTCTGACGTGCTCTTCTCCGGCAGGAAAGTCATGTGTGACTCCAACGGAGTGTTTCTCGCTTCTCTGATGGCGTCCTCCCAGAAGCGGTCGAAGTCATCAGGACACTGGGTGGTCGGCGTGATCTTCTCCGGCGACACTGCTGTGGTGCACCAGCCCACGTAGTCCTTGCCGTCCACATGCGCCGTCACCTTGAGTGTGTAGAAGCCCGGTGTGGACATCTTGCCGGAGATTTTGGCGTCACCTTTCTTGAGTGCCATGTCTTTTCGCTGCTCGGGATACATCTCCGGTCCCATCTCGTAGCTGACCGAAGTGTTGTCGAGTAGTGTGCCGGACTTACGCACGTCGACGTTGAAGTTAATCTTCTCGCCTGTCTTGTAGGTCCAATCCTTGTGATCTGGCGTGACGTTCACCGTGATGTTCTCGCCTCGTATCTGTCCTGTGACATCCTGAGTGAAGAGTGTGCCTGCCGCTGCGAGCAGCAGGAATAAAGCGTGTGTCTTTCTCATATTATCTTGTGATTTGTTTTGTCATTTCCTTGATCATGTTTATCGTCGACGTGTCTTTGACGAACACGGAGTTCAGACCTTGCTCCTCCTGTGCCGGGTCGCACACGTACTCGTCCCACCTCTGCCATATGGTGTGTCGTGGGTTAGCCAGTCCGCCCCATCCCCAGAAGTTACATCCCGCGATCTTGCCGGACTCCTTGATGATGTTGAACACGTAGCGGTAGTAAACGTCACGGCCGCTTGTAGGTGACGCTGGCGTGAAGGTGAAGTTGTCTCTCGGGTAGCCGAACTCCTCGAGCACGATAGGCTTGCCTTCCTTGCTTAGCACCTCGTAAGCCTCGTCGATGTACGCCTGGGTGCTGTCGCAGGCGGCGCCAACCATCGTCGTCACCGGGTCGCTGTCCTTGCCCGCCTTCTCTGCATCGTAGTTCTGGTTGTACTTGCCCAGCCATCCCCAGTTGTAAGGCCAGATGTGTATGCACGCATAGTCGATGTTAGGCAGGGTGTGTATTTCCTTGAACAAGTTGATGTCCTCCTCGCATCCGTGCTTGCCCTCTGAGCCTGTGGTTACCAGATGGTTTGGGTCTATGGACTTGATGAGTGTGCTTTGCTCATCAATCCATTCCACGAACCTCTGTCTGTGGAGTGAGTCGTTGATGAAGCAACGCGGCTCGTTGGCAATTTCCCACGCCATGATGGCTGGCGACTCGGAGTACGGCTTGCCTGTCACACTGTTGGTCCTCTCCACAATCGACCTCACGTGTCGGGCCGCCATGGCTCTCGCTGAGTCGTTCGTGATGAAGTTGGCTGCATACTGCATGTATTCCCACCACCCGTCAATCGTCGGGACAGGGGTGCTGTCGAAGTGTCGCTTCTCTCCGCTGCCGTCAGACTTCATCACGTCGCCGGAGAAGCCTGCCCAGTCGAGGTACGCTCCGTAGCCGCCGCTCCACTCCCATGCGTTGTTGAAGTAAAGCACGGCTTTCATGTCGCGCTTCTCCAACTCCACCATGAGATAGTCCAGGCCTGACAGCAGGGTGTCGTTGTATACTCCTGGCGCGGTTTGCAGCTTAGGCGCTATATGTGAGGGGATGCTGTCTCGTCCGTCTCCTCCTACTAAGACGCGTACGTTGTCGATTCCGATGCTTCGCAGTGTGTCCAGCTCGAGTGCCAGTCTTTGCCTGTCGCCTCCGCAGCCTTCGCTGGCGAGTATGGCCCCGTACCACATGTTCGTTCCGACATATCGGTATTCCTTGTCACCGTTGTAGAACTTGCCGTCTCGAACCGTCACGTAGGGTGTGTCAGCGTTTCTCACGCTGCCGCACGAGGAGGTGAGTAGGGTGGTGACGGCGAGAGCTAGTGACAGATATATTTTCTTCATGCTGATCCTGTTTGGTTGAGTTCTTATGTAGACCACTTCACGTATGTGCCGTGTCTCTTATTTGTCTGTCCTGAATGGCACGATAGGTAATCCTCTTGTGTCGTGTAGCTTACCGGGCTTGAAGTTCTTGAAGCAGTATCTCACGTTCTTGACTTCCTTGACTTCAGGACATACAAGTTTCAGGAAGCATCCCTGCGGCTGTGTCCTCCAGTCGGATGCCGCCCAGACCACCGCCTTGTGGTAGACACCGTCGGCGCCTGACGCCTCGAAGCCCTCGATGTCTGTCAGTCTGTCGAAGCCCTCAACGCAGTTCTTGAAATAGAGACACGTCACCTTGCCCTTATCGTTTTTGTTTTTAGCCACGCTGCTGCCCGCGATGATTGTCTTGCCCAGCTCGTCTGCGTCCATGACACGCATGAAGTCGAACTCAGGCGCCTCAGCTGTTATGCCTTTCACTCCGTAGTCTCTCGTGGCAGCCATCCACGCCAGTCTCTGTCCAATCTGTCGTTTCTGTGCTCCGTGTATCTGGTCTTTCTCATACGGATAGATGAGGTCAGAGGTGCAGACGCAACCGCTGTTGTCCAGTTGTGACGCTATCTGGTGCTGTGCCTCGCGGAATTTGGCAGCCCAGTCTCCGTCGGGATTGCCGTAGTCGTATGGAGGCAGCTCCACGGTGTACATCGGCAGCTTGTCGTTAGGCTGGTTCCACATCTCTCGCCATAGTCTGGTCATCGTGCTGAAACGTTCTATGTATTCCTTCTCCTTGCCGACGTTGCTCTCGCCCTGATTCCACAGGAATCCTTTTATGGTGTATCCTGCTAGAGGATATAACATGCCGTTGTACATGACCATCTTTTTATGGTAGTCCGTGTCATCCATCGGCACCAGTTTGTCTGGGTAGGTGAGTAGTATCTCTTTTGGTAGCCAGCCTTCCACGCAGCTGCCTCCCCAGGAGCAGTTGATGATGCCGACAGGCACATCGATGATGTCTGTCAGTGTGGTGGCGAAGAAATAACCGCAGGCGGAGAACTCAGTAACGTTCTCTGGCGTGCAGGTCTTCCACTTGCCGAACGCCTTCTTCTGAGGCTCGTCCGGTCCCTTACGCTCTATCGTGGCGCAGCGTATGGACTTCTTGTATTTCCCAGATGAGGCTATCGCCTCGCCGGCACCTTCCACCGGACAGTTCCAAAATCCTTTCATCGGCATCTCCATGTTAGACTGTCCGGAGCAGAACCACACCTCGCCTATCAGCACGTTGGAAAGACGTACAGTCTCACCGTCTCCTTTTATGGTCACGGTCTGGGTCTCATAACTTGCCTGTGGCGTGTCCACATAAATGTTCCAGCGTCCGTCATTGTCCGCCTTAGCCGTATAGCTCACGTTATTCCATGACACCTCTACCGTGACGTCTGACTTCGGTTGGACCCATCCCCAAAGTTTTGCCTTGGTTCGCTGTTGCAGCATCATGTCTTGACCGATAATGTCCGGCAGCTCAAGTGCGTTAACGTTAAGTCCTGCCATGGCGAGGAGAATAAGAGATAAGTATTTTTTCATAATGGTTATAAGGTTTTAAGTTTGAAAGGTTATCAGTATGTGGCGCTTGTCAAGGGACCTTGCATCGCCACCATTGCAAATGTACGTATTATATATCTTCGTATCTGTACTTTTTTTGCTAAATGATAATATTATTTTGATGTTTTATCCTGACGTGAAATAATTGTATCAGTGACGTTGTCTGGTGGGCTTCGCACTCTTGTAAGTGCATATATTATAATAGGTGTAAGGACGAAAATAAACGGGAAGGTTGAGTCTCCTCATCCTTCCCGTCTGTTATGTCGTTGTCCTTGGTTGAGCGTCGAGGACATGCTTGCGCATGTGCTCTCGCTCATACAGTCACGTGTTGTTTACTCGTAGAAACCAGAGTAGCGTGTGCCTGAGTATCTGTAGATTGTCTCGCTGTCTGAGCTGAAGACGAAGTCTACACAGATGCTGTCGGTTGGTTTGCCGTGGAGGTTCACTCCTGCGCCAGGAAGAATCTTACCTGTCACGCTGCACGTCTCAGGCTCAGATGTTGACCTTACGTTTGTTGCGTTAGTGGCTGAGATTGTTCTCTTGGAGATGTCACATCCCACCTTTGCCTTCACGCTCCAGAAATTACCGAAGTCGTCAATCCAGATAGAGTCTGCTCTGTTAGCTGCTGTGTTGAATGTGTAGAGAGTGAACGTGCCGAATCCATAGTAGTCTCCGTAGTGTATGGTGTCTCCGCTCTCGTCAACTTGCATGACATCCACCTGTACGTCCCAGTTACCAGCCACAGCCTCTGTTGCTGTGCCTCCTGCGTCAACATCTGTCTCCACGCTACATGAAGTTAGACAGAGTGCCGCTGAAATCAATAGATAATATATATTTCTCATAATTATTGTCTGTTATTAGTTTGTTGCTATTACATGGAAAACAAATCCATAGTCCGAGTAAGTCACATCCCATGTCAGCGTATTTGTATCTGGGTCGTACGCTCCGTTTTCGAAGCTCTCGTAAGAGTCGCCCCATCCAGCCACGTCACCGGAAAGAATCTGTATGGTGTTGTCCTCCAACAGCTGTGCATATCCCTTCATGGCGTATGAAGATCCGTAGCCGGCGCGCTGGTCATACCATCCAGCCATCCAGTCTGATACCTCGAAGATACCTGGGGCGGCGTAAGTGAATGTCACTGTGTATCCGCTGTAAGCTGTCTGCTTTCCGTTGTACAGACGATAAGAACCGCTCTGGACAGTGTATGTGCCGCTGATGTCAGTAGTGATGTTAGGGTCGCAGACTGCCACTGTGCGTGTTGTGGATCTTGTGTATCCGTCAGGGTTTGTGGCGTAGTAAGTGACATAGTAGAGTCCAGCCTTGTTGACATCGATGTCCTCCAGTCCCTCGACCACGACGTGACTGCTGTAGTCCTCGCCCATGAGCTTAGCTGTACATCCGGCGTCGTTGTATGCGCTACCTATAGGAACCTGAACGAATTCGTCTCCAGTGATTGTCAACACAGGGTAATATGTGATACGTGTGTCGGTATATTCCTCATCTGAGCATGATGACAGCAAGAACATTGTCATACATGTGACGAGTGACAGTAATATTTTATTTTTCATAATTCTTCTTTTTTCCTTGAATATTATTTAACATCCCAGAACACCTTGTCTGCAAGAGTCTTAGCAGTAGGAGTGTTCGGGTTGAGTGTTCTCGCTGTGCTTGGATAAGGAACACGCTCTGCGAGACTTCCCTCGCTATAGTTGATTGCAGGCTCAATGAAGTCACCAGCGTTGTAAATGTTAGGGCTGCTGATAATATCCTTACCGCTTGCGCTTGACAGTGCAGGGATGTCAGTACGTCTTGCCTCAGACCATGCCTCCATGTGGTCACGCATGAAGAGAGCCACCCATTTCTGCATATACACAAGGTTCAGCTTGGCAGTGTTGTCTGACATGTTGTCCCATCCTGTTCTCACGCCTGCGAGGAAAGTTTCAGCTCCACTTATGCCGCGTGACTTGAAGTCGTAGCTTACGGCAGCCTCATAAGCAGCCTTAGCAGCAGCGTCGTCGTTGTTGAATCTGAGTTCAGCCTCTGCGATGAGCAGCTGAAGCTCTGCCTGTGTGAAGAGGTAGATAGGCGCTGCTGCCATTACGCTGTAGTCGATGTTGCTAACGTAGGTGTCCTGGTACTGTGCTGTTGACAGACCGAGCCAGCCGGCCTCCACAGTCTTTGCTCCCGGAATCTGTCCGACGTAAGTGTTGTCGTATGAGCGTGGTTTAATGACATAGCTGATACGTGGGTCGTTGGTGAGTTTGAGATACTCAACGAGCGGGTATGCGGCGCAGTGGTTCTTCGTTCCGAGTGAGCGGTATGCGTCATACCAAGGATTGTATTGTCCGTCAGCGTTATCGTATACATCCCATGCCACGTCGTTAGTGAAGAAATTGTTGTCAGCCACCAGCTTCTGCACCTTGGCAGTGTTGTCAGCCGCGTTGATATTGGCGTCGATGAGACGGAGCAGCATACGAAGTCTGAGTGCGTTGGCGAATCCCTTCCACTGATCCATGTTTTTGCTGAGCAGCGGGTCAGTAACGTTCATGACAGCTTTTGAGTCGAGGTTAGCCTCTGCCTCGTCCAACTCAGCCAGCACACCCTCGTAGATAGTCTGTCCGTCGTCCCACTTAGGGTTCAACAGTGCGGTACCTTTCAGAGCCTCTGAGTAAGGAGCGTCGCTCATGTTGTCCACGAGGAGCTGGAAAGTGTATGCTCTAAGCACCTTACATGCGAAGATAGTGGCAGTGTTGTCAGTCTTGTTCATTATTGTCTCGAGGTCCTCGAGCGCACCTGCGTAGAGATAAGTGTAGCACCAGTTGAACAGGTCCTTACTCTCGTTGATGTTAAGCTCCGCGAGGTCGTTATATTGGTTTGCTGTAGGCATCTGATCCCAGTACTGAGCGAAAAAGCCAGAGTAGTTGAACATCTGATCGCCCAGACAGTCCGCTATAAAGTTCTCAGCAGACGGGAACACCAGGTCGATGGTTACAGATGACGCTGACGGTTCGTTTGGGTCCTCGTTGATGTCCATGTCACATGATGTGAGCATGAGCAAGCCAGAAAGTGCCAGATATATTGATTTCTTCATTTCTCTTCTTTTTAGAATTTAACATTGATGTTGAAGCCGAACTTACGGCAGCTTGGATTAGCGCTGTACTCTCCGAACTGTCCCTTAAGGTCACTTCCGAGGTTGCTCAACTCAGGGTCTGTGTAAGTGTTGCTGCTTGGTGTCCAGATGAAAAGGTTCTCGCCGTACATAGATACAGTGGCGTCAGTCAACACTGTTCCTGCCAACCAGCGCTTAGGAAGATTCCAAGACAGTGTCACGCTGCGAAGCTTAAGGAATGTACGTGAGATGAGGTCACCCGCATCCATGTCTATACCGCCGTTGTCCCAGTACTTGTAGATGTTTGTCGGAGTGAGAGCTGTAGTGTTCTCGACGTACACTGTGTTACCATCTGCGTCAGTAGTGGCAACAACAGAGTTTGGCACGACCCAAGGATTACGTCCGTTGTATGCCGTCTGTATGGCGTTACCAGTGAAGTCAGCGATGTTTCTCGTACGTGAGTACATGAGACCGCCGTGACGGTAGTCGAAGTCAGCAGAGAAAGATATTGACTTGTATCTGAAAGTTGTACCGAAGCCCAGTGTGTACTTGTGGTTCATAGAACCAATGATCTGTACGTCACTTGTTGACACTGGCAGACCGTTTGAGTCAACAATGACCTGTCCGTCCTCTGTCTTCTGGCTTGTGTATGCCTTGTAGATACCAAGCTCCTCGCCCTCGATAGCCCAGAGTCCTGTTCCACCGGTGAATCCGTAAATCTCACTCTCTCCGTTCTGTCCCTCTGGAAGTGAGAGCACCTTGCTCTTGTTCTTGGTGTAGTTGAGTCTGAGGTCCCACTGGAAGTCTCTTGTCTTAATAGGAGTGCCGTTGATGAGCAACTCTATACCTCTGTTTCTCAACTTACCGAAGTTCACCACCTGTTCAGTGTAACCTGTTGAGGCGTCCATGTCGAGTGTGAATATCTGCTTATTAGTGATCTTGTTGTAGTATGCGAGGTCGAAGCTAATCCTGTTGTTGAGGAATGCCATGTTGAGACCAAGCTCCATTTCCTTAGTCATCTCTGGTGAGAGCTCCATGTTTCCGAGTTTGTTACCTACAGTGAACGCGTTAATGCCGTTCAATGGGAACTTTGACGTACCCCATCTGCTTGAAGAAGCAGAACCCTTAGTGTATGTTGACAGAGTCTGATATGGGTCGGCGTCACTACCTGTCTTACCCCATGCCGCGCGGAACTTACCGAATGTGATGACCTTTTTCACCTCTGGATTAAGAATCTCAGAGAAGATGAAAGAACCTGTCACGCCTGGGTATGTGTATGACATTGCGTTAGGCAGAGTTGATGACCAGTCAGTACGTGTACACATATTGATGAACACCATCTCACGCCAACTGATCTCAGCGTTGGCATACACACCCGTCATTCTCTTGTGTTTCGTAGATGTTGACGTCGTCGGTTTCTCCGCAGAGTTAGACAGATTGTACCAAGTCGGGATGGTGAGGTTTGTCACATTAGAGTAAAGGCTCTGTACTTTGTACTCGTAACCGTTGGCTCCGGCTACAGCGTTCACGCGCCAATCATCATCGACAGGCATGTCGAATGTCACGAAGAGGTCGTGGTTAAACTCTCTGCGTCGTATTGTACGCTCTGTCACAGAACCTGTGGCGCCGTTGAAAGTGGATGCCCCGTTTTGCCCAAGATAAGTGTCTCCGAACAACGCCTCCATGTTAGGCTCACCCGCGCTGTACTGTGCGGCAGTGTTGTCGAGGCTGGCTCGATATGTCACCTTGAAGTACTTAAGGAAGTCATAGTCGAGTTGTAACTTACCGTAGAAGCGGTCTTGCTCATACTCGTTCTTATAGTTCTCGAGAATCCAGTATGGGTTAGTGATACCGTAAGGTGTGTAATAGTAACCCGGAGTGGCGAACGGATAGTCCAAGTTCTTGAGCTCAACGAAGCTGATGTCTCGAGGAGACTGCATCACTGCGTTGTACATTGAGCTTTCACCCTGTCCTGACAACACATTCTTGTTCTTGTTGTAAGTATAGTTCAGGGATGTGCTGATTGTCAAGTCTTTAATCTTGTGGCTTCCGCGTGCGCTGAACGTGTACTTGTTGTAAGAATCAGCGTTGGTTGGGATAATACCATCCTCGTGAATCTGAGAGAAAGACACGAAGTACTTGCTGCGGTTGTCGTCAGATACGCCGTCGAAGCTGACGCTGTTCTGATACTTGAAGCCTGTGTCGAAGAAGTCTTTAATGTTATTCTTGATAGGCACGTATGACTTAATCTGCTGTGAGTTGTCATACACAGATCCGTACTTCAGCGTTGAGCCGTCGAAGGCAGGGCCCCAAGAACCATTCTCGTCGTCTGTCTTGTCGCCGTACCATCCCATACCGAAGTCATTCTGCATCTGTGGCAGGCGTAACACACTCTCCCAAGTGCACCCGCCGTTATACTCGACGCCCACGCCCTTGCTATGCTTCTTGCCTTGCTTAGTTGTGATCATGATCACACCGTTTGCGGCTCGGCTACCATACAACGCAGTGGCAGCGGCTCCCTTAAGCACGGTGATATCCTCAATGTCATCCGGGTTGACAGCTTGAGCACCGGTACCGAAGTCGAATGAGTTGTCAAGACCTGATCCGTCAATGCTACCGTTGTTCAAAGGCACACCGTCAATGATGTATATTGGCTGGTTATTTCCACTGAGGTCGGAGTAACCACGGATAACCACTGATGTTGAGCTACCAGGTGAAGATGATGGGTTAATCTGCAAACCTGCGACTTTTCCGGCTAGGTTTGACATTAAGTCGTTTGAACGTGTCTCAGTCAAGACATCGCCGTCCACTTTTGTGGCGGAATAACCGAGTGACTTGGCTGAGCGCTTGATACCCAGCGCCGTTACGACCACGTCGTTGAGGCTCTTACTGTCACTGTCAAGGTAAATCTTGACGTTAGGTTTGATTGTACACTCTTTGGTGGTCATACCGATGTATGACACAACAAGCGTCTTGGATGTGTTTGGTACATCCTCGATGGTGAATTTTCCGTTTATGTCAGAAGCGGCACCTAAGAGTGAACCCTTAACATGAACGGATGCTCCAACAACAGGTTCGCCCGTCTCAGACTCGATGACGGTTCCCGTCACCTTCTGTTGGGCAAACATCACACTAACTGTAAACATACAGATAGTGATGAGAGTCCATAATCTTTTTCTCATTCTAATAAAATTAGTTATTTGTATAAAATTAGTTATGCCGTAAAAGTGTCGGCCGACCAACAATGGTCAAGCGATGCCTGCCAGCACGCCTTGATGTATCACCTACATCGTTGGCGTGAACTGTATTAAATAAAACGATTTCTTTCAGTTTTTTACAAACTGCGTTGGTTTATTTAATATTTTGTGTTGTGGCTATCGTTTTTGCTATTTTTTGTTATTTTAACTGTTTTGTGCCGCAAAAGTATGAATTTATTATAAAACGAGCAAGAAAATTCTTAAAAAATCCGACAAAATGTTAAGATTAATGGACGTTGTTTGTAAAAAAGAACAGAATCGGGCATTATTCTTAATAAAAAGTTAATGAGTGACGTGTTCTTAGGTGCTTGCCACACTCGTCTTGTATCTTTCAATCGTTTGGTGTATGAGTTTGTCACGCAATGGTTCTCTGGTATGTCAACCTGTCGTGTTTTGTTGATTTCTATGGCTTGTCATAATTTCAAGCCGCTATGGCGTTTAATCCTGAGGACATCACGGACATTCATCCTCTTCACTCATGTCTTGTGACTTCTGACACAACGAATATTACCTTAGTGTTTTTTCAGTAATGCGTCTTGTGGTGACGATGGCCCCTGTGGGAAATTCAATTCGGCAGAGATTACCAGATTTCCTATCCGCACCCCAAATTTTTGCTGTCCGAAACTCCTCTTTTTCCGTTGACACAAGGCAATGAAAATATGACTTTTGGAATTTTCCCGTGCCTTATTCGGCGTCTGAAATTCTCAGGTTAGGACGTTGAAAAGTTCAGGTTAGGATTTTTAAATTCTCAGACCTGTATATAGACTATATCCTAACCTGAGAATTTTAAAAAAGAGACACAAGGTTTTTAGAAGTCTTGTATTAAGATTATCAGCAAGTTAGTCTAAAGTTGGTAAATAATAGGCATGGGAAATTTGGTTACAGGACAAATTGTCCGATATTCCACCTGTTACACACACAGGTTACTCACTGCGCCATAATTTGACGACGGTGAATGCCGCAGACTGCTGTTCTCATGTCGGATGAGGATGGGTAGGGTATGTGTGTGAGTCATGGTGTATGTCGGTATAGGTACGGAAAAAGCCCTGTGTGAGTTGACGGTCTGTCTTCTTACACAGGGCTTCTATATATTATATATAATGTGTAGTACTATTATATATACAAGGTGTAATGACGTTCACCTTAGTGATGTGTCATGATTCACACACCGTAGTGTCAGATGGTCTGCTCCACGTTCCAGACGAAGGCGCGCAGTCCGAGCAGTGGGTTGTCCACGTCGAGTTGGCGCAGTCTGTTGAGCAGAGGAGTGACCTTGTCGTCCTCAACAATCGTTATTATGGCGCTGTTCATTGACGGCCAAGCGTGAGAGCCGAGGTGAGGCTCACCAGTCTTCGAGCCACGTCCGCCGGCTTGTTCCAGTATTGTGTATCCTCTTACGTTGCTGGAGTCAAGCGCACTCATCACGTTATCTTGATGAGCCTGGTCGTATGCTATAAAAACACTTTTCATATTCTTGTGTCGTTTTGTTGTTATTTCTTATGATGGCGATCCTCGCTGAACTGTTCCTCAGCGGCGTGCTGTTTCCAGTACTCGTTGAGCTCTCTTGTCTCTTTGAGCTTACGTCTCTGACGTTTGATGCCTACGGCTCCGAATATACAGAACATTGAAGGAACGTAGATCAGTGTCAGAATCGTAGAGATGGTGAGTCCGCCGATGACGCTTATACCGAGAGGTCTCCACATCTCTGATCCCACACCGTGGCTGACAGCCATCGGCACCATACCGAGGATTGTGGTCAGTGTTGTCATGAGGATAGGGCGCAGACGGCTTCTTGCCGCTATGACAGCCGAGCGTATCAGTCCTATGCCTCTCTCACGCATGAGCTGAGTGTAGTCGATGAGCACGATACCGTTCTTGACCACGATACCGATAAGCATGATACCACCGAGCATTGACATGATGTTGAGGTTGGTGCCTGTCGTGACGAGCGCGAGGATGATTCCTGAGAACGCGAATGGCACTGATATCATGATGATGAACGGATATGTGAGGCTCTCGAACTGTGCTGCCATGACGATGAACACGAGTATGATGATGAGCACTCCGAGTGTGCCGAGGTCGCGGTTGGAGTCTTGCTGGTCCTCATATGAACCGGCAACCTGCACAGTGATGCCGTTCGGTATCTGCATCTTCTTGTAGAAGGACTCTCCAAGGGCGACACCGTCTGACAGTGCATAGCCGTCGGCAAGCACGGCGTTGACAGTGACGATACGCTGACGGTCCTTACGCTCGATGGTTGGAGGGATGGCGCTCTCCTTGACGGTTGCCACGTCTCTCACCCTGATCTGTTTACCGCTTGCGGAAGGTATGGTCATGTTCTCCACGTCCTCGATGCTGACACGTGAGTCCGGTTCGTAACGTACCTTGATGTCGTACTCCTCACCATCCTCACGGTAGTATGACATCAGTGATCCGTAGATGAGGTTTCTGATGTAACCCGCTGCTGTGGACAGTGTCAGTCCTTCCTTTGCCAGCTTGTCTCTGTCGAAGTCGATGACAATCTCCGGCTGGAAGTCAGAACGTGATATGTTGACCTGTGTGATCATCTCGTTCTCACGGAAGAGAGTAGCCATCTGCTCCGCCACGTTTCTTGTATCGTCAAGGTCATATCCGTAAATCTCGAATGTGGCTGTGGCCTGTCCACCCATTGCCGCTGCCTGCTGTCCACCGAGCAGCACCTGATACTTGGCGAGCTCTGGTATCTGCTTGCAGTCCGCACGCATCTCGTCACAAATCTGCGCGAGTCCCTTGTCACGCTTGTTCGACGGCACCATCATGATGTTGAAAGAGATGATGTGTGAGCCGTTGCTCTGAAGTGAGGCGAAAGTGTTGTCGTCGCCGGCCTGACCCACGGTAAAGTTACATGACTGAAGGTCTTTGCCGTATCTCTCTTGCCATTTCTTGGTGAGTGTCTTGGCGAGTGCCTCGGCTTTCTCCACTCTCGTTCCTATCGGCAGCTCAAGTGTCACACCGATACGTCCGGAGTCGTTGGAAGGGAAGAACTCAGACTTGATACCGAAGATGTTGGCGATGGCGATAGAGCCGAAGAATAATGCCACACAGCCTGCGATGACTGTCCAACGGTGACGTACAGCCCAGTTAATCTTGCCTTCGTACCATTCGTCGAGGTTGTCGAGTGCCTTGGCGATAGGAGAGTAGAATGTCTTGAAGATCTTGCTCTGTTTCTTTTGAAGCTTAAGCATCTGTGAGCAGAGCATAGGTGTGAATGAGAGGGCGCTCGTTGTGGATATGGTCATGATGATACACATCATCCATCCCAACTGCTTGAAGAGCACTCCGGCCATGCCGGTCACCATGGTGAGCGGGAAGAACACCGCAATCATCGTGAGGGTGGAGGCGATTACGGAGATGGCCACCTCGTTAGTGGCGTGAATGGCCGCCTGTTTAGGATCTGAGCCTCGCTCAATATGCGTGGTCACGTTTTCCAACACCACAATGGCGTCGTCGACGACATTACCGATGGCTATGGAGAGACACGACAGAGATATCATGTTGAGAGAACCACCCGTGGCGTACAAGTAGATGAATGAGGCGATGAGTGACATCGGGATGGTGATGACGATGATCAGTGTGGCGCGCCAGCGTCCGAGGAAGATGAACACAACGAGAGCCACGAACACCATGGCATAGATTATCGTCTCCTCGAGTGAGCCGATGGTGTTGAGGATGTTGTCTGACGTGTTGACGATGATACCGAGCTTCACGTCTGATGGCAGGTTGGCCTGCAGGGTCGGCAGCATCTTCATGACTCTGTTGGAAATCTCTACTGAGTTGGCTCCAGACTGTTTCTGTACCACGATCATGGCTCCTTGTGTGCCGTTCGTGAAGGTGCGCTGAGCGCGCTCCTCAACGTTGTCCACTATGCGGGCCACGTCACGGAGGTAAATGTTCGTGTTGCCTCTTGTACCCACGATGACGTTGAGCATCTGCTGAGGGTCATCGAACTCACCCTCGACACGCACCGTGTAGGTCTGCGTTCCGACATCCATCGTACCGTTCGTGATGTTCTTGTTCTCTGCGGCGATGGCTGATGACACCTGGGCCGGGCTCAGGTTGTAAGCCTCCATCTTCTTGGCGTCCATGTAGACGTTGATCTCACGCTGTGGCGCTCCTGAGATGCTGACGGTACCCACACCGTCGATACGCGCCAACGGGTTGGCGACGTTGTCGTCCAGTATCTTGTAGAGTGCCTTCTGCGACTCCTGCGCCTCGACGGAGAGGAGCAGGATTGGTATCATGTCCGTGGAGAACTTGAAGAGGATAGGTGTCTGCGCCTCGTCTGGAAGCGCTGAGCTCACCATGTCCAGTTTGTCTCGCACGTTGTTCGTGAGCACGTCGATGTCGTAGCCGTACTCGAACTGCAAAGTGATGACACTGACGTTCTCCTTCGAGTTACTTGTCACGTGCTTGAGGTGCTCCACTGAGTTCAGTGTGTTCTCCAGCGGCCTCGTGACGTTGTTCTCAATGTCCTCCGCTGACGCTCCCGTGTAGTAGGTGAGTACCATGATGGTATTCGTGTCGATGTCAGGATAGAGATCGATAGGGAGTTTTATCAGGGAGAAGATACCCAATATGATGACAGCCATGAAGCATAGGCTCGTCATAATCGGTCTTTTGACCGCTCCTTCATATAATGACATGTGTTGCTGTTTTTAGTTGTTACTTTACCACCTCAACTTCTTTGCCGTTGGCGAGGCGTGACTGGCCCGCGATGACTACCTGCTCTCCTGGTGTCACACCGCTGATGATCTCGTACTTGTCGTTCATGTGCTTGCCGAGGACCACCTTGTTGTAGCTTACCTTACCGTCTTTGTAGACGTATACGTAACGGTCGCCCGCTCCGATCTGCTTGACAAGTGCCTCATCTGGAACGAGTACGTGGTTTACAGTCTCAAAGGTGACTGTGGCGCGGGCGAACATGCCAGGACGCACCTTCTGGTCTTTGTTGTCAATGGTTATCTCGGCCTGGAAGGTGTGGGTGTTGGCGTCTATCGTTGGGTATACGATTGTCACCTTTCCGCTGAACTCCTCATTCTCATAAGCGTCCAGGGTGATGCTGACTGGCATTCCCTTCTTCGTCTTTTTATAGTAGTTCTCGGAGATGTTCACGTATAACTTGACCGGGTTAGTCTGCTCGATAGTCAATATTGGTGTGCTTGTGTACATGTCACCGTCATCGTAGTTGCGAGCTGTCACAACTCCGTTGATAGGTGAGATGAGCTGTGTGTTCTCCATGAGCTGCTTGTACTGAGTGGATAACACGTCAAGCTGGGTCTTTGCGTTGTCGTACTCGGCCTTGCTGGCACCGCCCACCTGATAGAGAGCGGCAGTTCTGTTGAACTCGGTCTGTGTGTTCTCCACCTGCAGCTTCATCTGACGCAGGCTTGACGCATCAAGCTGTACCAGAACCTGTCCTTTTCTTACTTGGTCGCCTACCTCGAAGTAGATTTTCTCAATACGGTATGGTGTGTTTGGAGCGATGTTGTTCTTAACGTCGCTTTCCACCGTGGCTGTGTATGTCTCGGTCTGCGGTATGTCTTCGCTTGTTGCCTTGGCGAGTTTAACCTGTGGCTTCTCTACCTGTGCTTCTGTGTTAGTACTCTCGCTGTTACCTCCGCATGAAGCGAGGACGAGAATGAAAGATGCTAGACTTAGTATTTTTACTTTATTCATGATGATGTTGAATGTTGTCTTAACGTAAAACCGAAATTATTTTAGATATGTCTCACGACCGAGTGTGTAATCGAGGTCTGCGCTGTTGGTCAGGTAGTCGTATATGCTCTGCGCATATGTCAGCTCTGCCTGTGTGAGTGCCGTCTCACTCTGGTTCAGTTCAAGTATGGTGCCACGACCCACGTCGTAACGCTTGCTGGATATTGTGACTGCCTTGTTGGCTTGCTCTACCGCTTTCTTGTTCGACTCGACCTGTGCTATGGTGCTTGCCATGTTCTGCTTGTAGCCCTCTGCGGCCAGCTGCAGCTTGCGTTCGGTGTCGAGACGTGTGTCCTCCATCTGCTTGAGCTGTATGCTGTTGCTCTTGAGTGAGGTGAAGTTGCTCGCCTTGAAGATTGGTATGCTGAGGGCGAAGGCGAACGATGCGGACGGAGCCCAGCTGTACTTGAACAGGTTCCAGTTGTCGTTGTACAGACTCTGGTATTGACCTGTGAGCTGGAATGCCAGGGTAGGCATGAAGTTCGTGTATAAGGTCTTTCTCGTACGCATTAGCAGCTGTGTGTTGGCGTCCAGCTGACGGAGCGTGGTGTTGCCGCCAAGGTCCTCGGTGCCGTTGCTGGCGAGAACCAGAGAGTTCTCGTATCTCTTCAGACTGTCCTCGATTGACAGGTTCATGTCTGCCGTCACTCCCATGAGAACCTTGAGCTGAAGCAATGCTAGGCGAAGACCTGTCTCTGTGGACACGAGGCTGGAGTTCATGGAACGCATCTGCACCTCCGCGCTGATCTTGTCGTACTCGCTCACGGAACCCACGTCGTATTTTGAGCTTACCACGTCGAAGTTCTCCTTGGCTGTGTTGTATCCTTTCTTTACCACGTCGTACGAGTCTTTTGAGAGTAAGGCGGCGTAGTAGGCTTTTGTGACTTGGTTGATGAGGTCGAGCCTTGAGCCTCTTGCCTTCTCCTGTGCCAGGAGAATGTCCTCCTTAGTCAGTTTCATGCTCTGATACACGGCGGGAGCGAACAACGGCAGTGAGAGAGTCGCTGACGCAGCTGCTGTGTTCGTGTTGTCCTGACCCATCTTGAAGGTGTTGCCTCCAAGTTTCATCTGAGCCGCTAATAAGGTGTGTTGGAGACTTGCGTCGACGGTGACTGATGGCAGCAGTGTCTGCCACGCTTCTTTGTTGGCTACCTCTTTCAGTTGCACTTCCTGGTCGGCAACTCGTATGGTAGGGTTTTTCGCGAGGGCAATCTCAATGGCTTTGTCGAGATTAAGGCTTAATGTGCCGTCATCGCTTGTGTACTGGGCGAAAGAACTGACTGACGCCGTGAATGACACAAGGAATGTCCCCCATTTTTTTAATGTTAACTTCACTGATTTAATGATATTTAATTGTTATTATTTCTGCGTTTTCTCTATTTTTTTTCTTTAACTTGCTTGCACCACTTATGCGATGTGTGCTTGTCTCTAAAAACTTCTTTTTGATATGACTTTATTTATGTGTGATTTTTATTGTCCTCAAAGCAATTTTTTCCCTTTTACTTTGGCAAAGTTAGGATAAATGTTTTGTGTGTTAAAATTTGTCCACTTCCTTTTCACAAAAAATAACAAAAGAAACTACAAATAAATCCCATCAATCGACTTTTAGGTAAATTTTCATTTTCCTTTTGTCTTTTTTTCGTTCAAGATATCTTACCTTTGCGTCAGACATTTCTAAGGCGTGCACGAATCGTGTTTCGTGAAGCTGATGTGTGTGGAGGACGTTGTGTGAGGGACGGTGAGACGGGTGTGTGTCTTCACCTAACTTGAGATTGTTGTTTTTAAGTCAAGGGATAAAATTTTATTTGTGATATTATGAAAATTGCGGTTTTAGTAGCCATGGAGAAAGAGCTCAAGCAGTTTATTACTTTATTGGGCGACCCTGAGAAACAAGAGATTGGCGGAAGAGCATATTATGTGGGCAATCTCGGAGAAAAACAGATAGTTTTGCAGCAGTGTGGCATTGGTAAGGTCAATTCTGTAATCGGTACTGTGGAGATGATAAGGAACTTCTCACCAGACTGTATCGTGTCAAGCGGTGTGGCTGGAGGAGCATCTCTCTCTGTGCCTCGTCTGGAGGCTGTGGTAAGTACCGAGTTGGTATATCATGATGCGTACTACGGTTCGGAGTGTGCGCCGGGACAGGTGTTAGGAATGCCGGAGCGTTTTACGGCAGACAAGAATCTTGTTGAGGCGGCGAAGTCGATAGCCGGTGTTCATCCTGGCCTGATTGTGTCGGGCGACTGGTTTGTCGACACGAAGGCCAAGATGGGCGGCATTGTTGACTTGTTCCCTGACGCGTTGGCGGTTGACATGGAGAGCTGTTCCATCGCTCAGGTGTGCCACGTCTACGGCGTGCCGTTCGTGTCCTTCAGGGTGATTAGTGACATACCGTTGGATGACACGAAGGCCAATCAGTATTACGACTTTTGGGATAAGGTGGCAGCCGAGTCATTTAGTGTAACCAGGGAATTTGTTGAGAAAATATAACCTGTTGTCATGGAGAAAATAACGTCATTCACGATAAATCACCTTGTGTTGAAACGCGGCGTTTACGTGAGTCGTGTCGACGAGGTTGGAGGAGATGTGGTAACCACCTTTGACATAAGGATGAAAGAGCCTAACCGTGAGCCGGCTCTATCACCATCAGCCTTGCATTGCATCGAGCACCTGGCTGCCACGTTCCTGCGTAACCATCCGGTATGGAAGGACAGGATTGTCTATTGGGGTCCTATGGGATGTCTGACCGGCAACTACCTGCTTGTCAAGGGTAAGTGCACTTCGAGGGACGTGTTGCCTCTTATGATTGAATGCTTCTCGTTCATAAGCGAGTTCGACGGTGATGTGCCGGGTCAGTCGGCGAAGGACTGCGGCAACTACCTGCTGATGAATCTGTCTGAGGCGCGCTGGGAGGCTTCCAAGTACCTGCGTGAGGTGCTTGAGAAGGTTACGGACGAGAACCTTGAGTACCCGAACGAGTGATGTGCGTCACGTCCGTATAATGTGCGGAAAGTCTGCGAATAGCTGTCTCAAAGTGCTTTCTTACGTTTTTTAGTACGTGAGAAGTACGTTTTTTGGTCCGAAAGGTCGAAAGAATGGTGTATTTTTGCTTTTTACGCGCAAAAATTTTACCTTTGCGGCGGTAATATGTGATGTGAAAAAGAATATCTTTAGTCCCAGACGGTGTGGTGTGGTGACGAGAAGGGAGATATACATGTTGTGATACCGTTGTGCGGGAGGCATGACAATGTTTTTCTCTCACTCTTACGACAGATTCACATGCCGAAGTGCAAATGAGAATTAAATAACACGGAAAAATGAGAAAAATAGTTTATCTGCTCGCTCTGGCGTTTCTATCAGTGCTAGTATCATGCGGTAGCGATGACGACAAGAGTTCGACTGTCATCGTTCAGGGTGATTATATCATTAACATCAATTCTGACCTCTCGAATGACCAGGATGCTGAGGTGTCTGAAAGCCAACATAGAAGCGGAACACAACTCGTCATCGACGGAGTGATCTACATTTTGAGTGGAAGCAACAGCACGGCTGGTTGTCATGGCTATGCCAGCAAGTCATACTCTACCGACGTCAAGGTCTACTCAGACATCATTTTCAAAGGTAAAGACTACAAGGTACAGTCTGTCAATGGCTTCCTCAACTCAAATGTGAAGAGTGTTGACATACCTGAGGGAATAACATACATCAGAGAGTATTGTTTTGAGGGATGCAAACTGCTTGAGAGTGTCAAGTTTCCTTCAACGATAACATATATGGGCAACAGATGTTTCCAGGACTGCACGTCTCTTCTCGAGGTTGATTTGCCTTCAGGAATGACAGAGATTAAGAAATATATGTTTATCAACTGCTCAAAGATTAAGCATATCACTGTACCTGATAACGTGGAGACTCTCGGTGACAGTGCCTTCATGAACTGCTCAAGTCTGCAGAGCATAGCTATTCCAAAGTCTGTTAAGGTGATTGGTTCAGGATGTTTCTGCTCTTGCAGATCCCTGACAGGTTTGTCTCTTCCTGAGGGACTTGACTCTATCGGATGGTATGTGTTCGAAAAATGTTCTTCTCTCAAGGAGATTACAATTCCAAGCGCTATCGTTGATCTGCCTGCCTACACATTCAATGAATGCGCGGGATTAGAGACGGTCAACCTCCCTTCCACTATGAAGACTCTTGGCAGCAACAGTTTCCAGAATTGTGTGAGCCTTAAGAATATCAACCTTCCTGAGGGACTTGAGGAGATTGGCGCCGCATGCTTCATGCAGTGCTCAAGTCTTCAGGACATCAAGATTCCAAGCACAATCAAGTCGTTGCACAAGCAGACATTCTTGTTGTGCGAGGCATTGGAGACTATTGAGCTGCCAGAGCGTCTTGACACGCTTGACGCATATTGTTTCCATAACTGTCAGTCACTCAGAGCTGTGACAATACCGTCTGGCATCACTTTCCTCGGCGACTACACGTTCGGAGGATGTAAGACTCTGACCACAGTGACTGTGCCAGAGGGTGTTCAGTACATCGGCAGGAACTGTTTCTCCATATGTACTTCACTCAAAGAGGTGATTCTTCCGAGCACTATGGTGAGCATTCAGCTTGAGGGCTTCTCAAAGGATGAGAATCTCAAGTCCTTCACATGTAAGGCGATTACTCCGCCGACATTGGGAAATAACGTGTTCTATGGAGTGCCTGTTGAGAGTGCGACACTTTATGTTCCTACAGTAGACAACTACAAGCAGTACAACAGTTGGAACATATGGAGTAATATATCATCACTTTGAGAAAGGTGTTGAACAGAGTCAGACGAGGAGTGAAACAGGTTTTTTACTCCTCGTCTGATGTTCATATACGTTTAATTTTTAATGTGTTTATATGCCTGCAGTTAAACCAAAGAAGTTTTTGGGACAACATTTCTTGACGGATCTTAAGGTGGCGAGTGACATTGCGGACACTGTGGATTTGTGTCCCGGTATTCCTGTGCTCGAGGTAGGTCCGGGTATGGGTGTGCTGACTCAGTATATCCTGAAGAAAGACCGACCATTCAAGGTGGTGGAGATTGACAGGGAGTCCGTGCCATATCTTCAAGAACATTTTCCGCAGCTCGGCGATGGCATCATAGAAGCGGATTTTCTGAAGATGGACCTCGACAAAGTGTTCGAGGGCAAGCCGTTCGTGCTTACAGGTAATTATCCTTATAACATCTCCTCACAGATTTTCTTTAAGATGCTGGAGTACAAAGACCTTATACCGTGCTGCACCGGCATGATTCAGAAGGAGGTGGCGGAGCGTATGGCTGCCAAGCCAGGCACGAAGGCATACGGCGTGCTGAGCGTTCTCATCCAGGCATGGTATGACGTGGATTATCTGTTCACGGTACATGAGAATGTGTTCAACCCTCCGCCAAAGGTGAAGAGCGCCGTCATAAGTCTCAGACGTAACGGTAAGGACAGCCTCGGTTGTGATGAGAAACTTTTCAGACGCATCGTGAAGACCGTCTTCACCATGAGACGCAAGATGCTCCGCAATGGTATGAGGCAGATTGTGGGAAAAGACTCTAAGATGCTGGAGGATAAACTGTTCGATAAGAGACCTGAGCAGCTTTCCGTTGAGGAATATATATCACTGACAAATAGGGTGGAGGCAGAGTTATGAAGTATTATCTTATTGCGGGCGAGGCGTCTGGTGACTTACATGCGTCAAATCTCATGAGTGAGTTGTCCAAGTCCGACCCAGAGGCAGAGTTCCGTTTCATCGGAGGTGACAAGATGGCTGCCGTTGGAGGAACTATTGTGATGCACTATAAGGACATTGCGTATATGGGATTCATCACGGTGTTGATGCATCTGTCTAAGATAATGCGCGCCTTTGAGCTTTGTAAGAAAGACATAATGGAGTATAAGCCTGACGCGTTGATACTCGTCGACTATCCCGGCTTCAACCTGAAAGTGGCAAAGTGGATGAATGAGACACGTGTGCGCGAAGGTCTGCAGACAAAGATATACTATTATATCAGTCCTAAGATATGGGCATGGAAAGAGTACCGCCTCAAGGCAATAAAACGTGACGTCGATGAGGTGTTCTCAATCCTTCCCTTCGAGGTCGACTGGTTCAAGGAGCGCGGATACGATGTGAGGTATGTCGGTAATCCGTGTGTCGACGCTATAAAGAACTACCGTGACACGTTGAGAAGTGACGTGGAGAACGGTGATGACGATGTGCTCCGCGTCACTGGTAAGGGTATAATCGCAATACTCGCCGGTTCTCGAAAGCAGGAGATAAAGGACAACTTGAGGGTGATGATAGAGGCTGCCAGAGGATTTGAGGGGTACCGTCTGGTGATAGCAGGTGCGCCGAACATTGAACGGGAGTTCTACGACAGATATATCCCTAAGAACACAAATGTCAACGTGGTGTTCGACAGGACATACGAGTTGTTGAGCGTGTCCACGGCGGCGTTGGTGACATCGGGAACGGCGACGCTGGAGACCGCCATATTAGGTGTGCCTCAGGTAGTGTGTTACCGTCTGCCGTTCGGAGCTGTGTACCGTCTGCTCAAAGACAAGCTCGTGAAATGCAAGTACGTATCATTGGTTAATCTTGTCATGGGCAGGGAGACGGTGAAAGAGCTCATCGCTGATGAGATGACAAAAGAACGTGTACGTTGCGAGCTGCTCACCATCATGCCGGGAGGAGTGCAGAGAGAGAAGATGCTGAGAGACTATAAGACGTTGAATGAGCGACTGGGAGATGCCGGAGCGTCACGCAGGGCGGCGGAGATCATGACAGGTCTGCTTAAGAAATAAACGACATACGTGTCGTCAAGTACAAGGCAATCGCCACTCTTGTGGCGGTTGCCTTTTTTCGCTATTTCCGTCAGGCTATGTCCAGTCGTTGTACGCTCAACTGATATGCGCGTCATGCCTTACACGATATCACTCCCTTCATCCCACAACGATATGAGATTATGAGAGCTGGAAAAATACACGATTACACTTTACACCTTATATATTATAGCAGTCAGCGGTTTTCCGGAATAAGAAAAGCACCGGCAGAATCGGTGACTCGTGTCTCGTCACATGGAGAGATCTGCTTGTTCAGATTATACAAACGAAACGCTTTACAAGGATATAAAAGACTTTTTAAAACACAAGTAGAACGAGAGATTGTAAGTAAAGAAGGTGTTTATTTTTAATATTTTTTATGTATTTATGATTGTAAATTGATTTTTTTTAAATATATTTGTCGTACAGAAATGAAATGTTTACACAGGGACTAGTATTTATCTTGCTGAGACAAACAATTAGCGTCAACTGTCACAATAGTCAAGGATTTATCTTACATGAACCAGCAAGGTTGCTAATAAAACATAATATATATATATAATCTAATTTTTAAATCTGATAAATATGAAAAGGATAATCAATTGTATGATAGCCGTCACAATCACTTGTGGCGTCAGTATGTTTAGCTCATGTAGTTCAGACAAAGATGATGATGTGGTTCAGAATCAGTCCTCAAAGAACCGCATTGAGTTCGTTGAGCACACACGCAGTGTGATGAAGACCCTCACCGAGAACATGAACTTCACGTCATGGGAAGCCGCCAATATGCTCAATATGTATTTCAACGAGTATGTGCTCAACAATGAGAACTTCAACCAGGCAGTCCTCGTAGCCTTCATGCAAAAGATGATTGGTAGCGTGCAGCCTGTTGATGAAAACTCTGAGCTTGCTATGTTGGGCTACAAGATGTACGGCACCGTGGATTTCTCCGAATTCAAATACCGCTTCACTATGAATAGAGAGAATACGGGCTTCGACATGGAGGAGGCTGATGACTTTGAGGTCATCCTCAATGGTTGGAATGCGTGGACGCAGCAGTTAGAGAACGAGATGTACAAACTGTCGATTAAGGCTGGTGGCAACCAAAATTACAAGTTTGTACATGCCACAAGCCAACTGGATAGTCTTGCTGTCGTCTTCATCATGCCTTCCGAGTTACGGTTTGTCATCTCAGACAAGACGAGCGGTGCGTGGAAGGAGTGTTTCACAGGCACATTCCAGAACCATGTGTCCGTTGCCGCAGGGCATGAGTATGCCAAGTTGGCGAGAGACACATGGAGTGTCAGCGGCTCCGTCAGTTCCAACTTCCCGGCAGTGTCAGGTCTGAACGACCTGGGTGACCAGTCTACACTCAACTTCTCCATTGTAAACAATAGGGAAGACTATACGGGTGAGTATTCTTTCGGTTGGGAGCAGAACGGCCAGAAGATGGTTGACCTCGTCCTTAAGCAGAGCAGGGATGCCGATGGCGGCATCGCCAACATCGACATGTCTCAGTTCACATCCACATCGTCTCTTCTCGATGTGTTCGCTGCCTGGATGTCCACACGCCGTCTCGACGAGGCCAGACTCACGCTGCTTGACGACCTGACCACAACAATCAGCATCAGCGACATGGCGAAGTCAGTGGAGCTGGCGCATGCCTCCGCCTCTGCTCGCCGCGAAAATGCCGACGAGGCGGTCATCGACCAATATACGCAGCAGCTCAATGCGATTATCAAGGCTGAGATGACCTGCAAGGGTGTCAACCAGACCATACCTATGAAGCTCGTCACCACAAAATTCGGCGTTGACTACTGGACAATGCCTGCCTTCAGTTTCGCCGACGGTAGCGACTACGTGTCGCTCGTTGACCTGCTCGACACTCAGTCCGTGGCCTACGGCATCAACATAGTCGATCACGCCGCCGAGCCGATGCAGCAGAGCATCATAATCGTGCGCCAGCTGATCCAGTACATGCTGGGACTCTCCGGAGATTTCCAACTGTCACAGAGCGAGTGACGCTCCATAATTATAATGAAAGGTAAGCAATGAGAAAGATATGAGATGAAATGGAGAAACTGTATTTTTTTGATGAGACATTCTACTGGGGCCGTTCCGGCAAGAGGGCCACGGTGATAGAGGTAGAATGTGAGTTGAAGGAGGATGTACGTCCTGAAGAGCTGCGGCAGTCAGTGCTTAACGCCCTGAGGGTACACAGGAATTTCAGGGTGAGGCCGGTTATAGTGGGACGACGGTTCTTCGCGGAGAATTATGAGGTGGAGCAGGTCACGGTGGTCTGTGAGGACGGACATCCGCGGTCACTTGGCACCAAGGAGACCGATGGTCTCATGCTCTATGTGACCTACGGCGAGAGCCACTTCACGCTCCATGTGTTCCATGGCCTTGCCGACATGCGCTCCATCTGCGCATTCCTCAATACCGTACTGTCGTTCTATTGCCATACCAACGACGCCTGTCAGCCTGACGCCGACAGTATTGACACATTCCCGTGTCACGAGCACATCCTGAATGGTGGTGCTCCCGGGGGACCAGTGGGCAAGTTCAACCCTCAGGAGCACGACATCTTTCAACTGCCGGAAAAGCTGTTCAGCTGCACCACCACGCGGCAGCGCATCATCGACATCGATGTGCCGCTCAAGCCTGTCCTCGACTTTGCGAGGGAGAACGGCAGCTCAGTGGTGCCAGTCCTGAACGTCGTCATCGGCAGGGCTATACGCCAGCGTTACGACGTTGGACAGAAGAAGATTGTGTGCTACGTTCCCACCGACCTGCGACCTGTGTTCCGTTTCGAGTCCGGAGGTAATGGTGCGATACCGTTCTCTCTTCCCTATACGGCGGAGACCGACCGCATGCCAGCGGGCGAAAGGGCGAGACGGCTGCGCGAGGAACTGAAAGTACAGGTTAGGCCTGAGAACCTGTACACGACTGTGGAACGGCTGTGGTCCGACTTCGACCAGATTTTCGCAGCACCGCAGTCCGTGAGGCAGACATCGGCTTTGGTCGTAAAGAGCGGAAGGAAGAAAGACTCTGCCATCAATACCTACGGCATGTCCTACGCCGGACACCTCGATTTCGGCGAGGCCATAGCGCAGCGGGTAAACAGCGTGGGCGTCAGTGCCGGCTCCTATTCCTATCCGCTGTGGTTTATCGCCTGCGAGTATAAGGGTGTCATCCGTCTGAGACTCGTGCAGGCGTTTGAGAACGACCGTCTTGCCATAGTCATCCATCAGGAACTCTACGCACTCTTCCCTGGCACCATTTACACGGACAGGGGTATTCATGATTTTGACTCGTTCCCTTTGGGTAGTGTTCCACTTATAAATGACAATGCGATATGAGACAGCTGTATAGCGAACGTTTTTATCTTAACAGGGCTGGCGATGATGCGCCGCAGACCGTGCGTGTGACGCTTCGTATGGACAGTCCTGTCGATGGACAGATACTGGCGGAGGCGGTGACGGACACGCGGAGATGATATCCGTACCTGTGCGTCAGACTCTGCACCTACAAGGACGAGCGCGGCGGCGAGCATGCCGCACTCGAGGACAACTCTCTGCCGTGGAAGGTCAGTGGACAGCGTGAGCCTTTGCGGCTTATGGACAGTGAGGTCAACCATCACTTGCTGTCCTTTGCCTGGTGGGACGACTGCATCGCCCTCGACTTCTTCCACGCCATTATGGACGGCGAGACGGCTTACCGCGTGCTGCGCACGCTGCTCTACGAGTATTGCCGCAGACGATATGACAGTGGACTGAGCGCTGATGGGGTATGGACTGCCGATTCTCCTGTGAACGACGATGAGTGGACAGACCCTGCCACGATGCCGCGGCCTGAACTGCAGACACTACAGACGGCACCAAACTCCCAGCAGTCTCCGGCTGTCACTCCTAATGTCGTCAATATCGCCATAGATCCCATCGCTCCCATCACAGACAGACACGATGTGGTGCATATAGTTACTGATGAGGCGCTCATGATGGATGTGGTACACGCCTGTCACGGCACACCGGCAGTGCTGCTCTCGTTGTTGCTTAATAAAGCTGTAGCTCGTCTGCACCCTGACCATGATGAGGCCGCACCGACAGTCGTGCTGGCAGCCAATCTTCGAAAGGCGCTCGGCACACCGCTGTCGCACCACTCCCTGGTGGGCGGCGTCATGCTTCCGTTGAGTCGGGAGATGCGAGACGCTGACATCGGGACACAGATCGCAGAGATGCGCCGGATGATAGCGCGGCAGACTGCTCCCGAGAGGATACAGGCATACTTCTGGCAGACTTTCGAACGTATGAACATGCTGGAGCAGATGCCTACTCTGGAGGCACGCCATCAGGCCATGTCACAGGTGAACACCATCTCACGTCAATACGCGTCGACATCGCTGAGTTATGTGGGTAAGGCGAACATGGGAGCAGCAGAGCAATATGTACGTGAACTACGCACCGAGAGCTGCACACCTTATCTCATATCACTTCAGGTCGCCGCCGTCGGCGGTTCGTTCTGCCTGAGCTTTATGCAGCAGTTCACAACCGATGTCTATCTCGACGCTTTCCTTGATGAGATGCGTCAGCTGGGACTCACCTGCGAGATTACCGGACGGCATCCCATGGAGACACCTCCGATTGCCGCATTTAGGGCGGCAACGTTTAGTGCGCAGTTGTGACATGGCGTTAATACTCTATAGGGCTGACACCTCATCAGAGGTGCCAGCCCTTATTGTTTCCTGACTCAATCGTTTAGCGGACAGAAAAAAGAAGTGTCGCTTCGCTCAGAACACGGAGTGAGTGAGCAGCACCGTTCATCTGATGTCATATAATTCGACTGTGGCTCGTGACATTCGGATTAATATATATATGTCATAAGAATTGCGGTGCTAATCATGCAAACTTGGTATATACAATACCAATCATGTGCGATTCCATACCCTGTGACAACAACGTACCTTTGCATCGCATTTGAGAAAGATCATGCATACCGAGATTAATAACTTAGTTGTCAATGACTCCTAAACGTTTTAAGAGTAAAAAGAAAAGTATGAGAAGAATAGTTACTACAGCACTCATCGGGATCGCATTTGGTGCGTTGAGTCCGTTGTCACATGTCTCAGCACAAAGCAACGTGCATGAGGTGTTTAAGAATAAGTCACTGAAATCTGCTCTTGAGGATAATGCTCCAAGTTTGCGTCAGCATCTGTGGAAACGTCGTCAGGCTCTTGATGACTGGTGGGCTGTCCCCACAAGTGAGTTACGCCCTGTCGACCTTAAAGCCGTGGCGACGGCAAAGAACAGAGCAGGTTTCAGAGAGTTGCGTGTGCGAGAGTTTCATTACATTGGTGACTGCGGCTACGCTCATGGCGGACAGGATGCTGGTGTGGGAACCACAACGATGGCAATGGCGGTGTTCGCTTCCGACCTTGCGGAGAGCTTCCTCAATCAGGCTGCCCTGGCAGGTGCCGTGGTAGACTCGGTGGCCATTGAGATACATGGGCGTCCCGATGCCGTGCCAACAGGCAGGATAGACTATCCTCGTAATTTCCTTTACACCATCTTCGTTGATTCTCCTGAGGATGACGAGACGATTAACCGTATTGCCGAGAAAGCCGAGAAAGCGTCAGGTGTCGTGCAGTTCATCAAGTCAGCGTACACGGCACCGTTCGAGATAGAACTGACTGAGTCGCCGAGAAAGAAAGTCGTTAATGGCTCCACGCTTGAGGGACTGCGCGAGTATATTAAAGGCAAGCGACAGGCCATCCTCGCTGCCAAGGCTTCATCGGCAAACACAAAGAAGGTGAGTGTTAAGGGTGAGCCGAAAGGACCTGTCGTCAGAGTTTTTCCAAATGGCATACGTCAGTTGAACGTCAGCGGCAAGTATCTTATTCTTCACGACAATCCAGCCTATCTGGGAGGCACAAACCTCGGCATGACGTCACGCGAGGGATTGCTCGGTGTGCTCGCCACGTGTATAACACATATTTCAGAGGGAACGGCGGCAGAACTCAATCTTGACATTGACTCCTTGCAGGTTGAGGTGCACGGAAATTGGGACCCGCGTTCCGGACGCGAGGGATTTGAGAATGTGCCGGACTATCCGCAGGACATACGGTTCATCCTTCGTGTGAAGACTCCGGAGACTCCGGAGACGGTACGGAAGTGGTTGGAGAAAACAGAGGCGCAGTGTCCGATGTACAATATGTTTAAGGATACTCAGACATTTGAGCGTCGTGTAGTGAGAATCAATCATAGTTTATAGTGTGAATAGAAAAAATGAAAAGATATATGAACAGCAAACTAACGAATATTATATTAGGTGTGGCGGTAAGTGCGTTCTTTGGTGTTAGTCAGGGAAGAGCGCAGAACAATGTGCACGAGATATTCAGAAGCGACTCGGTGAAGAGTTCGTTGGAGGTCAATGCACCGACCTTACGTAATCATCTTCTCAAACGTCGCGTGGCTTTGACGGACTGGTGGTCCGTTCCGTCTTCGGAGCTGCAGCCCGTGGAGCTGAGAGCTGTCGCCACGGCAAAGAACAGAGGCGGATTCCGTGAACTCCGGGTGCGTGAGTTCAGCTACATCGGTGACTGCGGCTATGCTCACGGAGGACAAGATGCTGGCGTGCTGACGCCGACGACAGCCATGGCGGACTTTGCGTCCGACATTGCCAACTCGTTCCTCGATCAGGCAGCGTTGGCAGGCGTGGTCGTCGACTCTCTTGCCGTTGAACTGCACAACCGTCCTGACACTGAGCCGACTGGCCGTATCCCGTACCCTCGTAACTTCCTCTACACAATATATATTGACTCACCTGAGAGTGATGAGGTGATAGAACGAGTAGCTAGCCTGGCAGAGGATAAGTCTCCTCTCGTGCAGTTCATAAAAGGTTCTTATGTGGCTCCCTTCGAGATAGATCTCAAGCCATCTCCCCGTAAACGTAAGGTGGAGGGGTCCACTCTCGCAGGACTGCGTGAGTACATAAAGGGAAAACGTCAGGCTCTATTGGCCGCTGAGGCGGAATATAAGAAACGTAAGCCGTATGCCAAGCAGCCTACAGCGCCGGTGAACGGTCCTGTGGTTAGGGTCTTCCCTAATGGAATCCGACAGTTGTCCATTCATGACAAGTATCTCATTCTTCACGACAACTCGGCTTATCTCGGAGGCACAAACCTTGGCATGACGTCACGTGAGGGATTGCTCGGTGTGCTCGCCACGTGTATCACGCACATTGCTGAGGGCCAGGCAGCTAAGCTGAATCTCGACGTGGACTCTCTGCAGCTGGAGGTGAAGGGAACGTGGGACCCGCGTGCCGGACGCCCTGGCTTCGAGAATGTGCCTGACTATCCTCAGAACATTCGTTATGTGTTTCACGTTAAGACACCGGAGTCGCTCGCCACTGTGAAGAAATGGATAGCTCAGACTGAGGCCAACTGCCCAATGTACAATATGTTTAAGGACACTCAGACGTTTGAGAGAAAGATAGTCCGTATCAAAAGAAAATAAACTAAGTGAGAACATGATATTGTCAGACTGTACGTCCTAATACAGAAAGCGTTGTCCCGTCTCTTTCGTAATGGCAGGACTCTGTGAATAATATGGTAAGTGCATTGTTCATGGAGGCCTGTCTTAATTAAAACAAATTGGAATATTATGCAACATAACAATACGTTAAGTCATCATGTCTGGCGGAAGATAGCTGCTGTGTTAGCGCTCACCTTGCTTGCCGTGTCGTCATACGCGCAGGGAATCATAAAGGGAAATGTGGTGGATGCCCGAACACACGAGACGCTGCCTGGTGCCACCATAACCACCAAAGCCATTAAGTCGGGTGGAGTGAGAACTGATTTGGACGGAGCCTTCACAATCTCCACAGATGAGAAGTTCCCGATCACATTGCGTGTCGATTTCGTTGGTTACCGTTCAAAGGATATAAAAGTCTATGATAATTCCGAGCCTATTCAGGTGGAGCTGTTGGAGAACTCCAATTTCCTGAGCGAGGCGGTTGTCATAGGATATGGTAGTCAGAGCCGTAAGGAGTTGACGGGCTCAATCGCTGAGGTTGGGGCGGAGGCTGTGGCGTTGCAGTCCACTTCGTTCGACGCCGCTCTCGGAGGACAGGTGGCTGGTCTCACCATCAGCCAGTCGAGCGGACAGCCTGGAACGCAGTCCAGTATACGCATCCGTGGCGGCAACTCCATCACTGCGGGTAATGAGCCTCTGTACGTCATCGACGGAGTGCAGATATACAACGATAACTCATCGACAGATGTCGGCGTGTCTCGACTGGCAGGTGACTTCAACCCTCTCTCCACCATTAATCCTAATGATATAGAGAGTATCGAGGTGCTCAAGGATATCAGCGCTACCGCCATATATGGTAGCCGAGGCGCTAACGGCGTGATTCTCGTCACTACCAAGTCCGGAAAGAAGATCCGTAATGTCATCGAGTATCAGTATACGTTCGGCTGGCAGAACGCCAGTAAGAGATATGACCTGCTGAATGCCTATGAGTGGGGACAGCTCTACCAGGAGATAGCCTCCGACGTGCAGAAAGTGGAGACAGGACTCACCGCCGATGTGGCGGCGACGCTCGGCGAGGGAACTGACTGGCAGGACGCTGTCCTGCGCACCGCTGTCAGTCAGAGCCATCAGTTGTCTGTAAGTGGCGGTGATGAGCTGACCCGCTATCTCATAAGTGGTAATTATCTCAACCAAGATGGTATCGTGGTCGGTACGGACTTCAAACGTTACAGCGGACGACTGAATGTCGAACGTGACTTGTTCCGCAATGTGACGGTTGGCGTGAATGTGAGCGCTGCCAAGACGAGACAGGACGGGTTGAGTACGTACACTGGACTGAACACCAATCGTATAAGTAATCCGTACGAGTATATAGCGCGTTCCAATCCCGTGACAAGCATCTACAACAGTGACGGTAGTTACAATTATTCTAATGTGTTCGAGATCGGTGACTTGCGTCTGGGCAGTGTGACAGTGAACGCGGTGAGCGACCTGAAAAATGTCAGTGCCGTGACTTCCGTGAACAATGTCATCGGTAACGCCTTTCTGCGTTGGCGACTCGTCCCGTGGCTTACGCTCAAACTGGCGGCCACAACTAACATATACAACACGACACAGAGTTTCTATGCTCCTTCATACACGACACTGGGATTCCTTGCCAAAGGATATGGCTCAGTGGGAACAAAAAAGAGCGACAACTGGCAGTATGAGGCGACTCTGGAGTTTAATCGCACATTCAAGAAGCGACATTCCGTGACTGCTCTCGTCGGCTACACCACTCAGACCACGGATGTGGGATATAACATCTCTACGGCTACTAACTTCTCAAATGAAAACCTCGGATTCAACAGTCTGCAGAGCGCCAATGTTGTCTTGTCACCGGAGACGGGTGGTGTGACATCTGTACTCAATTCCGTGCTCGGACGTGTGACCTACTCATATCGCCAGCGTTATAACGCTACGGCAACGCTGAGGGCGGATGGCAGCTCTCGATTTGCCAAGAACAAGAAATGGGGTTACTTCCCGTCGTTGGGATTCGCATGGAACGTGAATGAGGAACGCTTCCTGCGCCGCAACAAGACAATTAGCGCACTTAAGATACGAACCAGCCTCGGTACGGTCGGAAACCAGGAGATAGGTGACTATATGTACGAAGCCACCTATGCTTCTCACCTCTATTCTTTCGGCGGTACAACTGTCGTGTCTTATCTTCGTGACAATCTCGAGAACAATAACCTGAGATGGGAGCAGACGGCGGCCTATAATGTGGGAATGGATGTCTCGCTCTTCCACAGCCGTCTGAGTGTGACCCTTGACGCATATTACAAGAAGACAAGTGACTTGCTCTTTAATGTGCCGGTGGAACTGACTACAGGCTTCTCCTCACAATTGAGAAATATCGGTAATGTGACAAATAAGGGAGTGGAGCTTGCTGTGAGTGGAACGCCTGTGGAGACCAAGAATATCTCTCTAAACCTCAGCGCAAACATAGCTCATAACGTGAATAAGGTGACCTACATCGGTGGAAGCAGTTACAGCATTAATGGTAATACGATTATCAAGGTCGGTGAGTCATTAGGCTCTTTCTATGGTTATAAGTTCGATGGGATAGTACAGAAAGGTGATGATCTCTCGCAGGTTCCTTCTCCGACACATAAACCAACTGTGGAATATGGTGACGTGAAGTACGTGGATGTCGATGGTGACGGTCAGGTGACACAGACTAACGACCGTCAGGTGCTAGGTAGCATCCAGCCGGACTTCACATACGGTTTCTCTGCCAACCTGCGCTATAAGGACTGGAGTCTCTACGTGTCCTTCCAGGGTAGTCATGGCAATGAGTTGTACAACTATCAGAGACAGATGCTGGAGACGGCCGATCTGTCGTACAATGTCAGCAAGTCGATGCTTGGACGCTGGACGGAGTACAATCCTTCCAACTATCTTGGCAAGGCCTATGTCACATCTTCCATATATATGGATAGCAGATACGTCGAGGACGCGTCCTACTTGCGCCTGACCAATATCTCACTCGGGTATCAGCTGCCGTTGCGCGTGGAAAGCGCTAAGAGCCTGAGAGCTAAGGTTATCTTGTCCGCACAGAACCTGCTTACCCTCACAGGCTATAAGGGACTCGATCCCGCCATCAGCGGAACGACAGACTATGGCTCTTATCCAAGTGCGCGGTCTTTCTCTGCGGCAGTGAATATTACTTACTAAACCATCAATAAAAGGATATTGTTATGAGGAAAACAAAGATATATACTTATGTGTTGCTCTTGTCTTTGACGTATGGCGTGGCGGCATGCGACAACAGCCTTGAACAAGAGGCTAAGAGTAACCTTTCGGAGAGTACACTCCCTAAGTCAGACGATGACGCCATAGCACTTGCCAATGGCATGTATTATCTTCAGGTCAATGAGAGCTCCGCTTTCGGATATATGACGGACTTAACAACCGAGCATGAGGTGTCGGGCGAGGCGAGTAACAGTGGAGGTGGCCTCCTTTCTCTCATGAACTGGGAACCTTCCAACAGCTACTCAGTGCGTATCTGGACAGCCTTGTTTAAGACGATAGCCGCGAGTAATGACGTGCTCGACAAGGTGTCGGCAAACGCATACGTGTCGGATAAGATACGAGCTAGAGTGACTGGCGAGGCTTATTTCTTCCGCGCCTATAGCTATAATTATGCTGTACAGTTCTGGGGTGAGGTACCTAAGGTGGAGCATAACAACAACGCAACGGGTTTGGTGCGTCAGCCTGTCGACACCATATATAATATGATTGTGTCTGACCTCGAGAAGGCTATTGAACGACTGCCTGAGGTGAGTGAGTACTCGAGCAGTGATAAGGGACGCGCCACGAAAGGCGCTGCGCAGACATTGCTTTCAAAGGTATACCTGACGTGGGCGCAGACATCGGACACTGATACGGAGGCGGAGAAGAAGGAGAAGTTTAGTAAGTCGGCGGAATATGCGAGACTGGTGACAGGATATGAGCTTGAGGAGGAGTTTCTCGCTAACTGGGATAACGGAAATAGGAACGGTAAGGAGTCTGTCTTCGCCATTCAGCACATCATGGGTATCGGCTCTGATGCTTCTGGAGGTAACCATCTGACGCATTGCTCGTTCAACTCAGGTTTCTCACAAACCAATCCTCACGTCCGTCCCTCATCCTGGAAGTATTACTATGCTTATGAGGAAGGTGATCAACGTCGTGACGGCTCTATCGCAAAGACACTGTATAATCCTGCCACTGGAGAGTATTACACGTTCGATGAGCCTCGTTTCCGGAAGTATATCTCCACTGACGACCCGTTGGGAAGCGCAAGCAGCAGAGACATAAATCGTACGGTGTTCAGATATGCCGAAGTGCTTCTTCTGCTTGCTGAGGCAATCAATGAGTATAACGGCGCACCGACGGATGAGGCTTATGAGGCTATCAACCAGGTTCGACGTAGAGCATTCAAGAGTTTCCCCGTGACCGTTGCCTCGGAGCACGACCTTGAGGAAGGGCTTGACTATGAGGGTTTCAAGAATGCTATTATTCAGGAACGTGAGTTTGAGTTGTTGTACGAACAGAAGCATTGGCTCGACCTCGTACGTTGGCGTATCCTCGTCAAGACTCTGAAGAACAGCGGACTGGACTATGAAAAGTTCCATAAGCAGGATGTGACGCTGAAGAATTATCGTTTCCCGATACCTCAGTCGCAACGTGATCTCAATCCTGTCGGATTGTGGCAGAACTGGGGGTATGACGGATATGACGAGACTAAGACAGGAGTTAATCCTTACGTGAACAGAGAATAGTGTTTTATGTGGTGGGGGCCAATAATGGATCCCACACCTTATGTATTACATATGTGAATAAATATATTTATGGATAAATATATTATGGTGTGTCTGGCGGTCTTGACAGCTGTGGGGAGTGAGTCCAAGGCGCAGGAGCCGACGGATAGTGGTAGCATCAAAACGGTTATCGGTGATTTCAGTGGAAGAAAAGCGCTGTATACGGCTTTCACTTATCGGCAAAGTGTCGATTCTCTGAAGGCCGATGTCGAGAGAGTGGTCAGGGAATACTACGATATTCATTATGGGTGCGCTCCGATGACTTATGTGGGATTGAGCCGTCTGCTAGGTAATCCCATGAGCGATGAGCAGCTGCACCGACAAGCTGTGACGTTCTCGGGAGGAGTGGCTGGCTCACTCAAGGGTACGTGTGGAGCTCTTACAGGAGCCCTTATGGCTCTTAATAACTACGCAAGTGGAGACGGACAGAAACTGCGTGGTCTCTCACGTGAGGTGTATGATTCTTTACACGACCGCTATGGGAGCGTCGGCTGTGATGTGATACGCAAGGGGATACCTCGAGGAAAACGATGTGCGGAATGCTCTGCATGTTGTCTGTGCGTGATGAATAAGGTGATTGATATTCTGTACAGAGAAGGTGATTTACAGGTGAATACGTTTTCTGTAAGCTCAACGCAGACATCCCGTCTACCATAATCGTGGTATGTGAAATGCCACTTACGAGGGATTTCGTACCATGCACGAACACTCTATCTTTGCATCAGAAAAAGAAAAAGTCATTAATAACTAATTAAGAAAGTATAGCTTTATGAAGACAATCAAGTTTTTTTCAGTTGCATTTGCGTTGTTATTTGCACCGGCAACATTTGCGGCAGACGTTGAGACTGGTTACGCCGCTGAGAACATCGTGACTGTTAAGGCAAGCCGTGTCAGCAAGGCTCTTGTCGAGGCATGGGCTACAGCATATATGAAGGTGAATCCGGAGGTTAAGGTTATGGTGGTGGGTAAGCAGGGACGTGACGCAGACCTCTCTCTTGTCAATGCCGATGAAACGAGTGATGAGGTGACAGTGGTCGGACGGTCTGCCATCTTACCTGTCACTACAGTCGGAAATCCCTTGTCTGCTGAACTGAGAAAGAGACACTGGAGCAAGAGTGACCTGCGTAAACTGTATTTCTCCAGCCTCGAGGACGAGTACGCTGAGGATGACGAGCCAATCGGTGGTAAGCTCGGCAAGCTGCGCGATAAGTTGACGGTGTATTCAAGCGCTAACGCCGGTGGCGCTTCTTCTGTCTTCGCCACATATTTCGGCTATCAGGTGTCTGAGCTGCGCGGCAATCGTATCTCTGGTGACGACGCTTTTCTCATCAATGCCATCGAGGATGACAAAGCGAGCATCACATTCAATAACGTCGCTTATCTCTACAATACGACGACAAGAACTCTGAAGTCTGAGCTTTTGATTCTTCCTCTCAACCTTAAGAATGACCAGCAGCGTGTTCTCCAGGGCGGAAACCTTGACGAGACAATCAAGATGCTTGAAACAGAGAAGACGGACCTTATACCTATCGTGTCATTCGGTTTCTCTTATAAAGCACAAAAGCCGTCTGCTAAACAGTTCATCGACTGGGTGGCGAGCGAGGGACAGGCATACAATCATCAGAAAGGTTTCCTGAGGAAGTAGTGAGAGGAATGTACGGAATGTGTGAGAAACGTAGGAAAGATATATCTCTGCCGATAGCCACACATGAACACGCTCACCGCTTTTCCTCCTTTTCTTCTAGGGCTGACGCACATAGACTCTTCACTGCTCCGGGAAACGTGTTCTGTCTTATTTGAGAATAATCTGATTTCATCTTGATACGTGTCTGAATGGTGAACGCAATCCATTCGGATGCGTTTCTTTTATTCTCTGACATGTTTTCCATGATGAGTGACAACAAACGAGGACGTGACAGTGAGGCGGGTTGGGGAGATGTTGTCAACGCTGATGACAGAGACGATAAATGAGGTGACAACGTTTTGTGTGACTGACATGAGAAGGATGTATGACATGTAAAATCTTGTCGTTTTGTCAGATTTTGGCAGTCTGCCACTGACATTTGGCAGATTTTCTGCGTTGTGGCATGGTAGGGTGGGGTGTTGGCATACCATTTGCCCTTAGCCGTAGTGTCGGGTGTCTGATATGACATGACAAATAATAATAGAAATAACAAAAAAATAAATAGATTATGGGAAAGATTATTGGTATCGACTTAGGAACAACAAACTCATGTGTTTCAGTCTTTGAGGGCAATGAACCAGTGGTTATTGCTAATAGTGAGGGTAAGCGCACTACTCCTTCTGTGGTAGGTTTCGTTGAAGGAGGCGAGCGTAAGGTCGGTGATCCTGCGAAGCGTCAAGCTATCACAAACCCAAAGAACACTATTTTCTCTATCAAGCGTTTCATGGGTGAGACATATGATCAGGTCCAGAATGAGATCTCACACGTGCCTTACACAGTTAAGAAAGGTGATAACAACACTCCACGTGTGGATATCGACGGACGTCTTTATACTCCACAGGAGATTTCCGCTATGATTCTTCAGAAGATGAAGAAGACTGCAGAGGACTATCTCGGACAGGAGGTTACTGAGGCTGTCATCACTGTTCCTGCTTACTTCTCTGACTCACAGCGTCAGGCTACTAAGGAGGCTGGCCAGATCGCAGGCCTTGAGGTTAAGCGTATCGTGAACGAGCCTACTGCTGCGGCTCTCGCCTATGGTATTGACAAGGCTAACAAGGATATGAAGATCGCTGTGTTCGACCTTGGTGGTGGTACTTTCGATATCTCTATCCTTGAGTTCGGCGGCGGTGTGTTCGAGGTTCTCTCTACTAATGGTAATACTCACCTCGGTGGTGATGACTTCGACCAGGTAATCATCGACTGGTTGGCAAGTGACTTCAAAGCTAATGAGGGTGTCGACCTTACTCAGGACCCAATGGCTATGCAGCGTCTGAAAGAGGCTGCAGAGAAGGCTAAGATTGAACTCTCAAGCGGTTCAAGCACAGAGATCAATCTCCCTTACATCACTGCTGTGGGCGGTGTTCCAAAGCACCTTGTCACAACTCTCACACGCGCTAAGTTCGAGGCGTTGGCTCATAACCTCATCCAGGCTTGTCTTGAGCCGTGTAAGAACGCAATCAGAGACGCTGGCATATCAACAAGTGACATTGACGAGGTTATCCTCGTAGGTGGATCAAGCCGTATCCCTGCTGTCCAGCAGCTCGTTCAGGACTACTTCGGCAAGGCTCCTTCAAAGGGAGTGAACCCAGACGAGGTTGTTGCTGTGGGTGCTTCCATCCAGGGTGCCATCCTTAATAAGGAAGAGGGTGTTGGCGACATCGTTCTTCTTGACGTCACTCCGCTCAATATGGGTATCGAGACTCTCGGTGGTGTCATGACTACTATGATCGAGGCTAACACAACAATTCCATGCAAGAAGACTGAGGTGTACTCAACAGCGGCAGACAATCAGACTGAGGTGACTATTCGTGTGCTTCAGGGTAACCGACCAATGGCTAACCAGAACAAGCAAATCGGTATATTCAACCTGACAGGTATCGCTCCTGCTCGTCGTGGTGTGCCACAGATTGAGGTCAGCTTCGACATCGACGCCAATGGTATCTTGAAGGTGTCAGCTAAGGATAAGGCAACGGGTAAGGAACAGGAGATCCGTATCGAGGCTTCATCTGGTCTCTCTAAGGAAGAGATTGAGCGTATGAAGGCTGAGGCTGAGGCTAATGCTGAGGCTGACAAGAAGGAGAAGGAGCGTATTGAGAAGATTAACCAGGCTGACTCTATGGCGTTCCAGACTGAGAACTTCTTGAAGGAGAACGGTGACAAGATTCCTTCTGAGGATAAGCCGGCTATCGAGGCTGCAGTCGAGGAACTCAAGAAGGCAAAGGACAGTGGCGACCTCGCAGCTATCGACGCTGCCATCAACTCTCTCAATGAGAAGATGCAGGCAGCAAGCCAGAAGATGTACGCCGCTGGTGCGCAGCCGGGCGCAAACCCTAACATGGGCGGCGCAGGTTTCCAGGGTGGTCAGCAGGCTGGACCTTCAGGACAGAACACTCAGGATGTTCAGGATGCCGACTTTGAGGAGGTGAAATAAGTTTGATAAGCAAATAACAAGCAATTATGGAAATCCCGTATAACTCAAGTAGTTATGCGGGATTTTGCTTTTGGTTAAACTTTGTAATTTTGCCTCTAAATTCGGAAAATTATCGAAAATTTGCATCAAATAGTTCACGCGACACTTTGGTCGCTACATCACCAAAACGCAAAAGAACAGGAGAGAAATTGCATAGCATTCCACTCGTTTGTCGTGAAGTCATAGATGTGGAAATAAAGATCAGTAGCAGATAGAAGTATGTAACATTATCTGTGTGATACATGAACAGTAAAAAACAAAGAATATATGTCAAAAACATATATATTTTATAGATTTTGCATTATTTTCATTGATGTAGGATAATTTGTTGTTTTTTTCTTATCAAAATTTAACAAATGGAAGAAAATAAAAATATATCTTTGCGAGGTTGAAAACGCTATTTTCATAACCTAAATTGATACTTTTCCATAATAATATTAACGACTAATAAGAACAAGAAATGAAAAAGATCTTATTGAATCTTGCCATGGCTGCAACAGTTAGCGCAGCTAATGCACAAGTTTCCGTTGAGGGAAGCAAATTCACAGACAACTGGTCAATCGGCGTACAGGCAGGTGTATACCAGCCAACAGTCGGACAGAATGTGTTCGGTGATAACAGAGCAGCCATCAACATTGAGTTGCAGAAGCAGATTACTCCAATCTTCGGACTCGGTGTGAACTACATGGTTGGCATCAATGACAATAACACAAACAAGAAGACACACCTCTTCTATAAGAACGCTCCTAAGACAGCGTTTGACTTCGGTAACCTCGGTGTCAACGGTCTCTTCAACCTGTCAAACCTCTTCGCTGGATACAACGGCACACCACGTAACTTCGAGGTTGTCGCACGCGCCGGCGTAGGTATGATATCTGAGTTCGGAAAGAGCTATCCTTACTATGTGGGATGTAACTCACGTAACAACATCACTGTTGACTTCGGCGCTGACTTCAACTGGAACCTCGGTGAGGACAAGGCATGGTCAATCAACCTCAAGCCTTCTATCAACTACGTTCTCAGCAACACTGCGTTCAAGAGCTTTGGCAGCACTACCACATCTCTTAACGTCAACAACTCATTCATCACTCTCCTCGCTGGTGTGACTTACCACTTCGGTAACTCTAATGGTACTCACTCTTTCGTTATCAACAACGGTAAGTACAACCAGGACATGATTGACGAGATGAACGACCAGATCAACCAGCTCCGCGCTGCTAACAGAAACCTCAACAACACTGTGGCTGACGATCAGAAGACTATCGACGATCTCAAGAACCAGCTCGCTGCTGAGAAGGCGAAGGACAAGACTGTCACAACAACTACTGTCGTTAACCAAACTACTACTCAGCTCGCCCCAATGGTCATCTACGGACTCGGTAAGAAGACAGTCGACGCTTCACAGAGACCTTCTGTAGCGATGATCGCCACTTATATGAAGAATAACCCTCAGTCTAAGGTCCGTATCCAGGGTTATGCTTCTCCAGAGGGTAACCCAGAGCTCAACCAGAAGCTCTCTGAGGCTCGCGCTCAGGCTGTCTATGACATCCTCGTGAACCAGTACGGCATCTCTAAGAGCCGTCTCGAGGTTAAGGGTATGGGTGTTACAGACGAGCTCTTCGACGAGAACGACTGGAACCGTGTGGCTACATTCATCGAGACTAACCCTAAGTCTGCCACCACCACCACAACAACTACTACTACAAAGTAATAGACCACGCTCATCGTGGGATGAGTAATAAGGAAAAGTAATAAGTACAGGAGGCTTACCCGACGGTGAGTCTCCTGTTTTGTGTGTTTAAAACACTGCGAGCATGACGCAATATACGGAACTATTAGTAACTTCGCGGCGGCAACGTCTCTCTGTCGTGTGACGGGAGAACTAATGAATAACAGACAGATGAAAGGTAAAGGAGTATTTTTCGGTATTTTGGCTGCGGTGTGTTACGGCACCAACCCGTTGGGCGCGCTGCCGCTGTATGACGAGGGTGTCAACACGGCATCGGTGTTGGTCTACAGGTTTTCCACGGCAGTGGCGATGCTTGCCGTGTTGCTGGTCACGGGGCATCAGTCGTTCTGCGTGAGCAGACGTGACATGAGTACCCTCGCACCTCTTGGCGTTCTCTTCGCCATATCAAGCATCACGTACTACCACAGCTTCCGTTTCATGGATGCCGGCATCGCCTCGACGATACTGTTCGTATACCCGGTGATGGTGGCTGTTATCATGTCAGCATTCTTCAAGGAGCACATCACAGCGTCTACCGTGGCGGCGATATCGCTCGCCCTGACAGGCACAGCTCTGCTCTACGAGGGTGGGAGAGACGTGTCGCTCAGTGTCACCGGCATCGTGCTGGTCATGCTCTCCGCATTGTCCTATGCCGTATATATAGTGATAGTGAACCAGTCCAACATACGCATGACGACGATAAAACTCACGTTCCACGTTATGCTTATATGCCTCGTGACTCTGCTCGTCTACTCGTTGTCATCACCCGACATGACACTTGTCATGCCGCCCTCACCACGCGCATGGTTCTTCGCCTGTTGGCTTGGACTGGTGCCGACGGTGCTGTCGCTGGTGTTCATGACGAAGGCTGTGCACATGGTGGGGGCCACTGCGACTGCCATCATGGGAGCGTTGGAGCCTCTGACGGCGGTGTCCATAGGAGTGATGCTCTTCGGCGAGTCACTGACCGCGCGTCTCATCACGGGGGTCGCCCTCATCCTGTTTGCCGTGGCTCTCATCGTGCTTGGCAAGAACAACCAGTTACATGCGATAAGGAGCTCCCTGTCATCCATCGTGAAACGACGATGGAGATGGAGGTCCTGACACGGTGATGTCGCATGCTCAACCCACAAACAACGTGACGCGGGTCATCGTCTGTTAGACGATATGACCTGCGTCACGTCAGTTCTATGATGTCCGACCACCGTGTTGTCGGATTCTTGCTGCGGTGGTCATGCCGTATGGTGTTGGCAAAGACGTCGGCCTTGCCGCCATCGGCCCTTGTGTACTGCTGAGAGCCGAGAACGACAGTCTCAGAGCCGTACACCTTGTTGATACGGTCGATGACTGCGTCCAACCGTCGCCGCTTACGCAGCAGAGTGACGTCGGTGTCAAAGAGGTCCTGCTGTATGGGACTGGAAGCCGTGACACCTGTCACGATGACACCTGCCTTCTTGTAATGATAGCCCTTCCTGTAGAGCTTCTCCAAGAGGGCGACAGCGGCACTCACGATGTCCGTGGTGTTGCTGGTCGGCGTGATGAGACGTGTCTCCAGGTAGTTACTGTACTGCGGCAGGTCCTCCCGAAACATGTTGGTGTGGAGAAAGACGCCGACAACGGACGTGACAGAGCCTTGGCGACGCAGCTTCTCTGCACAGCGGACGGCATAGTTGGACACGTGCGTGCGCAGGTCGCCGCGGTCCGTGACCATGCCGTTGAACGAGCGGCTGGTACATATATTTTTCTTTCTTGTCACCTTCTCGTTTGGCACGCAGTCCTCGCCGTTCAGTTCTCGCCACGTGCGCTCGATGACGGTGTTGCGGAAGGTGAGACGCACCCATGAGGCGCTGTGACAGGCGAAGTCGTAGGCTGTCTTCACGCCGAGAGACTCCAGACGGGCGGCGTAGCGTCTCCCGATGCCCCACACCTCGTCTATGGGATAGAGCTTCAGTGCCTTGACACGTTTCTCGTCAGAGTCGATCACGCAGCAATGATGGTAGCCGGGGTACTTCTTGGCGAAGTGACTCGCCATCTTGGCAAGTGTCTTGTTGGGCGCCACGCCGATGCTCACGGGCATCCCCACGCTGCGTCTGATCTTCTCATGCAGTTCCTCGCCCCAGTGTTTCAGACCAACATGCTCCATGCCGTCAAGGTAGACGAAGCACTCGTCAATGCTGTAGCGGTAGTAGGCGGGCACGGCCTTGCCTATGATGTCGATGACACGTCCCGTCAGCTCCCCGTACAGCTCATAGTTGCTGGAGAAGACCGCTATGTCCTGACCGGGGAACTGTTGAGTCACCTGGTAGTATGGCGTGCCGGCCTTGATGCCCAGACGCTTGGCCTCATTGGAGCGTGCCACGACACAGCCGTCATTGTTCGAGAGAACAATGACGGGCTTGCCATTTAAGTCCGGACGAAAGACTCGCTCGCATGAGACGTAGCAGTTATCGCAGTCTATGATGCCGTACATAATGATGTATATTATTATTGATTAAAATCTGGATTAAATTCTACTACTGCAACTTTAATTCCTTTTTGCTTTGCATTATCAATGAGATTTTTTACGCCTTTGCTTCTACCATCCCAAAAGGCGATTAAAGCGTTTGCGGAATTTGTCATTTCATCATTAGAAACTAAAATAGTTTGTTCACCATATTTTTCCCAGTTTGCTTTATGATGTTCTTTTATGAAATATATTTCGTCTAAAAGCTTGTCTGTAAATATATCAGACGACCTAGAAACACCTGTAATTATAACAACAGTATGTGTCTTCATTTTGTCTGACAGATAATGTAACACTTTTTCTTTATATAGACCGTAATTGTTAAAAGTACGGCTTACCGCTAAAATTACTCTATATTGAGGCTTCATTTCATATGATAGGGTATTGACTTCTTCTATAATGACAACGTTAGGGTCTAATTGCTCAAAAAATCTATTATCGTTTCGATAACTACTGCATCTTTCTGCTTCATTCATTTCTGGATTGGCAGGCTTTCCGTATTTTTTACTTAATCTGCAAATTGCATGATCTTCATACATAGTGGCATAGTAGAATTTACACAGATTACACCGACGTAAACCTTTATGTGTAGACATCCACTGAAGAACATCCGATAAATTCCACTGCCAACGATCTTGCTTGTTAACTATGTTGAGTTCAAGTAAAGAGTTTGTTTGCACCCTATAATGTGCATGATTGCAATTTATTTCTGTTAATTTGCCAAAAGAATTATGATTTGGGCAAAAAACATATCTTTGAATTTTTACTTGGAGCGGAACACGGAGTTCTCTCTTGAAAGAGTATAAATAAATCTTGCGTTCTTTCTTTATTGCATAAAGTAATTCTCTAAAAACATCATTTTTTTTTAGAAAAAAAATATCTTGTTCATTTTTAATTTTAATCTCAATAATTCGAAGACCTGATTCTTTTTTATTTTCATCGCATGGATGTGACACACACACTTCAATTAAAGTCGGTTCTAATTCGGGGTTCTTGCTATTTGTTAAAAGCAAATCCGCCACATATCCATTTATTGGTGTTTCTTCTGTACACGTGTCGTAATACTTCCTCAAATCTACCCTGTGTTGAAATCGTTCTTCGGTGCATCGGGGATTACGATACACACACTCAGTATCATTGCATTCTCTTAACACTTCATATTCAACATAAAAAGCAGATTCTGTCTCAAATTTGTTTTTTATAACTCGCTTAGCTAATTTGTGAAGATATGTTTCACCTGAACATACAACTTCTTCTTTATGGTAGAAATGCGCTCTTCTATATTTGCTACCAATAGCACGAGGTAATAGAGGATTGCCGCATCCTACACATATATAATTATGTGATTTACAATCCTCTTTTGATATACTTTCAATGCAAACGAGATTCCCGTTTTCATTATATGCATGTTTGTATTTTATTTCAGCCATATGTGTTAATAGTACTCCGGAATCTTTATCTTCTCCAGTTCCTGATTGTCCAAACCACCACGCCCCAGACCTCAAAGTCGTCGTTGGCGTCGATGCGGATGGGCTTAAAGTTGTCGTTGGCGGGACGCAGTTCGATGTATCCCTCGTCACGGTGTCTCAGGTCGAGGTACTTGATGGTGAACTCATCGTTGACGTAGCCCACGATGACATCACCGTCGCGCGGCTCCAGGGAGCGGTCGATGACGGCGATGTCGCCGTCGCAGATGCCCGCCTCAATCATGGAGTCGCCTTTGACCCTTCCGTAGAACGTGGATTCGGGGTTGCGTATGAGGTCTCGGTTGAAGTCCAGCCTCTCGTTGAGATAGTCGTCTGCGGGTGAGGGAAAGCCTGCCTTGATGCCAGGGGCGAGGAACAGGTTGAGCCGCTCCTCGAAATCGCCCCGTATGATTCTTATGTCAGACAAGTCGCCGCTCATTCCTTCTTGTCTAGATAATCAAACACGTCGATGACTCCTGACTCATCCTCAATGCCGAGTATAGGCACGGATTCCACCATCTTTGTCAAACCGTTCTCCTTGTTGACATAGAAATACACGAGCGAGCCTGTGTAGCTGTGGAACACCACCTGGTAGGCAGTGTCGTTCTCCTCGCCCATCTCTAGAAACATTATTTCAGGGTCGTCCTCAGCCATGCTCCAGTCGTAGGCGTCGTGGCAGTAGTTGCTCACACCCTCGAAGGCCATGTCAGCCGTCAACTCATTCTTGGTGTCTTGGTTGCCACATGAGCACAAGAGCACCACCGTTAAGATTGCTAAATACGTGATACGTCTCATAAAATAATTATTATCCTGTTTATATCTTTTCTGTCATTTGTCATGACGAGGTACTCTTCGTTGCGCTTCGTTGTCTGCCGGACCTCACGTTCCTGTGCTCGTCGCCGCTTGTCGTCGCTCGCCGTGTGTCACTTCTCAGTCAACGTGTGCAGAGAGTGAGGTTCCATTGCCAGGTTGAGGTAACGCTTGCCGAGCCGCGCGGTGACCGTACGTTTCTCATTCGTCAGGTTGGCCGTGATGACGATGTTCTTGCTCTTGCCGCCGCGTGAGGTGTTGAACACGATGATCGGCGTGCCTCCTGTCTCCTCCTTGCTCTCCCGTCCTTCCCATTGCAGTCCAATGCCCTTGACATCATCTTTCAGTCCGTCGATGATGCGTGTGACGTAGTCTGTGCGGTTGGTGTTGAACGTGCCCACATAGACGTCGACCTCAGGGTGACGTCGTCTCATGGTTGGCACCAGGTAGTCGTGGTTGAAGCGTATGGTGCCGTCAGTTGTCCATGCGCATCCCGGATAGGCTGTGTATGAGTAAGCCTCGTTCTGGTACATCACCATGTCGATAGGTATGTGCTCCTGTGCGTACAGCTCGATGAAGCGGCAGAACATGTCAGCGTAGGCCTGCAGGTAACGCGGGTCCTGTATCATGTAGTCCTGTGACGCCAGCCGCTTAGGGAACTTGCCGCTCTGCAGGCCCGCCATCATCACCTCGCTCTCGTCGACAGCTCCCTTGCCGTCGAAGAGCAGGTAGTCTTTCGTCTGAGGCTGTTTGTTGTAACGGCTGGAGACGACGGGGTAGTCCTGGTTAATCTTCATCCATGTCGGAGGGCTCCACGGAGACACCCAGAACGTGAGGTCGGGCTGCCATCTCTGTGCCATCCTAATTAACTGTATGATATTCTCTTTGTCGTGCTCGATGTTGAAGTGTTTCAAGGCGAAGTCGCCGGTGACGGTGTCGCATGAGTACCATTCCCGGCTATAGTCGTTGGCGTTCATCGTCAGTCGTCCACGTGTGAATCTCAGGTCGCCGTCGGGGGCGAAGATGTTACGCATCACCTCCTGCCGCGCGTTGTCGGACAGCAGTCGTATGGCGTCCAGACCAAGCTCATTGAAACACGTGCCCCACGCGCGGAACTCATGTCCTTTCTCCGTCCCGTCGACGGTGATGAGTGGCGTCTCGGAAGGCTTGTTTTCTAGCGACAGCTGAGAGGATTTCCATGCCTCCTCGTTCGTGCTTCGGAAATGCCGGTAGGTCTGCGCGTGCAGGCAGACACCTCCAAGCAGCAGCAATAAGGATAAGACAAAAGGTTTGTTCATATGATGAGAGTTAAGAATTGGTTCAGTCGCCCAGACTCGTAATCTCCTCCAACTCGCCCGTCTCTGAGTCGATGATGAAACCGCGCACCACGATGTCCCTCGGCACTAGAGGGTGTGTCTTGATGGTCTCCACCGTCTTACGTACTGACTCAGGCGTGTCCTTGAAGCCCTCCAGCCAGTGGTGCAGGTTGACGCCGCACTTCTCTATCGTGCCGAGTGTCTCGTCCGTCACCCCGCGGGCTGTCATCGCATGGCGGAAGTGGTCGAAGCTCATGTGGCATGCCCCGCAATGTGAGTGCGCCACCACCATAATATCCTCGACACCCAGCTCATAGATGGCTACGATGAGGCTGCGCATGGCGGAGTCGAAGGCGGAGATTACCAGGCCGCCGGCGTTCTTGATGATTTTGGCGTCACCGTTCTTAAGTCCCAGTGCCGCCGGCAGAAGCTCCGTCAGTCTTGTGTCCATACATGAGAGCACGGCAAGCTTTTTGTCTGGAAACTTGTCCGTCAGGTACTGCTCGTACGCCTTGCTCTCCACGAAATTCTTGTTGTATTCTATTATCTGGTCTATCATAAGCTACTTGTTTGTTGTCATCACCCACTTCGGCGGCTGTGCACCCTCTTCCTGCCGGTCGGCACATGGTCGCTTCGCTTCTGTCGTGGCATCGGGGATGACGCCGTCATGAAGCGCGATAGGAAAGTCACGCTGGCGGCAAACCAGGCGGGTTTGGTCGGCGTGACCTTAACACCCTAATATATATTTCTATCTCTGTATTATATATCGTAAGCCTCAGTATTGTATATTGTCTGTCTCTGTGAATCTGTTGAACTGACGTCCGTCGCACACTATAGTCTCGAAGAACATCTTCTCCGGGCGCACCCAGTACTGCATGTCTCCGTAGAGCGCCTGATAGACAACCATACGTTCCTTGGTCTCTGAGTCGAATGCGGTGCGCACAAAGCGGTACTTGCCGCCCTTGAAATGCGTGAAGTAACGCTCACCGTCCTTTGCCGCTGGATAGTCTGTCAGCATTTTCTCCGTCAGAGGGGCGTAGTATGCGCGCACCTCGTCCGCCGTCGGCGTGTGGCTGCCGGGAAAATGAAAAGAACGGCTGTAATGCTCTAGGAACACTTGTTCGAAACGCGCCAGCGTGTCATGCTCACCGAACAGTCCCCACACACGCTCCTTGTAATATGGGTTACAGTAACGGAACTGTTCTGTTTCTAGCTCTGCGAACTCACTTATGAGTGCCTCGTCAATGACGAAACGCTGTCTTCCGTCCTTACGCGGCGCTTTATACTCATGCTCGCCGATGCGCTGAGCGAGAAACGAGGTCATCTGGAAATGTGGATTGCCGAGTAGTGCGGGAACGCCGATGACGGGTGACAGTAGTTGTGCGTAAAAAGAGCCGCAGCTGTTGCCAACGAGCAGATCCGGGCGCTCACGGTCACACAGGTCGCGCAGTAAGTACAGTGCCTCACGCGGATGTGTCGGCAGGTCGGGAGTGATGACGTCTGCCTTGCCGGACAGAGCGTCACGCAGTGCCAACGCCGGCACACACTGACCACTGGCATAGAAGCCATGTAGAAAAAGAACTTTACTCATTCTTCAGAAATTATATCATTACATATAACGCTCACGTACGGTTCTCGGCAGCTTCGACACGATGAGACTGTAGGACTCTGATATCCACTCCTCGACAAGACTGTCGTCCAGCTGCTCGTAGTAGACGTCGCTCCAATGTCTCTTGTTCCAGTGCCAGGCGGGAGTCACCGCGGTGAAACGGTCACGAAGCTCCACGTTCCTTTCCGGAGACAGCTTCAAGGCGAACCGAGGCTCAGCGTCTTTCATGTCATACTTGCCGCCAAGCCACAGACAGACAAAAATCTTTCCTTCCAGACGATATGTTATGATGTCGTCGCCGAAAGGCTGATCCTCCGTCACTCCGTAGAGCGACAAGGTGTATTCCCTTACTTGCTCAATGTTCATTTTCCTCATGATTTGACTCTCCCGCCACGTGCCCATGACGCAGGTAACGGTGAGAGAACGATATCGTTTCCGTTTTGCTGACAATAGCTGCGCAAACTTACCAAAATTATCACAAATTTTCAAGTTATCACACATCTATTTTTCATGGTCCCCCATCAAACGGCGTAGGTATACGATTTGCGGCAGCACTTATGAGGGCTGGTGCCTGTTGAGCGAGAATTGCAGAGAATAAGTTAGACGATTTACAGCAGGCACATGTGGTGGATGACACCATGCGGACGGATGGAGCAGAGTGAGTGCTCATGTGTATCACGTGATATGTGGTGGCTCGTCTCGTTCTTTCTGATGTGTGTCATTATGGTCCGCCCAATATTATCAAACGTACGATATTTCCTTTCCTCTTCACGTATTTACGTTGGCTGACACGTCCCTTTCCTCGTCACATCCTCTTTTCTTGTGTGACATCATTGCCCATTTTCCGCCGCATAGTGTCTGAGTGAGTTTTTTTGCTTACGATTTATATTTGTTAACAAATAATCATAATAATTAAGATATTTTTCATACATTTGTGTTACAAATGTTTATTTTTAAATCGTTACAACTATGAAAAAATGTATTCAATTACTATTTGCCATCGGGATGGTTCTGTTTGCTCCCGGTGTGCTTAAGGCGGAGACTTTGCGTGGTACGGTGAAAGACGCTATCACAGGTGAGGCGCTGATGGGCGCCACTGTGAAAGTCGTGGAACTGAGCATGGGAGCAGTAGCCGATATTGATGGTAATTATCGTATCAATCTTGCGAATGGTGGACGTTACACTATAGAGGTGTCTTTTATTGGTTATGAGCGTGCGGTGATGAAGGAAGTGCTCGTGTCTGGTGCCAAGGAGGTGGTGCTTGATGTGGATTTGTCGGAAAGCAATCGCGAGTTGCAAGACGTGGTGATTCGCCCTCGTGTCAACAAGGAGTCAACGGTCAATCCACTGGTGATGACTGGTGGTGTGATGCTCTCCATGGAAGAAGCTAACCGATATGCTGGAGGTTACAATGACCCTGCCCGTCTGGTGACTGCCATCGCCGGTGTGTCTGGTGCGGGAGACGGCAACGGTATTTCGGTGCACGGTAATGCTCCTGCTATGATGAAGTACCGCATAGAGGGAGTGGAGGTGTTTACGCCAAACCATTACAATGACTTCTATGAGGCAAACTTTGGTATGGTCAGCGCACTTAATTCTAATGTTATAGGTAACAGCGACTTCTTCACCTCCGCCTTCAATGCTAACTACACCAACTCGCTCAGTGGTGTGTTTGACGTGAAGATGCGTGCCGGTAACAACTCAAAGTATGAAAACCTGGTGCAGATCGGTACGGTGTCGGAGGAGTTCACATCTGAGGGACCTATCTCGAAGAAGCATAATTCCAGCTACATATTCAACTACCGTTATGGCTTCACTTCACTTGCAGACAAGCTTGGACTGCTAGGCGACCAGGACACGAAGTTCGACTTCCAGGACTTCTCTATTAAGCTGAATTTCCCGACTAAGAAGGCTGGTACGTTCTCGGTCTTTGCATTGGGATTCTATGACAAAGCGGAAGACAAGGCTCTCAAGATAAGCGATATTGAGACAATCTATGACGCGTCGAATCAGGAAGGATATGTGTTCGGTTTGCTGGGCGGTGTCTCACATAAGGTGTACTTTGGTAACAAGTGGACCTGGAGAACCACGTTGGCTTACAACGCACAGCACGTGAAGGCTGATATCGGCTACTGGGGACTGACGCTCGGCGACGACGGTGTACTGGCATTGCCGGTGTCCTATTCTGAGACTCCTCACAGATTGTATCCTTATAGCGCTCAAAAGATGAATGAGGACCGCATACAGTTTAACACCGAGGTGTCTAAGCAACTGACGTCTGCCTGGTTGACGCAGTTCGGCGCGGAATATTCACATCGTTTCTTCACTTTGGGTTACAGGTCCGCGGACTATGTCTACGATGTGTCTCCTTTCACGGTCTGGACAGACGCCAATGGCGATACCGGCTTGGGTAGCTTGTTCTGGCAGAATGTCATAAGACCGACAGAGAAGTTCGGCTTGAACGTTGGTGTGTCGGCCAGCTACTTCGCATTCTCTAAGGATTGGTCTGTGGAACCGCGTGTCAGCATGAAGTGGGAACCTGACGAGAAGAACTCGTTCTCGTTAGGCTATGGCATGTACTCTATGATCGAGCGTATGGACGCCTACTTCTATGAGGAAGATGGTCAGCGTGTGAACAAGGACCTCGGGTTCTCAAAAGCACACCATCTGTCTGCTACTTACATGCATAAGTTCAGCGAGAATCTTAACCTCCGTGTTAACGCTTATTATCAGTATGGTTTCGACACGCCTGTGGGCAGTACTGATGGTAGCACGTTCTGCTCTGTCAATCGTTTTATGAATACTTTTGATGAGCCGTTGGTGAACAAGGGAAACACACGTAACTATGGCGGCGACGTGACACTCGAACATTACATGAGTGGCGGATTCTTCGGACAGATTAATGCCTCTGTGTTTAAGTCGGAGTATCGCGCGCTTGACAAGAAGTGGCGCTCACAGCTCTACGACCGCGGTTATATGTTTAAGGTATTGGGCGGAAAAGAGTGGATGGTTGGAAGCCGCAAGCAGAATGTGCTCAACGTCAGTGTGAAGTACACGCTTCAGGGCGGTCTGCGCTATACACCTGTTGATATAGACGGCATGAATGCTTTGGTTAATGCGGGTAAGATTCCTGACGAGCCTATCATGCTGGAGAACGAGGCCATGAGTAAGCAGTATGACCCTGACCATGTGGTGGACTTGACTGTCAGCTATAAAATCAATAAGAAGAAGGTCAGCCATACTATTGCTTTTGAGGGCTTGAACCTGCTGATGAACGAGTCTGGCGTGGCTCAGCGCTACGATCTCAGAACACGTACCGTGAAGGTGGAAAAGTCTGGCATCTCACTGCCTAACTTGTTCTATCGTCTTGACTTTTGATATTGGGCATTATTGGTCCGGCAACTTCTGGACTCTGGATAGTTATAGGGCTGACACTTCAACAGAAGTGTCAGCCTTAGTTTTTCCTTTACTCAAAACGTTACCTGACAGAATAGTTTATATACAAGGACTTCAAGACAAAGGCGTCCGACATATAAACTGATGTCGGATGCCTTTATTATGCATGACTGTCTTATTTAGGATGATTACAGGAAAGAGTCTGGAGACGAATTAATAACGACGAAAGGGAGTGTCAATTATGCGCACTCCCTTTCTGATTAGTTTTATGAGAAGCGAATTAGTTATTGTTTTCCTCCATGTATTTCTTGAGATCCGTTGGAACCTTGTCTCTTGTTATGACGTAGTCGCTGTTCATCTGTTTGCTGAAGAAGTCGGCGGTGTTATGTTTGTCAGTCATATATTCTCCGTTCCATGGCATGAACCATGACCACACGTCTCCGTTTGTCAGCATATTCTCGACAGATGGTATCTGTCCGCACTCGCTCAGCGTGATCATCTTCCTTCCTCCTGTTATCTCACGCAGCTTGTCGAACTCCGCTTTTATGGACTGGTGGTCCTTGACGTCATAGTAGTCTCTGCCGATAATGTCGACGTACTCGTCACCAGGATACCATAGAGAGTCATCGCCGTTAGGGGCCTGTAACCCTTGTGATGTCCATACCCATATCAGATTGTTCACGCCCTTGTCTTTGAGGTAGTTGTAGATGTATATCCACAGCTTCTTGTACTGTACAGAGCCGTCTGTGCCCCACCAGAACCAAGTGCCGTAGTCTGAGCCGGAAGCCTCGTGCAGTGGTCTCCATAGCAGTGCTATGCCTTTTGACTGCAGTTGCAGGAGGATCTGTGACAGAGCGTCGAGATCCTCGTCAATCTGTTGATGCTGCCAGCTGCTCGTACGGTTGGCGTAGCGCGCACTGAATGTCATGTCATCTCCGGAGTAGAAGGCGTAGTTGTTGAGGTTATACTTGTCTGCCTCCGTCTTAGGCACGTTCCAGTGCCATCCAGCAGCGGCTATGCCTCCCTTGCTCACCCAGTCTTCCACGACGCTCGTGTTCATGTAATTGATCCAGTTCGAGCCTGCGAACGGCTTGCTCCATCTGAGGAAGAGGAAGTCGAAGCAGTGTATCGCAGGGTATTTGCCTGTCAGCTGGTTGAGAGTGTCTGCCGTGGTGGTGTTCCATGCCGGGTCAGCCATAGTGGCGGACAGAGTTTTCTTTCCGTATATGGAGCGTAGGTAGAAATACAGGGCCTTAGCCTCTTCCGTGGCATTCTCGTTTGTCAATTTCTCGTCGATGTTGAACAACGAAGCGTCGAACGTATTGTAAATTTTAGTCTTGAACGAGAACTTGTAGTCCGGTGCGAAGTTGTATGTTCCGTTGTGTACCGTAGGCTTGAAAATTGTCACCTCATATTCTGTGTTGCTCACCGTGTTGAAGTAGACCGCCAGTTGGTTGTCGTTGATTACCTTGATAGAGTCTGCGTAATACGTGTTGACCTTGACTGAGTGAACGGGTGGAACGAATATCGGCATATCGTACGTGATGATTACCGAGTCCACCGTGTCAGCCTCTGTCTCTCCGTTGCTCACTGACAGTGACACCACTGACGGAGCGTCTCCTGTGCCGTATGCGGCGTCATAACCTGTTGCCGTGTCGTCTGCATTATCGGAGCATGACGCCAGGCAGAATAGAGCAGACAGGAGTAGTGCGTGAATATTTAATGTTCTCATATTATTCTATTTTTACATTTTTACATTACCGGAGACATTAGTATACCTTTTTCTCAAATCGGAATTGTCCGAAGCTGTGGTCCACCATGTCCCATCCGTCATTGTTGTTAGGTTGGCAGATAAACGCAAAGTTACCTCCATTACCTGGAGTAGGCAGTCCCTTTGACGGGTCGGTGAGGTCGTCGAGAGGTATTCTCACCGTCACCCATTTGCCGTTGGTGTTCACGAGTCCGTTGTAGACTGGGTCCCACTGGTAGTTTGCTCCGCCGTTGATGCTGAAGTTATATCCTCCGTTCTTAGCGCCGTCCGTGCCGTTCTCTCCGTAGTCATAGAAAGGGCAAGTGGCAGCCGTGCATACCTCGAACACGAAGTAGTAGTTCTCCGGGTGTTCAGTAATGTCTCCCCAATTCTCTTTCCACTGCATCCACCATCCTATGCCGTAGTAGTCCCAGGCATTTTGTGTCAGTGTGAAGCGCCAGAATCTGTATCCGAGAGACTGCGGATCGCCGTCTCCTGTGCCGTCAGTCAGGTATGTGGTGTTACCGTCCCATGCACCAAGGTCTTGATCGAAGTTACCGAAGATGAGGTTGTCAGTGTGTCTGTATGGTACAGTCTTGGTAGTCCTCTCTCCGCCTTTCTCGTTCCATTCGAATCTGATGAAAGAGTTGTCCGGACAGTCGACAGGAATTGTCAGGCTGGCGTACGTCTCAGTGCAAGAGTCCAGTTTCACCTCTTCGTTATATCCAGCCTCGTCATTGAAAATGACGATAGACACGGGAGACTGTTCCGTGGTGTCTCCGAACTCATACAAGTCGAAGTATTCGCCCGCCAGTTTTACTCTTGACCCTTGCAGTGCGAACTCGTTACTCAGTCCGTCCAGCACTAGTGTCGGGATGGTGACATGGAACGGGATTTCCGTCTTGCCCTTATCTGTCTCGTAGACGAGAAGTCCGGTCTCTTCCTCAGGTATCATACGTGGTATCCTGATGTAAGAGTCGGTGGATGTGGCGTAGACCCTTGACCTCACGTCCACATCCAGTCCGTTGATGTTGATGCTTTTCGCCTTGGCGAGGTTCTTGCCCCTGAGTCTGATGTACTGGTTGAGCACACCGTCGGTCAGTGGTGTGCTGAAAGCCGTGTCCTGTATGTCGTAGACAGCGTCGATGACAGGCAGGCCATTATTGGTGAAGTTGTCCTGGTACTCCATTCCGGCGTCCAGGTCCTTGACGTCGCTGCATGAGGTTATCACCGTGGTTGCCGTGAGTAGGGCGGCGGTTAGTATTCTTATTCTTTGATAATTCATGACAGTAAAGTTTTTGTTACCAACCATAGTTGTTTGTTTTGATGTAAGGATTAGCGTTGATTTCCGTGGTAGGGATAGGGTAGAGCAGGTTGCGTTTAGTACGCTCCTTGTAAACGTCAGAGTCGTCCCTGCCTCCTATGGCGTTCATGGCTTGCAGGTATATGCCCCATCGTATTATGTCCCAACGTCTGTCTCCCTCACACGCCAGCTCCTTGGCTCTCTCTTCGAGGATGGCGCTTCTCATTGACGTTTGTGTGCCCGTAGTCTCCATGAGCTTTGCGTTGCTTCTCTCCCTTACGGTGTTGAGGTACTTCATTGCCGTCTGCTGGTCGCCCGTCTCGTTCATTGCCTCGGCGTATATCAGCAGCACGTCAGCGTATCGCAGGAAAGGATAGTTGGAGTCCGCATACTGAGTCGCCTTGTTCTCCACGTCGTCATACTTTGTGGTGAAGGCGAGACACTCATAGTCCGTGTTGTAATGGTAGTTGTATCCTGTTTGTGCGTACTGCTCCTCTTGATTACCTGTGTAGTTGCCGTACAGGTCATATCCGGTGACCTTCTCCTTCCATGACTGAGGGTAGAAGAAACATCCGTCATAGCTTTCCTGGTAGTAGTATCTCCACGTGTGTCTCACACCATACTGTACTCGGTAGTCGTCCTCGTCGAACAGTTGGTACCAGTTGTTTGTGTTACCGATCCATCCTCCGCTGACCAGATATTCGCTTGTGGCGGACTCAGTATATCCGGAGAAGTAAGTGTGGATGCCGGTGCAGTACTTCTCCTCACCGCTTACGGAGCGTATCGCCCACATGAACTCGCTGGCGTCTCTGTAACCTTTGTCCCATAGTTTTGAGTAGTCCGCAAGCTCATAAATTCCGAACTCGCCGTCGATGACTCTCTTCGCCCAGTATGCGGCTTTCTCGTAGCATTCCATAGGATCCATTTCGGTATATCCTGCCACTGTGTCCTTCTCGAAGGTGTGTGCCGTCGGCACTTTGCAGATTCTCACCTCATCTCCGTCGATGTTGGTGGCAGTTTCGTACGGCTCGCCGGTTCTGACGGAAATCTGAGTGCCGGCAGGCATTGACGCGGAGCCCATTGTGGCGTAAACCTTAGCGAGCAGTCCGGCTGCTGAGCCAGCGTTGACATGTCCGGCCTTGTATCTGGCGTCGTTGCGTGAGTACATGAGAGTGACTGACTCCTCCAGCATTCTCGTGATGTTTTTGTAGATGGAGTCCACGGACTCTCTTGGCTTATAATACTCCTCGCCATTCTGCACGTCCGTCTCGTAGTAAGGGACAGGTCCGAATGCGCGTACGAGCAGAAAGTAGCTGAACGCTTTTTGGAACAGCATCTCGCCAATGGCGTTATTCTTGTAGTCCTCATCGACGTTGCTCATCTGTCTTATGTAGCGTATGGCGATGTTGGCATCGTTGATCAGGTTGTAAGGTCCTGTCCACATCTTCTCGATGTTAGAGTCTCCGTTGAAGTTACCTGCTCCCAAGTATCCGAACAGCCAGTCCGGGCCGGAGATATAGTCATTGTCCAGCTCGAGTACTGCGGGAAACTGGTTCCAGCAGAACATATCGTTGAGCCAGTTGCTGTACACGCCCGTCACCCACAGGTCGACAGCGTCCTCGGAGTCGCCGACCTGCTCGGGGCCGATGTTGCTTTCTGGTTCTTCTTTCAGGAAATCGCTGCATCCTGTTGTCATGCATGCTGTCAGGGTGATGAGTGCAGCCTTCAGAATGTTATTGTGAATGTTCATATCATCATTATTTGTAGGTTAGAAAGACAGTGTGAATCCCAGTGAGTAGGTGCGTGAGAGCGGGTAGGAGTAGATATCCACGCCGCGTCGGCTTGAGTCGTCGCCGAAAGCATTCACGTCTGGGTCATACCAGCTGTAGTTTGTTATTGTGAACAGGTTAGAGACAGAGAACGAGATGTTGATCTTGTCTATTCCGTCACAAGGCCTGCGCCAGTTGTATGAGATGCTTGCGCTCTTACATCTGAAGTAGGAGGCATCCTCAACGTATCTGTCGGAGATTCTGAATGTCCTGTTGTAACCGCCAGACGCCTTTGGCCATTTAGCGTTCTCGTAGTTGTCGGCTGTCCATCTGCTGTTGTATGCGTCGGTGGTGATGTTACCGATATTGCTCAGTGTGATGTCCTGCAGGTTACCGTTGAATATGTCGTTACCCTTTGAGCCTTGGAACAGCAGAGAGAGTGTGAAGTCTTTCCATGACACGTCCGTGGACAGTCCGTATGTGAAGTCCGGGTTTGTGTCACCGATGATGGTTCTGTCTTCCTCTGTTATCTTGCCGTCTCCATTGATGTCACGGTATTTGATTTCTCCCACCATGGACTGTACCACTGACTCTGTGGCGAACGTATATGTCTTGTCTGCCCTGACCTCAGCCACGTTGTCGTAGTATCCGTCCTCCACGTAGCCGTAGATGGCTCCCATCGGGCATCCGTTGCGTTGTATGAACACATTGTCAGCTCCGTACCAGAGTGTGGTGGCGTATTGGTCGCCGTCCAGTCCGCTGATCTCGTTCTTGTTGAATGAGATGTTTGCGTTGACATTCCATTTCCAGGTCTTTTTGTCCAGGACGACATATCCGAGAGACACCTCGAGACCTGTGTTAGACACATAACCGGAGTTGGTCAGTCTGTTCTGGTATCCTGTGGACGATGGTATCTGCACATTCTGGAGCAGTGGTCCTGACTTCTTATGATAGTAGTCGGCTGTCACTGTCAGTCGTGAGTTGAGGAATCCCATGTCGATACCGGCGTTCCATTGTTTTGTTCTTTCCCATCCCAGTCCTGTCGCAGGTCCTCTCCATGTTGGTGTGGCGAGGCCGCTTGACAGGCTGTTAGTGTAAGAGTAGTTGGCAGGGTTCACGAAGATTAGAGTTCGGTATGCTCCGATGCCCTGGTTACCGGTCTCTCCGTAGCTCACTCTCAGTTTGAGGTTGTCAAACACGTTGAGGTTCTTCACGAAATCCTCCTCTGACGCTCTCCATGCCAACGCTCCGGAGTGGAATCCGCTGTATTTCCTTCCTTCGCTGAGCACGGACGTGCCGTCGTTACGGTAGCTGTAGGTCAGCAGATAGCGATCCTTGTACACGTAGTTAGCTCTTCCGAGAACAGACACCATTCTTGTCTTGCCCTTGTCGCTTGTTGGCGTACCCGTATACAGAGCCATCTCTACATTATTATCCTTTGTGATGTCAGTAGGGAAGTCCCAGAATGTTTGTGAGAAACTGTCCCATTTACTTTCCTCGACGGTGAAAGCCGCCATGACGTTGAGATGATGATGCTCGTTGAATTGTTTGTCGAATGTCAGTATGGACTCAGAAGTGATATGAGTGAATCCGTTTGTCGCTTTGCTTGCCTTGCCGTTAGTAGGCGTCTTACCCTCCTGAGTGTGTCTGTCGTAGTACGAGCCGCGGTGTGAGTCGCTGTATGAAATACCCACGTTTTGTCTGAATTTCAGTTCAGGCATGATCTTCACCTCCGCATAAGTGCTGCTGAACCAGTTCACGCTTTTCAGCTCGTCCTTTGTTGAGTTGACGTAAGCGGCAGGGTTAGCCGCAAGCCAGTTGAGGTCGTCGGCCTGCGTCGTGTCCATGTTCGGCCCGTAAGTCACGGGGAAGAGGAGTGCGGAGCGTACGACACCGGTGTTGTAGCTCAAGGTGTTAGCGAAGTTCGTGGTTGAGTTAGAGAAGCTGGAGCTTGTTCCTATCTCCAGCCAAGGAGTCACGTGGTATCCGATATTCGTTCTGAACACGTAACGCTCATATCCGGAGTTCTTGATGATACCGTCCTGATTGGCGTAGTTGGCGGAGAACAGGAAGTAGCCCTTGTCGTTACCTCCGCTCATGCTTATGTTGTAGTCTTGTGATGACGCAGTCTGGAATATCTCGTCCTGCCAGTCAGCCGTTTCCAGCAGTGTGGAGTTGCCGTACTGGTCATAGTGCCATCCCGGGTTGGCGTAATCCTCCGGTGAGCCTGTATATGTACCCGTGGTGTAGTCGGCGTGTCCGTCCGTCTTGTACTTATATCCCCACGTGCCAGGGTAGCCCACGGTAGTTGCCGTGCTTCCGTTATATAGTATGTCGTTGTAAGTCTGTTCGTTGATGTATGTGGCGTAGGTCTGTGGGTTCAGCACGCTGAGTTTCTTCGTGATCTTTTGTATTCCGAAGTTAGCGTTGAAGTCCACCTTAGTAATACCTGATTTTCCTTTCTTGGTAGTTATTAAGACCACTCCGTTAGCTCCTCGTGAGCCATACACGGCGGTGGCGCTGGCGTCTTTCAGCACCTCGATGCTTTCGATGTCGTGCGGGTTGATTGACGCAAGCGGGTTAGAGCTTTGCTCAGATGTTGTCACTCCGTTGCCCGCAGCCTCTCCTGTGATGAACGGCACGCCGTCGATGATGTACAGCGGTTGTGACGACGTAGTGAATGAGTTCGCTCCTCTCACCACGATGCTCATGCCTCCTCCCGGCGCTCCGTCGCTTTGTTGCACCTGAACACCAGCGATCTTACCTTGCAGTCCGTGCGCAATGTCCAGCGAACCTCCTTTCATCAGTTCTTCGCCTTTAATCTGAGCTACGGCTCCAGACAAGTCGCTCTTCTTCATTGTGCCGTATCCCACGACGATGATGTCGTCCATCATCTTCTGGTCCTCGTAGAGCGTCACCGTCAGGTTGCTTTTTCCTTTCACATCGATTGTTTTCGTGACGAAACCCATGCTCGACACGATAATCTGTGTGGCGTCATCCGTGATGGTTAGAGAGAACTTTCCGTTGATGTCCGCCACTGTTCCGTTTGTCGTTCCCTTCACTCTTATGCTTGCGCCTGGCAGAGGCTCGTTATTCATCGACCCGTCCATGACTGTGCCTGTCAGTCTTGTTTGAGCGTCCAGCTGGAAGCTCGTCGTGAGCGCCAGCAAAAGCAAGACAAGTTTTTTCATTATGTGATGAGTGTTTTTGAATGATGTGGTTAGTAAGTAAATGATTATACGATGTGCGCTAAGGACTCCACTCGTCGTAAATCATAGCACACGTGTGTCTTTCAAAAAACATTTCCTCCCGTCGAGTTTCTCAGACGGGAGGAAATATCAATAGTTGTTTTTATCGTCTGAGTGACTTCTTACCGTTGTAGATGACAATGCCCTTGAATGACTCGTCCACAATCTGTCCGTTGAGGTTGTACATCACGCCGTTCTGAGTCTGCTCGGCGTTGATGGTCTTCACTGCTGTGGCCTCGTTAGCCCAGTAGATTCTCTTGATGACGAGAGTTGTCGGAGACGCACTCTGAACGCCTACCTGAGCTATCTTATCCTTTCTCGCAGCGTCGAGAGTAATCTTACATGATGTTCCGCCAGCCTGAATAATCTCAGTGGAGTTGTTTGTTCCGTTCTCATCCACACCCTGGTACTCGAGGTACAGCTGAGTCGCAGAGTTTTCCTGAGGCTCAATCTCGAGGATGAGATAGTCGTAGTTAGATGCGTCAAAGTCGCCGAGCCACTTAGATATACCGTTCCAGTCGCCTGGGTATACGACAGTCATTGTGCCGTCAGTGTTCTCAGTGATTTCTATTCCGTCCGCCCATTTGCCGAAGCCGGTGAGCTGCAAGTCCTTAGTGTCAGTCACAACAGGAGCGTTTGCTTGCTGTGCCGCGAGAAACTCCTCCTCAGTACCGGCGTATGCGCCAGTGACGACGAGCTTGCCGGCGTCCTTGCCCTGAAGCCATAATCCTGCGAACTGATCGCTGTAGTCCGGGTTGAGTTTGACACCGATGATCTTGTCTCCGGATTTACCGTTGGTCATGACTTCCTGGTTGTATTCTGCAGTGTACTGTGTGTCAAACAGGAAGTCACACGTTGTCTCACTGAATGTCAACCAGATGTAGTCGTAGTCAGACATGTCAACGCACTTTCCATCTTCGTCTGTGTAGTTGCTGCTGGCTCCTGTCCATGCCTTCGAGAATGTCAGAGTGTTGCCGTCAACGACACAGTCTTCTGACCATGGAGAGAATGACGTTGTGAGAGGTACTGCTGCGTTAGCACTGACCATAAATGATATGGCTGATGTGATGGTAAGTAGAAAATTTTTCATAAACAATTAGTTTTAAGTTAATGATTAGCAATTATGTGTTTTATTCTTGTACATCAAATCATGGCTTGGGGTCAGATGATAAGACCCTTTCTGCGTTAGGTTTTGTTGAATATTGCAAAAATACATTAATTAACTGTTATCCGTGTTGCATAATTTTATCTTAGTGTTATACTATTTTTGCATACGTTCTGTGAGCATTTGAGTTCCACTTCTCTCAAGTGTCGGTTACATGTCTGCATTCCGTTGTCACGTGCCGTGTAATGTGTTTCGAAATGCTTACTCACGCCTTATAATATAATGTGTTGTGTGCATAATATCAGCATTCTATTTCGCACATTTTTCATTGTCCGAAACTCCTCTTTTTCCGTTGATGTCTGTCAGTAAAAAAATGACTTCTGAAATTTTCCAGTGTTTTATTCGGCCTCTGAAAATCTCAGGTTAGGACGTAAAAAAGTTCAGGTTAGGATTATTTAAACCGCAGACCTGCGTACAGACTATATCCTAACCTGAGAATTTCAAAAAAGAGACCTGAGATTTTTGGAAGCCTAGTTTTGAGACTATCAACAAGTTAACTCGATTTTAGCGAAAAATGGGCATAGGAAATTTGGTTATGCCCCAAATTGTCCGTTATTCCACCTGTCGCTGTCGTCGTGTTATATCTTGTCTCTTATCTTCTCTGCCAATCTCTCGAGCCATATCTTGTCTGTCTCGTCGAAGGTGTTGAGTTGGTCGGAGTCGATGTCGAGCACGGCTATCACTTTGCCGTCTCTTTTTATCGGCACCACGATTTCTGACCTTGAGGCTGACGAGCAAGCTATGTGTCCGGGGAACAGGTCGACGTCGGGCACCACTTGTGTCTCGCCCGTGCCGAGAGCTGTGCCGCACACTCCTTTTCCCCTCATTATACGTGTGCATGCCAGAGGTCCTTGGAACGGACCTAGCACGAGGCTGTCGCCGGCTTTGAACTTGCCGTTGTCGGTGTCCGCCAGACGGTAGAATCCCGTCCACCAGAACAGGAAAGTCTCATGTATCATTGAGCAGATGTTAGCCATATTGGCGATGGCGTCATTCTCACCTTCTATCACAGACTCAATCTGAGGTATCAGGCTTGCATATTTCTCTTCTTTAGTGCCTTTTGCTATTTCCAGGTTTTCACTCATATTGGTTCTTCCTCCAGGCGAGACGGAAAATGAATGAGGGGGCTTGTCATAACAAATAAGTATGCCCAACCACTGGTAATAAAGAGGTTGGGCATGGATAGGTCGTGTTTAGCGGACAGTAATAGTTTATAATTGATGTGTGAGTTATTTTCTCATGATATTTTTGAAGAATGTGAATGACGTTACGTTTTTGTGATTTATCAAAAAATGTTTAATTTGTCTTTATTGTGTTAAGGAAGACTAAAAACACCCGCAATCGTGTCGAGTGGATTAAACGATGATGACGATGTTGCGTCATACAATCAGTTTTCCAAAGGACGTGAGTCCTGAGTAGTGTTAGTTAGGTTAAATTCCGATGTTTGTTTTCCTTAAATATTGGGACAGGTTAATAATTTATAATATCGTTTTTCATTAGTTAATTGAAATTCCGTCGTTGTGAAACGACGGAATTTTTCGTTATTGACGTTCTATGTCCGCAAGGACAAGACGTATCTCGCCGTAGGTGTAGTCCTCAGGTAGTAAATCCTTCAGGTCTGTCAGCGAGTAGGTCTGTCGGAACTGTGCGGCCTTGGAACGTATGAGAGCCTGGTGTTCTTTGCTTACCAGTGTGTCGATATCAAGGTCGCCGCTCTCCACGAATTTCGCCAGATGGCTGTCTATGGTTCCTGTTGTCAGTCCTCTTGTCTTCGCAATCTCAGCGATGGTCATACCATTCTTGAACATCTCTAACGTGGTGGCTTGTGACTCACCTTTAACCCTTTTCTCTTTCTTCTCTTTGGTTGTTGACTTCGTTTTTTTGTTTTTCTTTTCATCGACGCCATTGTCTTTACCGGCATTCAGTGTTGCGTTAGCCTTTGCGTTGAGATAGTTCTTTATGCTGAATCCCTCTTTGCGTACTTTGTCGAGCACACTATTCTTTATGAAGAATGAATTTTTGAATGTGCTGAGAGCGTTGTTGTATTGCTTTGACACAGTCTTGTTGTCAATCCTTATTGCGCTGTCTGATAATACAGGTGATAGGATTTCCCTCATCGTCTTGTGAAAATAATCTGTGGCAGCTTTTACCCTCTCGTTCATCAGGTTGGAGTATACTCCGTCCTTGGCAGATATGTTCACATATTGAATTCTGAATTTTTCCGCTACGTCGTATATTTTCTCCCTGAGCATCTCGACGCTGTTTTTCAGTGATCCCAGATAATGTGGGTATTGTCTATACAGGTGCTCGTCCACGACACGTGTCAGATATTTCAAGTCTCTATACAGCGTTTCAAACGAGAACATCTCATTCATCAGTGTCAGGTGATATTGGGTACGTAGATTGTCGATGTTATTCTCGGCGTATCCAATATCTTCTTTTCTACCGTTCACATATCTGTTGATTGTTGTGTCCGTGACGATAGCCTGTCTGCTCAGAGGTTTTGCGAGAATCAGTCCGTCCAGTGTCCTGCATCTGCTCAGTGCCACGTACGTCTGTCCATGTGCGAACGAGCTGTTGATGTCGAGAACAGCGTGGTCGAAGGTGAGTCCTTGACTCTTATGAACAGTTATCGCCCATGCCAGTCTCAGTGGATATTGTGAGAACTTACCCTCGGTTTCCTCTTTGATCTCGTTGGTTTCGTTGTCTATGACATATTTTGTGTTCTCCCATATTCCTCTCTCTACGTTGACGGTAGTACCGTCCTCCTTACACCATACCATGATCTTGTTTTCGTCGACGTGTTTGACGATTCCTAGTTTTCCGTTGTAGTATTCGTTACTGCCTCCTGGAGCGTTCTTGATGAACATGACCTGTGCGCCGTCTTTTAGTTCGAGCGCCACCTCTGCCGGGTAGCTGGACTCAGGGAAGTTGCCTTCCACCTGAGCGTTAAAAATCTTTGACGGTGTCTTCAGACTCTTAAGCCTTGCCTCGTTATAGGAGTCAGCCATATTATTATGTGTCGTCAGTCTAATCCAGTCCTCTTTGTCTGACGGGACGAAGTCAGGGATGTACCTTGTATTCAGTAGTCTCAGTGTTTCATCATCTGCGGTATTCTCCCTTACTTTTGCGAGCAGGTCGATGAAAACCTGGTCTTTCTGTCTATATATGTGGGTCAGTTCCAGTGTGACATACCTGAGATTCTTTATAGCATGGCTGGAGAAGAAGTAAGGAGAATCGTAGTACTCGGACAGTAACTTCCATTCGGAGTCTCTGGTGACAGGAGACAGCTGATGTAAGTCTCCGATCATGAGCAGTTGAACTCCGCCAAACGGCTTATCAGATGCACGGTATTTCCTTAGCTCCTCGTCGATGGCGTCCAGCAAGTCGCATCTGACCATTGACACCTCATCGATGATGAGCAGGTCTAGCGTCTTTATGATATTCTTTTTCTCCTTGTTGATACTGTAGTATGTCTTTCTGCTAATCTCTTTTCCGGGAATATTGATTCCTATTGGCAGTTGAAAGAACGAGTGAATGGTCTGTCCCTTGGCATTGATGGCCGCCACGCCTGTTGGCGCCAGTACCACCATACGTTTTGGTGTCCTTTCCCTGAGGTGTCTTAGAAAGGTAGTCTTACCTGTTCCGGCCTTGCCTGTGAGAAAGACAGACATGTCAGTCTCAGTTATCAGCCTCCAGGCCATCATCATTTCCTTGTTGTCTGTGTAATGACTTTCATTTTCTTTGATATTCTCCATAGGTGAATTTGTTTGATAGAAGTCGGCAAATAATTCTGCCGTGTGTTTACAAGATAAATTCCAATGCAAAATTAAACAAATTATCTTAGTGGTTGTCAAATATGATGATAATTAAATATCTTTGTGGAAATATAGTTAACAGATAGAAAAATGAGAAATAACGTTGTAGCGATGTTTTCTTTTATTGCGTTGTGTTGTATGGGATGCAATAAGGATATTATTACGGTTACGTACAAGGAAAACACCGTGGAGGTGTCTCCGGAGAAGATGGATGGCGTGTCGGTTACTGTGAATGGTACCGACGTGAAGATAAAAAGCATATTGACAGACAAGACCATGACGTATGTGTTGAAGGGCGACTGTGCTGATGGACGTTTCACCTTGAAGACGGATGGTGACGCGTGTATTCGTCTTGAGCAGTTGTCCCTCACGAGTCAGGAGGGTGCTCCGTTACATATCAAGAACAAGGGTGTCGACGTGGAGTTGTGTGCTGCTGAAGGCACTGAAAACACTATAATCATTGAGGCCTGTAAAGATACCGCTAAGTATAAGTCTTCCGCATTGTTTTCTAAAGGAAAACTTCGTCTAACGGGTAAGGGTGTGCTGAATGTCATAGCGAACGGTGACGGGTGTAAGGGAGTTAACGTGAAGAATGACTTGGAAATTTCAGACCTTACTCTTAACGTGAAGACAACAGGTAGTTATCTCAGTATTGACACCATTAATAGAGGCGGACCGGGCGGAATGCCTTTCAATCCAGACGATATGCCAGACGAAGTCAAGAAGCATATGGATGAGATGAAGGCGAGATTTGAGAAAATGCGCCAGGACGTTGACATGTCTCAGATGCGTCCTGGTGGTCCACGTGGTATGGCGGGTCCTCCAAATGGCATGGGACGTCCAGATGACAGACGTCCAATGGAAGGACTGCCTGCGGAAGGCGGCATGGGTATGCCACCTGGTAAGATGAGTTATAACGGAACTGCGAAGGGCGTGAAGTCTACAGGCGTCCTTACCATCAACTCGGGTAAGGTGACAGTCACCACAGAGTCTGCCGGTGCCGAGGGACTTGAGGGAAAGAAAGGTGTTGTGGTTAATGGGGGAGAAGTCTATGTGCGTTCAGCCGATGACGCTATCAACGCCAATGATCAGATTTTTTTTAATGGCGGTGACGTGACGGCAATCAGTACGTGTAATGATGCCGTTGACTCAAATCTTGAGGGTGACAGACCACCTTTCTTCAATGATGACAACGAAGAGAAATACGCTACGGAAGAAAAGAAATCAGCGATAATAATCAATGGTGGTTGTGTGAGAGCTTGGAGTATGAGGGGGGCGCCAGAGGAAGGTCTCGACTGTGACTTCTCTCCGATAGAGATATCTGGAGGTTCCGTTCTCAGTATAGGAGCAGGCATGGGCGAGATGCCATCTGTGCCTACGCAGAACACAGCAAAACAGCCTACGGTGCTTGTCGTCGGTTTGAATGTGACTAAGAACAAACCTGTTGAATTGTATGAGTCTGACAAGTCTGGAAATGTGAAAAGTAAACCATTAGTGTCATTCACACCGACTTTTGATTTCCAGAACAGTTCAAGTATATTGACAGATTCTTCACTAAAGAAAGGCTGTTGGTATGTTGTCAAGTCAGGCGATCAAAGCAAGAGTTTTTGTATGAGTGAGAACTTCGTCATCGTAAGATAATCAAAAGACTCAGGTTAATCCTGAGTCTTTTTTATGTCGTGTGAGAACCTATGACAGGATGGTGTTGGTATTATGCGTTGTTAGTGCCGTAGGAAGTTAAAAAGAAGATATAAGCAATACGACAAAAGATTATTGTTTGTATCTTTGAACAGTCAAATAACGCCACGAAGAAATCGTGATAGAAAAATAATACAGATATGGTAAGTATAAAAGAAAGGCGTACGATAAGGAAGTACAAGGAAGACAATGTTGACCGTGAGTTGCTGAATGAGTTGCTGGAGACAGCATCTCGCGCCGCCACGATGGGAAACATGCAGTTGTATAGTGTAGTGGTATCCCGTGACGATGAAATGAAGCGTAAGTTATCCCCGTTACATTTTAATCAGCCGATGGTTATGAATGCGCCGGTGGTCCTCACGTTTTGTGCTGACTTCAACCGGTTCTCCAAATGGTGTGAGCAGCGTTCTGCCGTGCCAGGTTACGATAACATGCTCTCTTTTTTTAATGCGGTGTCTGACACTTTGCTGTTTGTGCAGAATTTCTGTGTACTTGCTGAGGAGGCGGGATTAGGCACATGTTACCTAGGCACCACATTATATAATCCTAAAGGAATAATAGACACGCTGGAGTTGCCTAAGCTGACATTCCCTGTGGCCACCATTACCGTTGGATGGCCTGACGAGTGTCCTGAGCAACCAGACCGTCTGCCTCTCTCTGGAATAGTTCATGAAGAGGTATACAGAGACTATACGTTGTCTGACATTGATGCCATATATGAGCGTAAGGAGAAGTTGGAGGAGAACAAGCGTTTCGTGGAGATAAATAACAAGGAGACGTTGGCGCAGGTCTTCACGGATTTGAGATATACAAAGAAGGACAACGAGTCGATGTCGTCAGGTCTGTTGGAAACATTGCGTACACAGGGTTTCCTTTGATATGTCAAAGAACACGATGGAATAAAAACAATAAATCCGCAGGAACTTCCTGCGGATTCTTTTTTGAATTGGATATGTAAGTGTTTGTAGTTCTATTTCCTAAGAACCAGTTCTAATTAGCCAATTGATCCTCAATCATCATGAGTTCATGTCTTGTCTGCTCATCCACGTCAAGCAAATCCTTGATTTGGTTCAGTGCATGCAACACTGTGGCGTGGTTACGGTTACCGATGTTAACACCGATCTGCACGTTTGACATAGAAGTGTGTTTGCTGGCGATGAACATTGCCATCTGTCTCACGTGTGAGACCTTAGCCAGTCTGCTTCTTGAGCACAGTTCGTCCTCGCTGATGTTGTAGTATCCGCAGACCACCTCCTTTATCCTGTCTATCGTTATGCTCTCCTTCTTATGTACTTCGGCGAACCTTGGCATCACCTTATTCACGAGCTTCATGTTGATGTCGCACTTGTACACGATAGAGAATGCCAACAGAGAGTTGATTATGCCTTCGAGGTCACGTACGCTCTCGTCTATGTTCTCGGAGATGTAGTTGATGACGTTCTCAGGAATATGCAGCCCTTCCTTCTTAACCTTAGCGTTAAGAATGGAGCATCTGAGTGACTTGGTAGGTTTCTCTATCTCCGCTTGTAATCCCCACTTGAAACGTGTGAGCAGTCTGTCCTCCAGTCCCTCAATGGCCATAGGAGGTCTGTCGGCAGCGAGAATAATCTGCTTGTTGTTCATTTGCAGGTGGTTGAATATGTGGAAGAAAGTATTCTGTGTACCAGTCTTTCCCGAAAGCTCCTGTATGTCATCGAGAATGAGCACGTCAATGGTCTGGTAGAAGCCAATGAAGTCATTCACTTTGTTGTTACGTACAGCGTCAGTGTACTGAACCGTGAAAAGGTGAGCACTGAGATACAACACACGCATTCTCGGGTGTTTCTCTTTGATGCTTAGTCCCACGGCGTTTATCAGATGAGTTTTTCCGCATCCGGATGGTCCGTATACGAAGAAAGGGTTGAATGTACGTGAAGGGTTTTGTGCTATAGACTCTCCGACAGAGCGCGCAAGTCTGTTGCTTTCACCTTCCAGATAATTCTCAAAGCTGTATTCCGGCTTAAGCTGGGAGTCCAGGTCATCTACGGCAGGCGCCATCAAAGTATCGGGACTCACGTTTTTCAGCCGCTGCTGTGTTCCGTTTACTGCGGGAGCAGGGTCTTTCTGCTTCTCGACAGTGGAGACATTATTTGTTCCGTCGACCATGATACGGTAATACAACTTGACGTTCTCATTTCCAAAGTACTTCTTGAAGCTCGCTCGCATCAGACCTTGAAAATCTTTCTCCAACATATCACGAACAAAGCAAGTAGGCACCCTAAGTATCAACATACCGTCAGTATACGACTCAAGTTGCGTGTAACTGAAGGTCACGTTGTACTTTTCAGGAGAAATGTTGCTTCTATAGAAGTCGAGACACTGCTCCCATATTTTTTGAGCTTCTTGTTCCATTATGTTTAGTTGGTTAGAAAAAATATTTCATTGTATTCTTAACGTTTGCAAATTTCAGAAAAAAAAATGAAAACTCAAAATTGATATTATTTGCGCTGAAGATATAAGATGTGAAAACCTCTTTTTTTCAGCATTTTATAAATTGTGGTATTTTTGATGACTTGTAAATTAATTATATTTTGTTTTTATTGAAAATCAGCGGAATGGAAGAAATGATTTTTTTGTCTTCATTACCGTTTCCAAATTGCTGATATAGTTTATCTGCTTGTTTACTATAGTATTCTAACACCCTTCTGACTTGCCGAGTTATTTGTGTGTTATTTAAACTATATTTATTTAGAGTCTTTATTTTTGTTTTTTTCCGAATACGGAGAAATGTACGTAACGCTTAGGATTCAGCCTTAAGTCTTCAAGTAGTAAAGAAGCGTTTTGTATGGTCGTGTCCATGTGTAAAACAAGGCTGTTGTCGTTGATGAGCATTCCGAGCGAGTTGTTCTTGCTTCCCAAAGACATATCCAGTTTTGTGGTTATGTTGTTGATGTTGTCAAGCGTTTTCTCTGCGTTTTCTGCCATACCTGTAAGGTCCATCTTGTCGATTTTGCTTGTAGTGCTTTCCAGGTTGGCAGCTATGTTGTTAGTCCTTGCCAGTAATGAAGGCATATCCTTTGCGAGCATTCTGTTGACATTATCCGTTGTTGTCTTCAGGTTTGCAGATATTGACTCAGCGTTATGAAGAGCCGCATTGAGTGCGGGGTCATTGACGAGAGCGTTCACACCAGTTAATATTGAGTCGAGTTTCGGCATCAGAGCCTGTATCTGTGGAATCATGTTTCCTGCTGCAGTCATAAGGTCTGCGCTGACCTCGGCTTTCATGACGTCGCCGGGTTTCAGGAAGTTGCCGCTGTTCTTTCCGAGTGACAGGTTCAGCTTTGGCGAGCCCAGCATCTCTTTTGACAGGTACGCAGTTGTCCCTTGTGGGATGTTGAACTTAGGGTTCACGTCGATCTCCACCATTATATTTTGTTTCTCTGGCACGTAGCTTATAGATTTCACCAGTCCAATGTTGACACCGTTAGCCAGGACCTCGCCTGACACCGTCAAGCCGTTTGCGTTATCCATCTCCACGTAATATGCCGTGTCTGTGCTAAAGAGTTTGAGACCTTTTAGGAATATTATTCCCACGTAGATAATGACAATAGCTATAACTGCTGTTATTCCGATTTTAACTTCCTTTGTAAAAAATAACATCTTATTTTCTTTTTATACCTTTTATACTAATACCTTTTTTCCTATTTGTTTTTCTTCCATTCGTCAATAGCCTCGTTGATGTTCATAGGCTGTCCGTTCTTGAAAGCGACGATATAGCAGTCAGGGAACTGACTTTTTATCTCGTTCTTTTTTCTGAGCACTTCGTTATAGTCCTCGGATGAATGGAAGAAATACTTATATCTCTTTCCGTCGTGATATTTTTCCGTTTTCAGTCCCTTGAACTGTCTGTCATTCTCTTTCAGATCGAAAGCTCCTGCGAGTATCTGTATTTTGAACACTGGCTTTGTTGAATTCGCTGTCGTGTTGTTTTGCGTCTTAGTCTTCTCAGTGTTAGCCTTCTGCTGGTTTATCTTCTTGTTTTCTTGTACTTGACTCTTTGTCTCGTTGTCTGTCGTTTTTGTTGACCTGTCGACAGACACCAGCGTTGACTGTATTCCTGTGACCTTTGCCTTGTATTGAACTATGGCGTTATAAATTGACTTGGCGAGTTCCACTCGTCCCTGTGTTGACATTAGATACTCCTCCTCGCTTGGTGTTGATATGAATCCCACCTCGAGCAAGACGCTTGGCATGTAGGTCAGTCGCAGTACTGCGAGGTTAGCCTGTAGCACACCCATGTCTTTTCTGCCAGCGGTGTTGACCATCTCGTTCTGTGCCAGTTTGGCGAAGTTGACGCTTTCCTCCATGTCACGTTGCTGCATGAGCTCCAGCATGATGTCGCTCTCCGAGGAGTTCGGGTTGTATATGTTGTAGTTATACTTACCGTCGGCCTCGTATGAGATGACGGAGTTCTCCCTCTTCTCCACCTCGAGGTTTGTGCCTGCTGTTCTCAGTGTGAGTGTGTATGACTGCACTCCCGCCGCCTTATGTGCGGTGCGTGGTATGGCGTTGACATGCACAGACACGAAGAGGTCCGCTTTCGCTTTGTTGGCGATTTCAGCTCTTCGTCCTAATTCTATGAACACGTCAGTCTCTCTGGTGCATACGACCTTCACGTCAGGACAGTTGTTTCTCAATAGCCTGGCAATCTCTTTAACGATGGCGAGCACGATATCCTTCTCCCTGTTGGCTGGCACTGAGCCTGTAGCTCCAGGGTCCTTGCCTCCGTGACCGGCGTCAAGGCACACTATATACTTGTCTTTGCTTTTGTCTGTACTGCCTGAGCTTGAGTTGGAGTCATGTATTGTGCTCGACATGACTTGCAGTGGGAACAGCAGAATGAGTATGGTATAAATTGTAGTTCTTAACCTTTGCATATACTTGTATACAATTTCACATAGTACGTTACAAAGTTATATATTTTTATTAAATTATTCTGACTTTTTGAAAAAAAGGCGGAAAGAGTACACTTAAAGATACTCTTTCCGTACTTATAGAATAATTATTTGTTAACCACGGTGAAATGTCTGACTGTTATTTGACGTTGATGTCAAAGTTCACCTTTATACCCCCCATGAACCACATACCCGGTTGTTGTACGTTAGCCACGTCGTAGTATTTGTGGTTTGTGATATTGTTGAAGGCGAGATACAGGTTGTAGTTCTTTTCCTGCCAGTACAGTTTAAGGTCCACGTTGGTGAATGTGCCGTATTTTTCTCTCTCGCCAGTCAGAACGTTGTCAAACTCGCCGTTTCTGTTTTTCATCTGCAGGTCCCATTGCGCGTAAGCCTTGCCTGCTATTCTGTGATTCAGTGACGTGACGAATTTGTGGCGCAGAAATGTGAGGTCGTTGACGTATGTTGCAGCCTGTTCCTCGTCGACTCTGTGTTTGTAGTTGTAGCAGTAGCTCAGTGTCAGTGACTGTATATAGCTGTTCTTGCCGTATTTGTTTATGAAGTCGAGATTCACGAGACACTCTGCTCCTATGTCGTTGATGTCGGAGTTGGCGGTGGAGTATACTGTCTCGCCCTCTCTCTTCACCCAGTCAATCATGTCGGTGCCTTTCCTGTAGAAGCCTTTGGTCTGCAGTGTGACTAATCCCTGTCTGTAGTTCACTCCGACGGAGACGTCGGTGCTCTTCTCCGGTTTCAGTTCTGAGTTGCCTTTTATGCCTGGTCCGTTATAATACAGGTCGGTGAATGTCGGTGTCCTTAGGCTTTTGTTGAATGAGGCGTATAATCTCATGTTGTTTATAGGTGTCCAAGAGACGTCGATGCCCGGATAGAATCTGAGGTTCTCCGACACAGAAGTGTTTTTGTTGGCGAGTACTCCGAACGAGCATGTCACGTTGTTGAGGAGCACGTCATGCTCGAGGTATATGCCGTAGTTGCTACGCTCGTCCTTATATTTGTATTTCTGTCCGGGGAATCCCTTGACGTCCTTTTGTTCGGATTCGCTCAATTCCTTTCCGAGTCGTGTGCTGAATATGTTCTCGTTTCTGTACTCGAATCCCAGGGCTGTTTTGCCCAAAGCCCACGTGGTGTATGCGTTGATGTTCGCTCCGTAGACACTTGTCATGTGGAAGTTCTGGTACGCTTCGGGTTTAGCCCTCCACCACACGTAGTGGTCGTACGATCTGTTCCAGTACACTTGAGGTGTCACTCTCACTCGTCCCTTGTATTCTGCTTGCGCTGACGCCATGTATCTTTCGTTTTCCTCGTACTGTGTGTTTGAGCCTGTGCCGTAGAATGTATTGGCTCCGTAGTCCATTCCACTTGCTCCCAGTTGAATCTTGACGTCTATCAGGTCTGTGTTGAGTTGCCCGTTATAGTAAATGTTTTTCTTCTCAAAGTCGTTATTGCAGTTTCCGTCACTTTTTGTGTAACCTCCGGAAACCCTGTTCGTGAACTTTCTTGTTACTAAGTTCACTCCCGCATTACCGCCCCAAGTGCCGTAAGAGCCGGCGTTGACGTGTGCGTTGATATTTGAGTGTTTGTCTTTTTTTGTGATGACGTTGACTGCACCGCTGAAGGCGCTTGATCCGTACACTCTACTTGCGCCGCCTTCGATAATCTCTATTCTCTCTATGTCATCGACGTTGAGAGGGAAGTCAGCGGTGAGGTGTCCCGTGTGTGGGTTGGTTATGTTTACTCCGTTGATGAGTACTGTCAGCTGGTCGCTGTTGCCTCCGTTAATGCCTATGTCGGTCTGTATGCCGAAGCCGCCTCTTTGTCTGACGTCTACTCCGGCTGATATCTTGAGCAGGTCGTTGACGCTCTGTGCAGAGCTTGCTTCTATGTCTTCTCTGTTGATTACCTGTACTATTCGGACGGCCTTGTCTGATGGGATTGGCGCGCGTGACGCTATCACTTCCGTCGCTTTCAGTTCAATGAGTGAGTCGACTTCTTCTCCTTCCGATGTCGGAGTGTCGTAACTGCCTTCTATCACAGCTGTCATGTTCGTGGCTGTCTTCGCACTTGCGTTGTCTGGAGTGGCGAAGAGTAGTGTTGACACCGACAGTACTCCTATTGACATCTCTTTTCCGAGACTGCGGAAGATGGCGTCATGCTTCCTCGTGAATTTGCTCCAGCGGATTCTTTCCGCTTTGAACCTGAATTGATTTTTTTGCATTTTACTTTAATTAAATTATTAAAAAATATTGAAAGTGTGTTTTTGTCACGCGAAGTTAACTCATTTGTCGGATATTATCGCAGTCCGCCATGCTTTATTTTTTTCGTATTTCCATACATGTGACGGTCGTGCAGTATAAGTATGTTATGGGATGGAGTGCGGTCTGACATGACGGTTCTCGTCGTGTTGAGCATACCATAATGTTTATATTACTTCTCTTGGATTATGTGTTTGAAAGATAGTAGTATGTGTGATATTTGACGGGGGAATAATTGACAATTTGGCTTGTGACCAAAATTCTCATGCTTGTTTTTTTGTTGGTGATATGTTAACTTGCTGATAATCTTAAAACAAGATGTTTGAAAATTTGGCGTCTCTTTTTTGAAATTCTTAGGTTAGGTTGTAGTATATACGCAGGTCTGAGAATTTGATAATCCTAACCTGAACTTTTCAACGTCCTAACCTGAGAATTTCAGACGCCGAATAAGACACGGTAAAATTCCAGAAGTCATTTTTTCTCTGACGCTTGTCAACAGAAAAAGAGGAGTTTAGGACAGTAAAAATTGTGCATGCTAATAGGAAATCTGGTGCAGGTTTGGATGGGGCGTAATGTGTGTCTTGTAATGTGTGTGGGCTGACTCTTTTGTTCTTTGAGAGTGAACGTATGTCTTTCATGTTCTGTCTTTAAATAGGATGGCGAAATCGTTTGGAGTTATTATGACATGTGGTTTTGGGGGAGAGTGGTGTTTGTTTCTTTTATATGGCCTTCGTCTTGCGGGCTTCAAGCTGAGTGGGAAATGTCATGGCAGATGTTCCTCTTATTAGTGCGAGAAGATGCTTGTGTTGTGTTTTGATGGTATCTTGTTATGTGTTTTTTTATGTGGTGCGGTTCGTCCCCTTCTGGATAATGTTGTGAGTTTCTGTCCTTTGCTTGTTCTGAATATGATGCGGGTAAAGTTGTTTTTGAGTGGTGAAATTACGTGTAATAAGTCTGCTGCGGGTGCTTATAGTGTATAAAAAAGGTGTATGTCAGTTGTGACACACACCTTATTGTTATTGTCTTGTCCAAGAATTACTCAGCAGTCTCTACCTGAGCAGTCTCAGCAGCTGGCTTCTCTGCCTCAGCCTCGCTTCCCTCACCGACAACAGTCACAGGAATAGTGACGTTAACCTCGCGGTGGAAGTGTGCCACTGCCTCGTAAGAGCCAGTAGCCTTGGCTGCCTTCATAGAGATGAGCTTAGAGTCAATCTCGATGCCCTTCTCTGCGAGAGCCGCAGCGATTTCCTTAGGACCTACAGAACCGTAGATGTTCTTGCCGTCTGAGATCTTAGCTGCGATAGTGAGGGCAACACCCTCGAATTTAGCAGCCTGTGCCTCAGCGTCAGCCTTGATTTTTGCGATCTTGTGAGCGCGCTGCTTCAGCTCCTCGTTAAGAGCCTTCAAAGCCTTCTCAGTAGCGAGTACAGCGAATCCCTGAGGAAGAAGATAGTTACGACCATAACCGTCCTTTACTGTAAGGACCTCGTCCTTGTAGCCTAAGCCAATGACGTCTTTCTTAAGAATGATTTTCATATATCTTACCTCCTTTTTTTATTTCAACAAGTCAGTTACGAATGGGAGGAGTGCAAGGTGACGAGCACGCTTCACTGCCTGAGCTACACGACGCTGGTACTTGAGAGATGTTCCTGTGATTCGGCGTGGGAGAATCTTACCCTGCTCGTTGAGGAACTTCTTCAGGAACTCTGGGTCCTTGTAGTCGATGTACTTGATACCGCTCTTCTTGAAACGGCAATACTTCTTCTTCTTAACGTCAACTGTAGGCGGAGTTAAGTATCTGATTTCTGATGCCTGTGTTACTGCCATGATTAAGCCTCCTTCTTTTGGTTACGACGCTTCTCAGCATAAGCTGCAGCGTACTTTTCGTTCTTAACTGTGAGAAAGCGGAGTACGCGCTCGTCGCGACGCATCTGCAACTCGAATTTAGCAATCACTGTCGGCTCAGCCTTGAACTCAATCATCTGATAGAAGCCAGATGTCTTCTTGTCAATTGTGTAAGCCAACTTCTTCAGGCCCCAGTTCTCTTCATTGATAATCTCAGCGCCAGACTCAACGAGGAGATTCTTGAACTTGTCAGCCGCTTCCTTCATCTGAACATCAGACAAAACGGGAGTTAAAATGAAAACGGTTTCGTATTGATTCATTGTTTTAAAATGAATTAATGAAGTTGTTATTAATAAATAATCTCACCTTTTTAGCAAAGGCGGTGCAAAGGTAATGTTTTTTTATGAACTGACATAGCTTGTCTAAGGAAATCTTGTGTCTTTTCATTGTTTTTTTTATGGTCTTTTAAATTTCTTGTGTAATAATTTCTCAGTTTAATTAAAAATCGCTTAATTTGTCCTCCGAAAGAAATTGAAAAATTAAAATACATATATACAATGAAGAATGTAGGAATTATACTCATTATCGTAGGTGCTCTCATGATGATTCTCGGTATGCTGGGTGATCCATTGAGCATCAGCGCCTTGTCTGACCTTTGTGACTTTAACGCTTATACTCTCGGAGCATTTTTGCTTTGTGTGGTAGGTCTTATCGTTCACATTGTCGTTAATAAGAAGGCTGTGGAATAAAATCCACTGTAGACTGATGACGGCTATAAAGCGGTGGTACTCTTGTGGTGTCACCGCTTTTTCGTGCAATAGTCTTCTGCCTTTTATGCTATTCTCCGTTTGGGATATGAATTATTAGTGATAACTTTGCACCATGATTCTTAAGAAACTTAGCCTTTTAAATTATAGGAATATCGAGAGCGCCGACTTGGTGTTCTCGGATAAGATTAACTGTTTCATCGGGATGAACGGCGAGGGAAAGACGAATATTCTTGACTCTATTTTTTTTCTCTCTTTCACGAAAAGTACTGCCTCAAGTCAGGACTCAGCGAACATTCGTCACGGCGAGGATATGATGATGGTGCAGGGAACTTATGACCTGAACGGATCGGAGGAGGTTGTCTCTATCGGGCTCAAGATGCATCAGAAGAAGTCTGTCAAGAGAAATCAAAAGGCTTATAAGAAACTGTCGGAGCATATCGGGATGTTCCCGCTCGTGATAGTATCCCCGAGGGATTCTGAGCTGATAGTGGGCGGAAGTGAGGAACGACGCCGATTTATGGATCTTGTCATTTCTCAATATGACGCCGAGTATATCGGACTCCTGTCTTCATATAACCGCGCCTTGCAGCAACGTAACTCTCTTCTCAAGGCGGAGGAGGAACCTGCGGATGACGTGATATTTTTTCGCGAAGGTAATAATATATTTGTCAATTTCCCTATCTTTGCATATAATAAAAAAATGGCAGTGGATGACAGTAGACATTCTTATATGTACCATAGACGAGGGCGTGTTGAGAGTGCCCGAGGTGTTGATGGAACCGTGTGAGGGCATCGGTTACGTGGTGTCTATGCAGTATACTGACGAGTCATACCTTAGTATGGTACCTGACGTGATCAGGGAAAGGAAGGATGTCACCTTGTCATGTGTGCCTGGACGCGGCTTGTCAGTCAACCGGAATAATGCCTTGTCATTGTCTGAGGCAGACATACGTGTCATCGCTGATGATGACAATCGCTATGAGCGTTCGTTCATCGACCGTATCGTGAGTGCGTACGCTGTGCGTCCGGACGCTGACGTGATATGTTTCGCTGCGGAGAGTTATGATGGAAGGCCAATGAAGTCATACCCGTCCGCCCCGATGACGTACGGCGAAGCGTTCTCGCGCGGTTATTATCCCACGTCGATGGAGATGACGATGCGCAGACGTGTCGATGTGCTGTTTGACAGTCGTTTCGGTTTAGGCAGTGAGAGGTTGTGCGCCGGTGAGGAGGATGTGTTTATGAAGGATGTGTGTGACGCAGGCTTCAACGCTCTGTTCGTTCCGGAGGTGATTGTGCGATCGCGTTTTCATACGACGGGCTGTGACTTCCTCACTAACGAGTGCCTGCAGGTGACGAAAGGGGCGACGTTCCGCTATATCTTCGGTGTGCGCGAGGCGATATGGCGAAGTGTTAAGGAGGCCTGCTATTATCTCGTGTATAGTCATGTCAATCCATTCTCTATTTTCTGTAATATGATGAAAGGTATATGGATGTATCGATAGTTATCCCGCTTTATAATCGTAAGGAATACATAAGAAAAACCCTTGACAGCATAGCCGTGAGTGGAGTGGCTCCTCGTCAGGTCATCGTTGTTGATAATGACAGCGACGACGGCTCGTATGCGTATGTGAAGAATATTTCCGGCTTGTACGACTATGATATTGTGTTGATGACTGAGAAACGACGCGGAGCGTCCGTGGCGAGGAATAAGGGTCTTGAGCTTTGTCAGTCCAAGTGGGTTTACTTCTTTGACTCGGACGACGTGTTCACTGGTATGCCTTCATCGTGGGATGAGGGTTGCGACCTTGTCTGCTTGCCTACACGACAGCTGGTGGGCGGCAAACTGAAGACGCGTAGCTATGAGTGCGTGTCCACACCGCATACTCAGATTGTCAGTTCCATGCTCAACACGCCAAGCATGATTTTCAACACGTCGTTCCTGCGCTCGATAGGAGGATGGGATGAGAGTCTGCGTGTCTGGGACGACTGGGAGCTGGGGACGAGAGCTCTGATTGCCAGCCGACGCACGCAGTGGGTAGCCTCTAAGGCTTACCATGAGATTCTCATACATGACGATAGCATCACGGGACGTGATTTCTCCAGCCGTTGCTCCGCTATATTAAGCACATTGGAGAAGGCTGGCGAGGACGTGACTTGTGTGAAGGACGGCATGGAGCGAAACCGCTGTGTCTTAGCACTTTATCTCCGTTGCCGCATGATGTGTGGTATGTTCAAGAGGGAAGGGACTATGGACGCCTTCCGTGAGTGTGTGTCTTTCATCGATTCACATTACTCCGTCAATGTCAACTATAAAAAAATCGGTGACATGTTAGAATGGTATGTGTCTAAGGGAGGACGTGGAGCATGGAGGATTGTGATGTATATCGTCCGTCACATGTGACCTGTCTTTACTCGTTCAGCAGTCTCTCGTATAGCTGCTCATACTGTCTCGCCACCTTGATGTGGTCGTGGTGTTTGCGCACGTACTCCACGCTTTGTCTTTGCATCTCGGCGACTTTTTCAGTATGTGTCACAAGCCATTCAATCTCCTTACGGCAGCTCTCGATGGTCGGCTGCACGTTGACGATTGGCCTCAGCTCCGTCTCACCCAATATCTCGTAGTTCTCCGGCTCTCCTCCGCCGATATTGATTATCCCCTTGGACATTGCCAGTAGCGAGTTCATGGCTGGAGTGTATGAGTAGAGCTGGTCGAGAATGGCGTCGCTGTCGTTAAGCATCTCTTTGTACTGCTTGAAAGGTACACCCTCAGCGATGCTTATCCTCAGTCTGTCCGGATATTTACGTTGTATGTCTCTCGCCGCCTCGAGCATGATGTCTGTACCTTTGTACGCGGAGCGGTCTTTGCTGATGCCCACGAAGATGTTGACTGGCTCACCGTCCTTCTTCTCCTTTATTACAGCCGGTGTCTCCGGCATCTTTATGGGGAAGGGGATGAACGTCGTCTTCTTCCTTAAGTCTTCCACCTCATAGTATGTGGCCCAGTACTCCTGAAGCCCTGCGACGATGGCATCGCAGTCTCTCGCCACATATTTGCACAGTGTCTCCTTCGGAGTGCCTATCATGTCTTGTCTGTACACCTCTGCATTGTAATCTGTCCTCGCCTTGTCGCCAAAGTTGAAGTCGGAGTATCTGAGGGGACGTATGTCTGTGTTGACTTTAGCCCAATAGTAGTCCATGCCGAAGGCTCCGAGCACCACCTTGTTGTTGCGCTTTCTCAGAATCTTATATAATGGTAGTATGCGTTCTGCCTTCAACTCGAAAAACACAGGGTTGATGAGTTGCACTATGTCATACCCCTTGAAACGAATCATTGCCTTGGCAAGTCGGTAGAGGAATGATAGGTTGCCATTCAGCCCGAACTCTCTCTTAAGGTCTATATCTCTCGGGTAGTCTTTCCAATGGTCTCCGTCACTTGCCACGACACACTCGTGGCCGAGGGCTTTCAGTCCCTCGGCCAGTGTGCAGTGTACATTACTATAGTCACCCAATAATAGTATTCTCACTATGCTCAGTTTTTGTTTTCTGTATCTGACAACAGGATTATCATCGACTAACGACTATATCTGCTCGACGAAGTCCTTTGTGTCCTTTCGTGTCTTCTCGTTTCTAGGACAGTCCTCAGCGATGTGACCGATTGCGAATATAGCCACAGGCTTCCAGCATTCTTCCTGTGGAAGTTCTTGACTGAGCACTTCAGGATTGAATGCGCACACCCAGCATGTTCCAAGTCCTCGTTCCGTGGCTGCGAGCGCGAGGTGCTCGAGGGCTATTGTCACGTCGATGTCGCCGTGAGGTTTGTTGTCGTATTTGCGTACCCACTCTTCGTTGGTGTTCTTGTACGCTATGATGTACATCGGTGCGGTGTTGAACCAGTCTCTCTGGTACGATTTTCTCACTTTCTCCTTAGCTTCCTCACTCTTGACGACAGTGAATTTCCAAGGCTGTCTGTTGACCGCTGACGGTGCGAGACGCACACACTCGAAGATATATCTCAGGTCATCATCGGAGACAGGTGTGTCCTTGTATTTTCTGGCGCTGAATCTGTTTGCGCAAATGTCCTTAAGCATTATGTTGTGTTTTTAGTTAATAATCATTTCTTCATAAGTTCGAAGCCTATGCTCTCCACTGCTTGTGACAGACTGATGAAATCGGCGTCTCCGTAGACCACGGCTTCCTTGCTTGCGAGATCCACACTTGCATCTGTCACGCCCTCCACGCCTCTCAGTGCATCTTCGGCAGCTTTTCTGCAGTGATTGCAGTTCATGCCCTCAACTATATATATGTGTGCATTGTCACGTGTCTGCTCGTCATGCTCGCAATGGTCATGAGTGTGAGCGTGTTTGCCAAATGTGGCGTTGGCAATAAGCAGCATGAGTGTGATGGTGCATATCCATGAGAACAGGGAGTCACCTTTCTCGCAGCAGGACATGTCCCGAGTCAGGTTTGCGGTAAAGTCGACAATCTCGTTGAACTGCAAGAAGTCGACGAGGTGACCAAATGATATCGAACCGAACAGTATGGCTGACATGTATGTAAGCAGTGTCTTTGTTCCCAACACTTTACGTACCACCAGCATTGAGGCGAAGTTACATGCGGGGCCTGCCATGAGCAGTACGAGAGCAGCACCGGGAGTAAGCCCTTTCATCATCAGGGCCACCGCCACGGGGATGCTGCCTGTGGCGCACAGATACATGGGCATGGCTATGCATACGACGAGAAGCATCGACGCGAGGGTGTTACCCTTGAATATCGAGAACATGTCGTTGGGTACGAAGACCGTGATGAGACCCGCCACGATAAGTCCGATGGTCAGCCATTTGCCGATGTCCTCCATCATGTCGATGAATGCGTATCTCAGTGCCTCTGTCAGCTTCTCTCTTAGACTATGAGTGTTTTTTTTCTCTGACATGCCACAACCGCCGTTGCAGTCTCTGTCTGCCTCTGTCCTCTTCTCGTCATCGTCATCTGTGATGTTAACGAGAGCGCCGCCGAATACGGAAGTGACGAGCGCCGCAAAAGGTCTGACGAGAGTGAACGGTAGTCCCATGAGACTGTATGTGGCTATTATGCTGTCCACACCCGTTTGTGGCGTGGCTATGAGAAATGTCGTGGTGGCTCCCTTCGAAGCACCCTCCCTTCGAAGTGACATGGCGGTAGGTATGACTCCGCATGAGCACAATGGAAGCGGTATGCCGAACAGCGCAGCGTTTATGACGCTTTTGAATGACTTGCCGGAAAGAAAGCGTGAGTAGTATTGACCTGGTATGAATGCGTGCATGATGCCTGCCAGCAGAAAACCAAGAAGCAGAAATGGTGACATTTCATTTATAAGGTGTATGATATCTTCCATGTTTTCTTTAATATTGATATGATACGGCGATGTTTATTAGCAGTGCATTCTTGGAGGATTTGCTTAGATAGTTCGTGAGGCTCCTGATATGTTCCTTGCTCTGCGTTCCCTCTATCGTATTGTAGACAACGGATGTGGTGTTGTCGGTTGCTTTACCCGTGTCCTGTGGCTTGAAGGTGTTGCCGAGTTGTCTCTCGTATCTCACGCCGGTTTCCAGTACGAGATGCGGATATTTCTTTGTGCAGAACTTGAGTCCTAACCCTCCGAGCAACATTACCTTCAATTTGTTGGTCTTGATGTCGTCGTCTGTCGTTGAGTCGTAGAAGTCTGTCTCACCGAATCCGTTGTGTCCCCATTCTGAGTCAAGAATAAGGTCATCGTACTGCGGATACACACCATATACAGTGGCGTGTCCGTGGGATGAGTCCGTCTTTTTGTTTATGTTGATATTCATCTTAGCTCCGAGCTTTGCGTATACTGACATCCAAGAGCATGTCTTGAGAGTCAAGTCAACGTACAGAGGAATGAAGAAGTCTTTTATCCACATGTCCTGTGTCACAGTCAGTCCTTTGTAGTGTCTGTAGTAACTGTCTCCGTCAACATCGGCGTCGGTGTAGAAAGAGTAATCGTCACAGCTTTTACTCAGTTTGAACGTGGAGTTGCTGAGACCTAAACCGGAGAAGATTGACAGGCTTATCTTACCTGTGTTTCTTAAAGTGTATCCTATGTCGATGCTGATATCAGAGGACTTTGTGGAGTGTTCCAGTCCGTAGTCAGCACAACTAAGAGTATATGTGTCCCATGCCCCGAAGTCTATATTGTACCTCAGTATGGATCTGTTAACGTTTTTGTCCTGAGCGCATGCTGTCGTCCATAGTAAACCGGATATCAGTGCGCATAATATCATGACCTGTCTCATTCTCGTAATAGACATAATATTACTTTTTATTTCACAATGACTTTTCTCGTCGCACCGTCAGAATACCTGACTATTCTAAGGCCCTTTTGTTTGGTCCCGTCTTGTACACCATTTAAATAATAGTACTCAGTTGGGTTGTCAGTCTTATCTGTTACTGTGTCGCAATGGTTTGCGAATGTTGAGCGTACCAGTCGTATTGTACCTCCGTTGCCGCTGTAGTCGGAACCGTCCCATTCCTCGTCCACCATGTCTGTGTATCGTTTGCCGCTCGTGATGGTTACTCCGTCATCGTAGCACCATTGTGAGTACACGTAAAACACGTTAGTCGTGTCTGTCAGTTCCTCTTGGCTGAAGGAGCATGTGTATCGCTGTATCTCTCCGTTGACAACGGCGTTGGCCTTTTCTTTCTTCTCTCCGTTTTTGTTTGTGTAACCGAAGACGATATAATAGTCGTAGAGAGCCATGTTGGCATCAGACACGTCGGACATAGCGATTAATGTGGCGCTTGTGCCGTTACCCTTCACCGTTAGTCGTGTCGGAGTGTTTGGCTTGTTATACGTGGTGATGGTGTGAGTGATATAGTCAGACTCCGTCCACACCGTTCCATAGCTGTTCATGTTCTGAATCTTCAGACCCACGTTACATTCCGCCGTAGCCTTCTCCATGCTGTTGTTCATGGTGACGACGGTTTGTAGGGAGTCTATGCTCTGTGCGAAAATCTCGTTGCCCACTTTCCAAACGTGTATGATGGAATTCTCCTGTCCTTGATATCCGTGAGCAATGGAGTCTGTGTATGTGATAAGTGTATTACCTTTTCTAATTCCTTTGAATCCGGAACTGATGCTCCTGTTCTGATTCTTGTCTATCATCTCGAAGTCGGAGCTATAGTCAGCTTTGAGCCAGATCTTCATGATCAGCCTGTAGTCCTTTCTCATCCATACTGAGTCAGGAGAGTAGCCGTCTCCCGTGTATCTGTTGATGAGGCTCAGGTCCACGTATTTCCAAACAGACCCGTCGTCGTCCGTATTCTTGTCTGTGAGCTGCTCCGGTCTCGTCACGTCTAAACGAAACAGCCCGTCAGGATATTCATTGATGAGGTACTCCGTGGAGTCTGCCATTATTACCCATGAGTCGTCTGTCTGGATGATGAATCCGCCGTTGACGTGATAGTTTATGTCTATGCAGTCTCCCTCGTAGCATTCGAGTAGGAACGTCTTTGTCTCTTCGTAGTAAGGAACAGTAGTGGAGTGGTATGACAAGTCGATGTTTCCGCTTGCCTGTGGCCAAACGTTCAGTGTCAGCCAGTCTGCGCCGTAGTAGTAGCCAGTGGTTTTGTTGCCGTTTTGTATATAAAGATAGTACTGTTTGGTGATAAGTGTGTCCGTCACATACGTTATGTCCGTCATCTGCTCGTCTGTCAGCTCCGTCATCTGTTCGTCTCTCCACTCGTGCATCCACAGATCAGGAATGCCTCCCTCGTAGTGCAGGCAGAAGTTGGCGGGTACGCCGCTGTACGTGTCCACCGTCTCATAGTAACCTGCAGTAGGAATAGGATAGATGATGAAGTTGATGTTTGCTAAGGCGCAGAATTCCTCCTTTCTGTATTTTAACTTGTTGCGCACGACAATCTTGAAAGTGTGCTCCTTGCCGCCGTATTCCGCATCTTCGTCCTTGAAGACGTATTGGTAGGTGTCATATTTAGGTAGGGTGTCGTTGTCTATGAGACAATCCCATGTTGACTTGTCTCCCGGAAGAGTTGGTGGTAAGAATCTTACCGCGTGAGTGTTATAAGAGAATAACGTGCCGACGTCCACAGTGTCACGTTCCTGGTCCATGTATGCGTAGTACACATATCCTGACGTGTCGGTGGCGCTGTCACACAGCAATATCTGTATTCTGGCGTACGGCTTAGGGTAAACCCGTACATAGTACACCTTACTCTCGCTTACTATGGTGTCTGGTTTCCAAGACAGCGTGCTGTTAGTCAGTGTGACCTTCACCTCGTGTGTCTTTATGGTGTCTCTTGCCGCGGTCTTGGATGTTATGACAAAGCTGCTGCCTGTGTTTCTCGCCTTCAGCTCGTTGTCAAGTTCGATGCTGGCCTCCCATCCGTCGACTACTCCTGTCTCGTTGTTGTAGAAATAGTTGATGGTCAGTGTGTCGTTGGCATATATGTCTATCGTGTCACCAAGCTCGAACTGTTGGAAAGAATATTCAGGAGTCTCGTATGACTGAGCGTCAGCGTAAGAGAGCGTGATGGTCAAGGATAGTAGAAGAGCTATGATTCTTTCTTTCATGTCGTATCTGTTTATTTGCAGAAGTGTCAGGCAACATTCTTTTGTGTCGGTCGTTGTGATATGAATCCCAATTTGTCAAAAAGGAAGAGACTTTTGGTCACTTCCTTTTTTTCTGCTTATCATGTGGATGTCATGTCAGATTAGTTTCTCGGCGTATGCGCTGTTGATGACAGCTAGTGCGTTGAGAGAGCGTGGGAATCCGATCCAAGGCAGCATGGCTGTCACTGCGGCAATCATCTCGGTCTTTGTTGTTCCTACGTTTTTGTTTCCTACTGCGTGAGAGTGAAGCTGTGTCTCACATCCTCCCATTGAAGCCAGGAGACAGAAAGTTATCAGCTCTCTGTGTTGCAGGTCGATGCCTGTCCTCGTGTAGAAATCTCCGAAACAGTATCCCTCGAGGAACTCTACGATGTGCTCCTGTCCATTAGGTGAAGTGGCGAGCATATTTTCCACGGTTCCTTGTCCGAAGATAGCGTCTATTGTTTCTTTTCCCTTTTGAACACGATCTTCTCTTGTTGTCGTCGAGTGGTCGTGTAGAGGCAGACGAATATCGTTGTTAGCGAACACCTCATTCATAATTGGTATATAGTCTACCACTCTTGAGAATCCGACGTAAGGCACGGCTTGGTATACTATTTCCCTTATGATGCTCGGCTTTATGCCCACGTTGAGACAGGCGTCGACGTGCAGCTTGAATTCCGTTTTGGCATTACAGCCTATGGTTGACGCCAAGATACACATCACTCGAGTTTGTTCCAGCACGGGGCCCTCGGTGAGCTTCAGAGACTCGTCGAAAGCGAAGTTGTCGAACACCTGAGTGAGTTCAGGGTCATTGTGAAGAGTATTCACCTGATTGCGATATGAAAAGAGCTTTTTGATTTCTTTGTGCGCCCTTTCTGTTATGTTTATCTCTTTCATCAAAATAGTGTTTTGGATTAAGCAAACCTTCAACTGCAAAGTTATGAAAAAAACTTTGTGGTGTATTTCTTTTTGTTAATAATTACTATTTTTTTACTAAAATCTTTGCATTTTAATGTGTCTGTGACTCAGGCAATAAAAAAAAAGCTAACTTTGCCATTACGAATCATTACTAGGTTGTTCTATGTGTTTATCAATGCGATTGTTTTACATCCTTCTTTTTGTTCTTTTGCCGGTTTGTGTCTATGGAGCGGATGAGAGTGACTTCTGGAGTAGTGTGCCGACGGCAGTGGGAGCCAGATACAGACTTGCCGAGTCGGAGAAAGATAAGGAATGGGTTTTGGCTTTTGCCGACACGTTGGAGAACATGTCGAATGTCTATGACGAGTATAACTGTCATTTCTACGCTTCCTACCTTAGGGCCACGTATGCTTTTTACAAGAAAGACTCGCTGGCTTTTTTCAGGAACAACAACAAGGCGATAGAGTGTTCGAAACAATGTGGTTACACGAGTCGTTACTATAACCTCATGCTTAATTCCGTGTCGTTTTACGTCAACATGTCTCATGTGCGTCCTGCCCAGCTGGCGGCGAGAGAATTGCTGAATGAGGCCAGGAGGAATGGAGACATGTTCGGATTGCGTTGTGGCTATATGGCAACAGCGATGATCTGGAAAGAGAAGCAGAACTACAAGAGAGCGACTGAGAATTATCTTAAAGCCCTTGACTGTGCTGAGAAAACCAGGGCGAGCAATAAATCGAAGGCTAACCTTTGCGCATATCTGTCGGAGTGCTACTTCGAGCTGCGTGATTACAAGAGAGCGGAGATGTTCGCCCGCAAGGGACTTGAGCTTTACCCTAAGTACAGCCTGCTGCTTGCGATGCTGGTTAAGATATATTATTTCTGTGACGATAAGGATAACTTCCGGGCAACTTATAATGATTTCAAGGAGACGGAGGACAAGAACACAGCCACCTACAATCTATATGTGGGACGTGTGGAAGCCATGAACAGCGCTATCAACGGAGATTTTCATGATGCCATTGAGCGAGTCAGCACCGTGGAGAAGACATCCATCAGGTATAAATACATTATCGAGTTCTACTGCAGGATGAACGACTGGAAGAGGGCGTATGACCTCAGGGATAAGCTGGAGGCCTATAATGACTCCGTGTCAAGTGTGATGTATGACGATGAGCTGGCGGAGATGAACTCGGAGATTGATGCCATGTATCAGATTAAGAAGAAAGAGGAGGTCGTGCTTCGACAGCGCGCCTATATGGTCTTGTCGTCGGTGCTCTTTCTCATGGTGTTGAGTTGCGGACTGTTGGTCTATGCCAGATATGTGGCTATCAAGAAGAAGAATAAGGCTCTCGCCGACAGCATTGACAAGTATGTCAAGTCGAAGGAACTGGTGCTGAGACTTGAACAGGAGAAATATTCAGTTAAGTCGGACTCACAGGATGACACTGGTGAGCCGTTGCTTGGCGCGGACAATGCGGACGAGCGCGATGATGAGAAGGATGACAATGACGACGGTCAGAAAGAGGACACGTCGACGTCGGATAACCCTGCCATCACCCGTTTCATATATGAGATTACCTCCAGGAAACTGTTCGCTGACCAAAATTTCAACCGAGAGAAGCTGCTTGACGAGCTGCACATACAAAAGCGCACGTTCTCAAAGGATTTTGAGACGCAGACGGGAACGACCTATAAGGAGTACATCACGGACTTGAGGCTTGAGTATGCGGTGACTCTTATGAGAGAGCATCCTGAGTATACGATAGAGGCTATAGCCATGGAGTGTGGCATCAACAGCTATGTCACCTTCCATAGAAACTTCACCCGTCATTTTGGCATTACTCCGAGCGCATATAGGAATCAGCAGATTAACAGCAAGTGATTATTTCCGGTTTTTGTTTTTTTTGAAGGAAATAACTTTATATTTGGCGCATCTTACAAAAGCACTATGTTGGGAAAAGGAAAGTGGAAGTCATTGGCGTGGTATTATGTCACGCATCCAGGTCAGCTTAAGAAGCTGGCCGATGAGGTTGACGAGTATGTCTCTAAAGATGGCTTGCGAAAGGTCCGTGATGACGTGTTCGAGTTGACATCATATGTTCAGGACGTTGTCACCGGCAAGTACAAACATTACAACCTTACCAGTCTTGTGATGATTGTGGCCGCTTTGGTGTATCTTGTCACGCCTGCCGACGTGATTCCGGACATTCTGCCAACGGGACTTGTTGATGACGCTGCTGTGGTCGTCTGGGTGATGAGGCGTGTGATGGGTGAGTTAGAACGTTACAGGGCCAGCAAATGCGAGGAAAGTAGCGAGGCGAGTTTCTGAATGTCGTCATTGTGTGTGTTAAGAATAAATGTTAAACTTAAATTCTATAATTATGAAGAGAGTTGTCTTTTTCGTTCTTTTTTCGGTTCTCGTCTCATTTGGTGACGCGCAGATTCTGCCGAGACGAGGACATGTCGAGAATACCACGGATAGTTCTGAGGACTCATCTTCGTATGAGGAATCGCGTTTGCGTAGGATAGGCCAGGCCTCATCAGCTCCTCTCCCTTGTACGGGAAGTCCTAAGGTGCCGGTTGTCCTTGTGCAGTTCAAGGACAAGTCATTCACAGTGGCTGGCTCTGACGAGGAAGTCAAGTCTATGTACGACGAGTTCCTTAACAAGAAAGAAGGTAAGGCGTGTACATCTTTGAAGTCTGTCTACGCATATTTCAATGAACAGTCGTTCGGCAAGTTCACTCCGGAGTTTGAGGTTATAGGTCCTGTGACGCTGGACAATAACTACTCATACTATGGTAAGAACAACGGCAACAGTAAGGATGTCAATATCTCCAAGTTCTACTCAGAGGCATGTAAGAAGGCTGTATCCTCTTATGACGTGTCGTGGTCTTCGTTCGACAATAATGCGGACGGTAGAGTCGATATGGTGTTCTTTATCTACGCTGGAGAGGGAGAGAACAACTATAGTGTCGATGACGCTAATCTCATCTGGCCGAAAGAGGGAACCAGCACATTGTCTGTGACTGTCGACGACTATACGATAAAGTTCGGAGCGTACGGCTGTACGTGTGAGCTGTACAACGGGGCGCAGGATGGTGTGGGCACGATGTGTCATGAGTTGTCACACGCTCTTGGACTGCCGGATTTCTATGACGTGAATTACGTGTGCTACGGAATGGACTATTGGGATTTGATGGATTCCGGTTGTTATCAGATTGACGGATTGTCACCTGTGGGCTATTCCGCTTACGAGAGAGACTTCATGGGCTGGATAGATATCGTCACCTTGAATCCGGACTCAGCGTACACTCTCACCTTGGAATCGCTTGAGACATCCGGTGTGGCGTACCGTATCGTGAACAAAGCCTCTGAGAATGAGTGTTTCATCTTTGAGAACAGACAGAACATAGGCAGTGACACATACCTTGGCTGGCCTGCCGCCAATCTGTACAAGAAGTACGGTTATGTGAATGGTCTCTTGGTAACTCATGTCGACTATGACGCCAATGTATGGGCTAACAATACGGTGAACACGGTGAAAAGCCGCCAGCGTATGACCGTGGTGCCTGCAGACGGCGTGCTGACCATGTTGTCCGACTATTCGGCAAGTGGCACGGCGGCGTGGGCGGAGAGTATGATGGGCGATCTCTACCCGTACACATACACTGATAATGGCGGTAATGAGATTAAGATAACATCGTTGTCCTCTTATGCCACATACACGGGTAGCGGACTCGGGGTGACCGTGGACAATATTCGCAAGAGCAACAAAATCGTCACGCTGGATGTTAACGGAGGCACTGTGATACCTGCTCTCGCTGATTCTATTCTGCAATATGTAACCCTTGCGGAAAATCTGCTGACGCAAGACATTGAACAGGCAAAGAAAACCTCACTCACGGACGCCATGACCGCCGCTCAGAGCTTCGTCGCTTCAAAGGACCAGGACGCAATGTCAAGCGCATTGTCAAATCTGAAGTCTATTGTCGACGAATTGACTGAGGCATTGTCTGTCGGTGGTGTCTCTGTTGAGAATCGTGTTGAGCGTATCTATGGTCTTGACGGTACTGTGAGGACTTCGGATAAGTCTGGAGTCGTCATCGTGAGATATTCAGACGGAAGGGTAGTCAAGATGAGTAAGTGATGACACTAGTGTTTTCTGGACAGGATGATGTTATTGCTGTCCGATGGACATCATATACTATATCCCAACTTTTTGAAAAAAAGAGTTGGGATTTTTTTGTACCGGCACAAATGTATGCTCGTTTGCCATTGTTGATGCAACGCTCAGAGGTTTGATTGTGCAAGACATTGTGAATACACATAGCCGGACTCGGTGACAAGACAAATGCACGACGTTTGGTTCTGAGACTGTATTCCTCTATTGTGTGACTTCATCGCACGTCTTACGCTGTGTCATACGTCGCAGATGTGTGACCTCTTCCGCCCGCTAAATGTACTTACCATTTCGCACGTTTTTCGTTGTTTGAAACTCCTCTTTTCTCATTGACACGTGGCAACGAATAAATGACTTTTGTAATTTTCTCGTGTCTTATTCGTCGTCTGAAATTCTTAGGTTAGGACGTTGAAAAGTTCAGGTTAGGAAATTTAAATTTTCAGACCTGTATATAGACTACAACCTAACCTGAGAATTTCAAAAAAGAGACCTAAGGTTTTTAGAGGTCTTGTTTTAAGATTATCAGTAAGTTAACCTGATTATTGCAAAAAATTATGCTTGGGAAATTTCGTCACAAGACAAATTGTCCGTTATTCCACCTCTCTTTCATGACGGTCGTCAGAGTGTTCGGTGACCGACACGTGAGGAGAAGTCAACTCTATCAGTCATTGTGGATAATTCGTCAGAGATGGACATCACAAATGCCTTGAGAGTCGAGTCGTCTGTCGTCCGTTCCGCTCATCCGTTTCGTGTCTCATAGAATGTCGACGACGGCAATAGTGCGTCATCCCTGAGGCATGGTGAGTGGCATTTTGTCGTTTCTTTGTTTTGCAAGCCATGATAGACACGTGACGTTGTCGTTTCTTTGTGCGTGTTATCATAAAAACGCTGTAAGTCAGTGTGATGTAATTAGAGAAAAAAGAAATGAAACATGAAATAAACAGAGAAAGCGTGATTTTTCGTTCCTTCGCATCGTCAAAATTTTATCGTGATAACTACAAAAACTCGAAATCATGAAAACAAAAATAAAGTTGGTTATTTGTAAATTAAGGTTAGTTAGATTGAGTGTTGTCATGTTGTCGCTTTGCGCCTGCGTGAGCAGTGCGCAAGCGCAACATGCTAACGGTCTCAAGGATGCGTTCAAAGACCGTTTCCTGATTGGAACGGCGGTCAATATGTGGCAGGTGAGAAATGGTGACACCTTATTTAATAGTGTGTTGACGTCACATTTCAATGCTGTCGTTGCGGAGAATTGTATGAAGGCTGAAGTGTTGCAGCCGATTGAGAATATGTTTTATTTCAAGGATGCGGACGAGTTCGTCAGTTATGCGGGGAAACGCGGCATGGTGGTCACCGGTCATTGCCTGGTGTGGCACTCACAGGCACCTTCCTGGTTCTTCCGTGACGACAAAGGAGTGCGTGTCAGTCGTGAGGTGATGATAGAGAGGATGCGACGTCACATATATACTGTTGTGGGACATTTCAAGGGTAGAGTGAAAGGATGGGACGTGGTAAACGAGGCAGTGGAGTTTGACGGCTCATTGCGAAGGAGTGAGTTTCGCGAGATTATCGGTGAGGATTACATAAGACTCGCTTTTCAGTTCGCCCATGAGGCAGACCCGGATGCTGAGTTGTATTATAATGATTACGGTATGGACAACGCCGCGAAGAGAGGTGCGGTGGTCAATATGATTCGTGACCTCAAGTCACATGGCTTGCGCATCGATGCTGTCGGCATGCAGTCACATCTCGCCCTCGGTTCTGATTTGACGGAGTATGAGAAGAGCGTTGAGGCTTTTGCCGGTGAGGGAGTTAAGGTTATGGCTACAGAGCTTGACGTGAGTGTCCTCCCGTTCCCGAATGGCACGATGACTGCGGAGGTGAGCACTAACTTCGATTATCAGGAGTACCTCAATCCGTTCAAGAATGGTATAAGCAAGGAGAAACTCGACGAGCAGGGACGTTTCATGAGGCGTTTGTTTGATTTGTACAAGAGACACAGTGACGTGTTCACCCGTGTGACGTTCTGGGGGGTGTCCGACGCCTTCTCGTGGAAAAATGATTTTCCTGTGCATGGAAGGACAGATTTCCCGTTGCCGTTTGACCGTGACATGAAAGCTAAGCCATGGGTCTACGAGATTATGAAGTGAGTGGTCTAAGGGCTGTTTTGTAATACTTTAGCTGCCAATTATCGTAAATTATATGAAATGTAACGTGCTGAAATAAAAAGTATAAATAAAAAATTGCGAAAATGTTTGGTTTAATTTGGCAACTTGTGTATATTTGCGTTACGTTAATAAAAAGGAAATACTATGAGAATTGTCAATCCATATGTCTCTGTAGATTGTGTGTTGCTGGGATTTGACGGTGAGCGTCTGAATGTCTTAGTCGTACGACAGACGAACAGAGAGGGTAATGTCGATACGGGTTGTTACAAGTTGCCTGGTAGCCTCATATATATGGATGAGGGTCTTGACGAGGCGGCTCAGCGTGTGCTGAAACAGCTGACAGGTCTGGTTCAGGTTAAGATGTTTCAGTTTAAGGCTTTCGGTGGTGTTGACAGACTGGCGGACTCTAAAGACTCTGTATGGTTGGAGAGGTTCCACAATCTCGACCATCATCTTGAGAGGATAGTCACCATAGCGTATCTGTCGTTATTGAGAATCGACAGGAAGATGACGCTCGATGACGGTTTTGAGGCGCATTGGATTCCGGTCAACGATATCCCTCGCCTAGCCTTCGACCACAATGACATTGTGTCTGAGGCTGTGACGTCGGTGAGACGAATGACAACTCTCGACCCGACGATGCTGTTCGGTTTGCTGCCGAGAAAGTTCACGGCGGCTCAGCTGAGGGTCGTGATGGAGAATGTCGCGGGTATAAGTATTGACATAAAGAATTTCCATAAAAAGCTGGCTACGATGCCGTATGTGGTACCGTTGGATGAGAAAGAGGAGGGAGTGAAGCATCGCGCTGCCAGATACTTTAAGTTTAAGTCGGTTAATCGAAGATGAGATGGGAATGACGTGACACATTTTGATAGGTGTCCCACCTTAACCTTATATAACCTCGGTATCCCTCGTGTCATCCCTCATATCCTGTTCGGTGCGTCTGTGTTATGTGCTAATCACGATGGGAGATGTGCATGGAACTATGCTATAAGAAAAACATGTCAGTAAACGATTCGGGAGAATCTAAGTGGTTGACCGGGGTGTGAATAATATGATAAAACACAATTACAGCACAGGCACGAAACTAACTTTATTAATAACTTTTAAATCTAAAAAACTAATTGAGAATGTATTTATTAGGCTATGATATTGGCACTTCGTCAGTAAAGGCGTCACTTGTTGACGTGAAGACGGGAGAGTGTGTCGCATCGGCTCAGTATCCTGATGCGGAGGCTCCTATTATAGCTCATCGTCAGGGATGGGCGGAGCAGGAGCCGGAGATGTGGTGGAATGAGCTGGTTGAGGCCACCAAACGTCTTGGTGACAAGGTCAAGGACACTTGCGCCATCGGTATAAGCTATCAGATGCACGGTCTGGTGTGCGTCGACAAGAATGGTGAGCCGATACGACCAAGTATAATATGGTGTGACGGACGTGCTGTACCATATGGAGAGCGCGCGTTCACAGGGATAGGCGAGGAGCGCTGCTTGTCTACTCTCCTCAACTCTCCAGGTAACTTCACGGCGTCCAAGCTAGCTTGGGTTAAGGACATTGAGCCGGACAATTACGCAAAGATTGATAAGATAATGCTGCCGGGTGACTATATCGCCATGCGACTCAGCGGCGGCATTGTCAATACCACGATATCAGGATTGTCTGAGGGTATGTTTTGGAACTTCAAGGACAACAAACTCAGTGATGAAGTGATGGACTATTTTGGCTTTAGCAGGGACATGATTCCTGAGATAGTGCCAACATTCGCCAAGCAGTCGGTAGTCTGTGATGCCGTGTCACGTCTTTTGGGCATACCTGCTGGTACACCGATATCTTATCGAGGTGGTGACCAACCTAACAACGCCCTGTCGCTTAATGTCATGAAGCCGGGAGAGATAGCTGCCACTGGCGGTACGTCGGGCGTGGTCTACGGAGTGTTGGGTGACGTGAACTACGACCCGAAGAGTAGGGTGAATACCTTCGCTCATGTGAATCATAATCAGCCGGATGTCAGACTCGGCGTGTTGTTATGCATAAATGGTACGGGCATATTGAATGCGTGGATGCGACGTAGCGTGGCACCGGAGGGTATCAGCTATCCGGAGATGAACGACATGGCGGAGACTGTACCTGTCGGTTCTGAGGGATTGTCAGTCATACCGTTCGGCAATGGGGCTGAGCGTGTCCTGAATAATACTGATATCGGTGCGTCAGTGCATGGCATCAGCTTTAACATACACAGGAAAGCGCATCTGATTAGAGCAGCGCACGAGGGCATAGCGTTCTCTTTCGCATACGGCATAGACGTGATGAAATCTATGGGTATGGATATCAAGACGATTAAGGCCGGACATGCTAATATGTTCCTGAACTCTACGTTCCGTAATACGCTCGCTGCCGTGACAGGCGCCTCCATAGAACTGTATGAGACGGACGGAGCGGCAGGAGCGGCGAGAGGAGCAGGTATCGGAGCCGGAATATATAAGGATAGTGATGAGGCGTTCAAGACCCTGCGCCACATATCCACAGAGAGAGTCGATACGGATGTCACCGACTATGAGAAGGCCTATGCGTTATGGTTGGAAAGACTCAAGATGGTGACTGGTAAATGATAAGAATTAACAAATAAAAATATAAACTTAAATCATCCATACTCCCGAGTAAAAAGGATGGACACTGACAGGTGGTGGGAGTTGAATAATACTATGGCAAAAGAATATTTTCCACAAATCAAGAAGATCAAGTTTGAAGGTAAGGACTCAAAGAATCCTATGGCGTTCCACTATTATGACGCTGAGAAAGTGATAATGGGTAAACCAATGAAGGAGTGGCTGCGCTTCGCCATGGCATGGTGGCACACATTGTGTGCTGAGGGCGGCGACCAGTTCGGCGGAGGAACAAAGAAGTTCCCGTGGAACGAGGGCGCTGACGCTCTGACTATCGCTAAGCAGAAGGCTGACGCCGGATTCGAGATAATGACTAAGCTCGGATTCCCTTATTTCTGTTTCCACGACGTCGACCTTGTGTCTGAGGGTAGCTCGGTTGAGGAGTATGAGTCTAACCTGAAGGCCATCACTGACTACCTTAAGGTGAAGATGGACGAGACGGGTATTAAGCTGCTTTGGTCAACTGCTAATGTGTTCGGTCACGCTCGCTATATGAATGGTGCGTCAACAAACCCAGACTTCGATGTCGTGGCGCGCGCTATCGTTCAGATCAAGAACGCAATCGACGCTGGTATCAAACTCGGTGCGGAGAATTATGTGTTCTGGGGAGGTCGTGAGGGATACATGTCATTGCTGAACACTGACCAGAAGAGAGAGAAGGAGCACATGGCCACAATGCTGAGAATGGCTCGTGACTATGCAAGAGGCAAGGGATTCAAGGGTACCTTCCTGATTGAGCCTAAACCTATGGAGCCTTCTAAGCACCAGTATGACGTCGACACGGAGACTGTTGTGGGATTCCTCAAGGCACATGGACTGGACAAGGACTTCAAGGTGAATATTGAGGTTAACCACGCAACACTGGCAGGACATACGTTCGAGCATGAGTTGGCTGTGGCTGTCGACAATGGCATGCTGGGCTCTATTGACGCTAATCGCGGAGACTATCAGAACGGATGGGATACGGACCAGTTCCCTATCGACCAGTTCGAGCTCGTTCAGGCTTGGATGGAGATCTTACGTAATGGCGGACTCGGCACAGGTGGTACTAACTTCGATGCTAAGACAAGACGTAACTCTACTGACCTCGAGGACATCTTCATCGCTCATATCTCAGGTATGGATGCCATGGCTCGCGCATTGGAGTCTGCGGCTAAGCTCCTTGAGGAGTCTCCGTATAAGAAGATGAAGGCGGACCGTTACGCCTCATTTGACAGTGGAATAGGTAAGGACTTCGAGGATGGTAAGTTGACGCTGGAGCAGGCATATGAGTACGGCAAGAAGGTCGGTGAGCCTAAGGTTACTTCCGGAAAACAAGAATTGTACGAGGCTATCGTGGCTATGTACGCACAGTAAGAGGATGACATGACTATGTCAGAACGTTCATCATCGGACGTCGTTGAATCAACGGACGCACATCGTCTTGGTTTTTTTAATATTCTTAAAGATGGGTTTGGCGACTGCCAGACTCATCTTTTTTTGTTAAGATTCGTGAGTGAATCATTAGTTAATGTAAATACGGCAAAACGAAAAGCGCAAAAACAGCCAAAAACGAAAAGCGACACGAATTACCATATATAAGAAGAAGAAGGAAGGCATCGAATAGGAGTCTTCCTTCTTGCATTTTTTTTTGTAAAGAAAGGCAAGCAACCGAAACTTACACGGCTGCTTACCAATGACTTTGACATGCCGCTGGAGACAATTGTCCTTATTTATCGGCGCAGATGGCAGATAGAGTCGTTTTTTATGACAAGTTTATCTTTATGCAAAGTAGCCATAGAATACAATTTGCAACCTGTTGAAAATAAAGTGCTTGCAAAATCACTTCACATAAATACTTATCATAACGATATTGCCTTAACAAGCAAAAATAGCGCTAAAACGCTTAAAAGAAGGCTTTTCTATACCCGTTTGTACGTACATTTAGATGGAATGACGTAATTGCTACCAAATTATTATGTAAAGCTGAAACGAGAAGTAGAAACGTAACGTCCCGATAATCAGATATGCATTTACTATCACTTCTCATAACAATAAACTTGTCATAAAAAAGCTTATGAAAAGCTTCTCATAAGCATTTCAAGCAGATAAAGCA